>Ga0256404_1000774_pt1 | contig 81794 bp, 61 predicted proteins | sample RumenRJG_01DNA_FD_185990 | JGI IMG/M metagenome (GOLD analysis project Ga0256404, IMG submission 185990) | Bovine rumen microbial communities from Lethbridge, Alberta, Canada - RJG_01 | ecosystem: Host-associated > Mammals > Digestive system > Stomach > Rumen | place: Canada: Alberta | collected...
CCCGTAGGGATGCCGTTGACCATGACCATGCGGGCGCCTCCTACCAGAAGCGTCGCCTTGTCCTGGAGGCTCATCGCCTTGATTACGTCTTCTACGTTGTCTTTGGTGAGTTTAGGCTGAGCGGCCAGCGGAAGCGCGGCCAGTGCAGCCATGACAGTTATAAGTGCTTTTTTCATGAAGAAAATAGTTAGGTTATTCTAGTTCTAGTAATACAAATTTATCAAAAAAATGTAAAACCATAAAGGGTGTGTACTATAATTTCATGGAAAAATATCAAAACTCAAAGAGCCGCGGATTTCTCTTCCGCGGCCGGATATATTACAGATCGATGTCCGCCTTCAGTTTGCTTATCGCCTTTTCCGCATCTCCGCCATACTGGTCCAGGAGGGTGACGAAACGGCTGCCGATAATCCCGCCGGAGGCATGTGCGCAGGCCGCGTCGAAGGTCTGTTTGTTGCTGATTCCAAAACCGACCATGCGCGGATTCTTTAGATGCAGGCTGTCTATCTTCTCGAAATAAGCCTGCTTGGCCGCATCGAAATCTTTCTGGGCTCCGGTAGTGGAAGCCGAAGACACCATGTAGATGAAGCCGGAAGTATTCTGGTCAATAAGACGCACTCTCTCCTCACTCGTCTCCGGAGTGATCAGCATAATCATCCTAAGATCATAGCGCTCCGCAATCCGCTTATATTCAGAAATATAATCTCTGAAAGGAAGGTCCGGGACAATCATCCCGTCTATTCCGGCCTCGGCGCAGGAAGCGCAGAAATTTTCGAAGCCGTATTGATAGATAGGATTCAGGTAGCCCATCAGTATGAGGGGGATGTCCACGTCACGGCGGATGTTCCTCAACTGAGCGAAGAGCTTGTGCAAGGACATTCCATTGCGAAGAGCCTTGACGGCGGCATCCTGGATGACAGGACCGTCAGCCATGGGGTCGCTGAAAGGAATCCCGATCTCAATCATATTCACCCCCTCACGCGAGAGGGTCCTGACGACGTCCGCGGTGCCCTCAAGGGTAGGAGCCCCGGCACAGAAATATATCGACAGCAGGCGCTCAGGCTTGCTTGCGAACAATTTGTCAATTCTATTCATATTGGAACAATTCTTTTAGGAAATTTTTTATTTTCATGGCGTCCTTCAGTCCTGGACGCAATTCAAAGCGGCTGTTAAGGTCGTAGCCGGCAAGGGCGGGATGGGAGAAGTTCCGAAGGGCGGACAGGCTTTCCGGCCCGAGGCCGCCGCTGAGGAGGAAAGGCGTTGAGCCGCGATAATTTTCCAGAATCTTCCAGTCGAAACATTTTCCAGAGCCTCCCATCGAAGGAGAAGCGGTATCGAAGAGGAAATAATCACAGGCACCTGCATATTCTCCGACTGAAGAGAGACCGGAAAGAGAAGCAAGCTGGAAGGCTTTGATCACTTTCAGCCCCATAGCCTTGAATTTCAGACATTTATCCGGACTTTCATTTCCATGGAACTGAACATGGCTGAGGCCATATTCATGGACCTTCATCTCGATTTCATCCTCATCCGCGTCCACGAAGACACCTGTCCTTCCGGCCCTCATGGGCAGATAGGACGGGAGAGCCTTGCAGCGGCGGGGCGACTTGGGATAGAAGATGAAACCTACAAGGTCCACGCCCAGAGCCTCAACCTCGCGGATATTGTCTCCGTCAGTCATTCCGCAAACCTTGGTCAGCATGACTCCAATTCTTTTATAAAATTACCGAGTGCCACTCCAGGAGAGGCCTCCTTCATGAAGGCTTCTCCGAGGAGGAAGCCGCGGAAACCCTCTCTGCGCAGGTCGCGAACCGTTTGCGGACTGGAGATTCCACTCTCTGAAACCAGCACGCAATCTTTCCGCCCGAGCCTTTCCCGCAGTTTTCCGGCAAGACGGAAAGAGTTCCGCACGTCGGTTGTAAAAGTGCCGAGATTCCGGTTGTTGACTCCTAGGCAGTCCGCTCCGAGGTCGACGTAATCAAGCTCAGCCTCCGAATGGATTTCAAGAAGCACTTCGAGACCGAGTCTGTGGGCCTCCTCGCAGAGTTCTCCGCACTTCTCCAGCTGTAGACAGGCCGCTATCAGCAGGACGGCGTCCGCCCCGGCCTCTCTGGCCTCGTAAAGCTGGAGAGGGTCTATGATGAAGTCTTTTCGCAGAATAGGGATGTCCGCAATCTGGCGCACTGCCCTGATATAGCCGAGATTTCCGCCGAAAAACTCCGCATCTGTCAGGATAGACAAGGCGCTCGCCCCTCCCTCACAATACTCCGGAACGACCTTCAGCGGGTCAGCATCCTCATGGATCCAACCCTTGGAAGGAGACTTCCGCTTAAACTCCGCAATGATTCCCGAGCCCTCCGTCAAGGCCTTCCTGAGGCTGAGAACCGGCCTTCTCGACACCTCCGCACGCTTGTGCGCCACTATTTTCTCCAGGATGTCCATCGACTATGAATTTATTTCCACGAATTTATTGAAGGCAGCGAGGGCATGGCCCCCATCCAGAGAATCTTTGGCTATGTCAAGGCACTCAGCCATGCTCTTCCCCTTTTCTATGAGCTGGATGGCCACGGCGGCATTGACAAGGACAGTCTGCCTCTGAGACTTCTCCGCCTCCCCCGCCAGCACCTTGTCGAATATCCTCGCCGCTTCCTCGGCCGACTCGCCTCCGGAAAGTTGTCCTGGCTCTGATCTGTCGAAGCCGAGGTCCTCCGGACTGAAGACGTGCTCGTAATCAGAGGTGCTGATTTTGAAGTCGCTTGTCAGAGAAATCTCGTCATAGCCGTCGAGACTTGTGACTATGGCGTAGCGTATTCCAAGCTTGTTCATCACATTGACATAGAGACGCATCTGTTCAAGATTCGCGGTTCCGAGAAGCTGGTAAGCAGGTCCGCAGGGATTGATGAGCGGTCCGAGCAGATTGAAAACCGTCGGGAAGCGGAGAGCCTTTCTTGTCGGGCCGACGAATTTCATGGCCTTGGCGAAAAGCTGGGCGTGGAGGTAGCAGATACCGGCTTCCTCGATGCTCCTCGTCAAGATGTCATGGTCAGCGGTGAATTTAACCCCATGCTGCTGGATGACAGTGCTGGCTCCGCTGACGGAAGTGGCTCCGAAATTTCCGTGCTTCGCCACTTTGTAGCCGGCTCCCGCCACGACGAAGCAGGCACAGGTCGAGATATTGAAGGTATTCTTCCCGTCTCCTCCCGTACCTACTATGTCGAGGGGCTTATAGGGGGATAGATCGACCGGAAGCCTGGTCTCCATAAGGGCCTCGCGGAAGCCTATAAGTTCGTCGGCCGTGACGCCCCTCATCTGAAGCATTGCCAGCAGGGCGGCTATCTGGGCCTCCGGATACTTTTCCTTCGTGATGTTCAACAATATATTTTTAGTGTCTTGTGAAGAGAGCTTCTCCTGATTGAGAAGCTTCATTAGATACTCTTTCATTTCCTTTCTAATTACTGATTATTGTTTCGGACAGGCCTTTGCCGTTTTGGCCATGACTCTCATCCGTTCAAAAAATTCCTGATGATCGTCTCTCCGTCAGGGGTAAGAATGGATTCAGGATGGAACTGGATGCCTTGGACATCATAGTCCTTGTGCCTGAGAGCCATGATGAAGTCCTCCTCGCTTATGGCCGTAACCTCAAGGCAAGACGGAAAAGCATCCCTGTCGACCACCCATGAATGATAACGGCCCGCCGGAATCCAGTCAGGAAGCCCTTTGAAGAGACCCTTGTCCTTGTCATGGAATATTCTGACCGGAGTCTGGACGCCATGGAAGACTTTGGAAAGATTGGTCAGCTTCGCGCCGAAGGCCTCCCCTATCGCCTGCTCTCCGAGGCAGACGCCCAATATGGATTTTTCAGGGGCATATTCATGAATCACGTCCATGACAAGACCAGCCTCCGAAGGTATCCCCGGACCAGGGGAAATGATGATCTTATCGTAGTCCTGAAGATCCTCCATATGGAAACGGTCGTTCCTAAATACATCGGCTTCCGTCCCGAGACTCCTCACCAGATGTGCAAGATTGTAGGTGAAGGAATCGTAATTGTCTATGATTATAGTTCTCATATTCACAGTGTTTCGCTTTCCTCGATGGCCTTTCTCAGGGCTCCGAGCTTGTTATTGACTTCCTGAAGTTCATCCTCAACCTTACTCTGGGCCGTGATGCCACCTCCGGCCTGAAACCAGAGCTTGCCGTTGCGGCTGACGAAGGTCCTGATGGTGATGGCCTGGTTGAGGTTGCCGTCCAGGCCGATGAAGCCGACGCATCCGCCGTAGGCTCCCCTGTTGTGAGGCTCCAGCTCGCTGATTATCTGCATAGCGCGGACTTTCGGAGCTCCGGAAAGAGTTCCGGCAGGGAAGGTATCCATGAACACTTTGACAGGATCTGCACCCTCGTTGACAACTCCGCTGACCCGGCTGACAAGATGGATGACATGGCTGTAATATTGAAGTTGCTTCAAGAAATCTACGCCTACATCATGGCAATTTCTGGAGAGGTCGTTTCTGGCGAGGTCAACGAGCATGGTATGTTCCGCATTTTCCTTAGGATCATAGCGGAGAGTGCTGGCGTTCTGCTCGTCCTTGACCGGATCCCCCGTCCTTGCTGTCGTACCTGCGATCGGGTCGATGAAGGCCTTTCCGCCCTCGATTCTGCAATGGGTCTCAGGTGAAGAACCGAAAATCCTGAAGCCTCCGAAGTCGAAATAGAAGAGATAAGGCGAAGGATTGATACTCCTCAGGGATCTGTAGAGGCGGAAGTCGTCTCCCATGAAACCCTGCTCGAAGCGCCTTGAGATGACAATCTGGAAGGTGTCTCCTCTCATGCAATGGGCTATGCATCTGCGGATGTTCTCTCTGTGCTCCTCATCCGTGAGAGTAGAAGTCGTCTCCCCCACCCTCTTGAAGTCGTAGACAGGGAATTTTCCGCTCTCCATTATTCCGCGGAGCCTGTCCAGGTCGTCCTCTTCGCCGTCTTCCAGCAGCTCGACCAAGGTCATCTCCGACTTAAAGCCCTTGAAGACGATGAGATATTTATAGAGGATGTACATCAGGTCAGGAGCATCGTTTTCCTCGTCCGTCTCGTCCTTGACGGGAATGTCTTCGAGATAGCCCACGACATTGAAGGAAGTGTAGCCATAGATTCCGCAATAAGACGAATATTCTCCTTCGACTTCAAAGCAGTCGAGGAAATCGCGGATGACTTTCGTGACACCTTCCGACCCGGTCTTTTCCAGTTTCTTCGTGATAAGTCCGCCGTCCGGCATCCTGTAGGTAAGGTTCCCATGGCCGATCGAAACGCTTGCTATCGGGTCTATCCCGATAAAGGAGCGGCTGTTCTCTCCGCCATGATAATCAGAGCTTTCCAAAAGGAAGCTGCGAGCATACAAATCCCTGACTTTCAAATAAGTACTGACCGGAGTGTAGAAGTCTCCCAGCATGGTCTTTCCGGCAGTCTTGTAATGATACTTTTTCATATTCTATCTATTGTAATATCCCAGATATGTTTCCATGTCCTTGTCGCCTCTTCCGGAGACAGTCACCACGACGATGTCTTCCGGCTTGAAGTGCATCTTTGGCAGGACTCCCAGGGCATGGGCGCTCTCCATGGCAGGAATGATGCCTTCCATCCGGGTGAGCTCGTAGCCGGCCGCGACCGCCTCGTCGTCGTTGACAGGAATCACCTTCGCCCTCTTCGCCTTGGCAAGGTTCGCATGCATGGGGCCTATTCCAGGATAGTCGAGGCCTGCGCTTATGGAATATGGTTCCTCTATCTGTCCGTCTTCGTTCTGGATGACATATGTTTTGGCTCCATGGATGATTCCTGTCCGGCCAAGGGCTATGGTGGCGGCGGTCTTTCCGCTCTCAATTCCAAGGCCGCCAGCTTCGGCGAGGACGACCTTCACCCTCCGGTCATCGATATAATGGTAGATGGAGCCGGCCGCGTTGCTGCCTCCGCCCACACAGGCGATGATATAGTCCGGATAGTCACGGCCGACCTTTTCTTCGAGCTGCCACTTGATTTCTTCACTGATTACGGACTGGAGCCGCGCCACCATGTCCGGGTAAGGATGAGGACCTACGGTAGATCCTATTATATAGTAAGTGTCTTCCGGATGGCGGCACCAGTCTCTGATGGCCTCGTTGGTAGCGTCCTTGAGGGTCTTGTTGCCGGACTCCACCGGTACTACCTCCGCTCCGAGCATCTTCATTTTCTCTACGTTCATGTGCTGGCGCCTGACGTCTTCCGCACCCATGTAGACTACGCATTTCATGTCCATCAGGGCGCAGACCGTAGCCGTGGCCACTCCGTGCTGGCCGGCTCCTGTCTCAGCAATGATTCGAGTCTTGCCCATGCGCCGGGCTATCAGGATTTGCCCGAGGGTGTTGTTGATCTTGTGCGCGCCAGTGTGGTTCAGGTCTTCACGCTTCAGAAAGATGCGGGCTCCGTACTTTTCCGAGAGCCTTGCCGCAGGGTAAAGCGGAGAGGGTCTTCCCGCATAGTCTTTAAGAAGAGCTCTGAATTCCTTCTGGAAGTCTTCGCTCTCGATGATCTTCAGATAGCATCCCTGGAGATCTTCGACGCATTTGTGGAGAATCTCAGGGACGTAGGCCCCTCCGAAATCTCCGTAATAACCATTTTCATCAACCAAGTAACTCATAATATTTAAAGCAGTTTATTCCGTGATTTTCAATGCCGTTTTTTCCGCTTATTTTTATTTCTCATATAGAAATACAAACCCATCCATGGTCCTCCCCGATTCTTTCCGCAAAGCTTCTTCCGAGACTTCAGGGCACCAAAAAAGCCCCGTCGCATCGCGGCAGGGCTCTCATTGTGTTTATTTGCTTAGCGCACAGGGAACAGCTGACCACTTACGACCTTTTGAGTTGTAAGAAGCGCCACCACCAATATGCGTTGAAATTCATCATGTTTTCGGTATTCCGATTGTAAAAGTACATTTTTCCCGAGAAAAACCAAAGAAAAATCGCACTTTTTCGCCCCATTGCGGTCCATGGCGGCCCCATAACAGGATTCCGGCCATCTCAGGTGTCCTCCGGGTACGCCCCTCACTCACGAAGACCGCTGTGGGCACCAGAGCGGAGACAGTGAGTGCGGGCTTATTTTGCCGCGGAGCTGCGGTTGAGGGCGATGCGGGCCTGGAGCTCCCAGGTGCGGATCTTGTCTTTGTAGAAATTGTTCGCGTTCACCTTGTCGATGTCGAGGGCCGCATCGGAGTTGTTGTCCCAACGACGGCAATTGTACATGACATCATAAATCCTGCCTATCTGGTACTCTCTGCTGACCCTCAGGGCGACGGCATAGTCCTCGCCATATTTCGTAGGAGGAAAGTTCAGCGTCTTGAGAAGCGGAGTCCAGAAGCCCCTCGGAGCTCCGAGTCCGTTTATTCTAAGTGCATTGTTTCTTCCGTTATCAGGAGTCCATTCCTTATGGTCGATGACTCCCGGAGGAAGGATGTTCAGATTGATGTCGGTAAGGCGGTAGGAGCCTATGACCATTGCGCAATTGTTGGCATAGAAGGCATCCACAAACTTCTGGACAGTATTCTCATCAGAATACATGTCATCGGAATCAAGCTGAAGGGCGAAACGGCCGCACTTCGGATGATGAAGCGCCGAATTCCAGTTTCCGCCTATCCCATGCCAGGTTTTGTCTTGCGCAATGTATATGAGACGAGGGTCGTCGAGATGCTTCTTTATCTTGTCTACAGTACCATCGTCGGAATTGTCGTCTACGACGAAGACATTATATTTGAATGTCGTCTTCTGGCTGAGGGCGGAGGTAATGGCATCTTCGATGGTGCGGACCCTGTTTTTGCACGGAATCACGACAGAAGCCTCATATTCATACTTTTCGTCTCCGAAATTGATATGTTTGAATTTAGGCTCAAGGTAGCCTCCTATAGTCTTAAGATGTTCAGTCACAGCTTTTTCCATCTCCACCTGGACAGCTCTGTTCTTCGGGTCGACGTAATCGAAGAGCTTTTCTCCGCTCTTGCGGTCGTCAAGTTCGATTTCATAATAAAGGTACTCACTGACATGAACAAGACTGCCTTTTTCCGAAACCTTGAGCCTGAGGTCATAGAGGCCGGCATACAGATAATCAGCCGTCATCCTTGCGGCGGCTTCCTTAAGGGCGGAAGTTTTGTAGAGAAGGACTGAGCCGAAGTCGAAATCATCTCTCAGAGCTCCGAACTGGCAGTCGATAAGCGGGATCTGCTTTCTTTCGCCTCCAGCCACGTTGAAGTGGTCGGCATAGGCCATGGCGGCATCTGCATCTTCGGCGACCTGAAGAAGCCTTTCGAGGGAGAAGGCGCCGAAGCTGAGGGCGGTGAATTTCGTATAGATGAGGGCGAACTCAGTTCCTGCGGCGGATGCTTCCTTGCGGATAGCATCTGAGCTTTTCAGGCCTTCAGTCTCGATGGATTCATAACCTTGCGGGGCTGGGGCGGAGCCTTTTTCTCTGATTAGAATTATCTTTTCGACCGCATTTTCGCGGGAAAGATTTTCGAGTGTGGCCTTGGCCTGGGCTTCATCACGGTACGGAATGAAACAAGTTATCTTTTTCATCTGATTATCAGTTTATGCAAATATACTGAAAGAAATGGAAATAAAAAGCGTGGCGCGGAGGACGCGAGAAGCGGAGAAGGTATGCAAGCAAGACGGATGGCGGATCGGCGAAGAGATGCAAGCAAGACGGGCGGACCTTTCGGTCCGTCCGTCTGGGTGAGGTGTTTTTGCAATCGGCGCTGTTCCCGGGATTGATGGATGATCGGGGGTGGAGCGGGCGGATCGAAGAGCGCCCGGGCCGATTACAGGAAGATGTATTACAGGAAGATGTATTTCAGGATGAAGAGCAGGGCCAGTATGGCCATGAATACGCTGATCTTCTTGTGCTTGCTGGTGCAGAGGTTGAGGATGACATAGGAGATCAAGCCTATCATGATGCCGTTCGAAATGGAGTAGGTCATAGGCATCAGGATTATGGTGAGATAGGCCGGGATTGACTCCGAGTAATCATCAAGAGGAATGTCCTTGACAGGGCTGAGCATGAAGAGGCCGACGATGACGAGGGCAGGGCAGATCGCAGAGCCTGGAATGGCCGTGAAGACAGGAGCGAAGAAGAGGGCAAGAACGAAGCAGCAGACTACAGAGAAGGCTGTCAGGCCTGACCTTCCTCCCTGGGCCACTCCGGAGGCACTCTCGACATAAGTAGTAACGGTGCTGGTTCCGAGAATGGCGCCTGTCACGGTACCTATGGCATCGGCCATAAAGGCCTGATTCATACGGACTGGATTCCCGTCCTTGTCTACCATTCCGGCTTTCGTAGCCACTCCGACGACAGTCCCGATGGTATCGAACATATCGACGAAAAGGAAGGTGAAGACTACTACCAGCATATCCAGACTGAAGATCTGGTGAGGATCAAGGTCGAGCTGGCAGAATATAGAGGAAATCGATGGCGGCGTATCAACTACGCCATGGAACTGAGTGATTCCCATAGGAATACCTATGACGGCGGTGACGATGATGCCGATCAGAAGAGCCCCCGGAACATTCAGGACGACCAGGATTCCGGAGATCACAAGCCCGATGACGGAGAGGAGACCCGCCCCGCCTGTAATGTCGCCGAGATTGACGAGAGTCGACGGATCAGATACCACGACCCCGCCGCTTTTGAGTCCGATAAGAGCTATGAAAAGACCGATACCCGCTCCGATGGCCTTACGCATCGACAAAGGAATGGCATTGACTATCGCAGTCCTGACATTCGTCATGGTAAGAATCACGAAGATAACGCCTTCAATCAAGACGGCCGTGAGGGCGAACTGCCATGGATAGCCCATGCCGAGGCAGACCGTGTAGCAGAAAAAGGCGTTGAGACCCATTCCCGGAGCCAGGGCGAAAGGCAGTTTGGCATAAATCGCCATGACCAGAGTCGCCACGATGGCCGAAAGAGCGGTGGTGGTAAAGAGGGCGTTCTTGTCCATGCCGGTAGCCGACAAGATGGATGGATTGACCGCCAGAATGTAGGACATGGCAAGGAAAGTAGTGATTCCGGCCATGATTTCGGTTGACACCTTCATCTTCGAAGGATCAAAGCCGAAGAGCCTGGTGAGCCATGGCTTCTTTTGCGCGGCGGTGTGAACTTGTGTTTCGTTTGACATTGTTTATGCTAGTTTTATCTTTTTCATGAAATTAAAAGACCCACTTTGCTCCGAGGCATGGACGGACCCAGAAGCCCTTTCCGGTGCCAAAGTCGTAGGTAAGCTCGATTTCAGTACCGACATTGAGATTGTCTACGCCGAAATGCTGGCCGATGTTGTACCAGAGCTGAGGTTCGGAGATGAATACCGTATGGACATCCTTTCCGCTGGTCCAGTCGCGGTAGCCGTTCTCCCGGCCGCTCTTATATTTATATACCGCATGATCTTCCCACCAGAAATCGGCGAAGCCGCTGAATCTCAGGCCCTTAACATTGAAAAGGTCCTGCATCCCCCAGACAACGGTAAACTGGAGAGGCACCTGGCTGCCCATCTTGGAGCCGTCAAGGTTCTTTCCATGGTTATAATTAATGCCTTTGAGCAAGGCTTTGAGGTTGAGCGTATTCTTGAAATCTTTGCTGTGGATGAACCAGTCGGCGCCGATGAGGAAGGCGTTGTTAATTGTGTAACCGTTGTAGGCTCCTCCGTTGTACTCCACATGAAGGCTCAGAGGGGCGAGCTTGCTGTCCTGCCAGAAATTGAGACAACGCGCAATCTCCCAATAAGTTCCGTTCGGGGCATAGACCTTCCCATCATCATTCTTGGAATTGTAGTCGATGTCGGCGAAAAAGAAGGTGTTGCCCCATTTGTCGTTGTAGAAGCCCTCAAGCGTTGTTGTCACATGCTTGCGGTCTTTGCCGAAATCATAGAACACCTGCAGGTTGGTCTGGGCCATGGCTCCAATGGAGAAGGCCGTCGTGGCAAGAGCCACGGCAAAGATTTTTTTCATTAACATAAATTATTAGGTAAATTTGAATGCTGGCAGTGTCTGTAAAGCTAAGTTAATGATAATTGGCCAAACAGATTCAACTCCTCCTCAATAAAATCAACATTTTTATCAACATCAGACCTCATCACATCTCAATTCGCCATGTTCGAGGACGTTCTTAAATTCTATCACGGCTTCCCTAAGGAAGGGATTAACTTCGTGGATATCATGCCTTTCATGCAAGACAGACAGGTCTTCACTTCCCTAATGGGAGAGATCGGGAGCCACGTCACCGCTCCTTCCGTCGCCTCCCCTGAGGCGAGGGCCTTTCTTTTCTCCGCTCCCCTGCTGACGACGGACTGCGGAGTGAGCAACGTTATTCCTTTCCGGAAGAAGGGGAAACTTCCTTTCTCGGGAGACGACCTTCAGGACATCGAAATCATGAAGGAATATGGCCCGGACCATCTTTACTTCAGAAAATCAGACATCGCCGCCGGCAAGGCCGAAGACGGCTGCTTCCACATAACGATCATCGATGACGTGCTGGCGACGGGAGGCACGGCCGAAGGCATAGCGAAGGCCTTGGGGAACACCCGCATCTCTCTCGGTGGCAAGGAATACAGGGTAAAAGTCAACGAATTCATCTTCATAGTGGAGCTTGACGGGCTGAACGGGAAAGACAGGCTGACGGAAATCGCCCCTGTCTACACAATCGCACACGTAAAATAAAGCATCTTCACTCCTTTTTACTATATTAGCAGAACCAAGGATTCGCCCTATCCCTGGAAAGGGAGGAAATCAGCTATGACAGAGGATTTTCAACCTGCAAGGAAAAAATACTAACGGTAATAACGAAACGGCAATGAAAAAATTCTTTCTGACATCCATGGTCTTTGTCTCCATGGGCATCGGAGCGGCGGCGCAGGAGACTCCTCTGTGGCTGCGCGGCAATCAGATTTCCCCTGACGGGAAACAAATCGTCTTCGAATACAAAGGCGACATTTACGTCGTCCCGGCTGCGGGAGGCATCGCCACCCAGATTACCAGCAACGATGCCTATGAATCCTGCCCTATCTGGACAAGGGACGGCAAAGGTCTGTATTTCAGTTCTTACAGGGAAGGTCTCTCTGACATCTTCTACACCTCTCCCAAGGGCGGAAAGCCGAAGAGGATAACCGATTTCCCCGGGAACGAGACTCCTCTCGCCACCCTTCCGGACGGCAGAATCCTGTTCACGGCGAACATCCAGCCGGACGCTTCCTTCCAGGGCTTTCCTCAGAGCAGGTCGCCTCAACTCTGGACCGCGGACACCACCTCCGGCATGCCGAAATTCGTAACCAGCCTTCCGGTATGCAACATCAGCGTAGCCCCGGACGGAACAGTACTCTACGAGGACTACAAGGGATATGAAGATCCTCTGCGCAAGCACCATACCTCATCAGTGACCAGAGACATCTGGCGCTACGACGGCGCTTCCCTCTCCGGCGGCTTTAAGATCGGCAAGGACGGCAAATTCACCAAGCTGACCTCCTACAATGGGGAAGACCGCAATCCTGTCTTCGCCAAGGACGGGGACACCTATTATTATCTCAGCGAGCAGGACGGGAAAAATATCAACGTCTTCAAGGGCAAGGCTTCCGATCCTTCTTTCCACCAGAGGCTTACGAATTTCGACAAGAATCCGGCGAGATTCCTCTCCGTCTCAGATGACGGAACCCTCGCCTTCTCCTACAACGGAGAGCTCTACACAATGCGCGAGGGCGGAGAGCCTAAGAAGGTTGACATCAAGGTCTACCGCGATGAGACCGAGGCAGAAATCGAGAAGATCACTTTCCGCGGAGCCGCCACCGACATGGACGTCTCCCAGGACGGAAAGCAGATAGCCGTCGCAGTCAGGGGCGACATCTTCGTCACCTCGGACGAGTTCAACACCACCCGCAGAATCACGAACACTCCGGAGCAGGAGCGCAACGTCAGCTTCTCGAAAGACGGAAGGACGCTCTATTACTCCTCGGAAAGGAACGGATTCTGGGGCGTCTACAAGATGAGCCTCAAGAACAAGAAAGACAAATATTTCACCTATGCCGTTGATATGGAGGAAGAACTCTTCTCCGACAAGGGCGAGACTTGCTTCGGGCCTGTTGTCTCCCCGGACGGCAAATATGTCGCCTACTATAGGGACAGGACCGAGATTGTCATAAAACCGACGGCGGGAGGAGCGGCGAAGACCGTACTTCCGAAGGACTATAACTACAGCTACAGCGACGGAGACCAGAGCTTCGTATGGAGCCCTGACAGCCACTACATTCTCTCTGGTTACATGAAGGGAGGCCGGTGGAACAATTCCGACGTCTGCCTTATCGATATCGAGTCCGGCGAGATTACCGACCTTACGGAGAGCGGTTATTCCGACGGTAATGCGAGATGGGCCATGAAGGGCCACGCCATGCTCTGGCAGAGCGACAGAGACGGTTACCGCAGCCATGGAAGCTGGGGCGCGGAGGACGATGTCTATCTCATGTTCTTCGATGCCGAGACCATGTCCAAGTTCAACAAGGACAAGGAGGAGGAAAGCATTGACAAGATGCTTGAAGGCAAGGACAATGAGAAGGCGGAGAAGAAGGAGGCCAAGGACAGCGTCAAGGCTGCCACCAAGAATCCAGAGAAGCTGAAGCTTGACCTGGAGAATCGCGAATATCGCATCCAAAGGCTCACAAGGACTTCGGGACGCCTCGGAGACGCCTACCTCACTGACGACGGAGCGACTCTCTACTACATCTGCCGCATCCCTACGGGGAATGTCCTCTACTCTATGGACATGAAAAACAGGTCGGAGCTCAAGGTCGTCAGGCCGAACTGCTACGGCTCCATCACGCCTTCCAAGGACGGCAAGTCTATCTACGTTTTCTCCGGAAGCGGCATCACCAAGATTTCACTTCCGTCTGGAAGCACGAAGAGCATCACCTTCTCCGCGGACTACGAGTTCAAGCCTAAGGCGGAAAGGGCCTACATGTTCGACCACGTCTGGAAGCAGGTCAAGGAGAAGTTCTATGATCCTGAGCTTCATGGCCTTGACTGGGACTACTACAAAGAGAACTATTCCAGATTCCTGCCATATATCAACAACTATTTCGACTATGCCGACATGCTCTCAGAAATGCTCGGAGAGCTCAACGGCTCCCATACCGGCGCCCGCTATTCTTATCGCGGAGGCGAGTCAATGGGCTATCTCGGAGTCATCTGGGACAAGGACTATACAGGGGACGGAATCAAGATTCAGGAAGTCCTGCCGGGCGGTCCTGTCGCCCTCACCGATCCTAAAATCAAGGCCGGAGACATCATCGAGTCCATCGACGGAACCAAGGTCGAGGCCGGCAAGAGCTGGTTCCCTCTCCTGACCGGCAAGGCCGGCAAGAAGGTCGCCCTCAAAATCGGCGGCAAGCTCGTCTTCGTAACCCCTGCATCCTCGGAATCGAGCCTTCTTTACGACAGATGGGTACGCAGGAACGAGAAGATGGTCGAGAAACTTTCGGACGGCAAAGTAGGTTATGTTCATGTCGAAGGCATGGACTCTCCAAGCTTCCGAAATCTCTACTCCAAGGCTCTCGGCAAATACCACGGCTGCGACGCGCTCATCGTTGACACCCGTCACAACGGAGGCGGATGGCTCCATGACGACCTGATCGACTTCCTCAGCGGCAAGGAATATGTCAAATACACTCCGCGCGGACAGTACATCGGTTCCGAGCCATTCAACAAGTGGATAAGGCCTTCCTGCGTACTCGTCGGCGAGGACAACTACTCTGACGCCTCCGGTTTCCCTTACTCTTATCAGGCGAGGGGCATCGGCAAACTCGTCGGAGCTCCTGTCCCGGGGACTATGACCGCCGTATGGTGGGAGAATCTGGTCAACCGCAGCATAGTATTCGGAATCCCTGAAGTCGGCAACTGGTCCGTCAAGGATAAGAAGTACATTGAGAACCACGAGATAGAGCCTGACGTGCTCGTCTACAACGACCCTGCCAGCCTGCTGGGCGGAGAGGACAAGCAGATTGAGGCCGCGGTCAAGGAGATGGTTTCCGAGACTGCCGGGCAGATGGAAAAATAAAATTCCATTGCGATGGAAGAAGCTAAAAAACTGGTGATTATCCCCACCTACAACGAAAAGGAAAACATCGAAGCCATAAGCCGCGCAGTCTTCGCCGAGGAGGGAGCCTTCCATATCCTCGTCATCGACGACGGCTCTCCGGACGGGACTGCGGCGATCGTAAAAAGATTGATGCAGGAATTTCCGGACAGGCTTCATCTCATGGAAAGGAAGGGAAAGCAGGGTCTCGGGACGGCCTACATAGCGGGCTTCAAGTGGGCCCTCGAAAAGGGCTATGACTACGTGACCGAAATGGACGCAGACTTTTCGCACAACCCAGACGACCTACCGCGTCTTGTGGAAGCTTGCAGAGAGGGGGCCGACCTTAGCGTCGGCTCACGCTACTGCAACGGAGTAAGCGTGGTAAACTGGCCGATCGGGAGGATCATGATGAGCTACTTTGCCTCCGTTTACGTGCGCAAAGTGCTGGGCATCAAGGTCTTTGACTGCACGGCAGGCTTCGTCTGCTATTCCCGCAAAGTCCTCGAAGCCATAGACTTCGACTCCGTCCAGATGAAGGGCTATGGGTTCCAGATCGAGATGAAGTACACCGCTCTGAAACTCGGCTTCAGAATTAATGAAGTCCCGGTGATCTTCGTCAACCGCAAAGAAGGCACCTCGAAGATGAGCAGCGGGATTTTCGGTGAGGCCTTCTGGGGTGTCATTAAGTTGAGATTCAGGAAGTTTCACAAAAGGACGGCTTAATGGCGAGGGTACTTAAAAACGCCAGGATAGTGACGGGGCACTCCGAATTCAGGGGTGCCCTGGCTATCTGTGGCGACCGCATAGGCAAAATCTGGAGAAACTCCGGCACGGAGGAAGGCTGTCCTGAATGGCCTGGAGACGGAAAGGCCGTGGCGGAAATTTCACAGCCTTGGGACAAAGATGTCTCGATTTCCGACCTGCACGGCCTAGTGCTCATGGCCGGGGCCATCGACAGCCATGTCCATTTCCGTGAGCCAGGGATGACCGCAAAGGCCGACTTGGAGAGCGAATCAAAGGCGGCGCTTCTGGGAGGAGTCACCTCCTTCATCGACATGCCGAACACCAAGCCCGCCACCACAGACAAGGAGACGCTTGAGGCCAAGCTTAGCCTCTCCGAAGGTCGGTGCTGGGCGAATTACGGCTTCCACCTCGGTGCTACGAACGCCAACCAGGGGCATTTCGAGGAAATTGACCCTCATTCCTACGCCGGAGTCAAGGTTTTCCTCGGCTCTTCTACCGGAGGCCTGCTGGTGGACGATGCCTCTGCCCTGCGGAATATTTTCAGGACGAGCGGCAAAGAAGTTCTCATCCACAGCGAAGACAATGACGTCATCGCGAAGAATCTCGCCAGGTACCGCGCAGAATATGGGGATGAACTTCCCTTCAGAGTGCATCCGCTGATAAGATCGGCCGAAGCCTGTTCCCTCATGAGCCGCAAGGCTCTTGACCTTGCGGCGGAATACGGGACCCGCCTCCACCTTCTCCACGTCAGCACCGCAATTGAGGCGCAGATGGTGAAGGACGGCCGCAAAGAGAATCCGTACCTGACTTGCGAGACTTCTCCGAATTATCTCTGGTTCAGCGAGCGGGATTACGACAGGATGGGAGCCTTCATCAAGTGCAACCCAGCGGTCAAACAGCCATCCGACAGGGCGGCCTTGAGGCGGGCGGTTAAGGACGGAACGATCGACACCATAGGCACCGACCATGCCCCGCACCTGATTTCTGAGAAAATGAAGTCATATCTGAGCTGCCCTTCCGGGGTATGTTCAATCCAGCAGAGTCTCGCGGTAATGATGAGCGTGGCCGGAGAGGAAGGCCTGCCTTACAGCAGGATAGCGGCTCTGATGTCGGAAAATCCAGCGTCTCTCTTCGGCATCAGGGACCGGGGATTCATCGCCGAGGGAGCTATAGCCGATCTAGTCGTGATTGACCCTGAGATGGACTTCACCGTGGGTGATGAAAAGGACATGTGGCGGACTTCCTCAGCAAGAATCGACAGCAAATGCGGCTGGAGCGCCTACGGGCCAGTGCCCGGGAAAATGACCGGGGAACGGCTCAGAGGCGGAGTCCGGCAGGTCTGGCTCGGCGGAGTCAAGGCCGTTGAGGACGGCCGTCTCCTTCTGGGAGAGCCCTCCGGAAAGAGGCTTATCTTCGACAGGTAGCTCTCGGCTAAGCTTTCTTTGCCTCGCAGAAAGACTGTGACAGTATGACTCCCAGCACTGCGACCCCGATTCCGGCCCACTGTATCACGGTAAGATTCGTCCTGTTGAGCACGAGATTCGCCAATGCGGTGACTACCGGAATCATGGCCTGAAAAATGCTGGACTTGGCGACCCCGAGGTATTTGATGGAGGTAACCCAGAGGCTGAAGGCCAGAGTCGAGCAGAAGAGGGCGAGACAGATGATCGAGCTCCAGGCATCCCAGGAATTGTAGACAAGGGGATCATAGCCCTTGAGACCCGAGGCGAGGAAGACCGGAAAGAGAAAGGCTGCTCCGAAGACGAACTGGTACATCACGATGACCATCGGAGAATAAGTCCTGTCGGAGAGGGCCTTGGTGAAGCTCGCCTGTCCGACCTCGGCTACGACGGCGACAACGAGCAGGATGACGCCCCAGATGAAATCAGGTCCCATGGAGGACTTCCCCATCGTGAACATACCTATGCCGAAGACGCAGACTACCACGCCGACGACGTTGGTAAGGTTGATTTTTTCACCGAAGAAAAGCATCCCCGCCACGAAAGCCACTATAGGGTTCGTGGATATAATCAGGGCACTGTATGTAGGAGATTCGGTCAGCTTGATGCCGTAAGTTTCACAGAGGAAATAGATGAGAGGTTCGCAGGCGGCAAGAAGCATGAACATAGGAAAATCCTTCTTCCTGATCTTCATGGAAGCCCCCGTCACCACATTCATGACGAAGAGGAGCAGGGCTGTTATGACCGCGCGGACGAAGATGATGTATTCTACGGGGATGTCGAGACGAAGAAGACGATCGCTCCATATATACGACAGGCCCCACAGGCCGATCGACAAGAGCGAAATTAGATATACTTCAAATTTTCCCAGCTTTCTTTTCCCCATATGAATTTACTTTATCAGTCTGAGCGAGATTCTTTTTCTTTCCAGGTCGACGCCTATGACATGGACCTTGATATGCTGGTGCAGCTTGAGGATCTTGGACGGATCCACGTCACGGCCCCTCACGCCCATCTGGCTGACGTGGACGAGGCCGTTTTCATGGATCCCTATATCCACGAAAGCTCCGAAATTCGTAATGTTCGTGACTATACCTGGCAGTTCCATACCCTCTTTAAGATCCTCGATAGTGTGGATGTCATCAGAGAAAGAGAACTCCTGGGCGGCCTCGCGAGGATCTCTGCCTGGCTTGGAGAGCTCTTTGAGGATGTCCTGGATGGTAGGGAGGCCGAAGTCTCCCTCGACATAAGCGTCAGCCTTGATCTTGGAGAGTAGGTCTTTGTTCCCGACAAGATCCTTGGTCTCCACCCCGAGGTCCTTAGCCATCTTGTCTACGATGTGGTAGCATTCAGGATGGACTGCAGAATTGTCCAGCGGGTTCTCGGCTCCGTGGATTCTGAGGAAGCCGGCGCACTGCTCGAAGGCCTTGGCTCCCAGACGAGGCACCTTGCGGAGCTGCTCTCTAGAAGAAAAGCCCCCGATTTCGGTGCGGTAATCAACGATGTTCCCGGCGAGGGCCGGGCCGATTCCGGAAACGTAACTGAGCAGATAGGTGCTGGCCGTGTTGAGATTGACCCCGACACTGTTGACGCAGATAACTACCGTATTGTCGAGTTTCTCGCGCAGAAGATTCTGATCCACGTCGTACTGATACTGCCCTACTCCGAGAGATTTCGGGTCTATCTTGACCAGCTCGGCGAGAGGATCCATGAGCCTGCGGCCTATGGAAACGGCTCCCCTTGTGGTGACATCTTCGTCAGGGAACTCGTCCCTCGCGGCCTGTGAAGCCGAATATATGGAGGCTCCGTCCTCGCTTACCATGTAGACCTTGCAGCCCTCCGGAAGTTCAATCCGCCTTATGAAATCTTCGGTCTCGCGCGAGGCTGTGCCGTTGCCGATGGCTATGGCCTGGATGCCGTAAGCCTCAAGCATCCTCTCCACGGCCATGATGGACTTCACTTTCTCATTCTGCGGAGGATGAGGATATATGATTTCATGGCAGAGGAGGTTTCCGCTCTCATCAAGGCAGCAGATTTTACAGCCGTTGCGGAAGCCCGGATCTATGGCCATGGTCCGCTTCTGGCCAACAGGAGGGGCGAGCAGAAGCTGGCGGAGATTCTCGCCGAAGACAGACACCGACTCTATGTCAGCCTTCTCTTTGAACTCTTTCAGGATCTCGTTAGTTATCGATGGAGAGAGAAGGCGCTCATAGGCGTCATCAATGGCCGCCCTTATCTGTTTGCCCAGGGCCTCGGAAGGGTATTTTCTGGCCTGACAGAAATCATAGTAGAGCTTGTTTCCACATTTTTCAGGATCGGCGTCAATCTTTAGCGTAAGGAAGCCGGCATTCTGGCCGCGCAGCATTGCAAGGAGTCTGTGCGAGGCTATCCTCGACAGAGGTTCTGCATAGTCGAAATAAGTCCTGAACTTCATCCCTTCAGGGTCCGTCTGAGCGGCCTTCGTGGCCTTTGAGACTATGCGGCGTGTTCTGTAAATATGGCGCAGGGCCTCTCTGAAGGCCGCCGTCTCCGAGACTCTTTCGGCGATAATGTCTCTGGCAAAAGCCAGTGCCTCTTCGGCCGACTTCACCTTCTCGCCCACATATTTCTCAGCCTCCTTCCTCGGGTCGGAAAGAGCCACCTCGTACATCTTGTCTGCGAGAGGTTCAAGTCCGGCCTCTTTGGCTATGGCAGCCCTTGTACGGCGCTTCGGGCGGTATGGCAGATAGAGATCCTCCAGTTCCGAGGCCTCTACGCAATTATCTATCCTCGCTTTCAGCTCGTCTGTGAGCTTGCCCTGGGCTTCTATCGTTTCGATGACAGTGGCCTTGCGCTTCTCCATATCGTCAAAGACATCGGTCCAATGCTTTATTTCCGCCACCTGGGCATCGTCCAGGCCACCGGTCCGCTCCTTGCGGTAGCGGCTGATGAAAGGGATGGTGTTGCCCTCGGCGAAGAGTTCAGTGCAGTTTTCTACCTGCCACTCCTTCACTTCAAGCTTCCGCGCTATGAATTTTATATAGATTTCCTTCATGGTTGCTAGAGTGTTGTCAATCTTGTGATAGTTCCTTCAGCTCGTCTCTGTAAGCCGAGAAGATTTTTGACTTGGAAACGAAGCCGACATATGTCTTGTCATGTTTGATGACAGGAAGGTTCCATGCCCCCGTCTTCTCGAACTTGTCCATGACTCTGTCCATCGGCTCATCGTCGTAGACATAGGCCTGGGCGGAATGCATGTAATTGAAGACATGCCGGCAGGAATAAAGTTCATGGCGGAACATATCCTTTCTGACGTCTTCGAGATCCACATAGCCCTGAAAATGATTCTTCGAATCCACGACCGGGAAAATGTTCCTCATGGACCTGGAAATAATCTCCACGAATTCTCCGAGGGTGTCGTCGATTCTCACGATGCTGAAATTCTTCTCTATCACGTCGTTGACTTTCAGCAGGGTGAGCACGGCCTGGTCTGAGTCATGGGTCAGCAGGTCTCCGGACTGGGCGATACGTTTGGTGTATATAGAGTATTTTTCAGCTAAACGCATGGTCCCGTAAGAAATGGCAGAGGTGACGATAAGCGGAATGAAGAGCTCGTAGCCTCCTGAGATCTCGGCGATAAGGAAGATCGCCGTCATCGGGGCCTGCATAACTCCCGCCATGGTTCCGGCCATACCTACGAGAACGAAATTCTGCTCAGGAATCATCCCCGGAGTCATCGCGTCCGGCAGTTCGGCGAAGTTCGCTCCGAAAAGGATGAGGTTGCTGAATCTTGCCATCACGAAGCCAGTCATGGCTCCGACGAAAAGGGTAGGTCCGAAGGTCCCGCCGACTCCTCCTCCGGAATTGGTGAAGGTCATGGAAAAGACCTTGAGAAGGAGTACGAGCAGAAAAAAGGCAGGAACCATCCAGCCGTGATGAAGGAGCGGTGAGAGGAGGGTCATCCCGTCATAATTGACATCCAGACCGTTCAGCAGAGGGGAAAGTGAGTCATAACCTTCTCCGTAAAGCGGAGGAAAGAGGAAAATGAGGATGCCGAGAAGACCTGCGCAGAATATCCACTTGAGGTAGACGTTCTTGAATTTCGAGAGCTTATCTTCCAGCCAGAGGGTCATCCTCATGAAGTAGATGGAGACTCCGCCACAGATAAAGCCCAGCAGGACGTAATATGGCAGGTTGCCCAGTCTGAAGCTGGTCAGGGTGCATTCGAAAGGAAGGCTGTCGCCGAGCAGGACATAGGAGACCACGGTCGCCGACACGCTCGAAAATAGGAGCGGCATGATCGAGGTCATGGAAATGTTGAAGAGAAGGATCTCAAGGCAGAAGAGGACTCCGGCGAGCGGGGCCTTGAAGATTCCGGATATGGCCCCTGCGGCTCCGCAGCCCAGCAGGATGGTCATGTTGCGGTAGGACAGGCCCATGTATCTTGCGAAATTCGAGCCTATGGCCGCACCAGTATAAACGATAGGGGCCTCCGCTCCCACGCTGCCTCCGAAGCCGATCGTCAGCGCGGAAGTGACTATTGAGGACCACATGTTGTGCGGTTTGATCTTGCTTTCGTTCTTGGATACGGCGACCAGGACCTTCGTGACGCCATGGCCGATGTTGTCTTTGATGACGTAGCGGACTATCAGCAGGGAAAGAAGCATTCCCACGCCCGGATAGATAAGGTAGAGGATATAATCCGCGGAGCCGTTGAACCAAGATGTGAGAAGATGCCGTATCAAGGAGACAAGCTTCTCGAGGATGACGGCGGCAAGTCCGCTGCAGATGCCCACGGCAAGGGAAAGGATTATGAGCCTGTTGCGCTCAGGAATCCTTGTAAGCCACTCCCTCAGCGAGGCAAGTAATCTCTTGATTTCCGTCATCTTTCTTTCTTCCATCAGAAGCTACCGACATACGCTAATCTACAAATATAGCAAAAATTAGAAAGAAGACGAGGGTCCGCTCTTGTTCTAAAGAAGTAATACAGAGGGGCTCAGGCAGTTATCAGGCAGGTCTCAGGCGGTTCTCCGGCGGTTCAAGGCAGGTCTCCGACAGTTACACGGCAGTGAACCAGACAGTTAGCCGTCATTTTCGGCGCTTTGCCACCACCTCTGTGTGGGGAAAGAGCCTCTGAGCGTACTATGGGGCCTACTCCGTGAGCAGGGTCAGCGCGAAAACAGGACACTGGGAGTATTCTTTCGCCGGGAGTGCAAAAAAGGCTGACCCGATGAGTCAACCTCTAAGAATTTTCTATTTGGATTAAGCGCCAGGCAAGGCGTTTATGGCTGGACGGGAGTGCGGTCCGGACCGAGGCAGGCTAGCCTTCGTCGGTGTCCTCCGCCTGAGTAATCTGGTCCAGATTGTCGCTCGGAATTTCGGATCCCGTATCGTCAGGCTGGTTGTCGGTAGCGACTTCATCGTTGCTTTCCTCGCCCTCAAGCCACTTCTGGAGATCGTCCGCATCGTCGATCTTCACCTTGAACTTCACGAGATAAACCGCGTCGTCAGTCTCGAAAGTAACGGCATAGAAAGACTTCCCGTTAGGAAGATCATATTTATTGAGGTCCGCCAGACAATCCTGAAGGCCTTTAGGATATTTTTCATCAAAGGCCACACGAACCTCCGCAGACAAATTCTCGTAGCTTACTGCAGCTCTTCTTTTCTTTGCTGATGTTGCCATAAGTTTGAATCTCTATTTCCTTCACAAAACCGGGTGCAATATTAAGACATTTTCTCAATGCTCCAAAGCGTTTGAGAGTATTTTTGATAAAGATTTTTCCATATCCTCCTTAAAAACCCTGTAATCTCCGCAATCCCGCCCATCTTTGAAGTTCATGAAATATTCATTATGGGAGATTTCCCGTCCGGAGGCATCCGTCAGACTCAGGATCATGATGCAAGGACCCTCAGGAACATCGGAAAGGTCTATGACATCGATAGTTTCGTCTTCATGGAGATCGACTCTTGCCCTGGCCGCATATTTTTCAAGTCCGGAAGGCTCCAGAAGCTTTACGGAAGCCTCCATGAGGGCATGGTCTCCGATACCTGTATTCACGGCCTGAACCTTCATGGCGGAAGGATTGAATTGGATATGTACGGGCTCCGCACCGAGGGCGGCCCCGTAAAAAGCCCCGTTACGAGTGAAGCGCCAGTCATAGGTCTGCCAGGCCAGGCTTGGCCACGCGCTGTGCGACATCCAGAGCAAGAGGCCGTGACGCCCAATATTGTTAGCCTCAAACATAGCCCTGTAGCCATTGAAACAAATCAGCTGGGCATAACGCGAGAAAGTCTCGGCATCGGAAAGAGCCTCATCTCCGAAGCCCCGCCTGAGCATAGAGAGCAGAGAAGTATCGCCCTGGGCTCCGGTCCGGGTGAAATCGTGCTGGCCCCAGACATCGTCCGGCTTCCAGAGATGCTCAGGGGTGAGCATCAGCCTGAGGCTTTCGTAGACAGGGATGGACGGCATGCCCCTTTCGCTGTGGAATTTATCGGCAGGATGCTCGAAATAATAGTCCGGAGCCACGGCACAATAAGGTCCGTGGCCAGAGACTCCCTCCTCGGCGGAATTAGGGATGTAGAGGATGCCAGGATGAAGGGAGGAGACTGCCCCTGAGAGGGCGGAGTCCAGGGAGGCTGGCGGGTAACCCTCATTCCTGCCGCAATAAAGGCCGACCGAAGGGTGGCGCCTTATCCTCGATATCAGGTCGCGGGCGTTGTCCATGAAGAGAGCCTGGTCATCAGGATCCGGGCCGTCGGATGGATTGGCAAGCCAGAAATCCTGCCAGACAACGACGCCATATTTGTCGCAAGCCTCGTAGAATTCATCATCTCCGGTCTGGCCCACCCAATTGCGTATCATATTGAAGTTCATCTCCTTATGCAAAGCAAGAGCCTTGTCGTAGTCCTCTGCCCTGAAACGGAGATTATACTCGCTGAAACCCCAGTTACCTCCCTTAGGGGTCAGTCTGTGGCCATTGACATAAATCTTAAGTGAAGTGCTTTCGTCCTTATAGTCAAACTCTCTGATCCCGGCCTTCCAGCCCAGATGGCTTTCCATCGAGCCATCATCCGGGACGAACTTGAAAGAAGCATCGTGGAGGACAGGCTTCCCATAGCCAACGGGCCACCAAAGGGCCAGCCTCCTGTCCTTGAGCTCCGGGAAATCATCCGGGGCAAAGGTGAAGGTCTCCTCGGAAGAAGGGCCGAGAGTGATCTTCTTCGAGAAGCTTATGGTGTCTATACAGCCTGTGAGTTCTCCCGACAGAGGGGAAGATGAAAGATTCTTCACATCCACGGAAAAGGTCATGGAGGCGAGGGTGTCCGGGAGATTCAGACTGGTGCTCAGCAGAGGATCCGAGAGCAGCGCCTCTCCGACATTGTCGATGTGTACGTCATTCCAGATGCCGGTTTCACGGCCTCTCACAGTCGGTATCCAGTCCCAGCCGACAGAGGCATGGAAGGTCGGATTGTCAGCCCCGAGCATGCCTCCGTTGAAGTCAGGGCTTTGGGCGTTCTTTTCCTTCACCGCGCCAAAATGAGCCGGCTTGATTACATGGACGGCGATGTAGTTGCGGTCCCTGACGAGACTTGTGACATCGAAGGCGGCCCTCTTGAAAGCTCCCTCGATTGTGCCCAGACGGCTTCCGTTCATGAAGACTTCGGCCTTAGAGTTGATCCCGTCGAAGCAGAGTAGGCTGCGGGCGCCAGACTTTAGGACAGAGGGAAGGACGCCTCGGTACCAGAAGTCGCTGTTGAAATAGGACTCGGATATCTGGTTCATGTTGTCTCCTACAGAAGGGTCCGGGACTGCGCCTGCGGCTATGTAGCTGTAGAGAACCGTCCCCGGCACTACGGCAGGCAGCCAGCCCTCGTCCTTGAAAGAAGGAGAAGATAGTTCTTCCCCGCCGGCCGAAGTGAAGGAAGAGCGGCAGAGTTTCCAGGCGGGCTGAGGGGCGGAATGGAGAGAATCTTTCCCGAATATCTCTATTTCGCTGAGGGCAAAATGCCCGCTCTCGTCAGCTCCCTCCATGAACAGTCTGAGATAACGTGCCTTTCCTCTTAGGCGGAGATAATCAGAATCCGAAGGCATAGATGCAAGCCTTTTCCAGGATTGCGCATTGTCGGAAATCTCCACGTAGCATGTCTGGGGTCTGTGTATCCAGCTGAGCCTCAGGGCGGAAAAGCTTTTCTTGCGGCCAAGGTCGACATAGATCCATTGCGGAGCTGAATCCGCGCTCATCCATGCGCTTGTGAAAGTTTCTGAAGGTAGAAGATTCATACCCCTGGCCTCCTTGGAATAATACGGGCCTGTGTCAGAGGACTTTCCGAAAGCGGGGGCCTCCGTCAAGTCAACGGAGAAAATATCCCACCGGACCGCTCCCTCCATATGGAAATCGAGTCTTAGGTGGCTGAAGTCTACGGCTCCGCTGAGCGGAAGTTCAAAAGTCAGAGGACAATAGCGGCAGTCTATGGCGGAGGATTCTTTGTTAGGGTCATTGATCTTCACCTCTCCCTCCATGGGATCGGAAGGGAGACCCGCTCCTTTCGTCTGAGCCACGACGTAGAGATTATCTCCATTTCCGGCGCTGCATTTGAGCGACCAGCCTCCGGCCTTCCCGGAGAAGAAAACCCTTCCGACTATACGGAGACAGGAGGCGGAGAATTTCTGGCGGCTCCATCTGTAGTCCAGAAAATCCGTCTCCCCATAGAGAGAATTCTTAGAGAATGGGCCTCCGTCAAGGGTCCACTCTTTCTCTCTCCGAGGAAAATCTCCTGCCGCGGAAGATACCGAGAGCCAGGCAGGTTCGGCCCCTTCCTTCACTCCGTCAACTGAGAGCTGAGCGGTCAGATTGTAATCATAAGAAGAGGAGGCATAGGCGGCTTTGAAGAGGGCCAGATTGACTCTTTCCCCCGAGCATGACGAGAGGAAGGAAAGCAGAGCCAGGCCAAGGAATAGATTGACAGAGGTTTTCATGGCGGCGGAGGGTCAACGCTCTTTGCGGTCTTTTTTGAAAAAGTAAGATTTCTGCTGACGCTTGCGCTCCAGGTCACGCTCCACGAAGACGGGCTTAAGGGTGCGTGGGTCAAGTCCTGTATAGAACATCACGGAAGAGGCCGTCAGAGGCGTCGGCATGAAATCCTGGACCTGATCGAGGTAGACGCCCCTCAAGGCAGGCTGGCGGGAGAGCTTCTCCATATCGGAGAGATGGCAGCCCGGGTGGGAGGAGATGAAATACGGGACGATATCGGTCCTCAGACCGGCTTCAGCCGTGATTTTGTCGAATTCCGTGCGCAGACGGGCGAAAAGCTTGAAAGAAGGCTTTCCTATGTATTTCAGAACTTCCGGTTCGGTGTGCTCAGGGGCGACTTTGAGACGGCCCATGGTGTGATCCAAAATAAGTTCCTTAAGATAAGGGCGGGAGGTCTTGTCCACGTAGCCACTTTCGTTGAGGAAGAGGTCGTAACGGATTCCCGAGCCGATGTAGGCGTGCCTTATGCCTTTTACCTTCATGACGGCATGGTACATCTCCAGCACCTTCTCATGGCTCCGGTCAAGATTCGGGCAAGGGTTCGGATAGAGACAGGACTTCCTACGGCAGACCCCGCAGAGTTCCAAGTTCTTCCCTTGCATGCAATACATATTGGCCGTAGGTGCGCCAAGGTCGGAAATAACTCCACCGAAGCCTGGCAGATTAGTCAGGGCCTGGGCCTCCTTCACTATGGACTTGATGCTCCTGCTCTGGATGAACTTACCCTGCTGCATGGCTATGGTGCAGAAATTACAGCCTCCGAAACAGCCTCTGTGGGTATTGATGCTGAACTTGATCATGTCGTAGGCAGGGATGCGCTTTCCCTTGTAACGGGGATGTGGCAGCTTCGTGTAAGGCAGATCCCAGAAAGAATCCATCTCTTCCATGGTCGCAGGGGGATATGGAGGATTGACCTGGACATAGCCCTTGCCTAGGGGCTCTATCAGGGTCTGGGCATGGAGCATGTTGGCCTGGGTCTCTATAACCTGGAAATTCTCGGCCACGGCATCCTTGCTCTTCTGCTGCTCTTCCCATGAATGCAGGATTATGGCGTCTTTGGCCTTAGGTTTCCCGTCTGCCATGAAGGCGATCTGCGGAATCTGGCGCATCTGGTGGAGACTGCGTCCTGCCTCAATGGCCCTGGTCAGCTCCAGCATAGGTCTCTCCCCCATGCCGTAGCAAAGGTAGTCGGCTCCAGACCATTGAAGAATGCTTGGCTTCAAGGAATCTGACCAATAGTCATAATGGGTGAAACGCCGCATGCTCGCCTCGATGCCTCCGATGACGACCGGCACATCGGGAAAAAGCTGTTTGCATATTTTCGAATATACGGAGACGGCATAGTCAGGTCTGTGGCCATATTCCCCGTTCGGGGTGTAGGCGTCGTCATGGCGGAGGCGCTTCCATGCGGTGTAATGGTTGACCATGGAATCCATGGCGCCGGAATTGACTGCAAAATAGAGCCTCGGAGCCCCGAGTTTACGGAAGTCTCTCAGGTCATCCTGCCAATTCGGCTGCGGGACGATGGCAATTCTGTACCCATATTTCTGGAGCCAGCGCGCTATCGCGGCCGTCCCGAAAGAAGGATGGTCAATGAAAGCATCGCCACAGAAGAAGATTATGTCTATATAATCCCAGCCCAGGGCCTCGACCTCTTTCTTCGAGGTAGGGAACATGTAGTCATTGTTTTCCATATCATTCACCTCCTTCATCAGAGTCCGACTCATCGAGCAGGGCGCTGGAAATTTCTTTCTTCGGATTAATGCCCTTGGCAGTAAGCTTCTTCATCTGGTTCACCAGATTGCCTCTTCCTGAGACGAGCTGGGCGCGGGCCTTATCGTAGCTCTTCTGCACAGTCAGAATCCGGGCGCCCATATCTTCGAAAGTTTCCGTGAATCCGGCGAATTTATCATATATAGCCGTAATGGTCTTTATCATGTCAGAGACATTCTTGGCCTGTCTGTCGCTCTGCCAGAAAAGGAAGACGATTCGCAGGGTGAGAAGCAAGGTAGAAGGGTTGCAGATCAGGATCTTCTTTCCGTATGCGTAAGTTATCAGATCTGGATCATTGTCGACCGCAAGCACATAGCTTCCCTCTACAGGGATGAACATGAGAATATAGTCCGGAGAGCCTTCGAAGGTCCCGGTATAATTCTTGGCCGAGAGTTCGTTGACATGTTTCCTGACAGATTCAAGGTGGGCCTTTAGATAGGCAGCCTTGTCTCCTTCATTTTCGGCGTTGCAATAATTGGTATATGCCGTGAGGCTGGTCTTCGAGTCTATCAGAAGGACGCCGTCGCGCATCTTCACGACCACATCGGCAATCAGCCTGCCATTTTCTTCACTAGACTCGGACTTTTGGACGAAATAGTCGATATTTTCCCTCAACCCACTGTTGCTTAGGATGTTGCTGAGCACTCCTTCACCCCAGTTACCCTGGGTCTTGGACTCCGAGCGCAGGGCCTTGGCGAGGCTTTCCGCATCCTTTCCCAAGCCCGTGGCCGTCTTGCTGAGTTCCTCTATCATGGCCTTCATGCCAGCCTCTTTCTCTCCCCTCTCTTCAAGGCCTTTGCGAAACTTCTCCTGAAAGTCGTTTATGCTGTCTTTCAATGGATTAAGCAGATTCACGAGGCTTTCCACATTCGTTTTCTTCATATCCTCCTGCTGAGCCTTGAGATGGTCGCGGCTAAGTTTGTCGAAGGCCAGCTTCTGCTGTTCCATCTGCAGATCGAAGCGTTGTTCGAGGGCGGCCTGGTTCTTCTCGTAGAAGTCCTTCTGCTCCTTAAGCCTCTTTTCCGCCTCTTCTTTCTGCTCATTCAACCTTTTCTCCGCCTCCTCCCTTTGCTCATTCAACCTCTTTTCCGCCTCCTCCCTTTGCTCATTCAACCTCTTCTCCGCCTCCTCCCTTTGCTCATTCAACCTCTTCTCCGCCTCCTCCCTTTGCTCATTCAACCTCTTCTCCGCCATCTCTCTCTGACTCATCAGCTGCGCATCAGAAGCCTCTTTCATCTCCTTGAGACGGGTTTCGCAGTCAGTCTGAAATTCGGCCTTCCGCCCGGCCCAAGCAGCCTCGCCCACCTCCTTTTCCTGTTCCGCCTTCTTTCTGAGAGCTTCCGCGGCTCTCACCTTACCAGCCATCGCCCCGGCCACTCCGACAGCAGCCAAAGCAATAATTATCAACACTATAGTCAATATATCCATTTGTCCTTGCCACACTTGGATGTGACAAGGACAAATTTAACAATATAATCTGTTCCCTCAAAAGCGGAAAGGAAAACCGAAGCGCTTTGAACACCGGCTGCGGGGAGGTGAAGGCGGCTGGTAGGGGTGTCTTTAAACTTCTCGGGCTACATTTTGTCCGGAAGGCTGATTCCAAGAATATCCATGGCGGACTCGAGTACGCGGGCTATCTCGTCTGAAAGAGCGAGACGGGCAGAACGGAGAGCCACATCCTCTTCTCGGAGGATCTGGGTGTCATGGTAATACTGGTTGTAATCCTTTGCGAGATCGTAGCAATAATTCGCTATGACAGCCGGGCTGAATGAGGCTCCGCCCTCTGCAACCTTCTGCGGGAAGAGATTCAGAAGTTTGATGAGCCTTATTTCCTTAGCGCTGAACTGAATATCAGGCGCAATGGAGCCGAGTCCATAGGTCAGTCCCTGTGCGGAGGCCTTACCAAGGATGGACTTGATTCTGGCATGGGTATATTGGATGAAAGGTCCGGTATTGCCGTTGAAGTCGATGCTCTCCTTAGGATTGAAAAGCATAGTCTTTTTAGGATCAACCTTGAGTATGAAATATTTGAGGGCTCCGAGTCCTATCATATGATAGAGCTTCTCCCTCTCCTCTTCCGGCATATCTTCAAGCTTGCCGCTCTCCTCACTGGTAGCCTTCGCCTCCTCGTACATCTGGGCGATGAGGTCATCCGCATCCACGACCGTGCCTTCTCTTGACTTCATCTTGCCATTCGGAAGTTCGACCATGCCGTAGCTGAGATGGTAGATTTCATCAGCCCAGGCGAAACCGAGCTTCTTGAGAATCAGCTTCAGAACCTGGAAATGATAATTCTGCTCATCGCCTACGACATAGATATGGCTGTCAAGCTTGTACTCCGAGAACCTCTTCTCAGCTGTGCCGAGGTCCTGAGTGATGTAGACAGAGGTCCCGTCGGAACGCTGAACAAGCTTTCTGTCAAGTCCGTCAGCGGTAAGGTCAATCCATACGGAGCCGTCAGGGTCGGTCGTAAAAACGCCCTCCTTGAGCCCTTTCTGAACGAGTTCCTTGCCGAGAAGGTAATTCTGGCTCTCGTAGTCCACCTTGTCGAAGCTTATGCCCATGGCCTTGTAGGTCTCGTAGAAGCCCTTCAGCACCCAGTCGTTCATGGTCTTCCAAAGCTCGCGGACCTTAGGGTCGCCCTGCTCCCACTTGACCAGCATCTCGTGGGCGGCCTTGATGGAAGGAGCCTCCTTCTTGGCGGTCTCCTCATCCATACCCTTGGCCATGAGCTCCTTGACTTCCTGACTGTAGATGTTGTTGAACTCCACGTAGTAGTCTCCCACGAGGTGGTCGCCCTTCTTGCCCGAGGACTCAGGAGTCTCGCCCTTGCCCTTCAACTGCCAAGCGAGCATGGACTTGCAGATATGGATGCCCCTGTCATTGACCAGGGTGCACTTTATGACATTGTTTCCGCAAGCCTTTAGGAGCCTGCTGACAGAATCTCCGAGGAGATTATTGCGGATGTGGCCGAGATGGAGAGGCTTGTTCGTGTTAGGCGAAGAAAACTCCACCATGATGTTCTTTCCGGTCTTTGGGAGCTGGCCGAAATTCAGGTCAGAGGCTATGTCCTTCAAAAGTTCCGCCCAGAACTTCGTACTGAACTTGATGTTCAGGAAACCCTTGACGGCGTTGAAAGACTCTATCTCCTCCACGTTCTGTTTCAGCCACTCTCCTATCGCCGCGCCGGTTGTCTCCGGTGCTGAATGGCTTATACGCAAAAGAGGGAAGGTGACCAGTGTAAAGTCACCTTCGAACTCTTTTCTTGTTACCGAAACCTGGAGCGCCGAGGGATCGGCGTCAGTATTGTACAAGGCCTTGATGGCCTTGGCGGCCTGGGCCTGGATGAATGATTCAGGTGTCATCTGCTCTATCCGAGATAGGTCTTAAGAAGTTTACTGCGGGAATTGGTCTTCAGTCTCCTGATGGCCTTTTCCTTAATCTGGCGCACCCTTTCGCGGGTCAGGCCGAAGCGCTCGCCGATTTCTTCCAGAGTCATCTCCTGGCAGCCGATGCCGAAGAAACTCTTGATGATGTCGCGCTCACGCGGACTGAGAGTCGAAAGCGCACGGTCGATTTCGATGCTGAGGGAATTCTTCATGAGGCCTCTGTCAGCACTCGGAGAGTCGTCATTAGGAAGCACATCGAGAAGGCTGTTGTCCTCGCCCTCGACAAAAGGCGCATCTACGGATACATGGCGTCCTGACACTCTGAGAGTGTCGGAGATCTTCTCCTTAGGGACATCAATCATCTCCGAGAGCTCCTCGTTCGAAGGCTGGCGCTCATTCTCCTGCTCAAACTTGGAAAGGGCCTTGTTGATTTTATTCAGAGAACCCACCTGATTGAGCGGAAGTCTTACGATCCTGCTCTGCTCGGCGAGAGCCTGAAGAATCGACTGCCTGATCCACCATACCGCATAAGATATGAACTTGAATCCCCTTGTCTCGTCAAATTTTTCCGCAGCCTTGATCAGTCCAAGATTACCCTCGTTGATGAGGTCCGGGAGACTAAGCCCCTGGTTCTGGTACTGCTTTGCAACAGAAACCACGAACCTCAGATTGGCTCTTGTCAGTTTTTCCAGGGCCTTCTGGCCCTCTACTCCGCCCTTCCTGATCTTTTGGGCAAGTTCAACTTCCTCTTCCGGCTTAATCAGGACTTCCCTTCCGATCTCCTGGAGATACTTGTCAAGTGAAGCACTCTCCCTGTTGGTGATCGACTTTGTAATCTTAAGTTGTCTCATCAATAAATATTACTCCTCATCTTTACCGAAGGCAAAGTAGGCGCGTCTGCCCGATGCGGTGAAACCGTCGATGACTACCGACCTCTTGGCCTTCTTAGCTATGTCTATAACATCCTGAGGCTTGGAAACAGGCTCGTCGTTGACATACTCGATGACGAATCCGGTGCTTCCGCCGGCGTCAAGCACCTTGCCGGGGCCGACACTCGTAATCTCGACGCCTCGCTTAAGGCCGAGCCTTGCGAGCGTCTCTTTCGAAGCGGTATTTATCTGTGATCCGTAAAATGCGACGGAGCCATCTTCGTTAACGCTTCCGGTAGCGGAAGAGGTACCCTTGAACGTAACGTCAAGCACCTTTTCCTTACCATCTCTGATGACGGTGATCTTAGCCTTGTCACCAGGGTGATAACTATTTACCTTTGCCTGAACTTCAGCAGCCGACTTGGTATCAACGCCGTCTATCTTGACGAGGACATCCCCCTTCTTGATTCCGGCCACCTCGGCGGCGCTTCCTTTCTGAACCTCGTAGATATAAACGCCATTTCTTGAAGAAAGTTTCAATTCGTCTGCAATTTTGTCATCAATAGGCTGCATGGTGACTCCCAGCATGGCTCTCTTGACGGTTCCGAAATCAATAAGGTCCTCAACAACCTTCTTGACCATATTGGAAGGAATGGCGAAAGAATAGCCGCTGTAAGAACCGGTCTGGGAGATGATCGCGGTGTTGATGCCGACCAGCTCCCCGGTCTCGTCCACGAGGGCTCCGCCTGAGTTGCCGGGATTGACGGCCGCATCGGTCTGGATGAAGGATTCGATCTTAAGCTCGCCGTTGGAGTGCTGCATCTGGCGGCCCTTGGCGCTGACGATTCCGGCCGTGATGGTCGAACGCAGGTCGTAAGGAGAACCGATGGCCAGGACCCACTGTCCGAGACGAAGCTTGTCGGAATCACCGAAATTCAGGGTAGGAAGTCCCTGAGCGTCAATCTTTATAAGGGCTACGTCCGTGGCAGGATCCGTTCCCACGACGGTCGCTTTGTAAGTCTTCTCGTTATTAAGGGTGACCTCGACAGAAGTGGCATTTTCGACCACATGGTTGTTGGTCACGATGTAGCCGTCCGGGCGGATTATGACACCTGAGCCGCTGGCTTGCTGCTCACGAGTCTGAGGCTGGCCGAAACCCTCGTCGCCTCCGAAGAAGAAGCGGAAGAAAGGATCAATCTGAGAACTGTATTCAGTCTTCACGGTGACCTTCACGTAGACGACAGCGTCCACGGCCGATTCTGCGGCATAGGTGAAATCCGGATAATCATTTTGTGCCAGATTGACAGTTCTGTAAGAAGAACCGTCCGCGGCGACCTGCTGGACAGCCGCTGAGGAAGGAGTGCAGGCCTTCACTACACCGAAAGCCGTGAGAGCGGCGACGGCCGCTGAGGCGATGACAGTAATTACTGTTTTGCTCATGGTATTTTTCATTTTGACATTATTTTCTACAAAATCAGCCCGGATATCACCGGGCCTTATTCTGAAAAACAAAATATATGCCACTTCTATCCCTGAAATCTATGCAGACACCTGCTTTAAAACATATATGGCACCTTCTTAAAAATATGTGCGATACCTTACTTATAAGATGAGGACTGATGCAGGGAAGTTGAAAATATTTGCTACCTTTGTGAGTAGGCCCGGGAAACGCACGGCTATTCCGGCACAGACGCCCGGCCCCTAGACTGAAAGACAAAATACTGGATAAATGAAACTGGTAATAACAAGTTCCGAGCTTCTCAGCGGCCTTCTGACAGTGTCGAAGGCCGTCCCCGCCAAGTCTGCCGACGCCATAATGGAGAATTATCTCTTCGTGGTCAAGGGCAACATACTTGAGGTCACGGGCTCTGACAAGGAAATAACTCTGCGCACCGAAATCGATGTAGAAAGGACAGATGAGGAAGGCAGAATGGCCGTTCCGGCCAAGCAGATCACCGAGCTTCTCAAGGAGCTGCCTGACGAACCGCTCGAAATCAGCACGCTTAACGACAGTTCCTTCGAAATCAAGTGGCAGAGCGGTTCATCCCAGCTTCCATATTTCAATGCTGATGACTACCCGGAGATAAAGATGGCCGGAGAGGATGCAGACAAGATTTCCATCCCGGCGGAGACCCTCATCGACGGAATCACGAGCACTATCTACGCCGCATCCGACGACCCGTCGAGGGCCATAATGAACAGTATCTACTTTGACATCACCCCTGACTCGACGACTTTCGTAGCCTCAGACCTCCAGAAGCTGATCTGCTACTCGACCGATGACATCAAGGCCGAGAAGACCTGCTCCATGGTCCTGAACAAGCGCCATGCCGCCATCATCAAAAGCGTGATTTCCAAGGAGGCCGGAGACATCTCGGTAACTTTCGACTCTAAGACGGCCGTCTTCTCCTATGACGGAACGCTTATTATCTGCAACCTTGTCGTGGGAAAATATCCTGCCTACAAGACCATCATCCCGAAGAACAACTCCAACGTTCTGCGGATAGACCGCCAGCAGCTTCTCAACACCGTGAAGAGAGTCTCTGTCTGCGCCTCGAAGGAGTCGAACCACTTGAAGCTCGACCTCAAGGCTGGCAGCCTGGAAGTTTCGGCCCAGGATGTAGGTTATGAAATCGAGGCACACGAGAAACTCGCCTGCCAGTACGACGGAGACGACCTGGTCATCGGCTTCAAGTCCACTCACCTCATCGAGATTCTCTCGAACCTTTCCTGCCAGGAAGTTGTCATGAGGCTTGCGGACAAACGCCGTTCCGCCCTTATCCTCCCTTCGGAGGAAGAAGCCGCCAACGAGAAAGTATTTGGCATCGTCATGCCTATTATGGTAAGATAGGACAAAGCATATGATTCTGAACCTCACGAGACCCCTGCTCTTCTTCGATATCGAAAGCACAGGCCTCAACATAGCTACCGACTCTATCGCCCAGCTGAGTTTCGTCAAGGTCTTCCCGGCAAAGGACGAAGACGATAAGAACCCGGAGATGAAGAAGACATGGACTCTGTGCCCATGGAATTACGAAAGCAATTGTCAGAGGCCGGTGGCTCCTGCCGCCAAGGCGGTGAACAAGCTTGAAGACTCCGAACTTGCGAAGTGTCCGAAATTCTACGAAGTCGTCGATGAGGTCATAAGCTGGCTCGACGACGCCGATCTCGCAGGCTTCAATTCGAGCAAGTTCGACCTTCCGATGCTCGCCGAGGAAATCGACAGAGTGATCAAGTTCAAGGGCCGCAGTGACATCGGCATAGATCTGCACAAGAAGACCATGGTCGATGTCCAGACCATCTACCACTACAAGGAACCGCGCAATCTGAAGGCGGCACACCTCTTTTACTGCCACAGCGATTTTGACGGTGCCCACAGCGCGGATGCTGATACCTACGCGACTTACGAGGTGCTGAAAGGGCAGCTGGAGATGTACAAGGACCTGAAGAACGATGTTGCCTCGCTCGCCATGGTGGGCAATGAGAGGCGGCAGGAGTTCGTGGATTTTGACGGGAAGCTTGTGCGTGACAAGAGCGGAGAAGCCGTTATCAATTTCGGCAAATACAAGGGAAGGACCGCCCGCGAAGTCTATCGCCTGGAACCGTCCTATTTCGCCTGGGTTTTCCAGGGAACTTTCAGCGAGGACACCAAGCGCCAGTTCGAACTGCTGAAGAGGCAGTTTGAGGAGGAGAAGAAGAAGCCGCTCTCGAAAGAACAGCTTGACAGCGCGACCCTCGACCTCCAGAAGCATTTCGGGCTCTGATGAACATCGCCCTCAGGACCAGCTCCGGCAGAATAGTGTTCCGGCCTGACACCACTTGGGAGAGGGCCAATGCCGATGTCTACCTGCCTGAGTTCGTGGACAAGGTTTCCTGGTCTCCCGTAGTTTTCGCAAGGCTGAGCCGCGCCGGAAGGAGCGTCGGCAGAAGATTTGCCTCAAGGTACTATGAATCAGCTGGTTTCGGCGTTCTTCTCTACCCGGAGGATATGATTGACGGGAGCCCTGAGGGCTATGCCGAAGCCTCATGCATCGACCATACTTCTTTCCTGCCCGATGTTCTTTTCACTCCGGAAGAGCTTGACAGCGGGGACTTGTTCACCATCACAAAGGACGGGAAGGAAATCTATTCCGCGCCGAGTCTCGGCAGGGCCGCGCTTGAGGATGCCATTCCTCCCGTCACCGAGAGGCTATATATCAGAACCGGGGACCTTCTGGCAGTGGAACTCGCGCCGAGGGCTTTTCTCACTTCTCGCGAGGAGGGCAACGCGGTGCTTAGAGGTTACTTCGGCAAGACTCCGGTCCTCGACTTCAAAGTTATCGTAAGGTAGAGCGCGGCCCTGCCGGCCTTAATGTAATACGCGGCCTAGTCGACCTTAATATAATAGGTGAAAAGGGAGTCTTTGCCGGCGAAAATCGCGGCAAGGTCCTCCAGTATGAGATCTGGGCGCACGGCTCCGCTTTCCCAGAAATCATTCCCTCCACCGGCGGTCTGCTTCAAGATATTGTTGTACACCTTGGATATCTTGAATTTAGGAAACATAGGATCGCATGAATCCAGCTCCTTTCGTGTCCTGCACCAGCCGGGATTCAGCCAAAAGTCGGCAGAATCCGAGAGTGCGAACGCCTTCTCCATGGACATGGTAGAGGATTCCGTCTTTCCTGCTTCCGATCCCAAAATCTTGCCTCCCGCATCCCTGACTAGTCTGGCCATATAGCCGGAGCCTCCTGGCACATACCAGACTCCCCCGTATGGGATATTCATGAGCACCCTTGCCGTGTCCCTCCTGGCAGAAGCGACCTTTGCATTTATATCCATGTAATGGGTGGCGACTTCGATAAATGCGGAGTCAGCGCTATGCAGTCTGCCCGTCAAGGCACCGAAAAATCTGAGATATTCGGCCCTTCCGAGCGGATCCTGCTCGAACTGGTCGTAAAGGGTGAAAACTCTGATTCCGAGGCTTCTGAGCTTGGAAGCGAACTGGGGTTCATGCGTTCCGATTCCATAGGCCGCCACGAGATCCGGATGCATGGAAACAATTGATTCATAGTCTATTGCAGGATCATATCCAACATCCTTGACCAGTCCCTCTTCATAGCGTTTCCTAAGCTTCTCATTGGAAATATAGTCAATTCCAGAGATTCCTGAAACCGTCTCCAGCGAGCCGACGAGGTCGAGGGCGGCGACATAAGAAGAAGACATGCAGACGATGCTGCCGAGGGGACGGGTGACGTCAAGTGTGTCCGGCGCCGCCCCGAAAGGCGAAATGGAGACGACCTTCGTAGAGGCCGAGTCCGCGATGACATCGAAATATTTGGCGAAGGTACAGTAGCCAGACCTTGCATCCTCTATGCTCTTTTTGTCTCCGGAGCAAGAGAAGGTGATCAATGTGACGGCACAGAGGGCCGCAAGTCCGAATCTTTTCATAACTTTGCAAAGATAGGAATTTAGCGTAATGAAATACGACAGGAAGACTCAAATGATGGATGCCGGAATGGCTTTTTTCGAAAGTCCTGAAGGCATGGGAAATGTAATGGGAATAGTGAAGGCCCAGCTGGAGTACTACGGCAAAGTCGTATCGGACTCTCAGATTGAGCCGGACAGCCTTCCCTCTAGCACCGGTGCCTTCACCTTCTTCATGGATTGGTCGTCTCCATGGCGGACGAGGTACATTTCCTGTCTTGTCGAGGATGCCGGGGACACGGGCAAGCAGGATGCGGAGGGCCGCCCTGTCCGCCGCTACGCAGTCTCATTCAAGGAAGGGAGCAGAAGTTCGAAGCTGCGGGCCTGCACTTATATCTTCATGACAGCCGCCTTCCTCTGTCTCATGGTCATGCAGAATTTCCTGCTTCATGGCTTCAGATTCATGGCGGGGTTCGCCTGCTTCGCCCTTGCCGCATACACCGCCTACCTCTGGTGCGTCCCGTCCCACAAAGCCCAGAAAACCGTCAAAGGGCTGATTGCAAGCCTCCTGAACTAGCACATCCTTATCTTCCGAGGCACTGCCCTACAGTACACTCAGTGGCAATTTTCCACGGACATAGTACCCTCTACAGCCATTCCTGCACACGGAGCAGGCCCATGTTGGGCACAGCGTGTGCGCAAAGGGTGCGTGTTTGTAACTCTCGGAACTCAACTAGAAAATTGTTTTGGAAAACGAAGGAAATGGATTATATTTGCAGTCCTGATTTGCCGCTTTAGCTCAGTTGGTAGAGCGACGCATTCGTAATGCGTAGGTCGCGGGTTCGAGCCCCGTTTGCGGCTCCCGGAAAGAGGATGACTGAGTCACCCTCTTTCTTTTTCGCTTATGTCATCAGAGGATAGTCTGGCAAGACAATTCCAACCCTGTTTACCCGTAAAACACTTGGTGCACTTTCCAGCTCGCTTCCACCCCAGACTCGTTACCGTCCGGGGTCGGTTCCACTCGGGGAGCTGGCGTGGTTTTGGTTCAGCGTGCGATGGGGCCGCTACCGAGGAGTTCGTCGCAATCGTACCAAACGGCGAACTGGCCTGGAGTGATGCCGCGCTGAGGCTCATCGAAGAGCACATAGAGGCCGTTCCGCCGGCAGAGGAGAGTGGCATCCTGAAGCGGCTGGCGGTAACGGATGCGTACACGCAGACGCCTCATCTCTCCAGGCTCCATGGCCAGATCCGGTCTCAGCCAATGGACCTCATCGGGAGAAAGCCTCAGGCATGACCTTGACAGTCCTTTATGAAGATGCCCCTCGCCGACATAGACGAGGTTCTTCTCCATGTCGTTGGCAATGACAAAGACGGGATCCTTATGGCCGCCGATTCCAAGCCCCTTATGCTGGCCGACGGTATAGAACTGAGCCCCGTCATGGGTCCCGATGATCTTGCCATCCGGATTATCTTTCCAACGGGTCTTTTTGACATGATGCTTGCCCGACCTGAAGGTTTCCTCCTCGAAAACGATGGAAGAGTAGCTGACAGGCTGGCTCAGCCGGAACAGGTCTTCGTCCGAAAGGGCGGAAACCTTGTCCATGCAGAAAGGCGAAGGCTTCGAACAGCCGCCCTCGTTCTCAGGATTCCCCATTACCCAATGCTCCCGTATATCATTTACCTTAAGGGACTTGACTTCGGAAACATAGTCAGTAACCATGGCCGCCTCCCTACCCTGCGGCATCAGCGAATCAAGCGTCCGCTTTTCGAAAAGATATTGCGGATCATGAGAATAAAAATGGTCATAGACCTCGACCACAAAGCCCTCAGACGGCTTGAGCTTCTGCTTAAGAAATGTAGGGAGGTCAACCTTTCCGATGAAGCAGATTCCCTGAGAATCCTTTTTCTCGGCCGAAGGCAGGTCAGCCTCCTTGGCTATACGCCTGACCTCTGGCTTGTCCATTTCCCCAATAGGGAAAAGGGCCTTGGCAAGTTGGACTTGGCTGAGCTGGCAAAGGAAGTAGCTCTGATCTTTGTCCGGATCGGTACCGGCTAGAAGTCTTTAGATAGGTGTCCCGTCCGCATTTTCAGCAGGTGTCCCGTCCGGATTCATGGCTCTGTCTTTGCGGCAATAATGTCCGGTAGCCACCATGTCAGCCCCCATTTTCTCGGCCACCTTCAGAAAGGCGTCGAACTTTATCTCTCTGTTGCAGAGGACATCAGGATTGGGAGTACGGCCTTTTGAATATTCATCGAACATATAGTCGGCCACTCTGGAGCGGTACTCCTTGCTCAGATTCACGAAATAGAAAGGAATCCCAATCTTCCTCGCCACCATCTCGGCTACGAAGCGGTCCTCCTCCCATTCGCAGTCTCCGTGCAGAGTCACATCCGCATTGTCCCAGTTCTGCATGAACATGGCGAAGACATCATAGCCCTCGCGCTTGAGCAGAAGAGCGGCTACCGAGGAATCGACTCCCCCGGAAAGTCCGATACATACTTTTATTTTGCTTTTGTCCATCGCCTTGCAAAGATAGTCAAATTCACGATGAAGATAAAAGGCTTCAGGTTCATAGGGACTTGGCAGCTGACTGACCGGCGAGAAGACCGGTGCTGAAGGCCGTCTGGAGATTATAGCCGCCAGTGTCAGAATCGACATCCAGAACCTCTCCGCAGAGATAGAGACCCTTCTTCAGCCGTGACTCCATGGTCTTGGGAAAAATCTCGTCAGTATCCACCCCGCCCGCCGTGACCACACAACGCTCATAACCGACATAGCCGGCGATAGGAAAAGGCCATGAAGTCAAGGCGTCAACGAGGCTCTTGATATCCAGATAAGCCTCGTTCTTACCACGGCGCTCCAGAAGGCCCGGAAAGAATGCTGTGAAACCGGGGATGATCTCCCAAGGCATAAGTTTTCTGAGAAGGACGCGAAATCTTTCTTTTCCACCCAGCTTGGCGCTCCTCTGATCCTTCCTTATCTCGTCCCAGAGCTTGCTAACCCTCGCGGCGAGTTCCCCGTGGTCCACTCCAGGCTTGAGGTCAACGGAGATCTCGGCTTTTCCGCCGTTGATGAGGGCCTTGACACAGGCGCGGCTGAGCTCGAAGCCCAGAGGGCCCTCGATACCCCCGTCCGTAAAATCCAGGTCACCGAATTCCTCCTGCACCGTTGAGCCGTTGACCGCAAGGCTCACTCCGACATTCTTCAGCGAGCAGCCGCAGAGGGCCTTGCCTAGTGCGGAAAGCGCCTCGGTACGGTCGATATGCCACTTCAATTCAGGCTCGCCGGCACTGTCGCGATGGTCGAAACCCTTCGGAAGAGAAGTATCGGTCCTGCGCGGGGCGGGGAGCTTATAGCCCGCGGGCACAAGAGCAGTCAATGAAGGGAAGGTAGGTTTCAGGGTGTGGCCGAATGCCTGCGCCCAGGCATAGCCGTCCCCCGTACTGCCGGTAACAGGATAGGAAAGTCCTCCGGTAGCGATAACCAGACGCTCCGCCCTCCACGAACGGGCATCCCCACAGGTGGCCACGAATTTTTCTCCGTCAATAGACACACTCTTCACCTCGCAATCAGTAAGCAGTTCCGCTCCCGCATCGATGACGGCTTTCTTAAGCGTATCCACAACGTCAGAAGCCCTGTGAGACTCCGGGAAAGCCCGCTCTCCCCGCTCCACCACAGTGGGCAGGCCTCTGGCCTGAAGAAAGGCGATCATTTCGGAAGGAGGAAAATTATAGAAAGCCGGACGGAGGAAATTAGACTTGGTCCGGATATGGGACTGGAAGTCATTCCAGTCTTTGAGATTCGTGAAATTACAGCGGCCCTTGCCCGTGATCATTATTTTACGGCCGGGACGCGGCATCTTTTCAAGGATGGTTACGCGGGCCCCGGACCCCCTCGAGGCTCCAAATCCGGCCATGAGCCCAGAGGCTCCGCCACCTATTATAAGAATATCAGTATCCATGGAAAAAATATAAAAAAAAAGAGAGGGACCTCACGGCGCCTCTCTTTCAACGTTTACTTACTAGTAACTATCTGTATTAACTCTATTGCGAACGCTAAGGTCGCGCTTTTTTTTGAATTTGCAAACTATTCTCGCAAGAAAAAGCTGAAAATATCAATAATTTCTACCTTTTTATCATTTTTGGGCCCATCAGCGAATAAAATTAGGAAATCCAAGGCAGATTTCCTACCTTTAATCCGGATCGGCCGCCACCTTTGCGGTGGCCGAAAACCAACAGACATCAACAACCACAGACATGGAACCGATCATCGAATGCGTGCCTAATTTCAGCGAGGGACGCGACAAAGAAGTAATCAGGAAAATCACGGAGGCCATATCCGGGGCCAAAGTCTTTGACAAAGACGGCAAGGAAGAAAGGGTCAAGGTCCTCAACGTAGATCCGGGAGAAGCGACGAACAGGACTGTAATATCTTTCGTCGGACACCCAGCCGCAGTTCTTGAAGCCGCCTTCCAGGGCGTCGTCAAGGCAGACGAACTGATTGACATGCGCAAACACCACGGAGCCCATCCACGCTCAGGAGCCTGCGATGTCTTGCCGCTGGTGCCGGTATCCGGAATCAGCCTTGAAGAATGCGCCCGCCTCGCCCGCTCCCTGGCGAAGAAGATTTACGAAGAATTGGGCGTGCCTTGCTATTGTTATGAGGCCGCAGCCTTCAAACCGGAAAGGAAGAATCTGGCCGTCTGCCGGGCCGGAGAGTACGAGGCTCTGCCCGAGAAAATCGCAGACCCTCTCCGCGCTCCCGACTTCGGTCCGAAGGAGTACAACGAGACCGTCGCGAGGAGCGGAGCCATAAACGTAGGAGCCAGGAATTTCCTCATAGCCGTGAATTTCAATCTCAACACCACTTCCACCCGCCGCGCCATGGCCGTGGCCTTCGACGTCAGGGAGAAAGGGCGCAAGAAGCGCGAGGGAGGAAGCCTGACCGGCAAGGTGATCAAGGACGAAAAGGGCCAGCCGGTATGGGAGCCGGGTACGCTCAAAGGTTGCAAGGCAATCGGCTGGTACATAGATGAGTACGGGATAGCCCAAGTCTCCATGAACATAACTGACATCGACACCACCCCTCTCCACAAGGCCTTTGACGAGGTCTGCAGGGCGGCATCGGCAAGGGGTCTGAGGGTGACAGGAACCGAAATCGTAGGCCTGGTGCCGAAGAGAGTTCTCGTCGAGGCCGGCAAATACTACCTGGAGAAGCAGCAGAGGTCCCTCGGAATCGCAGAAGAAGAAATAATAAAGATAGCTGTCAAGTCCATGGGGCTGGACGACCTAAGGCCTTTCGACCCTAAAGACAAGGTTATCGAATACATGATGGAGGACCCGGCCGAGGTGGCGATGAAGGAAAGGCTTGTCAGGATGAGTCTCAAAGGCTTTGCTGACGAGACGGCTTCGGAATCCCCCGCCCCGGGAGGAGGTTCTGTATCGGCATACATGGGAGCGCTCGGAGCAGCCCTCGGAGCCATGGTGGCGAATCTTTCCGCCCACAAGAGGGGCTGGGACGAGCGCTGGAAAGAGTTCTCGGATTGGGCTGAGAAGGGCCAGGCCATAAAGGAAGAGCTCGTAGCCTTGGTAGACGAGGACACAAGAGCCTTCGCAGCCATCATGGATGCTTTCTCCCTTCCGAAGGACAGCGACAAGGCAAAGGCTGAACGGGACGCGGCCATCCAGAAGGCGACGATGAACGCGGCCATAGTGCCTCTCAGAACCATGAAAGCGGCATACAGGGCCTTCGAGGTAGCCCAGGCCATGGCGGAGAAGGGCAACCCGAACTCTGCTTCGGATGCCGGAGTCGCTGCCATCGCGGCGAGAGGAGCAGTCCTCGGCGCCTATCTCAACGTGAAAATCAACGCCTCCTCTCTCTCCGACAGCCAAGAGGCAGAAAAGCTGATCGGAGAGGCCGGGGAAATAGCGGTCAAGGCCGAGGAGATGGAGAAGAAAATTCTGGGCATCGTGAATAAGTCTATTGAGAATTAAAGTTCCGCATACAGAATATTAAATCTTGCTTAGAGAAATGACTGATTTTCAGAAAGAAATACTTGAGGGCATTCCTCAAGACAGGCTTCCTGAAGCGAAGCCCTATGAGGCCAAGATCAACCACGCTCCGAAGCGTAAGGACATTCTCAGCCAGGAACAGAAAGCCCTCGCCCTGAAGAACGCGCTGAGGTATTTCCCGGCTAAATTCCACGAGGCGCTGGCCCCGGAATTCGCCAAGGAGCTAAAGGATTACGGAAGAATCTACATGTACCGTTTCCGCCCGTCCTACGAGATCTACGCCAGGCCGATTGACCAGTACCCCTGCAAGTGCCGTCAGGCCGCGGCAATCATGGCCATGATCCAAAACAATCTGGATCCCCGCGTAGCCCAGCATCCGCATGAACTCATAATCTACGGCGGCAACGGAGCCATATTCCAGAACTGGGCCCAATACAGGCTGACCATGAAATATCTTGCCGAGATGACCCAGGAGCAGACCCTTGCCATGTACTCCGGCCATCCGATGGGTCTTTTCCCGAGCCGGAAGGACGCGCCGAGGGTGGTTGTAACCAACGGCATGGTCATTCCTAATTATTCTTCGAAAGACGATTACGAGCGTTTCAACGCCATGGGTGTGTCCCAGTACGGCCAGATGACGGCCGGCTCCTATATGTACATAGGTCCGCAGGGTATCGTCCACGGCACCACCATCACCGTGATGAACGCAGCCCGCAAGCAGCTCAAAGCAAGGGGCATAGAAGGGAGCCGCGAGAATATGAAGGGCCTGCTTTTTGTCTCCGCCGGCCTCGGCGGAATGTCCGGCGCCCAGCCTAAGGCAGGGAACATCGCCGGAGTTGTCAGCGTTATAGCAGAAATCAATCCTCTGGCCGCACGCAAGCGCTATGAACAAGGCTGGGTTGACGAGCTCCACGACAATCTCGACGAACTTGTTCCGCGCATACGCAAAGCCGTCTCGGACAAAGAAATCGTCTCCCTCTCTTATGTGGGTAATGTCGTGGACCTCTGGGAAAGACTCGTCAAAGAAGACATCCATGTAGACCTCGGCAGCGACCAGACTTCGCTCCACAATCCTCTCGCAGGAGGCTACTACCCTGTCGGACTTTCCTTCGAGGAAGGAAAGAGAATGATGGCGGAAGAGCCAGAGAAATTCAAGGAAGCGGTAGAAGCCTCCCTGCGCCGCCAGGTAGCGGCCATCAACACCTTGGCGGAGAAGGGTATGTATTTCTTCGACTACGGCAACGCCTTCCTGCTCGAAGCGTCCCGCGCTGGGGCGGACATCATGGAGGGAGGCCATTTCCGCTACCCTTCCTACGTCCAGGACATAATGGGGCCGCTCTATTTCGACTATGGCTTCGGCCCATTCCGCTGGGTCTGCATGAGCGAAGACCCTAAGGATCTCGCCAAGACCGATGAAATCGCCGCGGCGGTCCTCCACGAAGAAGCCCGGACGGCTCCGGAAGAGATCCGAGGCCAGATGCATGACAACATCCATTGGATTGAAGAGGCGGCGAAGAACAAGCTTGTGGTCGGTTCCCAGGCGAGAATCCTCTACGCCGACTGCGAAGGGAGGACGAAGATAGCCCTCGGCTTCAATGAAGCGATCCGCAGGGGTGAAATCTCCGCCCCGATAGTCCTCGGCAGGGACCACCACGATGTCTCGGGCACAGACTCCCCATTCCGCGAGACTTCCAACATCTATGACGGCTCCCAGTTTACCGCCGACATGGCGGTCCAGAATGTCATCGGAGACGCTTTCCGCGGCGCGACCTGGGTATCCATCCACAACGGAGGCGGAGTAGGCTGGGGTGAAGTGGTAAACGGAGGCTTCGGCATGGTCATCGACGGTTCCGAAGATTCAGCCCGCCATATCAGGGAGATGCTCTTCTGGGACGTGAACAACGGCATCGCTCGCCGCAGCTGGGCCCGCAACGAAGGCGCCGGCAGCGCAATCAGGAGAGAGATGGAACGCACTCCGGAGCTTAAGGTCACTCTGCCGGAAATTGCCGGAGAGGATCTCGTAAACAAGGCAATCAAGGAAATATTCTGAAATATGTACACCATAGATAATTCTCACCTCAGTCTCTCCAGAATCGAGGAGATAATGGAAAAACACGAAGAGCTGGTCCTCGGAGAGGAGGCCGTCCGCGCCATCGAGAAGTGCAGGGCCTATCTTGACCGGAAGATGGAAGACATCGGAAGGCCGATCTACGGGGTCACGACGGGCTTCGGCTCGCTCTGCAACGTGAGCATACCTGAAGACAAGCTTTCTCGGCTCCAGCATAATCTGGTCATGTCCCACGCCTGCGGGGCAGGAGAGAAGGTAAGACCTGAAATAGTTAAGCTCATGCTTCTGCTCAAGGCCAAATGTCTTTCCTACGGACATTCCGGCAGCCAGCTGGTGACGGTCCAGAGACTCGTGGACATGTTCAACAACGATGTTCTCCCGATAGTCTATCAGCAGGGTTCCCTTGGAGCTTCCGGCGACCTCGCTCCCCTCGCCCACCTCAGCCTTCCGCTCATAGGACTTGGCGAGGTGCTCTACAAGGGAGAGGTGCGCCAGAGCGCAGACGTCTGGAAGGAGCTGGGCTGGGAGCCGATAAAGCTTCAGTCCAAGGAAGGACTCGCCCTGCTGAACGGCACACAGTTCATGAGCGCCCACGCCGTCTGGTCTCTGATCCGGAGCAAGAAGCTCTCGGAATGGGCAGACAAGATAGGAGCTATCTCCCTCGAAGCCTACGACGGCTGCATCGAGCCTTTCCTGCCTCTGACGCATCAGCTTCGCAAGCACAAGGGACAGATGGACACAGCAGAAAGGTTCATGAAACTGCTTGAAGGAAGCGAACTCATCAAGATGAAGAAGGAGCATGTCCAGGACCCTTATTCTTTCAGGTGCATTCCTCAGGTTCATGGTGCCGTGAAAGACAACATCCGCTACGTGGAATCTGTCATCGAGAACGAAATCAACTCCACGACGGACAATCCTAACATCTTCCCTGACGAAGATATGATAATCTCGGCTGGCAATTTCCACGGAGAACCTATTGCCATACCTATGGACACCCTCGCCATAGCCATGTCAGAGCTTGCGAACATCTCGGAAAGGAGAATCTATCAGCTGATTTCAGGAGGAAGAGGTCTGCCTAAGTTCCTGGTAGCCAACCCGGGAGTCAACAGCGGCTTCATGATTCCCCAGTATACGGCCGCTTCCATCGTCAGCCAGAACAAGATGTACTGCTGGCCGGCGTCCGTAGATTCCATCCCGTCCTCCCAGGGCCAGGAGGACCATGTCAGCATGGGCTCAAACTCCGCCACCAAGCTGGTGAGAGTCGTGGAGAACTGCCGCACCGTACTCGCCATCGAGCTCTTCAACGCGGCCCAGGCCCTGGATTTCCGGCACAGACTCTCCGCGAGGAAATCCTCTCCAGCTATAGAGAAGCTTTTCGATGAGTATAGGAAGGTGGTTCCATTCATCAGCGAAGACGCCTACATGCACCCTCTAATCGAGAAAAGCATAGCCTTCATCAGCTGACTATGGACCTGCTGATCAAGAATATAGGTCTGCTGGCAGGCATCGTTCCAGAGGGCTTTCTCCGCAAGGAAGGCCCTGCAATGGACAAAGTCATCTGTATGACGGACGCCTATCTCAGAATCGACGGAGAGAAGATAAGCGACTTCTCCTCCATGTCTGCTCTCAGTGAAAAAGCCACAGCCTCCAAGATCATTGACGCACGCGGCGGGATTGTGATGCCTGCCTTCTGCGATTCCCACACCCACATCTGCTTTGCCGGAACAAGGGAGCGGGAATTTATCGACAAGCTGAACGGGCTGACTTATGCCCAAATCGCAGAACGTGGAGGCGGGATACTCAATTCCGCCGACCTCCTCCACCGCACATCCGAAGATGAGCTCTATGCACAGACCATGGAGAGAGTCGGAGAGATGACGGCAAAGGGGACCGGGGCCATCGAGATAAAGAGCGGCTACGGCCTCAACACAGAGGACGAGATGAAGATGCTGAGAGTCATCCGCCGTGTAAAGGAGACTTCCCCTGCCTTGGTTCGCGCCACTTTTCTCGGGGCTCACGCCATCGGCAGAGGCTGCACTCACGAGAAGTACGTGGACCTTGTCTGTGAGGAGATGATACCTCGGGCCGCCGGAGAGGGTCTCGCCGACTTTGTCGATGTCTTCTGCGAAAAAGGTTTCTTCACCGTGGAGGACGCGGACCGGATAATGAGCACCGGCGAAAGGTACGGCCTTATTCCGAAGATTCACGGGAACCAGCTGGCTCGTTCAGGCGGAGTCCAGATCGCCGCCAGACACAACGCTCTTTCCGTTGACCATCTGGAAGACACCGGCGAAGAGGAAATCGAAGCGCTGCGAGGAAAGAGGACAATGCCGACCATGCTGCCGGGCTCCTCATTCTTCCTCGACATGCAATACGGGAAGGCAGGGGCCTTCATAGACGCGGGCCTCGGACTCGCTCTTGCAAGCGACTATAATCCCGGCTCCTCACCTTCCGGAGACATGCGCTTCGTGATGGCCCTCGGCTGCATCAAGATGAAGCTGAGCCCTGAACGCTCATTCAACGCCTGCACCTTGAACTCCGCCTACGCCATGGGGGTCTCCGACATCGCAGGCTCCGTGACACCGGGGAAACTCGCCAACTTGATAATTACCAGACCGCTTCCTACCCTCTCCCACATCGTTTATTGTTACGAAAGCCCTTTCATCGCCCACGTTCTGCTGCGTGGAAAAGAAATATAGGAATAACTTTCGCATAATAAAGAAAGAGCGGGACCCTTCTCACAAGAGGGATCCCGCTCTTTTATTCGATGTTTTCCGCCTTATTCTTCCTTGCGTTGTTCCATAAGCCGTAGACCTCGCTGACATTTCCGGCAGTCACGAAAGAATGCAGCTTATTGACCTTGATGAAATTAAGAACATGGGCGAACTCATCCTTGGTAAGCAGAGACTGGATTTCAGTATGAGTCTCACCTCCGAAACCGCCCCTCACCTCGTAGAGGGTGCAGCCACGCCGCAGATCATTGATTATGTAGGAGCGGATCATTTCATAATCATCGCTGATTATGCAGATTCGCTTACGGCGGTTGAGCATGGCAGTGAAATGGTCAACCGCAAGACCGTTGATCCATGTGCCGATGATTCCGATGACCACCAGCCTGAAAGGATTCACGGCGAAGGCTGTCAGGCAGATTACCACACCAGAAACAGTCACCGCCTCTCCGATGTCGATATTGGCATATTTATTCAGGATTTTGGCTATGATGTCCAGGCCTCCCGAAGAGGCATTGATCCTGAAGAGGATGGTCTGCGCCACGCTGATGATTCCGACGAAGCAGAGGAGGTCGAACCAGATGTCGCCCATGACGGAAGTTGAGCCCTCCGCTATGAACTTTGACGCAGGCAGGACCTTGTCCAGCAGGTCCATCAGAGGGCCGATGATGAGCGAGGTATAGATGGTCTTCGCTCCGAATTCCTTACCCAGCGTCACCCAGGCAAGGAGAAGCAAGAAGGCATTGAGTACCAGTACGAGAGTAGAGACCTTTATGGTCACGCCGAAGACGCCGCCCAGGTCCGACAGGACCATGGCGAGCCCGGCGGTAGAACCCAGGACCAAGTTTCCAGGAATAAGGAAGAAGTTCAGGGCGAAAGCAGAAAAGAGCATCGCCAGAGTCATCACTATGAGGTCGCTCCAGAACTTCCATGTGGTGAACGGCCTGAGCAGGTCTCCGACGTTCATAGCCTTCCTGAAGAATTTCCGTCCACGGAATTAAGCAGACGCCTGAGTCCGTGTACCAGACGCCTCAGACCGACCGCAAAGGTCTTGTGCTGAGTGGCCAGATTGATTCTGATGAAATCTCCGTCTCCATACATGGAGCCGGCATTTATCCAGACAGCTTCATGGGCATAGAGTTCCTCCTCCACCTGAGTGCTGGTGAGCGGAGAGGTGCCGCGCCTCGTAAGGGCCTTGATGTCCGCCCAGGCAAGATAGGTTCCTTCAAGCTTGACAACCGGAAAGTCCGGCAAGTCCTTTGCGAAAGCCTCGCAGAGGGCAAGGTAGTTTCCATGGACATAAGCGTTCATCTGGTCCAGCCACTCCTCACCTTCCTTAGTGAAGGCCGCCTCCATGGAGATGGGGCCGAAGGGGCTCACATCGCAGACTTCATTGACATTCAAGGCCTTGTCGATGTCCTTGTGCCAGGCGGGATTCGAAGTCACTATGAGGGCGAACTGGAGACCCGCTGTATTGAAAGACTTGCTCGACGAAACCAGAGAGATGCAGTTTTCCTGGTCGATGGCGGCGAAAGGGGTGTATCTGTATCCCGGACTGACAATCTCCGAATGGATTTCGTCGGAGAAGACAACGACTTTATGCCTGCGGGCGATCTCCGCGACCTTGGTCATTTCCTCCGACGTCCACACTCTCCCGGCAGGGTTGTGAGGGTTGCAGAAAATCATCAGTTTGGCTGCCGGGTCGGCACATTTTTCTTCAAGATCAGAATAATCAATCCGGTAAGTCATCTGCCCGTCCTCCCGGACATAGGAAAGCCGGCTTTCCAGAAGCCCGCAGCCATTGTTTTTTATCGAGGAATAGAAGCAGTTGTATACAGGAGGCAGAATCACCACCTTGTCACCTGGCTCCGTCATGGCCTTTACGACGGCCGAGAGGGCCGGGACTCCTCCGAGAGTATATAGTATCCAATCTTTCTCGATTTTCCAGCCGTGCTTTTTGCCGAACCAATTGACGGCGGACTCATAGGTCGAGTCCGGGACGTGCTCGTAGCCGAAAACGCCATGATCAAGGCGTTTCTGGAGGGCGGCCTTTATGAAAGGGGCGCATTCGAAGTCCATGTCCGCCACCCAGAGCGGAATTACATCGGAAGCCTTGAAGCCAGCCCCCTCAAGAGAAGGGTCAGCGGCATTGACTCTTACGCCATGGAGTTCGGCATCCCACTTCACGCAGGAGCTTCCGCGGCGAGGGATAAACTTGTCAAAATCGTATACCATGATCTCGGAAAACTTTATTTTTCGACAATCTCAGAAAATTTCGATCTTGCAGTCTGCAGGAGCCTTGATATTCTCATCAAGGATAATCTCTCCGTAACTGTGGGCCTTGATCAAACCCGTACGCGGATTCTTGACCGAAGTTATACGGCTGTTCACTTTAGCCTGAACATCGGAATATTCAAAAGCAAGGTCGGCGTCCTCTTCCATCACGCAATCCTCCAGCACCAGATTCTCGGCATAGCACAGAGGCTGGCTGCCACTGATCTTGCAGCGAACGAGACGGAGATTTTTGGAATACCAGCCGAGATACTCGCCATTGATTTCGGAATCATAGACAGTCACATTCTCCGACATCCAGAAGGCATCCTTGGTATTGAGGATGGAATTGCGGATTTCAGTATTCTTCGTATACTGGAATGAATAGTTGCCGTCAAGACGGAATCTATTGATTTTCACGTTGTCGCAATACTGGAGGATATAGTCGGCGTGGTCAGCGCTCACGTTGTCGATGTCAATGTTCCTGCACTGCCAGAGCGTTTCTGCAGCACTCGGAATCTGCACATTGCGCAGCTTGATTCCGTCCATCTCACGGAACATTTTCGGAGCGTCCACCCAAGTGTCCTCCATAGTGCAATCCTTTGAGTACCAGAGAGCTGCACGTGCACCTCCGGTAAAGAGGCAGTGGCGCAGAACAAAGTGATCACAGCACCAGAATGGATATTTTCCCTCGAAAACACAGTTATAGGCCTCGATGTTGGAAGTTTCTTTGAGGGCGGATTCGCCCCTGTGAATCTTCACGCCTTCAAGATAAAGGTCGTGCTTACAGTAAAGGGGCCTTTCCCCCTGAAACTCTTCGTTGATAATCTTCTCCATATTATTTTTCTTTGGTATTCTGCAAATTTACTGATATTTCAATTTCTTTTCCATCCATCTGCCGGATTTCAGCCTTGCAAGGAAGAGGAGGCCCCTTATGTTGAGTTCCAGGCACATAGCCATCCAGAATCCGATAAGTCCGAACTTCGGAGTGAAAATCAGGGCCAGAGGGATGCGGATGAGCCACATGGAACCGAAATTCAGGAAGGAAGGGATCAGGGTGTCGCCTGCTCCCGTCATGGCACCGTTCGACACTATGGATACGGCGTAAAGCGTCTCAGCGAAGGCTTCAAGTCTGAGACATTTGGCCCCGAGGCTGACGACTTCCGGGTCTACGCTCAGCATGCTCATCAGAAGGGTGGCGAAGATGAACATCAGCACCGCCATGAAAGACATTATCGCCGCCCCGAGCCAGACCGCCTTCGTAGAAAAGGCTCCGGCAAGATCCCGGCGCTTTGCACCAAGGCTCTGTCCGACGAGGGTGGTGGCTGCGTCCGACATCCCGTAGCCAGGCATATAACAGAAGCTTTCCGCAGTCACGGCGAAGGAATTGGCGGCTATGGCCACTGCTCCAAGCGGGGCTACTATCACCGTGCTTGCGATATAGGCTCCGCGAACGATTATGTTCTGAAGCCAGAGCGGTCCAGTGATGCCCAGAGCGTTTTCCAAACAGACCCGCGTCGGGCGGAACGAACCTTTTTCATGGGCTATCGCAAGTTCCGGCGACTTCACCAGAAGGAAGTAGAGTCCCGCGACGCAGCCGAGACATTCGGCGATGCCGGTTCCCAGGGCCGCTCCCTTGATGCCCAGACCGGCGCCAGGGATGGTGAAGTCAAGTCCCAGGAGACTGATTTCCCGGGTAGGGAAAATCAGCAGGAAATTGAAAATCACGTCCATGGCGCACATGAAAACATCTATCAGACTTGGTATCTTCATGTTGCCGCTGCATGAGAGTGTGGCTCCGCAGAAAAGGGTAACTGCCAGGGCTGGCAGGAAGGCCACGTTGATTCTGAGGTATTGTCTCGCGCCTTCGGCTATTTCGCCCTTGCCGCCGAGCCAGCCGGGCAGAGGTCCGCTGATAGAGAGCGCGAAGAGCGAGACGAAGATACTGAAGACCAGGACGCTGACGAGGCCCTGGCGGACTACCTGCCTTGCGGCGTGCAGATCATTAGCTCCGATGAGATGGGCGACCTGCACGGAGAATCCGTTGTGGACTGCTGTGCAGAAGCCTACCAATATCCATGTGGTAGTGGCAACAAGGCCTATCGAGGCCGAGGGGACGGCGCCGAGTCTTCCGACCATGGAGGCATCGATAAACTGGAGCATGATGGATGCCAGCTGAGCGAGGATGGCTGGTGCGCACAGGAGCATGATAAGAGAGTATTGCTGGCCACGGGCCATCTGCTCTCCACCACGCAACATGCCCAGGAGGGAGTCCTTGCGGCTGATTCTCGCTGTCGCTTCCATCACGGCAAATGTACATAAAAAAGTCCGACATAGCTAATGTCGTTCCCTGATTATGGTTGACTCGCGATTTCCCTCCGCGAACCTGACAAATGCAAGGAGAGCAAAGTTCGGAGTGTGCCGAGGAAGCACAAAAAAAGAAGGCGGCTCTTTCGAGCCACCTTCTAAATGTTTCAAAGACTGTGATTACTCAGCCTTGCCGTTGGAGCCGAGAACGTCGATGATCTTGTGCTCGTAGAGCTTCTTCATCTCATCACGGGCAGGTCCGAGGTACTTGCGAGGATCGAAGACACCTGGCTGCTCGTCGAAGATGCGGCGGATGGTCGCGGTCATGGCAAGACGGGAATCGGAATCGATGTTGATCTTGCATACGGCAGACTTGGCGGCCTCACGAAGCTGCTCCTCCGGAATACCTACTGCATCAGGAAGTTTTCCGCCATGAGCGTTGATCATGTCAACATACTCCTGAGGAACGGAAGATGATCCGTGGAGAACGATAGGGAAGCCTGGAAGCCTCTTCTCAATCTCATGGAGAACACCGAAGGCGAGTGGCGGTGGTACGAGGCGGCCGGTCTTAGGGTCTCTTGTGCACTGCTCAGGCTTGAACTTGTAAGCTCCGTGGGAAGTTCCGATGGAAATAGCGAGAGAGTCGCAGCCAGTCCTCTTGGAGAAGTCGATCACTTCCTCAGGACGAGTGTAATGGGACTGCTCGGCGGAAACCTCGTCCTCAACACCGGCGAGGACTCCGAGCTCGGCCTCAACGGTAACGTCGTACTGATGAGCATAGTCGGCAACCTTCTTGGAGAGGGCGATATTCTCTTCGTATGGAAGAGCGGAACCATCGATCATGACGGAGGAGAAACCGAAATCAACGCAGCTCTTGCAGAGCTCGAAAGAATCACCATGGTCAAGATGGAGGACGATCTGAGGATGCTCCCAGCCAAGCTCCTTGGCATATTCTACAGCACCCTGCGCCATGTAGCGGAGGAGGGTCTGGTTGGCATAGTTACGTGCGCCCTTGGACACCTGGAGGATGACAGGGCTCTTCAGCTCGGCGGCAGCCTGGATGATGGCCTGGAGCTGCTCCATGTTGTTGAAGTTGAATGCAGGAATGGCATAGCCACCCTTGATGGCCTTTGCGAACATCTCACGGGTGTTGACAAGACCGAGTTCCTTGTATGATACCATAATTTAATTATGATTTAAATGTGCTATTTACGAAGGCTGAAGTTTCCGCTCCGCCTTTTGCAGGCGCAAATTTAATTAAATTTCCTCAAAATGCCTACATTTGTATGAGCATAATAGACCATGGACAACAAAGTTCTCATCTTTTCCGCACCGTCGGGATCCGGCAAAAGCACCATCGTTAACCACCTGCTTTCCCTGCATCCGGAAATCGAATTTTCGGTTTCTGCGACTTCCAGGCCTCCCAGAGGACAAGAGGTCGATGGGGTCGAGTACCTTTTCTACACTCCTGAGATTTTCAGGGCGCTGGTAGACGATGACAAATTCGTTGAGCACGAGGAGGTCTATCCCGGAAGATATTACGGAACGCTCAAGTCGGAGGTCAACCGCATCTGGGCGAAAGGCCACGTGATCATCTTCGACGTTGACGTCAAGGGAGGAGTCAATCTCAAGAAATACTTCGGAGAGAAGGCCTTGTCAGTTTTCATCCAGGCCCCTTCAGTGGAGGTTCTGCGCGAGAGGCTGGTGAGCCGCGGGACTGACAGCCCGGAGCAGATCGCCCAGAGAGTGGCCAAGGCGGCGGAAGAAATGACCTACGCCCCAAAATTCGACCATATTCTCATAAATGACGATCTGGCGGCAGCCTTCAAGGAAGCCGAAGAGCTCGTAGACAAGTTCCTCCAGGCCTGAGGCAGCCATGGAAATCGCCGTTTATCCGGGTTCTTTCAACCCTCTTCACATCGGGCACCTGGCTATTCTGGAGTATCTGACTCATGACGAAGGTTTCGACAGTGTCTATCTCATAGTCTCGCCGAAGAATCCGATCAAGACGACTATCTCGGCGGATTCGGCCCTGGAGCGCTACCAGGCGGCTGTCGAAGCGGTGCGGCGCCATCCCGGACTCCGGGTGAGGGTGGATGACATCGAGCTTAACATGCCGCCTCCCCAGTACACGATCCGGACTCTGGAAGCCCTCAGTCTTAGGGAGCCGGAGAATAGGTTCACGCTTATCATGGGCGCCGACAATCTCTGTCTTCTCAGGCGCTGGAGAGAATACCGGAAGATTCTTACCGAATACGGGGTGGCAGTTTATCCCCGACAAGGCTACGACGAGCAAGCCGCGGCCGCGGATCTGCTCAGAGAAGAGGGCGGAGACAAATATTGCATCCGCCTTATCAAGGCGCCTATCGTTGACATTTCCTCTACCGAAATCCGCGAGGGTCTTGCCTCCGGGCGGGACATGTCGGAATATCTGATGTAAATTTTCTGAATCAAAGCCCCCGCACCACGACGTCAAGGTACATCTCCGGCGGCTAAGGGGACGGAAGAAGGGACGGACTATGGTCTGGAATAGGGCGCGGAGGGTGGCTGAGAGGCCGGGAAGAGAGGCTGAATCGATTTTTATTTAAATTTTTTATTAATCTTCAGAATTTCTTCCTATCTTGCCATAAGACACAATGAACCTATTTTACCAAATAAGAGTCAAGCGAGTGCGTTACTCTGTGTTCTCATTGACACGGAGCGACGCTGACGTACTCACTGCCTAACCTAAAGTTTTCAGTGTCTGATTCGCGGAAAGTCAGGTCAAGTTTTCCGGATAAAACAACAGCAGATAGTCACAAAATAACCAAATCGAGATGAGAAAACATCTTCTCATGGCATGTGCGTGCCTTTTCGTATCATTCTTTTCGCATGCGCAGACCCGGACGGTGAGTGGAACCGTCCTTTCAGCATCCGACAATTCCCCTGTAGCCGGAGCCTCGGTGATAATAAGCGGAACCAAGACAGGGACAGCCACCGACATAGACGGGAACTTCAGCATCCCGGTAAAGGCAGGCGAGGGGGTGAGCCTGGAATTTTCCAGCATAGGATTCAAGAACCTTTCGGCCGAGGCCAGGGACGGCATGAAGGTTTTCCTCGTCCCTGACGAAACCCTCCTCGATGATGTCATCGTCGTCGCCTACGGAACCGCGAAGAAAAGCAGCTACGCCGGCTCCGCGGTCAGGGTCGGCGGCGAACAGCTCCAGGGTCCTTCCAACGTGAACTTCGAGAGCGCCCTGAGCGGCAAGGTTTCAGGACTCCAGATAACATCCTCTACCGGACAGCCAGGAAATATGCCGAACCTCAGGATCAGGGGAATCGGCTCCATGAACGCAAGCAACGAGCCCCTTTATATCATCGATGATGTGCCTGTCACCTCCGGGAACGGAGGCCAGATGAGCAGCCGCCTCTACACCACCAACAGCCTGCTCAACTCCCTCAATCCAGAGGACATAGAGTCTATCTCCGTGCTCAAGGATGCCGCCGCGTCTTCCCTCTACGGGTCCAGAGCCGCCAACGGAGTCATCATCATCACCACCAAACGCGGCTCAGGCAAGCCACTCGTCACCCTCAACGCCTCCGTCGGCTTCACCCCTTCATGGGCGACAGACAATTACGAGACGGCCAGCGTCCAGGAGAACGTGAACATGCTCTATTCCGTCTTCCATGATTACCAGACCCAGAGCAAGGGGGCTTCCGACGATGTGGCCTCGGCCTACGCCCTCAAGCAGCTCAACAGAAGGTTTAACCGCCATGGCTACCAGTTCAGCACCCAAGGAAGCGGAAAATATGAGAATGTCATCATTTCGGAATATGACAACTCGGGCCGCGGTGGAAAGTATTTCGACTGGGACGACGCCTATTTTCGCACGGCGGTGAGCCAGAACTATGACCTCTCCGTCAGCGGGTCCACCCCTACGGCCAGCTATTACACCTCCCTGGGTTACACTTCCGAACAGGGCAGGCTGAAAATCAACAGTTTCGAAAGAATTTCCGCAAGAGTGAACGTCAACCAGAAAGTCGGCAAAGCCGTCGAACTCTTCACCAGGGCAAGCTACGCCAAGTCCACGAAGAAGGGCTACAACGACTCAAGGAACACCGGAGCCAACTTGTTCATGCAGACGAGGAATCTGCTCTGGGGCCTCTATTGGCCGACAGACTACAGCACCGGAGAAGACTGGACCGCCCGTTATGGAAGCTACGCCCAGAACAATATCTACTATAACAAGGAGTGGGACAACAGCTCGAAGACCAATTCCTCCTCCATTTCCGAAACGTTTACCATTCATCTTCTCCCCGGATTGGATCTCAAGTCCGTTCTCTCATACGACAACAACACCGTGAGGGAGAGCATCTATTACAGCGCAAAGCATTTCAATGGTTCCGCCACGAAAGGCTCCATAGATGAGATGAGGACAATCTACGAGAAGACAGTGTCATCCACTACCGGCAATTTCACCCGTAGTTTCGGCAGCCACAGCATCGGCCTCATGGCTGGCTTCGAGGCAGAAAAGAACAAGACCGACTTCACCAGATCTTCCGGAGAAAACCTCGCCATAAGCACTCTCCACACCGTAGCCTCTGCCGGATCCTACTCCGCCAACGCCTACAGCTGGGGGAACTCCCTCCTCTCCCTCATCTCCAAAGCCGACTATAACTGGAAGGAAAAGTATTTTGCCTCGGCCTCCTACCGCAGGGACGGCTCATCCAGGCTCAGTCCTGACACTCGCTGGGGCGGCTTCTGGTCTTTCGCGGGTGCATGGCGCCTCAGCCAGGAAACCTTCATGAAAGAGCAGGATGTGGTCAGCAATCTCCGTCTTCGCGCCTCCTACGGAAAGAACGGCACCCTGCCGAGCGACAATTACGGCTACATGAACCTCATATCCTACGTCTCCCCATATATGGGAGAACCTGGAGGAAGAATCACCACCCTCGGAAACAGCGGAGTCAAGTGGGAAACCAGCTACTCGTCCAACATAGGCCTTGATTTCGGCCTCTTCACAGACGCACTCAGCGGAAGTGTCGAATATTTCAACAGGGATTCCAGGGATCTTCTCCAAGACGTTCCTATTTCGCTCGCCACCGGATTCAGCACCACCCTCGAAAACATCGGGGAGATCAACAACCACGGCCTGGAAATAGAACTTAACGGGACCCTCATGAACAGGAAGAACCTTACATGGACGGCAAGCTTCAACACTTCCTTCCTTAAGTCCTCTGTCACCAAGCTTTACAACGGGGCTGACATTATCTGGGAGGACCCGACCGGAGGTGACGGCCGCGCCCAGTTCATCTACCGCGAAGGAGAGTCCACCCTGGCCTTCTACGGCTACGAGTGGGCCGGAGTTGACAAGACCAACGGAAAGAGCGTCTATTTCGTAAACGATCCCAAGGACAGAGAGGCAGGAGACTTCATCTACAAAGGACGCGGAGCCACCTATGACTACCGCAAGGCAAACTACACGGTCATCGGAGACGCGACACCTTGGGCAAGCGGAGGCTTCGGCACTCAGCTCAATTTCATGGGCTTCGACTTCACCGCGAACTTCATCTACAAGCTCGGAGGAAAGCTCTATGACGGAGCCTACAAGGATGTCGCCGATGACGGCTACTATTGGGAGAGGATGAGGGCGAAGAGCTACTACAAAAATATGTGGACTCCGACCCATACCGACGGCACCGAACCTGCGCTTTCAGGCCTTGACCTTACCGACGCCATGCAGTACAGCAGCCGTCACCTCAAGAGCGCCACCTTCCTGAGGCTCAAGTCCGTAATCCTGGGCTACACCCTGCCATCGACGCTCACCCAGAAAATGTTAATCAGCAAGGCCCGCCTCTGGTTCAGCGGAGGCAATCTCCTCACCCTTTCGAAATACAAGGAAGCCGATCCTGAAGTTAATCAGTACGGCACAAGGGGCTGGGAAACCCCTATCGGAAAATCCTATGTTTTCGGCATTGACATCAATTTCTAGGAACCATGAAAAATTTCAGACTCATCATAACTGTTCTGCTTGGAGCCATCCTCACCTCTTGCAACGGCTTCCTTGACATGAACCCTACAAACGCTTCGAACGCCTCCAAGGCCATCGGCTCTCCTGATGACGCCCAGGTCTCGCTCAACGGAATCATGAGGGGAATCTCAACCTCATCCCTCTACGGCCGCCGCCTCTTGCTATACGGGGACGTGAAAGGCGGAGACGTGACCATAGTCTCGACCGGGAGGGGCGACGACGCGCTCTATGAATTCAATCACACCCCTACTTCAGGCACCTATTCCGGCTTCTGGCAGGGACTCTACAATGCCGTGATGCAGGTCAACACACTGCTGAGGAACATCGATAATTGCGAGGCCTCCGGAGTGGAAGGCTTCGACTGGTACAAGGGTTCAGCCCTTGCACTGAGAGCCATGTTCTATTTCGACCTGACTCGTCTCTACGGACTTCCGTACAACATGGACAAGAGTTCATACGGAGTTCCTGACATCACAGAGCCTCTCGGAGCCATGGCCCAGCCTACGAGGGCCACGGTTGAAGATAATTACAAGCGGATCACGAGCGACCTTGACCAGGCCGTACAGCTGATGAGTGGGAACAAAGCCCATATAAACGGCTTCATGGACTATTATGCTGCGCTTGCTGAAAGGGCGAGGGTGAGGCTCTTCATGGACAATTACTCCGGAGCCCTCGAAGATGCCAGAAAAATAATAGAGAGCGGGGTCTTCACCCTTTACGAGCCTTCGCAGTGGGTGGCTTCATGGTCGGCCCAGAACGGCTCGGAATCGATCCTTGAACTCGGAATGGATTCAGAATCCAATCTCGGCTCCTCCTCACTCGGCTATTATTATCTGCGCCTCCAGCAGGTCAGCGGAGCTTCCGGCTTCTTCGTAGCAAGCGACTATTTCCTCAACAGACTCGGGGAAGACCACGATGATGTGCGCTGGGGCGTCATGGACCATGACGAGACTTCAGCGGCCAGACTTGGCAGCTGCTACAAATATGTCGGAGGGACCTCTCTCAAGGGCGACGGAAAGGAATCTTTCGCCGCAGTGAACATAAAACTCATCCGCCTTTCCGAAATCTATCTAATAGCCTCCGAATGTGCACTCAGGGAGGGCGACGCCTCCGCGGCCGCCGCCTATCTCAACGCCATCCGCCGCCGCTCCCCTTCCCTATCTCCCTCCGACGCCTCCACCGTCAGCCTGCAGATGATTCTCAACGAAAGGAGCAAGGAGTTTTTCGGCGAGGGCCTGCGATTCTTCGACCTCATCAGGCTCAACCAGAGGATAGAGTTCAATGATGATTTCCAGAACGTGCCTATCTCCACGAGGAGCAAGGTAATCGACAGGACTTTCGGGAAAATAGTGCTTCCTATTCCTCAGGACGAAATCAACGCCAACCCGGCCATAGCGGACGAACAAAATCCGGCTTACGTGTAGGGCCGGCGGAGCCCTTCCGCCGTAATTGCAACCAGGTTGAATGAATAAATTGATAAATTTGCGGCATGAATTTGAAAGAGATAAGAGACGCGACCTTTCCGGACTGTCTGATAAGGAATATTCTCAGCCGTATCTGCGACAAGTGGAGCCTTCTGGTTCTCTACACCCTTAAGGGCAGGGGCACCTATGGAAATGCTTAATATACAAGATATTATGCCTAACAAAATTGCAAGAAGAAACTTCCCCGTAGTTGGGATGGGCTGCGCCTCCTGCGTAGCCAGGGTTCAGAACACCCTAAAAGAGCAGAAGGGCGTCGCGAACGCCAGCGTAAGCCTCGCCTCTAACATGGCGCAGGTGGATTATGACCCGGCCACCGTAAGCCCGGCCGACCTCAAGAAGGCCGTCCAGGCAGCCGGCTACGACCTCATCGTCGACGGCGACGAAGACTCGGCCGACGACGAAGCCGACTCGCTCCAGGAGGACCATTTCCGCTCTCTGAAGCGGGACATGATTTTCTCCGTAATCCTGGCCCTCCTGATAATGTTGCTAGGAATGGGATTCGGAGACTTTCCTTACAAGGGCTGCGTACTGCTCTTGCTCGCCACTCCAGCCGTCTTCTGGTGCGGACGCAGGTTCATCGGCACGGCATGGAAGCAAGCCAGGCACGGGAGCTCCAGTATGGACACGCTCGTCGCCCTCTCTATTCTGATCAGCTATTTCTTCAGCCTCTTCAATCTGCTTTTCCCAGGCGTTTGGACCGGCAGAGGCCTTGTGCCTCACCTTTATTTCGAATCAAGTTCCATGATCACTGCCTTCATCCTTATCGGACGCGTCCTTGAAGAAAGAGCCAAACATGGCACGACCAAGGCCATAAGAGACTTGGCCGGCCTTCAGCCGAAGAGCATCCACATCTTGGTCGGAGACACCCTCATGGTCAAGCCCGGGGAAAGGATTCCTGTCGATGGAGAAGTCGTCGAGGGTGAGGGCTACGTGGACGAGTCCATGCTGACAGGCGAGCCTGTGGCTTCCTACAAGGAAGCTGGCTCCAAGGTCTGGGCCGGGACCATGAATCAGAAAGGCAGCATCACCGTCAGGGCTGACAAGGTCGGAAACGAAACCATGCTCTCGGCCATAGTCAAGATGGTCAGGGACGCCCAAGGATCCAAGGCCAGGATTCAGAACCTGGTCGACAAGGTGGCTTCGGTCTTCGTTCCTGTAATCATAGGAATATCCATTCTCACCCTCGTCTGCTGGCTTGTCTTCTCCAGCCATGACGGACTTACGATGGGTCTCTTGGCGATGGTGTCAGTCCTGGTCATCGCCTGCCCTTGCAGCCTCGGCCTGGCTACACCTACGGCCCTGACCGCGGGAATCGGGAACGGAGCAAGGCACGGAATCCTCATCAAGGATGCTGACAGCCTGCAGGTCGCCGGAGAGATTGACTGCATGGTCTTCGACAAGACGGGTACGCTCACGGAGGGCAGGCCGGTTGTTTCGGATTCATGGTGGAATGGGTCTGCAGGAGAGGAGGAAAGGGCTGTACTGCTCGCGATGGAACGCAAGTCAGAACATCCTCTCGCCGGGGCTGTGGCCGCCTTCCTCGAAGAAGCTGACAAAAGCGGGCACGAAGGGGCCTCCGGTCTCGATGGCTCGGCGGAAGCCACGGTGAGTTCTTTCGAGGCAGTCCCTGGCCACGGAATCAAGGCCGTCTACGGTGGCAAGACCTACTACGCAGGGAACGAAAGCTCCTCTGAAGATTCTTCCGAAGGCAAGTCTCTTGCCACCAAATGGAAGACAGAGGGTAAGTCCCTGATTTATTTCCGGAAAGACTCCAACCTGGTTGCCGTACTAGCGCTGGAAGACAAGATAAAGCCGAGCTCGATCGAAGCCGTGGCCTCTCTCAAGGCTCTCGGGGTCGAGACACACCTTCTTACCGGAGACAACAAGGACGCCGCCAGACACGCGGCCTCTCTCGCCGGAATATCGAAGATCAAAGCCGGTGTGCTGCCTCAGGACAAGGAAGCCTACATCGCCGCCCTCCAAGCTGAAGGCCACAAGACCGCCATGGCCGGCGACGGCATCAACGACAGCGCGGCCCTCGCCAAAGCCGATCTCAGCATAGCCATGGGCGGCGGGAGCGACATCGCCATGGATACGGCCATGGCCACGATCGTTTCCTCAGACCTCCGCAAGACAGCAGATCTGATAAAGCTCAGCCGCAGGACCAGTAAAATCATCAAAGAGAACCTGTTCTGGGCCTTCATCTATAACGTGCTCGCCATCCCGGTGGCCGCCGGAGTGCTCTACCCGGCCTTCGGCTTCACCCTCAGCCCGACGATAGCCTCCGCCTGCATGGCCCTCAGCTCTGTCTGTGTTGTCACCAACTCCCTCCGCCTGCGCTAAGGGCAGGAACGCTTCAAAGCGGTAATACTATATGAAAGAGGGATGGCCTTTCGCGGTCATCCCTCTTAATTAATATCTGTCTTGCAAGGTCAGGCGATGCTCATAACGGCCTCGGCGATGGAATTCAGTTTGGTGTCGGCAGTGTCGGCACGGCTGGCAAGGATGCATGGAGCGGTAGTTCCGACAAGCATTCCGGCCTGCTTCACGCCATCGCAAAGCTTCGAATTGCTCTTCCAGAAAACATTCGCAGATTCGATGTTAGGGAAGACAAGCACATCGGCGTCACCGGCGACATTGCTCTTGAGCTTCTTGATCTCGACGCTTTCCTGGTCAATCGCGACATCAAGAGCGAGAGGACCGTCGGCGATGCAGCCCTTGATCTGTCCGCGCTCAACCATCTTGGCGAGAGCCGCGGCCTCCATGCAGGCAGGCATGGAATCAAGAACCTGCTCCGAAGCGGCCACGAAGGCCACCTTCGGAGTCTGAATGCCAAAGCTCTTCGCAACCTTCACGATATAATTCGTCATCTTCATCTTCTGACGGAAATCCGGAAGAGGAATCACTGCCATATCGGTGATGAAAATGAGCTTGTGGTACCTTGGATTCTCGATGACGCCAACATGGCTGAGAAGCCCCTTCTGAGGAAGAAGGCCCTCCTCCTTGTTAAGAATGGCGCGAAGGAACTTGTCGGTCGAGCAGAGGCCCTTCATGAGCACGTCGGCCTGGCCGTCATGGACCATTTTGACAGCGGTCGCGACAGCCTTGAGCTCTACAGGCTCGTTGACGATCTGGAACTTGGCTGCATCGATGCCGGCATTGGCGCAGACATCCTTGATCATGGCCTCGTCACCTACCAGGGTGGCCTTGACGAAACCCATATCCGAAGCCTTGGAAGCGGCCTCTATGGAATGCTCGTCGACACCCCAGGCGACAACCATCGTCTTGCAGGTGCCTCTTGCCTTCAATTCAGCGAAAACGTCTGAAAATGTGGAAATCATGGTATAAAGTTTTAGTTAATCGTCGAGAGTGTTTACGATGTGCATTGTGTCGCGGGCTATGACGAGCTCCTCGTCGGTGGTGATCAGGGCGACCTTAACCTTGGACTCAGGGGTGGAGATGATGGTGTCCACTCCCCAGGCGGTGTTGGCTTCATAGTCGAATTTCAGGCCGAGATAGCTGAGATTCTCGCATACACGGCGGCGGAGACGGCTGTTGTGCTCGCCGATTCCTCCGGTGAAGACGATGAGGTCGACACCGTTCATGGCCGCCACGTAGCTTCCGATGAGCTTGATTACGTCATAAGTCATCATCTTCAGGGCGAGCTTTGCCCTCTGGTCGCCGGAGTTCGCGAGCTCATCGAGTTCACGGGCGTCCGAGGTCTTTCCGGAAATGCCGAGGAAACCGGACTTCTTCTGGAGAAGGTCGGAAAGTTCGTCAGGAGACATAGGCTCCTTCTTGAGGATATAAGGAATGATGCTCGCGTCAATGCTTCCGCAGCGGGTGCCCATGATCATGCCCTCAAGAGGAGAGAAGCCCATAGAGGTGTCGATGACATGGCCGTTCACGATGGCGGTCACCGAACTTCCGTTTCCGATATGGCAGGTCACGATCTTGGAATTCTCGAAGTCAAGTCCGCAGAACTTGGCTCCCTTCTGGGCGACGAACTGGTGGCTGGTGCCGTGGGCTCCGTAGCGGCGGATGTCGTATTTCTCGTAATACTCGTATGGAAGGGCATACATGTAGGCGTATGCAGGCATCGTCTGATGGAAGGCGGTGTCAAAGGTCACGACCTGAGGAACATCAGGAAGGACGGCCTTGATGGCGTTGATGCCCAGGATATGGGCAGGATTGTGGAGAGGGGCGAAATCCGCGCAGATTTCGATCTTCTTCATCACGTCGTCATCGACGAGTTCGCTCTTGGAGAAATACTTTCCTCCCTGAACTATGCGGTGGCCGACAGCCTCAATGTCGTCAAGAGACTTAAGGACTCCTGTCTTAGGGTCGACGAGAGCCTCAAGGATGAGCTTCATACCCTGGGCATGGTCCTTTATAGGAAGATCCTTCACGATCTTCTCTTTTCCAGCAGCAGTGAACTGGAGACGTCCGACCGGGAGTCCGATCTTTTCAGCGATACCTTTTGCGATGACATCGAAGACATCATCGTTCTTCATGTCAAAAAGCTGGTATTTGATGGACGAGCTTCCGCAATTGATGACAAGAATAATCATTTCCAGAAATTTATGTTAGACCGTATTAAAATTTCAAAAAAACCTTCGCAAAGTTAGCAAAGTTTAAGTACTTTAGCAAAAGAAGTAACTAAGCTGTAATACTCTCTATAGCGGGTAATGAAGGTGGCGAAAGACATAACGGGGCTGTCGCTTCCCTTTGCGGCCGGGATTGCCGCCGGAAGCCTCATTTCGGGCGCCCTTGCGCCCCGCGGCCCTCTTCTCTGGCTCCTCAGTGGAGGCGCCTGCCTTGTCTGCGCCTTTCTGCTCGGACTCTCCATGAGTAGGAAAACAGATTCATGGCGCCGTCTTCTTCTGCTCTACCTTGCGTCAGGCTTCTTCTGCTCGAGCGCCGCCTTCCTGGGATCGCCGGCGGAATCAGTCCGGAAAGACCCCGTAAGAGCGGCGGCGTTGAACTCGGCGGAGAAAATGAAAGAACTTATAGCCGCCATCCCCTACTCCGACCCTTCGACCGCGCCCCTGGTCACCGCCCTGACCACCGGAGACAGAAGCGGACTTTCCAAGGCAGTGGTAAAGACCTTCAGGGAGAGCGGCGCCTCCCACATCCTCGCACTCAGCGGACTTCATCTCGGGATAATCTACGTCCTTCTCCTCTGGGGCACAGCCTTTATGGGGCACTCCCCCGCCGCGAGAAAACTGAGATTCGGAGCCGTGGTTTCGCTTTCATGGTTCTACGCCCTGGCGACAGGATCCAGCCCGTCCATAGTGAGGGCCGTCCTCTTCATAAGCTTCAACGAAATCGCCAGACTCCGGAACCTTAAGCAAGAACCGCTGAGGGTTCTTTGTTCCGCCCTCACCCTCCAGCTGGCCTTTGACCCGCTGCAAATCTCCTCGGTAGGCTTCCAGCTAAGCTACCTTGCCATGACCGGGATCTTCATCCTCTTCCCGAAGATGAAGGCTTGGTATCCTGGCGAAGAGAAAGGCTCGATTCTACACATCTTCAACCTGCCACGCCGTATCTGGAACATGGCAAGTCTGGGCATCTCATGCCAGGTCTTCACGGCTCCGCTCGCCTGGTATTACTTCGGAACCTTCCCGGAATATTTTCTGCTGACAAACCTTATCGCCATGCCGCTGACAAGCATCCTCATGACCCTGTCCATCATGACCATCCTGCTCCGGTGGCTTGGAATCTGTCCGGCCGTGATGGTGTTTCTGAATGAAGAAGCGGCCATAGCTCTGCAAGGGGTTCTGGCCGTAATATCATCGATGTAAAAAATCGCGAGGCGTTTTTTAAGCGGAGGCTACCAGCTTCCCGAGGCTCCTCCGCCACCGAAACTTCCGCCTCCGAAACCTCCGAAGCCCCCGTTGAAGCCGCCTCCCCAGCTTGAGCCGCTGTCCTGGAAACCGCCTCCGAAAATAGGGCCGACGTAGACCTTCCGGTTCCCGCCGCTGCTCCCGGAGCCACCGGAATTATTCTTGTTCCTGTACTTAAGGATAAGATAGAAGAAGAACACGAACAAAAAGGCCAGAACGGTGAGTATGGCCACCTCATCGGGATCTCTCCCGTTACGGGAAGCCTTGATTTCTCCGCTGGCAAGGCCCATGAGCCTGAGGCAGGCGTTGTTGACCCCGTTGAAATAGTCCCCTTCTTTGAAACTCGGGATCATGATGTCGCGGATGATGGCCCAGCACTCGGCGTCAGGAATGGCACCTTCGAGGCCATAGCCGACCTGAATGGTGACTTCGCCTCCGCTGTCTTCAGTCTTGGGCTTGACAAGGACCACTATTCCGTTGTTGAAATCGGAACTGCCCACTCCCCAGCCCACGCCTATCTCCCTTGCGAAATCCGCGACTTCATAACCTCCCAAGTCATTGACGGTGACCACGGCGATCTGATTGGAGGTGCTGTCGTCGAAGTTAACCAACATGGTCTCGAGAGAGGCGGTCTGCATCGGGGTGAAAATACCCGCAAGGTCGTTGACCAGTCTCGGGGGATTAGGGCGGGCAGGAATAGCGGAAGAAGCCGCGGCGGAAAGAGCGGCGAAGAGGCTTGCGCAAAGCACCAGCGCAAAAGTTCTAAACCTTCGCATCATCTTCTGCATCATCGTCGTTGAAAGAGATGTCATTCGGCAATTCATTGACATCGTCCTTTGAATAAGGGAAATATGCCTTGAGCTTACGCCCGGTCATCTCGACAGCCTCCAGAAGCCCCTCCGCATAGAGGCCCTTGGAGAAATTTTCTCCGATGACCGCGGCCACATCCTTCCAGAAGCCGGCCGGGACCTTGGCATTGATGCCACGGTCACCTATCACGGCGAACTTGTGCGAGAGGGAAGCGACGTAGATCAGGACACCGTTGCGCTCCGCGGTCCGGCTCATGTTGAGTATTCGGAATGTGCGGAGGGCTCTTTCCTTAGGGTCATCCTCGCAATGAGATTCGATATGGATACGGATTTCACCGGAGGTCTCCCTCTCGGCTCTGTCTATGGCTTCGATCAGCCTCGTGCACTCATCCTTGGTCAGGAAGTCTTTCGCCTTCATAGGCTTAAAACTTCACCTCCGGAGCCTTCTCCGCCCCTTCATCGGCCTCGAAATAGCCCTTCTTGTCGAAATTGAAGAGGCCGGCTACGATATTGGTAGGGAACTGGCGTATCTTAGTGTTGTAGGCCCTTGCGGTCTCGTTGAAATTCTTGCGCTCAACGGCGATCCTGTTTTCAGTGCCTTCAAGCTGCTTCTGCAGAGTGGCGAAATTCTCGCTGGCCTTGAGGTCAGGATAATTCTCGGCGACGGCGATCAGCCTGGACAGGGCGCCTGAGAGTTCGCTCTGGGCGGCTTGGAATTTCTTGATATTATCCTCCGTGAGCTCGTCTGCGGTGATGTTGATGCCTGTAGCCTTGGTACGGGCCTCGGTGACGGCTTCGAGCGTGGAGCTTTCATGCTCGGCATAACCCTTGACCGTGGCGACGAGATTAGGAATGAGGTCGGCTCTGCGCTGATAGACGTTCTCTACCTGAGACCATGCAGCCTGGACACCCTCATCGCTCTTTACGAGTCCGTTATAGGAGCTCCATCCCCAGAGGAGGCAGACGGCGAGAATTACAATGATGACCAGAGTTGAGGAAAGACCTTTTTTCATATTATATTATATTGATGGTTCGTCAATGAGACTTACGCACGCAGCGGACATTCGCCATGAAGGTATCCTTATGACCATTGCCCACATAGACATCAGGTTTCTGGACATATAAATACCTGTAGAGTCCGAGACCGTCATTTTCGTCAGCCGTCCAGAAGGCTGAATAATAGTCCACGTCATAGAAGGTGGCCAGATCCTCCGCCTTGTTGCCATATCCCGACGGAATGGCCGAGAAGCCTGTGGCGTTGGTGATTTTTACTGCCGGCCAATACTCCCACATGCGGTCGCCGTTAAAGTAGCAATTGGCCATCATGGAGCCGGCTATCCCCTCGTAGGTCGAGAGTCCGGCGGCCTCTTTGGCTCCGGCGGCAAGCGCGAGGGCGTTCCACGCAGTAGAATCCGGAAGGGTCCAGCCCTCAGGGCAGACCGTCTTGGCCTCGTCCCATGTGTAATAGCCTCCGAAGATAGGCTCCATGCAGGAAGCGTTGTCGAATGGCTTGCCCGCTCCTGCCCAGGAGAGATTCCTCATGAACCAGTCATAGCCCCCGATGGAGCGGTACTCATATTTCTGTCCGTCACGAGTGTCCGTGAAAGTACCGTCCGGGCCAGCAGTGAAGGCATCGATCCTCAGAGAGCTGTCCGGCTTAACGATGACGACTTGCTTGGTGGCCGTAGAAGTGTAGTACTCATCGGCGAAGATGCCGCAAAGCAGGGTCACCGTGCACATGGTGTCCGGAACTGAGAAGACGAAACGGCCGTCGGCACTGGAAGGGTCGCCGATGCGTCTGGTGGTATCCCTCGCAGTCTGTATAGGAGAAGCGGTCCAGTAATAGCCGTAATCTCCGCCGTCCTTGCGATAAGCCCCGTTCGGAATCAGGGTATAGTCACCATCACCCACGCCCATGAATGAAGGGCAGTCGAAGGCGAGAACTCCGCTGAAATATGTGTAGGAGCTGTCGTCATCACCTTTATCCTTGTGGCAGGCCGCGACCGCCACAAGCGCCGCGGCGGCCATGGCCAACTTTGAAATTTTCCCGAGAAGATCCATTTTAGTCGATGTCTCTAAAAATTACTGAAATACAAATATCGCTAAATTCTGGTCAAAAACCTTACCTTTGTCTACAAATACTTTGCCGTATGAAATCAAAGATTTCAACAACAGCCCTCGCCCTGGCCCTAATTGTTCTCGCTTCATGTTCCAGAGGCTACGAAACATTCACGGGCTACGCCCAGGGTGGGACTTATTCTGTGAAGGCAAACCTTAAAGGGGTGAAGATCTCCTCAGAGGAAATCGGGAAAACGATTGACTCGCTCCTCGTCACGATAGATTCGACCCTGTCGGGCTACAACAAGGCCTCCCAGCTGAGCCGCTTCAACGCAGGTGAGACCCTCCGGCCGGGAAAACTTTTCATCGAGACTTACGACAAGGCCGCCGAATTGTGGAGAGAGACCGGCGGAGGTCTGGACTGCGCCGGAGGGCCTTTGTTCGATGCCTGGGGCTTCGGCTTCACCGCTGACAGCCTCCCGTCCGACAAAGTCGTGGACAGCCTGCTGAATACGTGCGGCATGAAAAGGCTCCGCCCCCGGATGGAAGACGCCCTCGGGCCGGACGGAAGTCTCTCCCCAAAAGACCTCTTGCTGCCCCGCTATGAGGGAGGAAGCCTCCCGGAGCTTAATTTCAACGCCATCGCCCAGGGGCTGAGCTGCGATGTGATAGCCTCCTACCTCTACTCGCTGGGAGTCAAAGATATGCTGGTGGACATCGGGGAGATTTTCTGCGACGGACTCAATCCGCAGGGCAGGCCCTGGACAATCGGCGTTGACAAGCCCTTCGACGGGAATGAGACTCCTGGTAAAGACCTGGAAGGAATCTGGAGGTCTTCGGGCGGTCCTTCAGGAATAGTCACTTCGGGGAATTACAGGAAATTCTACGTCAGGGACGGGAAGAAATTCGCCCACACGATAGACCCCAGAACGGGACGTCCTGTCAGCCACAGCCTCCTAAGCGCCACGATAGTTGCTCCTGACGCGCTGACTGCAGACGCCATGGCGACATATTGCATGGTCATCGGGCTTGACTCGGCAAAGGCTTTCATCGACTCAAGAGACGACCTCGAAGCCTGGCTCATCTATTCGGGAAAAGCAGAAGGAGAACTCATCCCTGAGGCTGACACCACCATGAAGACCTGGGCCTCGCCAGGCTTTATCAATCAGTAAGATGCCCCTCCATCAATTTTCGAGGTGAGAAGCCCCCCGCAAGGCGGGCGGATAGATTCTGTCTCAGGGCCGGCCGCGGCCCGATCGAAAGTCCTATCTCAGATCGGTGACGACCCAGTCGGAAGGCAGGGAAGAGGTGTTGAAACGGAAAGGCGATGCACCCTTCTTGGCGCTGAATGTCAAACCGCTGATCTTGAAAGCCGCCTCGGAACCTTCGCCCGACCTGATCAACATTCCCACAAGGTCGTTTCCATGGAAATAGAGCTGGACCTTGCTTATCGTGACTGTCTTTCCGAAAATCGGGACCTTGGAAAGCAGATGGGCCTTCGGAGTCATGGTCACAATCTTGACGGTTTTCCCGTCAAAACGTCCGCTTGCATTCGAGACACGGGAAAAATAAGTGTCGAAATCCGCAAGAAGCGCGGCTGGGCAGGTCAGAAAATCGGAAGAATTACTCTCTACCGGTTCCACGACAACTTCTTTCGCCGACTCGTCAACCGTCCAGCGAGATTTTCCGTCGCAGTACAGGCTCATGCCCTTCGACACTATCTTATAATAGCCGTCCTCAACCTGGCCATGGCCGCTTCCCGTGAAGGAATTAGAACTGATATTGAAGGAGTAGCTGAAGCTGACGTGATTGTTCTTCACTTTTGAGGCGAGGGCCTCCAGCGGGTCATCTGCAAAGGCCGAGGCCGGAAGAAGCAGGGCCATGAAGGCTATGAGAATTTTTCCAAGTTTCATAATCTATGAATTCATGAGTTTTGCGAGCAGTTCGTCAAGAGCCGTCATGTCAGAAATCAAAACCTGACGCGGTTTGGATCCCTGCTGAGGGCCCACTATGCCAGCCTGCTCAAGCTGGTCCATGACTCTTCCGGCTTTTGCATATCCCATGCCCAGACGCCTCTGCAGATCGGAAGTGGAACCTCTCTGGGTCGATACGACGAGTCTGGCAGCCTCCTCGAAACGCTCGTCAAGGCCGCCCACATCCATGGCGGAAGCCCCTTCTTCGGCCTGGTCAGGCTCAGGAGAGGGCAGATAATATGGCACGTTAAAGCTCTTCTTATAGCCGGTCTGGGCTCCGATAAATTCAGTCACGGTCTTGATCTCATCACCGCTGATCATGGCGCACTGGACGCGCTCCATGTCGACGCCGGCATAGTAGATCATATCTCCCTTGCCGATGAGCTTTTCAGCTCCCGGAGAATCCAGGACCGTCCTGGAATCGGTAGAAGAGAAGACTCTGAAGGCGATACGGGTCGGGAAGTTGGACTTGATGAGGCCGGTGATCACATCGACCGAAGGCCTCTGGGTGGCTATGACCACATGGATTCCGGCAGCACGTCCCTTCTGGGCCAGACGGATGATGGAAGTCTCGATACTTCTCGCCACCACCTTCGAGTCAGGGCTCGCGCCCACGCTCATCGTCAGGTCGGCGTACTCATCGACAACAACTACTATATATGGCAGGAACCTGTGACCGTTCTGAGGATTCAGTTTCCGGTTCTTGAATTCTTCGTTATAGAGGGTGACCTTATTGACCATGGCCTTGCTCATGAGGGCATACCTCTCATCCATCTCCACGCACAGAGACTTCAGGTAGGCCGAGGCCGTCTTTGGATCCTTCGCTATGGCCTGGTCCTTTTCCTCATCCTCTCCGGCCGCAGTAGGCAGCACGGCGAGATAATGGTTGAGAAGTCGGGCATAGGCAGAGAACTCTACCATCTTCGGGTCTATGAATACGAACTTGAGCTCGGAAGGATGTTTCGAATAGAGCAGAGAAGTGATGAGGACGTTGAGTCCCACGGACTTACCCTGCTTTGTGGCTCCAGCGACCAGAAGATGCGGGGCGTCGGCAAGATCGAAGACCTTGACCTTCTGAGTAATGGTATAGCCTATGGCGACAGGAAGCTCAGCCTTGCTGTTGCGGAAAGACTCATCGTTAAGGAGAGCCTTGAGCGGAACTATGGAAGGCTGATCGTTGGCCACTTCAATCCCGACTGAATCAGAAAGGGTCACGACCCTGACGCCCCTGGCATGAAGGGCCATGGCTATGTCGTCCTGAAGATTCTTAATGGCGGAAATCTTCACTCCAGGGGCCGGATAGACTTTGTAGAGGGTGACGGTTGGACCGACTATGGCCTTGACGTTGTCAACCTCTATCTTATAATTCTTAAGGGTAGCGCGAATCTTGAAATTGTTGCGCCTGAGTTCGTCCTCGGAGACTTCGTGACGGGCGTTTTCATAGTCATCGAGAAGGTCGAGAGGAGGAAAACGGAAGGCGCTGAGAGAATCGCGGACATCTATTCTCGGAAGCTCCTCGGTCACATCGGTCGAAAGTTCCTTTCCGGCCTCGACTGTAAGCTTGCCGCAGGCCTCTTCGAGGGTCTCGGGACGGCCCGGGGCGGTCTGTGCGGCGCTTGAGGCCTGAGACATGGAAGGCGTCTGCGCGAATACGGCCGGCTCCTGTGCTGATACGGCGGAAGCCTGCGAAGCGGCAGTGCCTGCGGCCATTGCCTGGACGGACGCGCCCTCTTCCTTCTGCGAAGTCTCCGGAGCCGCCCCCTCCGCCTCGTTCTCAGAGCGGAATGGTCCCCATCTGAAAGTCTTATGAGGCTTCTCCTTCCTATCTTCGTCCGCCACGGCTTCGCCTGACTTTTTCCAGTCGGCTTCATCGGCCTTCTTTCTTGCCGCGGCCATGTACTGGGGATCGCTGTCCACGGCCTCTTCACCGAGCGTGGTGAACCAGTCGGCGAAACGCTTGTATGCGGCCACAAACCAGAGAACGACCAGAATGGCCAGCACGACAAAAGTGACTATTCTTCCGAACAGATTCTCCGACCAGGCGATAATGGCATCCCCGCACTGGCCGCCCCAGCCGCCTCCGAAGGCGTCGACAGTTCCGAGAATTCTGGAAAAGAAGGCCAGGAGGAAGGATACTAAGAAGGCTCCCGCGAAGGAAAGGAGCACGGCCTTGAAGACAGAAAATGACCTCTTCCCGAAGAGAGCGCGGAGAGACACCAGACCGAGGGCCAGGATAAAAGCGAAAGAGCCGAAGCCGAACCAAAGGGCCACGAGCGTGTGCGCCCAGAGATAACCGAGTTTGCCACAGATATTGCTGACCTCCACGTCTGGCCTCATGGACTGAGGATCTCCGGCCAGGCTGGCGTCAGCCTTCCACGTGAAAAGGTAAGAAACCGCCGCGAGCAGAGTAAAGACAGTAAACGCCGCAAGAGCCAGTCCCATGTATTTGACCGCCCTCTTGCGCCGCCCTTCATCTATGTTCTCCCAGAATCTGAGCCCCATTCCGTCAGGATTTTACCTTTTTCTTTTCTGATAATTACGTTTCTGATTCTGACGCTGGTTCTTCGCGCCGTAGAGATTGAGTCCAGGGCGGGAGAAGACAGTGTCGTCGGAAATCTTCGAAAGCATCAGGCCGTCAGGCACATGGATCATGTGCGCCTCGCCTAAGATATCGCATGAAATCCTTTCGATATCGGCGAATATCGTCTCGTCGGCGACATTATTCTTGTTCCAGATAAGATACTGCTGACGCATGTATATGGCAAGGTCTCTTATCAGAGAGTTCTTCTGATCCCCATCCGGTTCGAAGGCGATCAACTTGATGATTTTCTCGATATTCCTTCCATATTCCCTGGCCTCGATCTTGGACTTGTCGAGCGGAATCGGGCTAGGAGTTATCAGCTTCTCTTCCTTGGCTGGCATCGGATACGGAGCATCAATGTCGAGGTCATAGCCCGCCATGATGAAAAGGTGGTCCCAGAGCTTCTGCTCCGTATCTCCGGAGGCTCCGGTCTGAGGATGAATCCTCTCCATGGTACGTATGATACCCCTCGCCTGGGCGCTTCTCTTGTCCCTGTCCTCTATCTGTTTGAGATCTTCCACCATTTTCTGGACATTCCTGCCATACTCGGGAAGTATCAGCTTTTCTCGTGAGGTATTGTAGTCATTTGACAAGCTATCTTTCTCCATCTTCTGATTCTTTTAACTTACAAAGATATAAATATTTCCCCGAAAGCAGATTATTTTCCGCCTCCGACCTCTACTACCTTGCCGCTCATGAGGTACCACACATAGCCCTTGACCAGAGCGCGGCCCATGTCGGAATAGATTTTCATATATCTGGAGACCTGCTCCAGGTATTCCGGTCTCTCCACAGAGCCGAACTTGTAGTCTACCACAACCGTGGACTGAAGACGCTCCACGACTCTGTCCGGCCTGAGCACTTCCCCGCCTACATCTATAAGAGGAGTCTCGTTGCGCACCACCGCTCCTTCGGCCGGGAACCATTCCTTGTGAGAAGCCAGAGCTTCGGAGAGAAAAATTTCGTAAGCCTTGGACTGAGCCTCCGGGATGTCTCCGGAGAAGACGGCATCTTCGACGGCCCGCCGCAGGTCGCGCGGAGTCTTGACACGCGCAAGGATGCCGTGGAGCACGATTCCGCGGAGCCTTACCGAGGCCTCGGCGCCGGCTTTTCCGTCCTCGGAGAAAAAGTCCGCGGCCTCAGAGGAAATTTTCAGCCTTCCCCGCGTAGGGAAAGACCTCAGACTCGCTTTCACCGTCCTGATTCCCAAGTCGGAAGCACTCACGTCGGAGAGGAAAGAGTCATCCCCCTTCTCCCACTCCCCTTCAGTTCCGTACATCTTCTTGATGAAGCCTGCGAGGATTTTGGCAAAATTTGCACCTTTGCCCCCGGCGCAGCCTATGAGTTGAAGGCTGCCGACGGCTCTGGTCATGGCTACATACATGACGTTGATATTGTCGACAAACTGCTGCCGCCTCTCTATAATATAAGAAGAAGAGAAATGCGTGTCCATTGACTTACTAGAGAGCCTTACGTCGTAGATTCCCTCGGCCTTTCCCTGCAGGGCGCTCCCCTCAAGGTCCGGTCTGGACCAATGAGCTCCCCAACGGAAAAGTTCAATTTCCTCGATGAAAGGAATAATGACGCATGGGAACTCCAGCCCCTTTGACTTATGAATCGAGAGTATGTGGACGGCGTTCGAGTCCTCAGGGGAGGAGATGGAAGGGTCCTGACCCTTGAGCCACTGAAGGAAGGCGTGAAGATTGTTTCCGTTGTCCGCCGACCATGAATGGATGGCATCGAAGAAAGACTGGACGTAGAGGATTTCAGAAGAGAGACGCTTTTCTCCGCTCGCCTCATCAAACTCGAAGAGGTCTCTCAGCAAGCTTTCTCCGAGATCTTCGAGAGACTGCCATTCCTTAGGCAGTTCTTTCCAGACCTCTTTTGCGAGATAGGAACCTATCGTGTCGAGCGGATTGTCGATTTCAAGCATGGCGGAAATCAGTCTCCTTACGGAAAGAGAAGACTTTATCCTGAGTGATTCGTCCGACACTACAGGAATCCCCTCGGAAATGAGCCTGGCTCCTATCAGACTGCCGACTTCATTCCTTCTGACCAAGATGGCGATATGGCCATAAAGTTGTCTTCCGTCTTCCGCAGTCTTGACCACAGACCGGACCGCCTCCAGGACCTTGTCGAGTTCTTCCTCCTTTTTGGAGCAGAGCCTGAAGCTGACCCTGCCCTCGCGGGAAGACTTGACAGCCACATTTTGAACCACATCGGAATAGACCTGGCGGAATATCGTCTCTCCTTCCTTGTCGATTTCAGAGCAGATTTCAGAAAGTTCATCCACGGCATAAGGGAAGAACTTATTGTTGAATTCCACTATGTTGCGCAGGCTCCTGTAATTGTCGTTCATCGTGACGACCCTCGACTCTCCTGCAAATTCTTTTTCAATCTGCGAATTGAGGAGATCCCAGTCCGAGTCCCTCCAGCGGTAGATGCTCTGTTTGACATCGCCCACGGCAAGATTTGCGTTTCCTTCCGCATTACTTGCCGATAGCAGAGGCCGGAAATTATCCCACTGCACCCTGGAAGTATCCTGGAACTCATCGAGTAGGAAATGGGCGAAACGCACGCCCATCTTTTCGTAGATGAAAGGCGTGTCGCTGCCGTCGATTATCCGGCGCAAGAGACTGGCTGAATCGCTGAGGCTCAGGACATTTTTCTCTTTCATCAGGGCGGCGAATTCCTTACGCAGCCTTGAGGCGATGAAAAGTTCACGAAGGTTATCCAGTATGCTCACGGCGGTGTTATAGTCCAGCTTTTCTTCTCGGCTCTTTTTTCCCGCCTTCTTTGCATAAGAAGCCTTGACAGCTCTGCAAGCCTTTTCAACGGAAGAAAGATGCTCCGGAGAATATAGTTCATCATCCGTCGTCCCGGCGGCCTCTAAAGCTGTGTCGTGTTCCGAGGTCTTCAGACGCTTTGCAACATCGTAGAGTTTTTTGTCAGGAGTGTAGCGCTCTCCTTCCGAAAGCTTCTGCATAGCAGACTGTCGCAGCCAGTCCAGGATTTTCTTACCTTCGCCCTCCTCCGAGATTCCGTCAAGAATCCTGTCCACAGCCTCCTTGAGCAAGGAATCCTCATCGAGTTCTACTCTGTAGGAGGCGAATTGGCCGATTTCGCCGGCAAAGGCCCGCAGGGTCTGCTGAAAGAATTTGTCTATGGTACTTACAGAGAAAGCGGTATAGTCATTAAGGATATTGGAAAGGACGGTCAAGGCATTCATCTGAACCAGCTTCTTCAGCCTCTGGTCCGCCGCTATGGTCATGGAATAGATAGGAGCCGCCTTGTCCTTAATATAATTGGACTTATCCGGATCCGTGGCAAGGATATTCAGCTCCCTGAGAATTCTTCCCTTCATCTCGGCCGTCGCCTTGTTGGTGAAAGTCACAGCCAGGATGTGCCTGTAGCCGTAAGGGTCAAAGGCATCTGCGAGAGTGGTCTTCACCAGCGGCTTGTCGAGGTGGAGAAGTTCTATATATTTCTTAGTCAGCTGGTAGGTCTTTCCTGAACCGGCCGACGCCTTCATTATATCAATCATCTTCTAATGTTTTCCATTTTATGGTCATCTTCCGCAGATTGCCTTGAAGTCGCAGTCTGCGCATGATTGGGTATCATCGGTCATCTTGAACTTCTGGTCTGGCGCCTGAATTCTGTCAAGAGTTTCGCCCAAGGACTCTGACATTCCTGCCAGAAATTGATCAGAATAAATTTCCGGCTTAGGGCTATGGTCGCCTCCGTCCTCTTTTCCGAACTCGACAGGGTGGTAGATGCAATTGAGCAGAGTCTCGTCCCGATATCCACCGTAGCGGAGAAGATAATCATACATGAAGAACTGGAGCGGCTTCGACGGCTTTCCTTTCTTAGGGACCGGATCGAAAATTTTAGCGACTGTCTCCTCCTCCTTCCCTGTTATAGAAGCCTCATCAGCACCGACCTTGCCAGTCTTGTAGTCGATTATCCGACAAGTTCCGTCCATGGTCAGGAGCTCGCCCATCCTGTGCGCGATGGCATCAAGGCGGTCGATGTAGCCGATTAAATTGAAGCCATGGAAGGTCCCTGTCAGCTTGAGTTCCAGGCCCTTGATGACAAAGACAGCCTCCCCCTTCGAATCCGTGTTCTCCTCAAGAATCTTCTTATCCATCTTCAAGGTGTTGGTTACGAACTGGCAGATCAATTCCTTGGTCACGAGGTCGCGGCCGCGGACTTCGAAGGCATGAAGCATGTCGAGCATCAAGGCTTCCACCTTGGCTTCGATCTCCTTAGGACGGGCCAGCCATGAGTCTATGTAAGCCTTGTCTACCACCGTCCTGCCCTTCCATGACGACTTTTCCACATCCTTCCTCTCCATGCTGAAAGACGGATTCATGGCGAAGTCTCCAAGATAGAGGGCTTCCATCGTGGCATGGAAGACATTTCCGAACATGCCTGCGTCCATCGACTCCTCTACTTCATCCGGCTTCGTGAGCTTCTCCACCGTCGAATAATAGAATTTGGCTGGACATTCAAGGAAACGGCTGATCGCCGAATAGGAAAGCCAGATCTTCTTCAGGCGCTCCCCCACTCCATCCAGCCTGCGGATCTGGCTTCCGGCGCTTGGCTCGCCTTCTCCGGCAGAGACAAGACGCTCCAGCTTCATCCCGTGGCTGAGTTCCAATTGCTTGATATAGCGGCTCTCCTCCCCTATTTTCACTCCCTCTGTCCGGGAATCGTAGATCAGCCACACCTTTCCTGCACGCTGAATCATCCGGTAGAAATAGTAGGCCCAGACCGCATCCTGATACTCATAGGTCGGGAGGCCGAAGCCCTTGCGAAGTTCTGGCGGGATGAAGGAAGGAGAAATGGAACTGCGTGGGAAGACGCCTTCGTTGCAGCTGAGGATCACGAGATTATTGAAATCCAGAGCCCTCGTTTCGAGCGGGCCCATGACCTGGAGGCCCTTAAGGGGTTCACCTTCATAGGGCACGGTCTCGCCGGAGAGGAGTCTTCCCAGAAGGCCGGCATAGGTGAGCGGGAGGACCGGCAGTTCTCTTCCGAGGAGGATGTTGACGCAGCCGTAGTAGCGCCTCGCGAATTCCAGCTCAGGGCGCAGGAGGTCTATTCCGCGGATATTGGCGGCTATGGTGCTGATAACCTCTTTGAGATAATCTCCAAGCGCTCTTATCGCGCCAGCGTCCGCCTTTTTAGGGTCCTGGATTACGGGGCGGAAAATCTTGCGCATGAAGGCTGAGGCGCCGAAGTCTTCCAGCGGGACATAGTATTTCGCCCCTGCCCTGATCCTCGATACCGCCGCCATCGCCCCCTTTTCAAGCGAGGATATTCCAGCCGAGACTTCCGCCACGCCGCCGAGGGCTTCCGCCGCATCCGCATTCTCCCCCGCCGCACAGAAAACATTGTTCGAGAAAATGCTCAGCACCTGACGACTATAGAAGGCCCAGGTCTCCCCCTTCCGCCGCAGGTGAAGCTGCATCTTCAAAAGATCATCCATCAAAGAGAAAAAGGCACTGGAAGTCATCTGACGACCCATAGTGACATTGATATCGCTGATTTCCGTCGGCACCGAATTCATCACCGAAGGAAGCAAAGACTCGTCCGGCAGCACCACGGCAGTCTCTGACGGATCCGCTCCGCCCTTTTCAAGCACACCTGCCTCCTTAAAAATCTCAGGCAGCAACTTGGCCTGCCCCACCGCCGACGGCACGCTGACTACCTTCACCTCCGGCCTCGCCTCCGGATCATCATCCAAAGCCCAGCTCATTGGAAAATCCCTGACGTTCCCATCCATGAAAAACGATGAGCGATTACGCTTATCCCTTATCATCTCACCGGAATAATCCCAGCAGAACTCCGCCACCTTCGCATCCCGCATCCTTTTCATCAGACACTTCTCGCACTCATTCAAGGCGTTAAGCCCCACGAAAACAAAAAAGTCATCGTCAGGATATCTCTCCTTCAGCAGCTCGGTAACGGGCACCTTCTTAAGCCTCTCCGCCAGCTTGCGATATGCCATGCCCTCATAAGCAAGGCCTTTCGATTCCATGTCCTCATTAAACCTTACATATAAGGGATAAAGCAGATTCCAGATAGACAGGAAACGATTCTTGATGTCGCCTAAGGTTCCATCCCTGAAATTGGAGACAAAAGCTTCAATGGCCACCTTCTGCCTTTCGGAAAGAAAGGACAGGTCCTGCATCTGCTTGATTTCCTTCACATTGGCAAAAACCATCTTTGGATCGGCCAGGTACTTGTCCACGTCTGCGAAATCGGCCAGGATGACATCCCCCCATGGAATAAATTCATCCAGGCTCTCGGCCTTCGGATTCACCTCTTTGTAGCAATCGTAAAGAATAAGCAGCTGCTCCACCCTGTCGGCCAGCCTCAGCTCGGCGAGGTCCATGAAGAAGTCGTTCATCGTGGTCATGGCTGGAGCGAAGATGGGATGGTCTCTGCGAATGGAGGCTATATGCTTCCTGAAAAAAGCAATAGGACGTCTGTTCGGAAATATGAAGGCGGTAGTCTGCACACGGTCCCCCGACCCATAATGGTCAGCCACCTGTTTGAGAAATGGTGTCATTGGTCATGGCTCCGCGGAGAGTTTTATGCTCCCGAAACCTTTCACAAGATACGGATATTCGGCAAAGGAAAAAAGCATACAAGGGCAAAGTTTTCAACCATCCCACGCCTCCCAGAAACCAGCTTTTCTCAGCTCCAGCCTCCGCCATCCTTCATCCGCGCCCAGGCCCTAAGCCGAGATCCTTTTTTCCGACCAACACAAAGCCCGATGCCCCATCCTAAATAGTGTCATATCCGCTTTTGAAATCAAGCTCCGTCACCTTCAAGGCAGGAATCTTGCGAAATAAATAATGTCAAAAGGTAGCAAAATTTATTCCAAAAGGGCAAAATGATGCACGTTATACATCAGTGATGAATTTTTCGCTTCATCAACTTAGCCGGAATGAGGATATTTTTATTGTCCATATGCGCACAGAGATTACCGACAAGACCATCAAGGAAAACATAAGGAAAATCCGCATTGAACAAGGGCGCACTCAAATCGATGTCGCAGATGCAGCCGGCATCGAGAGGACAACCTATCGCCTGATTGAGTGTGGTAAAACTAAAATACTGAATGCTCATCTGAAAAGTATTGCGGAGATCCTCAACACAAGCGTCAGCACCCTCTTGCTCGGAGAGGACAGCGAGGTTATAAACGACTCGGTCCCGGCCGGTTATGGAAATGAACAAGAAAGAGATCAGAGCCTTGGAATAGAGAAAGACAAGGAATACGAAGCTGAACTTGCGCGGAAGAATGAAGAGCTCGCCGCAAAAGATGCAGAGATCGAAAGCCTCAAATCAGAAGTCCTGGTCATGAAGACAGAAATTGAGGGCCTGCATAAGGAAGTCCGAAGGCTCGAGGAACGCATCAGCGACAAGTCCATGGTAATCAGAATTCTTGACAGCCAGCTAAAGAAGCGCAAACGCTGAGTTAAGACTTCGGGATCTAATCGTTGGGCATTAAGTTATGCACCTGCACGGTGGTGGTGAGCGCACTGTGGGGGCTGAGTCTGTGCGCGAGATCATCGTGACATAGAGAAACTGGCCGTAGAATGGGCTTGCTATTGGTTTTCAGTGCCAAAACCACTAAATTTGAAGTGAGCGGATAAACGCCAAAAACCAATAATCTAATTACCTAAATGAGAAGAGCATTTATAGCACTTTTAGCCGCCATGGCAAGCCTTCCGGTGGCCGCTCAGCCTAAACTCACCAAAGACAACGTAGAAGACGTAATCAAGGCGATGAGCCTCCAGGACAAGGCGACGCTTCTGGTAGGAGGCGCCCGCATGGTCATGGTCAACGGCATCCCTACGGG
>Ga0256404_1000775_pt1 | contig 81714 bp, 101 predicted proteins | sample RumenRJG_01DNA_FD_185990 | JGI IMG/M metagenome (GOLD analysis project Ga0256404, IMG submission 185990) | Bovine rumen microbial communities from Lethbridge, Alberta, Canada - RJG_01 | ecosystem: Host-associated > Mammals > Digestive system > Stomach > Rumen | place: Canada: Alberta...
CATCTGCATCGGAAACACCCTGATTATATCCAACTCCAGCATTATTTGCGAGAGTCTTCGCTTGATCATTGGTAATGTTTATCCACGCATTTCCGCTATTGTTATAATTGTCATAATGGCCATAAGGCATATATGCATATAAACTTCCGCTACCGCCACCAACGGAAACAGCGTTTTTGTTTGTTCCGTTATCCGGCATTGTGCCTTCTACGACTTCATCATCACTATCGGTGGTTACAGTGTTATATCCAGTTAAAACTTGTGCTTTGGCAGCGGTGACATCATCAGATCCAACACCGCCACCCATGGGTTGCATTAAAACTTCTCCCATATTTTTTACACTCCTTTCATAAATCCTGTTACAAATTCAGACATAATAAATTAGCTCCTCTTCAGCTTCAGCACACACTAACGGTGGATGAGATGCCAAAGCATAGACACTCATCAGATAGTTATCAGGATGGGTACTCGAATAGCATTGCAGACAAGAGCAATTACTGCACATGGGTTAATAGAGGCAGCCCAAATAACAACGAGCCGTGGGGAGAAAACGGTCCTATAAGAACCTCATGGGTAGGCAGTTCCCAACATCACAACAATCTGCCACCTTACCTTGCGATTTATATGTGGAAAAGAGTATCTTAAGCAGTACGCTTCCACATGTACACAGCCAGATACGGAGGCATGTTGTTGTGCGGTTGACTGCCACCGCTGTTATTTACGCTGCCTTTAAATGCGTCATCGGTAAAAGCGCGCTCGATGTGTTCTCTCCAATTAATAATGGCGTCGGAGCTAGCTATTGAGATTTCGTCACTAAGGTGCCATTGCTGTCGATCGAAATCATGGGAATGGCTCGGCATCTCATCCACCGTCAGCGTATGCGTAGCTTCACCTCCTGTGCTTCCTGCCGCATAGGTATCGCCTGCCGCTAACAGAAAACGATCTTTGATCTGCTCCCACGTACCGCCGAAGAGTGTTCCGGGGTCGGTGGGGTCAAAGGAAATATACACGGAACCTACTGGGTATAGTTTTTCCCAGGTTGTCTGGTCATCGGTTGTCTGGTCATCATTGAATATCATTTTATACAATTGCGTTAAATCGGCGTTTAGCGCAATAATTGCTCCGGTTACTGTGCCGTCCCCGGTTCCGCTTATGTCGGTGGTGCCAAGCATCTTGAACAGGTATCTTACATTCTTGAACATCTGAGATACCTTGCCCAGAATCGTGCTGTGTTTCTCGCCTGATGCAAGCGCCGGAACTGAGGTCCACGCTGTCGCACTGCCGTCCTCGACGTCGGAGGAAGTGAAATTCATCGTTGTTTCACTAATGCTGTCGTCGGTTGGGATCTGCGAAATGATTTGCTGAGCTGCGATCTGAAATGCGCCATACTGCACCAAATCCGTGGTGTGGTCCGGGGCGTTGACCTTATCTGCTGTCACCTGTCCGGTGATGCCGTCGAGCTTGGCTTTATCCGTCTTACTCATCAGCCCGTCTGTACTGGAGGTAGCAATAGTTTTATCCGCTTTTTTGTCGAGAGCCGTCTGCATGGCAATTGAGATGGGCTTGTCTACATCTTTGGTGTTATCTACGCTCCCAAGTCCTACATCACCTTTTTCCAGCGTTACAGCTCCGGTCTTACCATTCACCGACTTGACATTACTTCCGGTTCCGATACCATCGAGCTTTGCTTTATCAGTAGGTGACATAAGACCTGCTACCGATGTAGTGGCATTAGAATAGGTTGTATCGGTGAACTTAGCTCCTGCTGGGACATCTGCATTTATTGTATGACCGTTTACCTTACCAACGAATCCATTGCTGTTGATCTCGCCAATAATCGCATCGCCACTACTCTTTGCTGCTTGTTGATGTTTATGGAAAACATACTTACCGCCATACTCATAGAAATCTACTTGGTCATGACCCCCAAATCCAAAATCGACAGCATGATAGTAAGTATTAGCATCTCCTTCACCACGGAATTTTCTACACTGAAAATAATTTGCACCTCCGGTTCCGGTCTGAAAGCTCGGAGCAGTCAAATTTCCGGTCAATGACCCTCCCGATAAAGGAAGAGCACCAACTTGAGAAGCCGTCACTTTATGTGGGTTAGAGGTATCTTGAGAATGGGAGGAAAGTTCTGACTTTGTTGCATAGGTAGAAGTGATCCCATCCAGCTTTGTTTTATCAGCAGCACTCATGAGACCATCTGTGCTTTCTGTAGCGACAGAATTATTAGCTTTAGCATCAAGAGCCGTCTGAACAGCCGTTGAAATTGGTTTATCCGCGTCCTTCGTATTATCAACATTGCCGAGGCCGACATCCGCCTTACTGAGAGTCACCGCGCCCGTTTTACCGTTGACAGACTTTACATTCGACCCTGCTCCGATGTCGTCGAGCTTGGCTTTATCCGTCTTACTCATCAGACCGTCTGCACTAGATGTGGCAACAGAATACGTGGTATCCGTAAACTTCGCCCCTTCCGGAACGTCAGAATTTATCGAATGGCCATTCGCTGTAGCGGCATCATCCCACGGCAGACTATTCCATCTCGTCGTTCCGTCACCATGCTTCGTCCTGCGCAGATCGGTCGCATATCCGCATTCGCCCTCACCAAGAATTGGGTTATTTTTTGTCCAGTTGGCGGAAGTATCGCGGCGTGTTAAAACTTTACCTATTAACTTTCTCATTAGCTCACCTCTGTAGTACTCGTTCCGCAGTCAAGTATCAGCTGGCTATCGGCAGAAATCTTCGCATCAGCGATCATCTTATTCATCTCGCTGACGGTCGGCACAGCCGCATCGCCATTCGACGGGGCGGTAGAGTCCGTACTCTTATACACTCCGAGATATGCAGCCGCACCAAGCCCAAGCGCAGAGCGAAGCTGCGCCTGCGTGATGCTGGTAGCAGAAGAGGAGAGAGTGAGTCCTGCAATTGAAATCGACGTAATAAAATGACTAAGATCAATCACAGGACCAAGCTCTTCCCACTTATCGCCATTCCACGCATACTCAGAACTATCAGCAGCTACAAAATAAACATCACCAATAGTCTGTCCGCTGGTAGGAAGTTCGGAAGATGTCTTCTTTGTTCCCCTATATTTAAAAACAGATGCGACAGCAGACGAAATCGCGCTATCAGTTTGAGCGCGGGTATATGCGTCGGTAATGCCATATCCGGCAAGCGTCGTCGCCTTGTTCGCTTTATTCGAAAAATTCTTAATAACAATATCTGTACCGTTTACCGCAATGGATCCGTCGGTGGCTCCTGTGGTAATTGTGACATTAACGACCTTTGCAGACGGTGTGAGTGCAGTTCCGTTTACCTTAACACCTTCAAGCACGTTTACCTGCGCACCGGCAGCGATACCATTTACCTTCGACTTAATCGACGCATAATCAGCGTCCTTTACTGTGTGGTCATCATTTACAAGCTGAGACTGCTTAGTGTAGCCTGCATATTTCAGTGAACTCCACGTTGACGTACCATCACCAAATTTCACGAGTCCGGTATCGACTTCAACACCAGCCTCGCCCTTACCGAGGACAGGGTTCTTCGATGCCCATGTCGCCGCGGTATCGTTTCTAAGCAATATTTTTGTTATAACTGTACGAGCCATTATGCCCCTCCTCCATAGACCACGTCATCATTCGCAACACCAACCGATGTATATGCGTTCCCGAAAGCGCCATATAGAAAAATATCTCCAGTCGACTTGTCAAGATAGAGCTTGTTTTTCTGCCCAACATTTGGAAAATCAAAATGCGTTTCAAACTCAAGCATCTCAAGCGGATGATTTAAATCCTCAATCATCTGCTTCAATCTGTCATACCCAAGTAGTTGCTTTGTCGATACAAGATTGCCGTTAATATCTTTTAGTAATGCGTTTATTCCGCTATCATCCGTGTTAATGTCAATTTCTCTATAGTGTTCATCTACATATTTTTTCGCAAAATCCGCATTCGCCTTTGCCCGATCCGCATAGTGCGAAGCGTTTGCCTCTGACTTTGCAGATGCGTTTGCGCTATCAGCTGCTGCTATCTTTGATTTCTTCGCCGATGCTGCGCTACCCGCTGCATCAGATGCCGCCTGACGCGCTGTATCGGCGTTATATCCCGCCGTAGATGCAGACGCGGACGATTGCTCGGCAGACTTGCCAGAACGCGTTGCAGAGGCTTCTGAGGCCTCAGAATACGTCTTTGCAGAATCGTTATATGCCTTGGATGCTTCCGACCAGTACTTGGCGTTATCTCCATCGCACTCTGGATAATCTGCAACGTCGCCATGCGCCCACGCTTCAGCCTGCTTCTTATATGCTTCGGCCTGCTTTGCGAGATCGCCAACATTTTTGACTGCCTGTGCAAATGCGCCTTCATCAACCGGTTTATCAGTGTGCGGATCCTGCCTTGTCTTTACCGGGATTCTGACGGTATACAGAGTTTTCCCATATTTTGCGTCAGCATCCTCTACATAGAACAGCGCGAACACGTAGTAGTTAATAGTTATTCCATTATTTTCAAGAAACGGATTAGGAATATCGACAGACAGAACACCATCTGACGTAGTGCCAACACGAACTATAGCTCTGCCACGTACAGGGTTGTATGTAAACTGTACCTCCACAGAGTCTGGCAAATTCTTCACTCCATTGATATATAGCACAGCACCATAGTCATACTGATATACGTAATGCGTCGTCACAGATCGTGTCCTGTCGAAGGTGGCAACTAATTTATTCACCGACATAGGTACAACCTCCGTTATTTATTCTTCTTCTTTCCATGTGGGTATTTCCGGGAGAACGAGCGTGTGCACAAAGCTGTTTTTGCCGCCAGCCCGTTCATATGCGTCGATCAAATCCATCAACGTCTCTTTCTCCCTTACCGTAATAGTTTGTCTACGATGATAAACATCGTAATATTCTCTTATCTGGTCTTTCAGGTCAGCTCTGTCACGTGAATGTTGATAATCCACAAGGCTGTTTTGTGACTCCATGAGCTGTTCAATGCTTTGTCGTATGTTGTCAATATTTTCATTTATTGACTTTAATTCATTGTCATACACACACTTCATTTTCTGCAGTTCCTCTTTAGCACTTGTGATCTCGGCTTTGTTAGAATCGACAGCATTCCTATATATGTCGATTTTATTTCTAAGCTCACGATACTTTTCCAGATATTTATAAAGAGCCACGCAGGCTCCGGTAATTGCCACAATCCAAATAGCAACAGTGCCAACGGACACCGCCGCAATCTGTTCCGGAATAGCGACGGCCAACATTGAATAATCCATTGGTCTAACCTCCTGAGCGATTTTAGATTCTGGCAAGCCACACGCTCATGACATAGCCGGTATACTTACCGACTTTGATATAGAGCCATTCCTTGCCGTCATTGTCTTTGCTGTAGTAACCATAGTTATTTACCTGATTATCCTTTGTAAGCACCGCAATTACCGGATACTGTGTGCCAGCGTTTGTGCGCATATTCAGCTTCGACGCAGTGACACGATATATACCTGCAATGTTTTTGTTGTAGAACTTCGCATCGGCAACCTTCAGTGTGTCCTCAACAGATGCTGGCTTCTGAGTTTTGTGTTCTGCAGCAGATGCATATTTCGGACGACCATATCCAAGAATCCGGTAGTACGAAAGCGGATATGACTTCGCAAAAACACCACCACCATTAGCCACCACGCCAGCAGAAGAGCTGGTGTTGCCTTCAATCGTGTGGACATAATGCTTACTAGTATCAATATCAACCACATAGCCGACATGCGCAGCTTCTCCGCTTTTATTCTTGAAGAAAATCAGATCCCCGACCTTCGGAGATGCATACCACTGATTCGCCTTCTTATAGCGGTTGACCAGAGTAGGGCAGTAATAAGTATAATTGCCGAGCAACAGTTCTTTTGCACGAGCCGTTCCGAGTGCCTTGACAAACGACCAGCACTGAAACGCCGCACACCACGGCTGACCCTGAAATGCCGGATACAGGTCACGCCAATATTTTGTGTAATTCGCAGACCCGGCATTTGCCGTCTTGTTATCAAGATGAAGATTTGACCTCTTTTCGAGATAGCCAAGCTCGCGCTTTTCGGCAGTGATAACCTTCTGAATTTCCGCAGGGATCACCGGAGCGGCGGCCTTCTTTACAGGCGTTGCTTTCTTGTCAACAATCTTGCTGATGTCCACATTCCCGTTAATGCCCGGGATTGACCCTTTTGATGTATACTGCCAGAGCAGATGAGCACCAGGATAAGTATCTTTTTCGCCATATTCGGCCATCCACACGGTGTACGGCAGCTTAGACATATCGAGCGCGGTATTAAGCCAGTTGAGATTTGAGTAAATACCTGCCGGAATCCCCTGCTGCTGCAGAGTGTCACAGAATGTCTTAATGCATGCAGTACGCTGTGCCTTGGTCATTACATCCCCGCGAGAGTGTCCGTTGATTTTCTCCGTATCAACAAATACCGGAACATGATATGTTTCGATATTATCCTTACATTCCTGCGCCACAAACAGCGCCTCCTGACGTGCCTCAAGATCTGTGGTTGCCTGAGATACAAAATAAAATGAGAATGGAATTTTATATTGCTTCACAGCGTTCAGATATTCGTGATACTTCGCGTCATATTTGATAGAGGCGTCTACACTATAACGATACCCAACACGAAAAATAATCAGGCTGACGTTCTTTGCTACCTGCGCAAAGTCAGTCACCTGATTAAACTCGCTAAGATCAATAATGTATTTTTCAGCCATGCAAATCACTCCTTACTATTTGCGGCGAGCTGTCCAATAGTCTGCATTACCTTGTCATATCCAATTGTGCAAGAGATCCACGTAGCAACAATCATTACAACGACAAATGTCACATTTGTCAGATTAACCGGCGCATGCTTAAAAATAAACGTAGCAATCGTTCCGCCGCCGCCAACAATCGCTGCATCAAGCAGAGCGATCATATTCGCGCTATACGTCAGATGCGCATTCTCATATGCTTTCTTAATAGCCTGCGTAAGCAGAGAACTTACTACGCTGCCAATCGTCAATAATGTCATAAACAGAGCAATATCCATAATCTTTAGTCTCCTTATCCTTGTGCGACGTCATCATTTAAATCTTCAAAATCCAATCCATCATCCTCAGCGGCGCTTCCGCCGTATACGTATGTTTCCTTAAGCCGCGTATCTTCCTCGGCCTTCTTCCCGAAATACGACTTGACATAGTAGCCGACGATAACCGCGATAATTTGCGTAATCCATAGGCGTCCAATGTCAACGACAGGATCCCTGCCAAAGGCCGATAAAATGAATGGGATTTCTGCGTTTAACACGCCAACAATGAGCATGACAACTACGAGTTTCTTTGTAAACGTTTGTTCAGCTTGTTTCTTTTTCCTTGCCATCGGAATCACCTCGATAATCCGCCGGCGTTCGTATCTTCGTAGAGCGGATAGAATGTCATCATTTCAATCGTTGTCTTCATTTCACTGAAATCGTGGCTGACATTCTTAATAATATATTGATTAGTAAACTGCGAATTCTGCGGCTTGTAGGTGACTTTTGTATTCACATCAAGCCACGGCATGATCAACGTCGTAAGCGTGATAGAGTCAGTCAGACGCGCATCCTTCCACAGCTCATAGTGAGCACGTGCCAGTGCCAGAGAGTCAGCGGTGATAGAAGAGTACTCGTCGCCTGTCTTGCAATCCATACGCTCACCAATCTTCTGAACCGTGAATGGAGAATCTGGAATCACCCAAACCTCGCAGTTTTTGCAGTTATACTTTGTTTGAAAATATTCCTTGCTGTATTTGTTATAAACAGTTCCAGTATCGGGATCGGTCCAGCCATTAGGCTCAGTCGTGCCATCTGAAAGCACGGCTAAACCATGGCACTGATATGCCCCAGACAGATAAAACTTAAGAGACTCGGCCTTCGCAGAAGAGTCATAAATCTTCTTACAAGTAAACACATAAACGTTATTAGCTTCGAGAGTTCCAGCGGCGAGCGGAACATCCAGCTCTTCATTGTAGATATCAAGATTGCCAAGTCCGCTTATATTGATCTTCTGATTCGCACCGTTTGTGCTCGGAACCTTTAGCGCAATCTTATCGCCGTTCATATATTTGTCTGTCATGCCGCTGATGCTGCACGAATATACGCGACCACTATTAGTCACAGCCTCAGAATAGTAGTCTGCATCCAGAGATTCACCCCACACCTCAACGACATTTCTAACTCCGTCAAGCTTGCGAGTTACACTCTCGGAAATAAGATATTTTTGCAAAATATCATCACGAAGATACACGGTATCGTAGTAACAGGTGGGGATCATTCCGCACACAAACACGCCGTATTCATCAAAGTATGTCTCGTAGTTCGGATACAGATCGCGCAGCTTTGTGACAATATCGAGAACGGAACATCCGGCAGAAAATTCCAGATCATACGGAACATTATTCCACAGCGGATGAGCAGTGCGATACGCCTGATAGTTGGCGTTATACTGGGCCATTCCGTCAAGTTCCCCGATATCATCAACAATATAGTTCTGCACTCCGCCGAGCTGGGTAATTGTCTTTACCATCGCATCACGCACGATGTTGTACTTTGTCGGATTTCCGTTTGAATCTTCCTCATAGGCTGGAATCTTGATCGTGAGCTGTCCGAGCTGTCCGTTTACAGTGCCATTCAGCTTTAACATCAGGTCTCCGCAGTTAATTGTCATCTCATGTGTAGTCGCGTCATATGTCAAATTTTCATCCTGCAAAATAAAAACGCCGAGCTGATACCACTTAATCTGGTCAGTTCGGACATTTTTAATTCCACACTTCAGTATTTCTTTATTATCTATCCAAAGGTTCGCACGTTCAGACATATCAAATGTCGCATTTGGCATCACGCCATTCCAGATAGCATCGCCGTTTGAGTTGATCGGAGTCATCTTCACACTCATCGTGCGCCTGACATCAGATGTGGCGTCGATTGAGAAGCTGCCGCCATCTATCATGCCGTGCACTTCATCAACCATAACCCCGTCTTTATTAATAATCTGTACACTTAGATATAAAATAATCTGCGACTGATTAAGCAATGCAAAATCTTCGTCGGTAGGTGTATACATTTACGACACCCCCTCCCACCATGAGTCTGGATATTCCCATATACCAGCCTCGTACATCTGGCGCTCAGAGTTGCCATCGCCAATTTCAACAAAATCAAACGAAATCTGCCTCGCTCCCGGAAGGCTGTCTTCCGGCGCAGAGTCCTGCGGGCTATTAATGATGTTTGCAAGCCACAGTCCGCCAGTCTCAAACTTTATAATCTTTGGCTTTTTGTTTCCAAGAAATTCAAGGAAGCTGTGACGATATGGCCATCCGCCGCTTTCAGATGTGTCAATTACGCCAGAACAAATTTCTTTCTGAGACACAAACGAACCAGTACAACTCCCCTGTTCGTAATTTGCCTGCGTGTTGCTACAGTACTTCGGATACTTGCTATGAAGCAGTTCTACGACGCTCGACGGCGTTGTCTGCGTTACCTCGCATGTCGCATTGACTGGTGTTCCATATACAGTACCACCAGAGCCAATCAGAAACAGTCCATCAAACTGCGACAGAACAGGAGCCGCCACATAATACAGACCCTCTTCGTTGCCAATAACCGGAACAACGGCATATTCGTACTGCTGCTCAGACGCCGCGGTATAGTCGTAACCGTTGATGCTCAGGTTGCCCAGCTTTTCTACCTGCTGCACGTGTATAGTGCGCCACGACTGTGTTCCGTACTTTCTGCGCTTAATCAGAATATATTTAACATCTTCAAGGTTTCCACCCAGATAGTTGTCAATCGTCAGCGTATCGTTATCGAACGACGTCGTCATAATTGTGTCAAGCGACCAGTCAATCGGATATGTCGATTCATCATATTTATCAAACGCGGTATCCTGCGTAATGGTCCAATAGAAGAATCTGGCATTGTTCATCGTAGCGGATGTATAGTTTGTGATTGTGCCGCTTACCGTAATCGAGTCCGAACCATCATATTCGAGCTTTGCAAGCTCCTTCGGACTTAACACCTCGAAAGCTACAAGCTGTTTACCATCCTCAGTGAGAATTGGAGTCTTATCCGGATCTGTGAGCAGAGGAACGCGACTGTAGTGCGGGACTCTAAGCACCGCCATAGAATATGTCATTCCAACACGTCTTACGCACAGGCAGCCATATGAGTACGCCATCAAGTCATATCCTTTGGTAGCCAGAGTATATGTCTTACCGGCATTTACAACGGTTAGCACGAATGAATAGGTTGCATCCGCATTAAGCCGCGCGCTAACATTCAGCGACCCGCCATCGCCGCTCATCGACACTAGCTGCGACTGATGCGTCAGATCATATTGGTCAAAACGTGCGCATAACGAGAAGTCGCCATCGATGTTATAGTCGCGGCTGTATGTCAATGAACCATTACGGCAATCAACGTACCCCTCATCATTATGAAGAACTGCGCCTGTAGGCGTATCCGGTTGAAGCGCGATCAAGTATGTTGAATATTTAATTCGTCCGCTCATCGGCTCATTCTTTACATCTAGCAGATAGTAGCGTGTTGACTGCAGACGCACACTAACTTCATATATCGGCGTAACTGCCGTCATACCATCAACTGTTTCGACAGTCCCCTGCAACTTATAGGATGTTTGTTCACTCAGCCCATTAAATGTATATGACGTTGTTCCGTCATAAAATATGTTAGATGTTGCAATCGGGGTTGCCCCGGCTTCTCCGTTGTAGTCCTGATTGTACAGCTTAAACACGCAATCCAGCATTTGTCGGTCCTGGGCCTGCGAGTAGGAAAGCTGACATGTGATAGATGCAACCTTAATTGTTTTAACGCTCCCTGACGGCAGGTTTGAGAATGCCGCGACCGGAGTTGAGTAGCAACAGAAGAAAATATAGTCCGATCGCTCGCTCGTGACGTTGGATGGAGTTTCAACATATACACATGCGTAATACCGCTTTCCGTTCGTCAAACTTCCCTTTGGAATTGCAATCTGCCTGACATTTGTTTCTACCTGGTTGCTATATGCTAATGCGGCGGTTTCCGCATCATATACCTCTATTTTTAGACCCTTTGGCGCAGTTGGCCATGAAACTAAAAATGTATGGTCGAGATCAGCGTCGAATGCTTTTACACGCTGTAATACCGGTTTTGCCATAGCGACGCCACCTCCTTATACTTTACATGATTTTAACAGGGCGCAAATATACGCGTCCTTAAACTGGTTATTTGGTATGTGGACCAAGACTGTATCGCCGGCCTTTAACGAAACGCCAACGCCGCAAATAAGATCATAATCAGCGCCGTTTATTGACACGGTATACTTTCCATTCTTGACAGCCTTGACCACCGACTTTACAAAATTCCCGATATAATTTTTCATATTCTGCTTGACGATATAATCAATTGTTTCAAGCACAACATCAGAAACGTCTCTCTTTCCCATATATATCTGTCCACATTAAAATGCGGAGAGCCCCATATTATGAGACTCCCCGCTGCACTAATGCCTATTGTATCTTTGAACCGCCTTCAGCGTCATCGAACTGAGATCTCTGATAAGATCATCTGCCTTATCCGAATTGAAGTTCGGAAGTGACACGTGAAGGTCATTAATAACTACATTAGTTCCGTCCGGCGTAGCGAGCTTGCTCGACGCAGCACTCACGCCAGCAAACGCGAACTTTGGCGAAATCTGCTTGATGTTGGCAGCGACCGCGCTCAGCTTAGCCATAAACGCAGGCTGTGCCGCAGGGATAAGATTGCCAAACCCATTAGCATGCGCCACACCATTCTTAAACGCCTTAGCCGTCTGAATATGGTTCAGCACGATATCGCCGCGCTTCAGATCGGTAAACTCAGCGCCATGCTGTCCAACAACACGATACTTGTCGCCACTGACAACAATCTCTGGGCCAAGCTCGCCCACCAGCGCGTGATGCTCGTCGCGCGGAAGACCAGTAGAGCCAACAGCATTGGCCGGATGGGTTCCAGACGCATGCGAAGCTCCACTGAGCGGACCATTCACGCTACTGAGCGCGGCATTTGCTGCCGAAATCTGGTTGAGCAGCGAGTTGATTGCATTAATCGCTACATTGCACTGCTCCTGAATCTTCGCAGACATATTGGTAATAAGCGTCATCACCTGATTCGTAAAATCAGTGAATCCGCCAGTTCCGGTAATAAACTCATTCAGAGTTTCTTCCCACTTACCAAACGCCTCATTCATATCAGTAGCCGCAAGCGTCAGAGAGCCAATGATAGAGTTAGCCGAAGCAACACCGGAAGCCCCAACGCCTCCGCCCTGCTGCTGACCCTGACTCTGACCTTGGCCCTTGCCATTGCTCTGACCGCCTCCGCCAACGCCGAGAACGCCAACCATGAGCTGCTGGAATGCAGTCCACTGTTCAATTTGATTCTGAAGAGCAGCAGAGGTGCGCACGTTCATGTCCTCTACCTGCTTGACGAATCCATCGAACCATCCGGCTGACTGGCTACTCTTGTCATTACCAGCGGCCTGACCCTGACCAAACAATGCGGTCATATCCTGCTGGAACTGCGCGGCAAGCGCCTCGAAGTTCGTCACAAACGTCGCGAACTGGTTATACATGTTGCCGAATACATCCTGACCACCAAGACCCTGCATAAGATTAAGCGTCTGCGTCAGTACTGTATTAAGCGCCTCAAGCGACGCAGAATTCGCCGCCATCGCACCAACGGCAGAATTAAAGCCTGACAGATCGGTAGCAGAGAGCTGCGCCATCGTCGCGGCAAGATCCTTCGGGCTGGTAGTAGAAGCGGCAGAGCCAAGTTTGTCAACCGCGTTAGCCGCACTGTCGATTCCGCCCTGAGCCGCAACACCAGAGAGCTGTGCACCCGCAAGATCGCCATTGAGCATTCTGACGTTTCCGCTGGCTGTTCCGGCGTAATCCGAGATTCCCTTAATGCCAAGCGCAAAGTTGTCAATGTCAGGTGTAATCTTAGTGAGATCAATCCCGAGCAGAGTGCTCCAGACTTCCTTCGCCGCATCGTTATTCTGATAAATGTACGCAAGCACATCTGCGAGCTTGCCCTTAACCAGATCAATAGACGCGCCAGCGTTATTTGTGACATCATTCAGCGAGATACCAAACGACTGTAAAAGCTGTACAGATTCTGCAAAATCAAACAAGTCATTTGCCTGATCCCACATATCCTGTATCTTCTGCAGAGCATCGATTTGCATCTGGTACTGTTGCTGAATATTATAAATTGCGTCATCGTAATATTGATCGGTTGCATCCTTTAAATCATTTATAGCATCAATCTGCTCTTGAATTGCATCTACATGCTCAGAGTAACGATCAATGACTTCCTGAATCTTATCGATCTCATCCTGAATGGCTTCTTTCTCTTTATTCAGCGCATCGATCTCATTATTGATCTGCTGGACACGAACATTTTCCTGCTTCTCTTTGAGATTCTCGCGAGCCTCTTTGACGTCTGTCGGATTTGCGCGATATACAAAGCCGCGATTACTCGTGTATGTATATTGCGTACGTTGATGCTCGGCCTTAGCAAGGTTGTACTGCGCCTTTTGAAGATCAAGGTCTGTCTGTCGCGCCTGAGAGGCATCCTGTATGGCAGAAATTTCCTTGTTCTTCGCAGTGATAACCTTCTCAATGGCGTCCTGTTCCTTGTTCTTTGCCTTGACCTGCTTATTTAGCTCTTTCTCAAGCTTTTCATATCGCTTAATCTCAGCATTAAGCGGACGAAGCTGAAGCTCGTAGGAACGATCTGCAGCGTCTTTCTGCTTTTGCAGTGCATTGACCGCACCGTTCATCTGGTTTTGAAGCTGCTTAATCTGATAGGCAACAACAGACGAACCGGCCTGCAGAAGGTTCTGATATGCCGACTTAGCCTTCTGTGCAAACTCCTTTTGAGCATCGGCGTGTTCTTTGGCGTACGTGTTTACGTCGCTATAGAAGTGCTTGTAAAGGCTGCGAAGATCATCAAGATACTGGCGCTCAGTAATCTCACCATTTGAATGTTTGCTATCAAGATCAGACGACTCTGAGCTATAAAGCGAGTTCCATGCATCTTTTAGCTTCTTGAGGTTTTCGTCTGATTTTTGACCGTATCCTTTATAATACTCCTGATAAAGCAGAGTCAGCTCGTCGAAGTATTTTTCTGCATCAATCTTGCCGGATGCGTAATTTTCACGCAGTTTATCTGCAGCCGCCTTAAACTGTTCAACCCAGTCTTTCGACGCCCTTTCTGCAGCTTTCTTTGATGCTTTAACGGCCTTTTCTACATCTTTGGCAATGGCTGAGGAACCATAACCGACTTCAATTGCCCCTAATACCGACGTGTCGCCACCCGATGGACTCACAACAGGATGGACCTTCGTCTTACTATACGCATTGCCGGAAGCAAGTGCAGTTCCGCGGGTTCCAGTATGATTTTTACTGAGCAGCTGCCTTGTTTGAAGATGGTTGAACACAATTGCATCTTTTGGCAAAGACACAAACTCAGCACCATTATCACCAACCGTATAATATTTCCCGGTATGAGGATTGACGACAAGCTCCTGGCCAAGTTCTCCAACAAGAGCCTTTGACTCACCGGTTACAATGCCGCCGTTAGCCTTGGCCTTACCGCTCGATTTTGCCTTCGATTTCGCATTAGACTCTGTAACACTTTTCTTAAATGTAGCACCAGGCAATTGTACGCTTGCGGCATCATCGGATACTTGTTTTATGGCAGCAGAAATATCATGAAGTGTTAAAAATGCTTGCGATCCATTTAGGTGAATACTAGGCCTTGCGTTATCAATTTCAGAAAACACTTTCTTGCCATATTTCCCGAAATCATCAAAAGTCTTATTACCATTAGAGGCGTCTGCATTAATATTGTAAGAATCTGTTTCTTTCTTACTCTTAGCCGTAGACTCTTCTGACTTGTCACCAGAATGCGCAGCCGCATCCTCTTTAACGGCATCCGTAAGTTCTCCAAGAGCAGAATTGGTGTCATCAAGCTGCTTTATGAGAGAGTCCATCTCATTTTGAGCAGCATTTGATTCATCATCTGCAAACTCTGATGTCTGCTTCTTTAGCTTGGTGTCACGTTGGATACGATTTTCTACCCACTCATTAAGAACGGCATCACTGACAGGCTTCTTGCTCGTATCGACGTGATTAATCTCACCATACAGCTCAAGCTTCTTACTCTTAGACTTGCCCTGCAATATCTTTAGCTCATCGTCGAAATTCGTAATGGCTAGCTGTACATCGAGCTGCGTCGGCTTCTGGTTGAGCTGTTCCTCAAGTTTCTTACGAAGACCTTCAGAACCGCCGTGTAAATCAAGGTCGCTAAGCTTATCCTTCGCATCGAAATAGTCTGACACGCGCTTCCTAACGCCAGACGACGCAAGGTCGGACACCTCCTTGTGTACTGCGTCAACCTTGTCTTTGTACTGCTTCAGCGTAGATGAATCTACACCCTGATTCATTGCGGCCTGAAGATCGTTTTCGGCATCATTTAAATCCTGCAGCGTTCGATAGATTTGATTTTGGGTATCGTCACCTATCAGACCAGCAAACATAGACCGGCTAGTAGTACCAGCACGCTTCAGTGCTTCGTCAAACGCCTGCACCATAGGAATCGTCATTTGAAACTTTTGTGCGACCTGATCGATAGACGTAATCGTATCGTTCAGACGAAGATGCCCTTCAGAACCTTCGAACACTCCGTTTTTCAGGCCCGTCTGTACAAACTGATCAACATTAAGTCCCTTCAGAACGCCATCTGAATCAATATTCAAATATCCGTCTGATTTAAGTTTCTTCAGATATGTTGCAGTGTCATAAATCTTTTGGTTTGCATCATCCAGATTGGTGAGTGCTGACTTCGGCACAATGGCATTCATGGCCGCCTTAAACGCTTCAGTACCATATGTCGCATTGCGCATGTCGTCTGCAAGCTCGGTTATCATTTCAACGGCTTCAGAACCAAAATCCGTGCGAGAGTCATATTCTTTTGCTTTCTTGAACGCAGAATATGACTGCGATGTTGCTGAAACCTGCACCTGCAGCGCCGCATAGCTTTCAAGCAAGTCCTGCGTTTGGTCAAGTTGTTCCTGAATCGAGCGAACATCATCCTTGCGTGATTCCGTAAGCTTATGATTAGACTGAACATAGTTATAGTTCTCAGTTACAACCTTATCGAGCTGATCCAAAAGTTCGGCATAACGGCGACGCTGAACATCTATATTTTCAGCAATACTTGTCTTGGCCGCTTCATTGGCAACCGAAGTAAACTCTTTAAGCTTGTCAATGTTTTCGACAAGATATGTGGTATTACCATCGACATCAGGGCCAAATTCGCGCACAACACTATCAAGATCCTGCACGCTGACTCCGGCTGAAACCAGAGTATTGTACATGTCGGTGGTAATAATCTGATTATTTGCCGTGATATCATTTAGGCCGCTTATAGCAGAAGCGTAAGATTCGACCTGCGTTTTGAGGTTTCCATATGAAGCAACGCTCTTATTCTTTAACTCCTCAATGCGCGTTTGCAGGCTTAACATCTGCCTTGCCTTATCAAGCTCGATTGTGCCCCCAGGGTGTTCCTCTGCAATTTCCTCGACGACTGGATACATAACGTTGATCTGATCCATCGTCATATTATCAACGGCGCTTGCGCCATCTTTCAGCGTCGCTTTCAGGCGATCTGCCATCGCCTTCGGATCTGCATGAAGGTCATTGCCATCCTGATCAACAGGCGTTATATTAACAAGCTGTTTGATATCAGCGGGGTTTAACGAAAGATTTTGGCTCTTATTAACGTCGTTTAGCGTGCGTTCGAGCTTAGAAATATTTGCCTTATACTGCTTTTCGTAGGAAACATAGTCAAGACTTGTATCAATCTTACTTGCCTGGCTTATGGCCTTCTGAGACGATGTATTCTGCAGCAGCTTAACCATATCTTCATATTTTTTCTGCTGTGCCTTACGCTTTTCGTCATCAACTTCCCACGTTCCAGAAAGAATGCTTTGATCCTGCTCTGACTTAGTTCCCTTAATAACATCGGCATAAGTCATGTTGCTTATGCTGTTTTTAATGGCAGCCTTCTGAGCATCATTCAGCTTATCATATCCATCTACGGCATTTTCTACATAGGCTGTAAAATTGTCCTGTATCGCCTTGTTTACAGAATCTACAGTTTCAGCATCATTAACCCACTTCGCTGCCGATCTGCTCAAATCAGAAGTAATGCTACTTAGCTGTGATTTTGCTTTTGAATCCTTCGGCTTAAGGCCGTCAGTGATCTTATCGATAGACTTCGAGATCTGCGTAATGTTGTCGACGGTAGCGCCGCTAATGCTAAACTGTTTCTGCAGATATTCATCGAGTGTTTCAGAGCCAGGATGTTTAGACAGATCAAACGCCTTTTGAAGCTTGCCTAAAAATTCTTTCTGCGCCTCCGCATATTCATCATAATCTTGCTGAGGACCAGCGTCATTGTAATAGCTGGAGGTTGTATCAATAGCGGGCTTTGCATTTTTGAATCGGTCAAACCAACTCAGCTGCCCCTTAATAGAAGACTGCTTGGCCTGCTGTGCGGTCGCGAGTTGGCCGTTTATTTCTGTCGCGAAGCCTTCAGAACCAAAGCGCTTTTGTTGAACTTCGGCGTTATACTCCTTCTGCTTTGCGATGGCATCGTCAATCAGCTTATTGCGATCTACAAGATAACCATTTTCGTCGCTATATCCTTTAGCAACAGACGGAGCGAGCTGGACAATCTGAGACACAATTTCCTTATAACGCTTGTACTGATCGGTTGTAAGAGAAACATTTTTACCATGCTCATCTACGCCGCGAGCGAGAGTATCGTACTCATCACGAAGAGACTCAATCTGCTTCTCGTTGTCGCTATACGTGTTCGACTGTTCCTGAATTGATTTGGAAAACTCGTTACCCTTGTCGATAGCAGTGTCAAGACGGTTAACATAATTATCAATAAGTTTCATTAACGCGGAAATACCAATAGATATTCCAGCGCTAAGTAATCCAGATGCTAATGAACTCAGTGCTACACGGCCAAACGCTTTCATTGACTCGCCAGCAGCGTTGACGCCTTGCGATAAGGACTTAGAGCTCGCGATAAGAACGCCAACAGCATCAGAATCATTTTGCATTGATGCAACAAGGTGATTGCAATTCTGATTCAGACCCTTTACGCTAAAACCAGCTTGTTTCACTGCGGCGTTTAATGCTTGTACTCCGGTTCCTGTCTTTTTGTATGCCTGATAAATCTTATCAACAATCGCAATATCATCTGCAGAATAAATTGTGCCTCTCTGATCCATAACTGCAGAATACTTTGAAGCTTGAGATTTTCCAAGCTTAACTCCAAAGGCATATGTGCCGTTACCAGTAAAGCTTATGGCACCACCGCTAGAGTTAGCACCATTTCGAATTTTATTAAACGCAGACTGTGCACCACCAGCAACCAATCCTAAAAGACCGGCGGTCCCATTTCCTCCAAATGCACCATGCGACGCCTTGACAATTTCATTAACAATATTGAGTGCACCTGTTAATCCATCTGTAAGCGTCTTGACACCGTTTGAGTTAACCAGTTCCTGCCAGAATGTCTGGGCTTCATTCTGCAAACGCTTAACCCTGACTTCAATGGTATCAAGCGCGACATCCATGGCTTTTTCAGTTGCGCCCACTGCACTATTAGCATAATCCTCACCTTTTTGTAAGAGTTCAGGATCTTGGAATATTGCCGCTATTGCAGAGGCTTGACGTTTCAAATATGTTTACATAGGTTCGTAGGGCCTATGCGGTTAATTTATGCAATAAATTTTCTGATAATATATCATTTATGTTAGATTTATCCCAATATGGGATGCGAATTAATTTTATATCGTTGTCTGCACAATATTGATTTTTGATTTTATCGTGCCTTTGGATATCATTAAAATCCTTTTGTGCGGCCGCTTCCGAAATACCATTAAACTGCACTGGATGGTAATGATGTTCACCATCATATTCAACAACTGTATTTTTATTAGGAAGATAAAAATCAAATGGAAGAGTGGTAGTTTCACGACAATCATTAAAGCGATATTCTTGTATATAATTAATATTATGATCGTCAAGAAATTGTTTGATCGCTTTCTCGCCATGTGAAAATTTGAATTTCTTTTTATCCACGCAATACGGACAACCGATAATATTAGAACGCCGCATATTATAGATACGCATATGTTGCACGCCAGCTTCTCTGTGGTGCGTGCAAATGTAATATACGCTTACATATCCTTTATTATCACGGCCCATGCGAACAAATTCAAATTCACACTTCCTACAAAGTTCTTTGGCTTCATCATTGTATACTGACAAATCATCCATACGCTCGCCAGCAATTGTGCGTTCCCAGCCACAATACATACATCCTTCGCCTTGAATAAGATGGCCTATGTTTATTTGCTGGACTCCTTTATCACGATGCTTTGGACATATATAACGCATTTTAGAAGATGCATTTTTGAATTCATTGCTAGTAGATAATAATTCATATCCGCGTTTATTCATTTGATATACAACATCGTTGTATGTATATTTAGAATGATAAGGATTCTTTTTTAGCATATGATGCTTTGAGCGATAACTCTGAACAGATGTTACCGAACGATTCAAATACTGACCTATTTGTGTATCAGTCATTGAATCGACATGTGTAGCCACAAATTCCATTTCTTCTTTCGTCCACGGATTATTTTCCATCTTGTCTCCGTTTCCGAAATTTATTGCATAAAAAAAGACAGCTACGAACTGTCTTTAACAACCCTCTGCCTTTCGTACAGAGTTCAGATCATTTTTTAACACTTTCTAAAATAGAAGAGTGCTATACCATTTCGAACACCATAAACTTGTGCCCTACTCCATGACGTGTGGATGATCGTTTGACACATCCCTTTTCGGGACTTCGCGACCAAGCGGCCATTGTTACGGCATTTAGGTTTTTGACCATGTGCCATCCATATCGTTGTTTTACTTTCGTTACATTCGTACAAGCATATTTCATCTCGTGCTGTAGTGATATGGCTCTTAGGCGTTACTGGTTTTAGATATATTCTTTAATGCATATTTCTATGCATTCAGGCATGTATCGACTAGCCTGCAATTTGCTCAAGGAGTGCAGCCTGATTAATGTCCGTCATCTGTCCCCAAACGTTTGCAATTTCCTTTATAATTTCAAACGTCGATTTATAAGCGCCGGTATCTGTAAGAATACTAACGCCTTGAAAATCATTCGCTTTAACGGCAGTAAGCTGCTTGATAACGGAATACAACTTTGATGCATCCTGCGCTGCATTCTTAAAGTCGTCAGATACGTCTTCTCCCAACTCATTTGATATGTCTGAAACCTTAGTACCCCTTAGTCTCATAGACACAGTCTTTAAGGCGTTACCAACAGACTCTGGGTTCTGAATAGTAGAGTTTGCTGTCGAAATCAGAGCAACCGATTCTTCGAGTGTATTCCCTGCAGCCACCAACGAACCTGCAGAACGTTCAAGAGCCTCACCAAGCCCCTGAGACGTTATCGGCATATTGTTACCGATTTGAACAAGCTCATCATTGATGTGCGACGCAGCATCGCCCACACTAATTAAGCCGCTGCTAATCTTGGCTCCATAGAAGGCTTGAATGGCAGAAGTCATTTGCTCAGTAGCGGTCGCTACATCCATGAATCCGGTCTTTGCAAGCTCTGCGGATTTCTGCGCAAGAGTGAGAGAGTCACTCATGGAATAGCCCAATCTTGCCCAGTCTGTTGCCGAATTTAACACTTCTGTCGTTGTGCTTCCAATGGCATCGCCAATAGAACGAGCACGCTCCTCAGCTTCTTTTAACGCACCAGATGACTGCCCGGTAACAACTTGGAGTTGAGCAAGCGCGGTATCAAGCTGCTGGACATATCCAAGGCCTGTACGGACGTAATCGATAACCATCCTAAACGACACAAGGGTAGCCAACGAACTGACGATATAGTTTGCAGCACGCTGCGCAACCGCGCCCATTTGCTGTAACGCAGATGTGGGTTGCTTAATGTCAGAAGCATACTCGCGAGCAACCTTATTATTCTGATCCATTGCAAGCGTCAGATTCTTAACAGCACCTGTTGCATCGCGATATGTCCCAACCCACTGCGTGCCATTATTGATAAAGTCTCCATTGAACTCTTTGTAAGATCGAAGCCTCTGCTGAACTTGCGCTTGGAAATCTTGCAGAGAATTCACATTATCTGCAAAAACGTTTCCCTTGGTGAATGCCTTATCTGGATTCGACATATTATAAGACTTATCGGCAGACATCTTCTGCACGCCACGCCAAATAACCCTATAATACTTTTGAAAGTCGTCGTAAGACTTTGCCAAATCTGCACGGGTCGATGCCGGATTCATGGCATCTTGAATGAATTTCGACCCCTCTTTACGTATCTTTTGCGTATACGCACTAATATCGTTATAGAACTTCTCAATTTTTTGCTCTGGGAGGTTTGAGACATATTTATCAATAGCCTCAAGACTGCTGCTAACATCTGCTACCTTATTTTCGCTATCTTTTGATAAGGATACAAATTCGCGGTTTAACTGAGCCGCATCATTAGCTGCATCTCTCAGCTTTGCGCGTGTATCAGTCAGTTTGACATTGAATCCGTCTAATGCGCGCGTTACATCGTCCGGAGACGCGTCCTTATTATGCGTAATTGCAAGCACATTATTTCTGGCCTTAACAAGCTCAGTATTAAGCTGCTGAATCTTGCCAATAATAAGCTGCACATCTTCGGTATTATAATTTCCGTATTCACCAATCTTACCGAGCACACGGGATGATTCGTTAGAATACTTCTGATAACTGTTCAGCGCTGAACGAGTTGCACTCTTTGCGGTCGTTGCCGTTCTCGACTGCTGAGAACCACCGCCAGACTTTTTATATGTTTGTAGAAGCTTAATAAGCGTCGGAATCTGCTGCGCAGCGCTTATAATCTCAGTACGAAGATCCCTGGCTTTTGCGGTTACCGCATCAAGTGCATTACCTTCTGCAGTGGAAAAATTATTAACAGATTGTATGTGCGCATTATATGCTTCAGACAATCCACTCAGTTGCTTTTCTAAATCCTTAGAATCATTAACTGCAAGATGAACTTTAACAGGATTAGAGGTTGTCCTGCTACGCATCTTTGCAATTAAAGCGCTAAACTCCGCGTACGTCGATTTGGAATCAAGAACTGTATGAATTGTCACATTGCCCTGAGTCTTCATTGCGCCCATCAGCGATGAGAAGCCACTAATAGCAGATGTGGGATCAAGTGCAACTGTGACATTAGTTGAGCCGTTAGCTACAGTCTTAGACGGTGTAACATTTACAGAAACAGGGCCAACAGAATCAGCAGCGGCCTTAATACGAGCCGCAAAGTCAGTCGTATTTGGAACAACCGGTATTGTTATCGGAGAAGCGCTTGCTGCAGCGGCGGACAACTTTGGAAGTTCCTTAACAAAAGATTCAGCATCGGGTGTTACCGGGATCATAACGGCAGAAGCAGTAGTGGCAGATCCACTTACCCCGGAACTAAGTTTGCTTAAATCAGCGTTAAACTGAATAGGAGACGATGCGCTTGCACGCATAGCAGCGGAGGCATCAGCAAACTCCTTCTGAATCGTAGCAAGGTCAGGCCTGAACGCGATATTAAACGTAATTGGTACACTGGCATTTGCCTTAATCTGCGTCAGTGAATCTGCAATTAATTGTTCTGCATTTGCCGCACGCTTTTTAGAAAGCTCGGTAGTCGACTCTTCCGGTGTTACAACGATTTTTCGTTTAATCGTGGCTCTAGGTCTGTTGCCAGAAGATACGGCGGATTCTATTTGATCAACCTGCTTCTTGGCTTCTTGATCCACCTGCTTCTTGGCTTCACCTACAGCGTTCTCTGCAAGTTTAACCCTTACCGGAATGTTGATTGTACTCTTAGATGCCGCAGTCTGTAGTCTAGTGTGTATATTCTTAATGGCGGCAGTCTGATCGCCCTTCTCCTGAGCGACAACATCAATAACAACCTGCTGATTTGTCGCACCGGACTTTGAGTATTTCTTGGTAACAGACTGTATCATTTCATTGGATAACACAGCCGGAACCTTAATACCATGATTCGCAACCGTCTGAGCAGCAGCCATCGCGCTCTGCATCTGGCTGACAAACTCTTTCTGATTTGAAACAGAGAGCTTAATTCTCGTCGTATGTTGACGCGCCGATGCAAGTGATAAAGTGTCGGAATTTGTGCTGACAGTAGCGTGTGATGTACCTGACATCTCACGAAGCGCAGCCGCAGCATCACGCTCGGCATCTGCTTTCTGTCTTGCGGCAGCCGCAGCCTTTTCATCGGCCTTTGCCTGAGTCTCTGCCGCGTTTGCTCCACTCTCAAGATTTTTTACAACATCTGCCTGCGCCGTAACCTGATCGCCAATTGATCTGTAAATACCAGAGAAGTTCTTGGCAAATTTGTCGACAACACTTTCAAACTGGCTATCGAATTTTTGTAGAACTTCAGCGGCCTCTTGGCTCATACCATTTGCCTTTGCAAATGCCTGCTCAACGGTTGTAATTGGCTTGTCGCCGAGCATATCGCCATTTACCTTATACACATTTTCTAGATCGTCTTGCGTATAGCTCGAATGAATAGCGCGATATGCGTCAGAGCACTGTTGCAGAAGTGAGAGCGTTTGTTTTAATGCTGCTGGATCGCCTGCAGCTTTAGACCAGTCAATACTATTAATAGCCTTTGCGAGATCAAGATATGTCTGCTTAATTTTATCGCTTTCATTATCAAAAGCAGTTTCACCCTTAGCTGATCCCGTATAATCTTTGGTTAGCAAAGATGACTTAATATACTTTGTATTCGCCCGGCCATTTTTATCTGCATAGCTCGCAAGTGAAGCCTGTGTGCTCTGAAGATCGGCAAGTTTTTGCTTTTGAGCATCTATTGATGCTCCAATAGAGGCAATGGCATTACGAGATCTTGTCGCGGCCTGTTCCTGCGCTACGGCAATATTATTTGCCGCGCTGATTGCCGCTCCAGATACGGTTGTTGTCATGTCGCGGAACTCGCCGAGCGACGTCTTAGCCTTGCCTAATGAATTTAACAGACCATCAAGATTAACCTTACCCCCGACAGTCTGCTGAATCTTAACAGCTTCACTATACACATCGTCGAGAGCGCTCTGCATCGACGAAAAGTCCTGTTTGGAAATAGCTGTGGTATAATTTTTTAGAATCGAATTTAATCCATCCGAGAACTCTCTGAGTTTATCAGCGGAAAGACCAAGATCCATCGAAGCGGCTATATTATTAAGCTGTCTCTGAAGTGCCTCAAGGTTGCGCACAAAATCACTAGAATCTATACCAAATTTTATTGTATACGTTTGTTTAGCCATACATCAAATTCCTCCTTTCCGCTATGAATTGAGTTCACGAATTATGTCAGCATTACACTGTGCATCAAGAATACGTGTTTGATATGCATCCTGGAACTGCTCCATCAATACATGAGGAGCATCCCCACTAAACGATCCTATAAACGACTCAATATGCGCATCAAACGGTATGGCATAATGCGTAATAGGGTGATGGTACCTAATCTGCTGATTCCAAATTTGATTCAGCACAAAGTCCGCCTTTGTTGACTTATAATCACCATGCATAAACGTTGACGATACAGTTAATCCGCCAGATATATCGTTTCGTGAGTTTCTCTGCCTACCTGAATGCGCAAATTTATATGTTCGTTGATACAGCTTTGGCTGATAATCATGATAAAAATTATCAATTAAACTGCGATATGCTCTGTAATAAGCGTCTGACGCATCCGACGCCCACTTCTTTGGAAGTGAAGATCCTATACGAGATATTTTTCCAGATAAATCATTAAAGGCGTCGTTATAACCAGTCATAGTCACACGCATAATTACACTCCAAATCTACTACTTGTTAATATATTTCTGAATGAAAGATGGGTCTCGCTCAACCTCTGCAGAAAGCTGGCTTAACGATGTAGTCAGCGCATCAGCAAGAGCAGAGAGCAGCACTTCAATTGAATACTCGTTATGCTTAAGATCGGCGATTTTCGTCTGTACAGCGTCTATTACGACATCGAACTTATAACCCGGGTTTTCTTCTTCAAAAATACTTGCAACATGATACTTCTCGATGACATCAAAAACCTCTTCGAATGTCATATCAGAGCATTCAATGTGCGAATGCAGCATCATAGAATAAACAGTTGACAAAATATTGACAGCATCACTGTCTACATAAAATTTATTGTCCTTGTAACATGCGTCGCGCACAACCAAACTGCAGGCCGCCATAACCTCTTCATGCGGCACATAGACGGTGTCGAAAATCTTATTTGTAGAAAAATATTCCGCAATCTCTGTGCGATTTTTTCCTTCGCAATACTTCGCAATATCGGTAATAGTAGGTCTTGTTTTCTTCTTTGTAGTAGCCATATTAGTTCTCCTTTTTAAACATATTGATATACGCCTGACCAATAGCAATTGCGTCAGACTCGTCATCCTTTTCAAATTCCTTGTCTACGATATTGTCGATAACATACTCCTGCACGATCTCTTTATATTTTTCCCGCTTAATACCGGGAGCCTGTACACCAATAAGAGACCTCCACTGTACGGGATCAAGCTCGTAGTAGCTGATACCATGTCCAACGGCCCAGCCGCGAATTGCCCCGACGAGCTTTGACAGCATTACGGTCACGCGCGATCCTCCGACAACCTCATTCTCAAGAACAATAACATCTGGTTCTACGTCTTTAATCATGCGATAAATCGCTACGATCATCTTGTCAAGACGGGCATTGGCATCCTTATCCGATTCCCTAATTAGCCCAGACGAGACATATACACCCTGCAAATAAACGGCATACCCAGTACACGTTGTGGATGTATCAAGTGCCAATAATTTTGTAATCATAATTTGTGTGCCCTCCACAGCGGCTCAAGCATTGCCGAATCCTCTTTAGAAAAAATAAACACAAGGCGTTCGTTGCCTTCACTATCATGACTCGGTAGGATGTCGAGCGCCCTTCCACCTGCAGCCATATACTTATATGCTTGCAGAACGTTATATATATGCACCGTCTCATTATCGTCATAGAGGATCCCGGTGACCTTGCTTTTGATTAACATTTGTCTGTCACCCATAATTTTCTCCAACAAAAATAGAGGAGATGCACAAGCATCTCCTCCGCTATCAGCCGCGATTGTTAGCGGTGTTTCTTCTTATTAATATATATTGGCCTCATTGTGTTGGTCGCATCAGGTTTCGATGCGGCAATTGTGATATTATGTTCCTTTGCCTCATCGGCAATATATTTTGTATATTCCGGGTTAATTCCGGTCTGCTCCATATCGGCCACCCACTGCTGAAAACATTCGATAGAGCAGCAGTACTCCTTCCAGAACCCCGGCTTACCCTGTACGCATGAGTCGCAGGCGTAATAATGAGCAGGACCAGTGCCATCCTCGTTTTTGCGGCATTTTGGATTCATGCACACATGGTTAGGTTCTTCTTTGTTATAAGGCATAGTTTTTCTCCTTTTTATCTGGCGCTTAATTTTTTGGTCTTATTGACCTATGCGCCAAAACCATGAATAAGCTCTGCGATCCGAAGTAGTTATTTATGCTGCCGGATTAAGCAGAAGATAGTTAGTCGTTTCTGGAACGAGATCTGCATATACAAGATCGTTAAAGCGTGTGTATGGAATACGAATGAGAGGAATGTTGTGAGAAAAACAATACTGATTCTTAACAAAATCATGATTCTTAACAGTGTGCATATTTGCTACGGTATTCCAACCTTTACCAGTAGCAGAAAAATGTTGAATTCCGTCGTATTCGATCAAATATTTTACCGATCCATCATCATTCAAGACTGCGAAATCGAAGCGGAGAGGTTCTTTGATGCGAAGGTCATCAAACATATACTCCCGCTGATACCTAATATCGTTCGCTTCAAGAATATCCTTAACCTTCTCTTCGCCATGCGAGATGACAGAACATCCGCAAGACAACGATCCGCCGTTTTTAAGTGATTGACCAAGGATAATTTTGTTATTCCCGCAGTCACAATGGCACAACCATTGTGTACGATTATCGGAAGTATTTTCTACTTGGCGAATGACGGTAAGCATGCCAAAACGCTGCCCTGTAAGATCAATAAGACCCGTGTGGCGACTACGAGATTTCTCTCTTGCGAGGCAGCCACAAGACTGGCTCTTTCCGCTACACAAATTTGATGCGGATGTTACCGTCATATTGCCACAATCGCAGCGACATTGATACATCACTTGATGGCGGCCACCTGAAGTAACGTGATCATCAACACGTTTAATGACAGTGAGACGCCCAAAACGTTGACCGGACAAATCTTTAAAATGTTTCTTATATATCTTTGACGATATTTCACTATGAAGACAGCCACAAGATTTTGTCTTACCTTTAAGATTTCCCCTAGTTACAGTGACAATATTTCCGCAGTCACATTTACACACCCACTTAGAGTCATGCCGCCCGTTTGGTGCAATATATATTCCTGCATATTCCAGAACGGTTAATCTCCCAAATCTTTGTCCTGTAAGGTCCTTTATTTTTCCCACGTATTCCTTTTCCTCTTATAAAATAGCTCTGCGGGTTTTGAAGCCCGCAGAGCCAAACACATTAATCAACTAGATTAATCTTCGATGACATACCACATTATGTTTATATTGGTTCGTTAATCCAATACCAAAATGCCCCACATCGCTATGGGGATCAGACTATATCATCATCTTAAATACTGTTACCGCATTTAAGATGCCCAGCACTTCCACGCACTTGCGCGTACTCTACTTGGTCCTATTTCTAGGTTTTTCTCCTAAAAAGTCCTTTCGATAGTCGTTGCTCCTTCATGTTGATAATTAACATGCTTGGATCATGATTGTCTAAACGCCGTCATCATTAGCTACGTTTAGAGTTCCCATGAATTCACTGGGTTTATCATCGCTACTTACGCAGCGAGGGGACAGGTGTGTTTATCCCAATATCTCTTCTGAGTATCGCAAATTGAGCTCATAGCATCGATCTTGAGTTCCTGAACAACAGCATCGCCACTGATCCTAAAATACCCTAAGTTTCCTTATATTATTGGCGAGGGGAGTAGAGCACATCATTACCCATACACTATGATATGGGTAGTAGGCACTTCTGCATACGGAATTTCACCGCATACATACAGACTTCATAATCTAAAAAAGATTGTATGTCTTGCTCGTTAGACCTTTCACAACATCACTGTCGTGACTTGGCACAGGATTGCCTTGCGTGTTGCTAAGCACGTTTAGGTTTTCCCTGTTAGCACATACACTATTTGCCATTTACTGCAAATCCTAATCGTTGTATGCACACCCTATATTTATAGGTTCACCTACTTTGCTATTACGAATTACTTCGTAATGGGACCGAGGTTTATACTTATGCGCACATTTTGCGCATAAAAACCCAATCCAGAGTGAAGTTACCGTCGATCTTCGCCGCCGGGAATACCAGCTTCGTATAGATCTTCTTATTCATATCGCAAACTTCATGGCAAAGCACCGTGAAGATAACCTTTGCGGTAGACGGATAAACGTCAGAATCGTTAGTAATCTTCGTACCAGCCTTAGCTGTTCTGTCATAGATCGCAATATAAGTTGCGGACTGATCTGCACCAGTCGGAAGTGTTACAATTGCGCCAGACAGCGAGAAGCTCTTTGCCGCATCAGAACCAATCTGATACGAATCGCCCTGCGTAAGATCAGAGTTGGATACGTAGATATACTTCAGAGATCCAGCCACAGGAGTGTACTGAAGCTGAAGCTTTCCGTTCGCAGCCTTCACGTACTCGACAACCGGAACATCAGCGGTGTGGTCCTCGTCAAGAGTCGTAATGGTTCCACCGACCTGAGTCTGCAGCGCACCAGTAACAAGATATCCGTTCTTGCAAGTAAAGGATGCAGTCTTATTCTTGTCCAGACCATACAGTCTACGTCCACCCTTACCTTCTGCCCAGACGGTGTCCATTGCGGACTCCAGAGATCCAGAGGTAGGTTCATCCATAAGCCACAGCAGCTTGCCGGTCTTAGGATCAAGGGCGGTAGCATCTTCGACACGCTCTACAACGAGCTTACCAAGTCTATCTGCCATAATAATTCCTCCTAAATAAAATGACCAGTGCATAAGCACTGGTCTCAAATATCGTCTCGAATCATGTTGAGTTCTTCAGCAAGATTCATTTTCTTTGTATCTATTAGCCCGACATACACGCCGGTCATCAGGTGGTCAACCTGTTGATACTTCATTCTCTGTTTTAAACAGTCATACACAAAATATATATTCAAATTTAGCGTTTCTTCGCGGTTATACTTGAACCCGGGATCATTAACAAGCGCGGAAATTATAGGAAGCAACACAGACTTTTCCTTATGATGCTTGCGCCGTGCGCGCTTGCGCTCATAATCCATATGTATCTGTCTGGACGCTTCATTTTCCCACTTTGCCTGATTAGGCGTCACATTATGCATCTCGCGTATAATTGTGACGATATGCATATACAGCGCCTTATCAATGCGAACGCCATCCGAATTCATATATACAATATTATTGTTATGCTCTACATCCTCGTAGCGCTCAAACCGCGTAAAATCAAGATCACCGAATAATAGCTCGGTCACGCTTGAATCAACATGAAACATTCGCATGAGTCCGAAGAAGAAATCGAACGGATCTACATCTTCATAACGCACGCCAGCATCATCAAGCTGAACGTCATAGTCAGCCGGAGTCGCCGTCACTATTGAAATCATTTTGTAATATCCGCCTTCACCATCTTGAAATTCTTCGTTATCGGAATGAAAATCAAGTATCTGTCCGACGGTCGGCTGCGAAATGGTAATTTTATCATTGACGTGTATGTTGTTGCCAAAAAACAATTCCTGTTTAATTCCCATTCGCACCGCCTCCGCTAATTAGAGTACGGATTTTTTCTGCGAGAATCTGTCAGTTCGCGGCTATACTCAGCATTAAATGTTATAGTTCTGGTGAGATAGTCGTTATCCGTTATACCCTCAACATCGCTAATGGGATCAAGCCTGGACGGAAAGTCTTTTTCTGCCCAGGAAAACATCTGCCTAATAACACACGCAAGCGCATCATGGCGCTCTACGCCGAGGTCTGTCTTTGCGTTATCCTTGTGTACGAGCACAGTAAACTGGATATTAACAACGCGCATTAAATAATTCTCCTTGCGCATATCCTCGTAATAGCTGTCATCCGCAAAGTCCACCTTAAAACAGATGTAATTTCTTTTATCAGAAATTGTCGCTGGAATTAACAGGAACGGGAATATATTCGTATAAAGATAATTCGAATAATCATCCGTATCCTTTAAGTCAGGATTATCGATCAGCGTGCGAATATCCTGATTCTGTATAAGCTTTTGCTTAATCGTGCGCTTTGTTTTACTGATGTCGTCGGCCCACAGCCTGTTGAGCAAAAGCGTGTCTCCTTCTGGGGTATAGACGGTTTTTCGATATTCATGAGCTTCCATACATATACCTCCTTACAGGCTTGTGATCTTTAGCGTGGCATCAGAAGAGCGCGTGCCGTCAATATCGTGTCCGTGCAATATCAATGTCTTGCCAAGCAGATTGATGTCGTTAATTTGAATTTTAATCTTGAACACGTTATCGCCGACTTTAGATATGATGTCGTCAAAAGCTGGCGGGTGCGTAACCTTCACACCTGCGCCGTCAGTTACATCAAACGACCAGTAGTCAGAAGCGGAAGAGGATGTGGCAACCTTATCAATGGCATTGCCACTCTTGTCATAGAATCTGAGAGCGAACGTCATGCCGGTGCCGGCAACACGTATCTCAGGGCTTCCCTTAAATTCAATCCTGCTGTATATATCATCGTCATCATCATGGCTGTTCTCGGTGAGATAGTCTGAATAGTTGGCGTACATATAGTTGGTAGCGGGATCGAACTGGTCCTTCACAGGATCAAATTTGTCCTGTGCTAATGTTAGCTTTACGATACCCGGTGGGAAAATATTTTCGACCTTTGTAGTATGCCAAGCCAGATATGACTCATATTTCGTATCACGGTCAAACGTGCGAGAATCAATGATAAAGCGTTGATTATAGAATAAGTTTGACGTGATAGAATTCTGAGGAAACCATACCTGAGATTGGTTCTGTACCACGGTCGTGATATTGTCTGTCCATTCCAATGCTGTTACTTGAAGACCATGTGATACATGGCGGGCTGGACGTTAATCCAACCTCTCGCGCTTCATGACAAATAGGTTATTACGCGAGCTCAGACTGTATATTCTGTCTACTAGAGACGGATAACTTCAGCTGCACAGTTACCTATGCAGCCCTGCAGTCGTTACGGATTCTTGCATATGCAAGTCTTTCCTCGGTCTTGGCCGCCTACGGCTTTTAACCGATATAGTTATCTTTTCTATATATATCGCTATATATAGGGGTAAATGTTTGCCCGAGTTGTAACTGTTTCTCAGACGTGCGACAGCGCACATATCGTAAAGTTTATTTTTATAGACCCAGTGGAAGAAGTAGTTGCAGGGCAGAATAGAATACTTAATAAACTGGTTGCCATGCTGTTCGGCGACGATCAACCACCTATTAAATACTCCCTCATCATCCGGCACATCGACATATAAGCCGACAGGAAACCTTGCCGACCATACCGTATGATAATTATTCTCATAATAATCTGTCGGATCGCCCTGCCCGGGGCGGAACATCAAATGATATTCGACCTGATCTCTTGAAAGGGTCTCGTATTGTGTAATAATAAATTTAGCGTCAACGGGAATCTTCAGAGGATCTTCTTCCGGATGCCTATCATAATTTGTTGTAGGTTCATTATCGTGGAAGTAGTCATACAAATAGACCACGCGCGACTGAATGTCGTCCCACCATGTCTGATTCATAATGTCATCAGACTGGGTCTTGCGGATCTGCCCATGTGTCTTTCCCTGATTCTCCATACGTGTCAGAAATGATTCATACATTAGACCCACCTCCGATCTTGTCAACCAGAGAGTGTGCGTCAAGTACAAGTTTTCTGTAAGTATGATAGTCAAAATCCGTTTTCAGATTCTCGTCCTTAATAGCCTGTAGGACGCTTAGCAGTGTGACAAGTTCAGATGGGCGGCCGAAGAGTTCATTAAGCCCACCGATACGCAGCATTAGACCGCCGATATATTTATCGACATCAACGTATTGATACTTGTCGCACGTCTCGGGATCTCTATAAAGAAGCAGCCAGAAAAGGGCGCTGTGAAGTGATTTTTTCTGTTTGGCGATTTGTTCATCAGTAACGTCCATATACGATGTGTAGATCATGTCGTAGCATTCTCCTCAATATATGAGTTATGATGATATCCGTAGTCACGCCTCATCTTGCGAATTTCAAGCTTATCAGCATTAAGCATGTCTCTGATTGCTGTAAGATGGGTAGCCTGGGAATAAAACCGTTCTTCTTTTCCGCCAAACATCTGGGAAATATTCATACGTGCCTGTACCAAAGGTTCAAGCCACTCTATACGCATCCCGAGCGCGTACATTTCAATTTCCCAGTCTGATAAATCTTCTTCAATTACCTGATTGTCGTCGTCAAACGTAATAGTCTTGTCGTCGATGTTGTACTTGGCCACAGCGGAATGCAGATAGCCAATCATATCTTCTATGGCAAGCTCCGTATTAAATTCAAGACGATTTGCCAACTCCGCATCACTAATCTTGCGAAGAAAGCACTTAAAAATCTTCTCATACGAAGTCATGGCGCCACCTCCGCGTTATCCCAGAAGTTCAACCATCTTCGTTCCGAGAAGCTCATCAACAGCCTTAACCTTGCCGATGCTATCAAACGTACCGTTCTGAATACCCTGAGCCATTTCAGACCTGACTGCGTTGATGAGTCCAGCAGGAGCAGACTTGATTACGCTCTTAAATTTATTGACAGATGTACGCTCGGATAACAGCTCTCGCACATCACCCGCATCATACAGGTTGTCGTAAATTTCTTTCAGCTCAGACCATCTCGGGTCTTCAACAATATTCTCATCCTCAATCACAAAGCGCGGCATATACACATAATTCGAGTGTGATAAGATGGCAGACATCAAATCCTGATACTCGATATACGCGACATCTCCCGTGTTTGACCATACATATGGGATATTTGTTCTCGATCCGATATAAATCATCTTTCCGGCAGTGATTGACTTGCACGGAATAAGGTCGTCTGGCTTATACTGCTTTTTAGCCGCGATCGGCTCTTCCACGATCGGAGCGGCGGCAGCAGGCTTCGTCCTAGTTGTTGTCTTTTTCGTTGGCATAATAATTCTCCATTTATTCTAGGAGCGCCCACATTGACTGCAGGCGCTCCAATAATCAGGCTTCGATAGTGCAGGTTCCGAACACGGTAGAAACAACACAAGCAACACCCATCTTGCGAGACATCTCGTAGTCGAAGGAGTGATCCTTGTTGTGTGCGCGATCGGTATTCTCATAAATCTCGGTTGCGCCCTCATCAACAAACTTGACGAACTTGCCAATGTTTCCAGGAACAACAAGCAGCTTCGCGTCATCGTAGTTGTACTTGGACAGGGTAGCATCAGTGAAGCCCTGAGGAATCTCAGCAACAGCATACTGATCGAAGTGACCAATACGACCAAGGTTGTAAATGTCTTCCTTCTCGCTTGCAGCAAAGATATCAGTGTTCTTCATGTTCTGAAGCTGACCAAGACCTACGCCAGTACCAAGAACGACTGCCTTGGAACCAGATGCGATAGATACGTCATTAAGCAGCTTGACGAACTGAGCACGGTTCGTAGGAGTAGCCTGCATCGTGATGTTGAATCTCGTCGGGCTGGGGATATCCTGAGACGCGCTTGCAATAGAAGCGTAAATCATCGCGCCAATCTTGTCGTAGAACGCCTTGGACACTCTGTTAATAAGGTCAGACCAATCCTCAGCGCCCATAAGGAATCTCTCAGCTTCAACATACACCTTAACGTCATAAGATCTGGTAGCAACCGTGATTGTCCTACCAGAGCCAATACGCTGTCTGATAATGTCATGGTTAGAAGCGGCAACCTCACTCACAACAAGGTTGGTCGAATCCGGAATATAGAACTCGTTGGAATCACCAAGGTTCAGGTTACGATACTCAACGTAAGCGTTAAACCACGGATTATCCTTAATACCATAAATAAGAGTCTGATCAACAGTCTCGGAAATAATTTCAAAGATTGCTTCACGGGTAGCGGTTCTGTTCAGCGCTCTGCGTACATCACCAATACTCGGATTTTCCTCAAGGCCAGCAACAGCAAGGATTCTCTTACGAATCTCGTTACTTGCTTCTTTCTGAGAGAACTTGACAACGTTACCCTTGATCGTATCTACACAAAGGTTGGAGAAGCTGACATAGCTCTGCTCGTCAAAAACTTTCTGAATTGCATCAGCAGACTGACTGAATGTATATCTAAACATATGTTTTTCCTCCTTCCTTTGTTAAATCTTTTCAACAACCACACGGAATCTTCCGTTAGGCGCAACATCATAAATCTTCGCAACAGGGCCTGCAGTCGGAGCTGCGGCAGCAATGGCAGCCTTGTATCCCTTAGTAAAGTCAAGGTACTTGCCAACAGCCGGTTCAGCACCATCAGCGAATGCTTCCTTAGACAGCGCAAACTTATCACGAGCAAAAAGCTGATAAGCGCGAACTACATCGCCCTTCGCGTTGAAGAAGTTCTCCACGGCACGAGCCATCTTAGAGAAGTCCTCGTAAATATCCTCAACAGAAGCAACCAGATAAATACCCTCTGCCGGCACCGGCTTCTTCATTGTCCAGACATCGCCAGCCTCAAACGCGTCAAGAGACACGAAAGAACCATTGTCGATATCTTCAGCCGCACGCACGTTTTCAATATGACCGGCAGTCGTAGCCAGCATATCGCTAACTTCAGCAACGCCGTGCTTCTCAGGCTTATCCCAGTATTTAGTAAATCCTGTAGCCATATACTTTCCCTCCTAAATTATTCGTTAAAAAGTCCCGGATAAGGGTTGTCCTTATCGGCAGATGCGTTATCTGCAAAATTGAACTTTTTTGTATTATCAGGCGTTTTATCGGCGTTGCCGTTAATAGCAAACGATCCAACAGCCTTGATATGCTTAGCAAAAATCAAATCAGCGTTTACCCTGAGTTCATCAACGCTAAAATCACTCTTATGTTCCTTCAGCGTTGCAAAATCAGCATCATCAGCAAGACACTCATAAGAAGTGTCGTTCAGAACTTCATCGCGCTGTGCATCCTCTGCAGCCTTGTCAGCCTGCGTCTTAAAGTCAACCAGAGACTGATAGTTGGCGCGCATCGTATCAAGAGACGCTTTTTCCTCTGCAGTCAGAAACTCTGCAAAAACTTCATACGGATCACCAACAAGCGTTACCGCCGTATCATTTTTTGTATAGTTCTGTGCATAATAATGGTCTTCAGCATCTGAGAGGTTTCGATAGATAAACCGATCGTCATATACTGCAACAAGCATGTAATCGGTACGATAGTGATTCGCTCTGTCAATCTCTTCCAGCGCACGATAAATCTGCCCTTCAATCTGACCGTAATTCAGCTCAAATGTTACAGACACAATTTCGTCGTCATGCTTTCCAAACTCATCTTCAAACTTCGCTTCAAGCTCTTCATCGGACATCGACGCATAATCAAACGTAATGTCTTCAGCAGTCTTGTTATACTTTTTCAGCAGTTCGTCAAATTTCATGCTAAAGTCACTGCCTCCTTTCGTAGATTCTTTTTCACGATCAAAAGAGGCATCCATTGTGAGCTTTGCACCCTGCATGCCTTCCTCGATAGCTACACCATTTTCGTCGCTGCCAAGCAGCGTCACGCCATTAAAGTAAAAATCAGTAAACTCAAGATATTTATCCTTGGCGTTATACACCATAGCGTTGATAACCAGTTCGCAGCTGACCTTACACTCGCCACCCTTGCTCATCAAAATATCAATGGTCGGAGTGTAGTCCACCGGAATAGCAACCTTCGCTATGACATATGTCTTGTCATTATCCTTGTCATATTCAAGACTCGGATCATCATCGGTGAAAGAGCCAACCTGCTGCTCGTAATACACAACATGTTGCTTTCCATCATCGTCCTCAACAATTTCGCGGTTATGAGTTCCGAAGTCCAATGTGCCATCATTAAGCTCATGGATATACGCCAGAAGTGGTCTATCCTTGAGCGTAGGCATTGCCTTTTTCATATTGTCTTCGGAAATGTAAGAACCGTTTCTGTTGAGAAGAGTGTGGCAGACCTTCACCAGAGCATAGACAATACCGTTATTGTCCTCTTTCTCTGTATCATCGAAGACTGCCGTTGTATTGATCTGACAAGCTATCGGCTTGCCATATTCCTTTGCACTGAACGTAGTAAGCCCCTGCTGTGCGCAGAAGTCACGCAGTTCATTCAGCGTGAGAATCTTGTCAGCCATAATACATACTTCTCCTAAACACAAATTTGATTTGTATAAACAACGCCGCTGTCGTCAAAGCACGCTTCATGCTCAGGCTGATTTACAAACACAAAGAGCTTCCCCTCGCGGGGAAGCTCTGGAAATCCTGCGGCACGAAGCTGTTTTGCAATGTCAGCGTCGCTAGTCTTAATAAAATTGTTTGTCATTACGCATTCTCCCGCGACTTTTCACCATCGTCGCTGAGTTCACTTGCGTCTTTCGTCGGAGCTCCACCCGTGGTAGAACCAGACCGCGTATAAGACGATTGAAGCGGTATCCACGTCTCGTGCAGTTTAAACATGTCATTTTCGACATATTCAAGAGACAGCGTTTCAAGCGGCGTGAACCCGTCAAGAGCCGCAACTGCAAGCTTTGTAGGGACACCGTACTGTGCAGAATTGATGAGTTCCTTTTTCTTCTCTGCACGCGTATACGGCGACACATCAAAATATTTGACGTGGCACGCATCCTTTCCAAGGTGCTGCGTAAGATATATGTTGCACCATGCCTGTATTTGCGGGAGGACGGCCTTCAGCGCGCTCTGCGTATCCATCTGAATCTGCGCAAGCGTAATTGTTGTACCCGACTTCTCGTTGTTCAAAATCTGAGATCCACCGGAATTCTTAAACAGGTTATTCGTCGAGTTAGATATACTATCAACGTCATTTGTAGACGTAGGCGTAAACTCAATAGGCTCGATAGGAAGCGGAGAGATGATGGATGCCACCTCTGGCGGAAGTGATTCGCGCAACTTATCGTAATACTTAATCGCTGTATCAAGATCAACTTCAAAATCGTCCGGAATATTAGTACCGGTGAGCGGCTTTAGCCTCGCAACAAGCAGCTTATAGACAGAAAGCTGGTCCTTGACATTCTGAATACTCTGCAAGTCGACATTATCAATGATCTGCTCAAACAGCGGAGCAAACGGCGGATAGCAGAGTGTAGGGTCGTCAACGTTAATTTTCAGACAAATTTCTCTGCTATAATCAAGTTCCTGCCACTTCGGCGCCTTACCAGCGCTATACAGCTCAAATTTCTGCTTAAACTCGTCAGCCCAGTACTCAAGATCGTCAGTGTGAGAATTGAAGTAACTGAAGTCGAACGCATATCGCAATGCGCCGCCATCGATGCAACTTACCTTGCAATACTTCCCGTTCAAGACATGTATGAACATTGTCTCGCCGTCATCGTAGATATATCCAAACGCGGCATCTTCGCGCCATGCCGTAATCAGCATCGGCAAAATGCACTGGTCAAGAGCCATCTGCTGAATCTTCTTGGCAGTATTAATATAGCTCTTGCGCACCTTCTTCATATTGACGGACTTTGAGAAGTCGATCGCCGGTACAATTGATATGGCGTTTGCGTCAAACATGGACGCCTGGTACCACACAAGCCGCCTGTACGGATAGCACATGCGGTATAGAAACTGGCTAAGCTGTCTTATGTTATCTTCGTTAGCCTGTGGGTTCCGCATAAACGTCCGCAGTTTGCTCTTGCTAAATGTGCTAAAGCTCCTCGACTGATTCTTGTCAAGATTTATCAGGCGAAGCTGATCCGCAATCTCCTGAAAATAGTTTCGCACTTCCTGCGAATAAATTGTCTTCCTAATCTCCTCTGCACTATGCGGACCAGATGGTGTGGAGATTTGTTGTGTAGTCTTAGTGTTATTTGCCATCCCACACACCCCCAATTAATCGATCATCTTAAAACGATGCGCCACATTGATCGGAAGATTGGCGATATCGTTATTTGTATATTTGTGAACACGTTTATTAGTAATTGGCGCACGACGAAGCTGCGTCAGATAGTGACAGCACAGTAGAAGAGTATAGTTTCGGTCATCATGCATCTTCCCTGCCTTATCGGGTGCAAGATCGAACCTATCCTGGCCGGACGAGGTTGTGAAGCGGTACATGTTGACAACCTCGTTCTTCATCATATCAATCTGTGTCAGCGCAACTTCCTCATCTGGTGAGAGGGTATACGGCACAGTGTCGATACGGTATCCATCTTTCTTTAGCTGTTTCTCTTCTTTCTCCTGTGGATATGAAAAGATCTGTGTTGCGTTATTATCTTTGTCTACCTGATAAATCAGATTGATGTACCCGCGCTGCGTATATTCCTCTGGAAACTCGACAACGCCGAGATCAATAAGCTGTTTCATTTCCTCAAACATCACAGAGCGATACTTTGTAGGAGAAATGAGGTGAAGCCTATCCTTAACAGCAAGCGGGAACTTCTTATCATCGCCCTCGTTAAACTCAGGATCAATCAGACCATGATGCTTAACGCCGTTATATTCCCATTCACCTGACATGTAGTCAGTAAGTGGGATACCAGCACCGCCAGATCCAGCATCGACCATGATTGCCATAATATTTTCGTAATCCGCAGCCTCTGGTCCGTTATAGTCCAGGATAATCTTCTTAACTTCTTCTACCTGATTAGGCGCATTTAACATGCGACCAGACTTCGACAGCCTGTCTATTAGCACATAGACATTTTCAATGCGCATTTTCCATCCAACATGCTGGTCTTTCCACAGCTTCGCAACACACACCGTTGAGTTATCTGTCTGCCGCGCAGGGTCCCATGCAATGACATACTTGGACCTGTCGGTGTTTGTCATATGCGGCACATACGGATAGCTGTTGCGTATAATTGAAGCACGCTTGATAAGCTGTCCGTTTCCACCTTCAGTCTGAAATATATTTCGATACTCGCGGAGCGCCGCATCTTTATCCTTCCGCATAGCCGAATCAATCGTCTCCTGATTAAGCAGAGGCTCGCTCAGAAGAACACCATGCCGCGTTGCGCTAATAACAGCATCGCAATCAATGTCTGCGCAGAAGTATCTGTCATCCCCGGCATCCATGCGGATAGAACACTCACGATATTTTTTATAAAAGAACTGGTCAGTTCTTCCCGCCGATGACGCGAATATTGCCTGATTTGGGAACGGCTTGGGTTCCATCAGCGCATCATCGTCGCTATAATCAACGCCGAGCGCGAACTTTGAGTTCTGCGCAAGGAACGGCATTGTGACATTAAATAATTCATCAGGCGCAAATCCACACTCATCATAAAAATTCAAATTAGAACGTTTACTTCTAAGATTTGATATTGCACCGTTCAGCGTATGCACGCCAGAACCGTTATAGAGTCTGAATGAGTGACTTGACGGATCATGTACGAAACCATCAGAACCGTGCGCCTTTACAAGTTCATTGCCGAAAACATCGGTCAATGACTTGAATGACGGTATCTGATTTTTCGTCAGCTTTTCAATTTTCTGAAAAAGTTCAATAGACTGAGAACCGACGCCAGTACAGATGTATGTCTGATGGTTCGGTATCAGAATTGAACGCAGCATAATGTAAATAGCACCAAGAATTGACTTACCGGCATTTCGGGAGCAGCACCACACGGCCTGTTCTGCGCACCATGTACGCTCAATGATATATATCTGAAAATCCATAAGTTCGATTCCGAAAAATTCTTCCGCGAACTTTACTGGGTTTTCACGCCCCCACTGGATAATGTCGGCAATCTCTTTTTGTTCTTCGTACTGCTTTGTTGTGAGAGGGTAGAGGTCTGGCTTTACAAAAATGTTGTATTGTCTGTTGTCCAGTAGAGGTGATGTCATGAGCTATCACCTCCGACAAGATTACCGGACGCATCCATCAGTCCCCGCTCTTTCATGTAATCTTTCAGATCTGTATTTTCGCGAAGAAGGATGCGTGCTCGCTCTTGTGCAGAGTCCCGCTCCTTTCGCATGCTTTCTACAAGCTGAACTTTTATATCGCGAATTTCCGACAGTACATTGTCGTCAACGCCAATCTGTTTGTGCCTTGCGGCTTCGCTGATTTCCGCTACCTGCTGCATTCCCTTACAGGTTCCAACATCGAACAGATTTACCTTGGCCTCGCGAAGCCCCTCCTCTGTCAACTTCTTCATCTTGCCAGACAGAGTCTGCTGACCTGCTGACTTATTGTTGTTATAGTTGATTGAGATTCCGTTATCGCGTGCAAGGTTAGTCGCGATGTCCATATTCTTCTTGCAGGTATCGATCATCTTGTTAATAAGCGTCTGGTTATCGAGCGAGTGTTTCGGGTCATTGAGCAGTGCGTCAACCTGATCGTTCAGCTTTTCGGCCTGATTCAGACGCTTGACAATCTGAATGATGGCGGCAAGTTTCATGCCGTCATTCTTCGACTCATCATCCAAGAAATTAACTACCTGCGAATAAAGACGCGGCTTATCCGTAGCAATGGGATAGTTCTCAAACGGATCATATCCAACAAAACGAATGGTATCCCTGCGGTTGATTTCGTATCTGTCTCGCGCCTCCTGAGACATGTCGACATCTTCGATGTTCATTGGAGTCTGGTCGTAGTCACCATCATCGTCATCGGTATACAGACCATCAGGCGACGCAAAATGCATTATGTCAGAATCCTTAAACCGCAACCCGCGATACTTATCGATACAATTAATAACGTTTATATAGCGAGACCACATGTCGCGACTGTCTGTTGCATCCTTCGACATACAACTGTCATATACGTTCGACAAAAATGGCCGATCAATGTATTCAAGCGCGTCAAGTATGGAATCTCTTGTAGGATCACTTGAGTTTCCAAATGCATCAATACTTCTAACTACCTTTGACACGCAGTCTCTGCATATTGGAGTGATTTTAGTATGGCTGCGAGGATCAGCCGATACATAAAAATCATCCTTCTTCTTAATCTTCCCGCACATATGGCAGGTGAAATATTTTCTCCCAACGCCAATCTGACTTAATATATCAATAACGTCATCGTCGCCCAACGTGCGAAGCGTATTAAGCACAGATTCCTTTTTCTCATTAGCTGAAATAGTTTTTTTGGCGGCGCTGGGACGTTGCATTGCTCTTCCCATGCGCATTTCTCCCATTTTTTAGAGTTTGATTGTATATTGCACGGTCTTTCCCTTACCTTCTTCGAACAGAAGAAGAGTGGCTCCCGGGTTTGATGTCGCGTTTAAACTCATGCTGTAAGAGTCGACTCCAATGATTGACGGAACGCCAATGCTTTCGACATCCATTCCGACCTCTTCAAGCTTGGAGTGATGAAAATGGCCAGTAACCAGATAATTCAGATGTACTCTATATGTGTTTGCAAAATCTTTAACGGAATTGTTCGCGCGCACCTCGTCGCCGTGAATGCACAGAATTGTATAACCGTAGATTTTGTGGAAAATGTAGCCAGTCTTGTTTTCTATAAGCTCAAAATTTGGATTGTCCTTCAGCCGTTCCTTGATGAACGCACGCACGACAATCCCCATATTTTCGTTTTTGAAAGTTGATTTTGGTTGGCCAAGCATCCGCAACTCGGTGTGGTTTCCATCAACCATTCCAAAATGCACGCGAACAACTTTTGTCAGTTCATTAAGCCATGTAGAAATAAAGTCTGCATACCGCACCGTGCTCTCCACAACGCCGTATTGCAGCTTTACCAATTGCGAAACTCGTAATATGCCGTCCGCAAAATCACCAAGATCACTAACGTACAAATCACTAAGTCCATTTTCTTCTACAATCCTGACCGTCTCATTGAGCAGTTTAAACATTCGCTGTCTGAACACATCTTCGTTGTATTCGTTTAACACTTCGCCATTAAGGCCGTATATTGTAAACTCAGTTCCAAAGTGTGCATCGCCCATACAGAGCATCCCAACCCTGCTGCCATACGGCGTCTCAATGTACTGCGGCATTTCAAGCGGCTCGAGGCTATGTATCGCATCAACAATCTTTTCGGTAATCAGATCATCACGCGCATGCTCTCGAATCCACTTGTTGGTCTCAATATTTATTGTCTGGGCCTGCCGCTTCGCAACCTCGGCCCGCATCTCGCTATCACCGGGCGTTCCACGTCCAAACACCTGTGAGGCATAGCGCCTTGCAATTGCATACTCCTTGCGGCATACGTCAGGCGACTTATCTGCGCCACACTGGTCATTAATAATCTGGGCGATATCGTCCCACGTCATATCAATCAGGCCGGACGACTTATATCCGCCAAGCCTGTATAAATATTGCTCGAGACATTCGCCGTCCTGTCTGTCGATATTCATACTTTTTAATCGCCCCCAAGCGCCCGCATTGTCTTGCTAAACTTTGCCCTCGTCCTAAAGTGTGCCGGAGCCATCCACATCTCGTGAGAGTGAGGATCCATCTTCTTCTTGGGCGGCGTGTAATAATTCTCAATCCTGATATTGTGTGTGATGCTGACTTCCGCGCTTGTTTCCGGTGTTGCATCTGACAGCATATCAATCAGCACATCGTCGATACAGTCAACTACATTAGCAACATCATCCCGATTATATCCGGCCCGCTTTGCCAGTGCACTAATGAACACCGACTTCGGAATATGCTTTTTATTGTCCATAATTTTTTCTCCCTTTATTCGCTACAAGACACAACAATTGTGTCTCTCTCCATATAGCAAATCTGCTCATATGCCAGAAAACCGCGTATTTGCGCGGTTTTCGATGGATGTTTGTCAAGACCGGGTGCATTTTTGACCCCTTTTAGCACATGACTTATGTTTGATGCAACATAAAATGTCATCGACAGGCTTCGTAAAATCAAAGTCGCCCTCGCACTTTTCGCCGGTATCTGACATGTAGTGCCGAAATGTTATCCCGAAATACTCGGAGTCATAGTCGTCCGCGCTTTCCTCAACACACATCACGCCGTCATGTGACTGGTCGAACACCTGATAGAAACCTGTGCCCGGCAGAGAGAGGAGCATGTAGAACCCGATTTTCCCAATATCGCTCCAGTCTGGGTTCTCGCAGAGCTGCATGATCAGGTAGTACGAAGTAGAGTAGTTGAAGTTCATCTGCGACAGCTCGTATGTGGCGTCATAGGTGACACGGTCGAGTAGAAGACGCTTCGCATCCTTATCGTCTATCTGCTGCTGGAAGATCGCAGACCTGTCTGACTTGAGCTTCCGCAAAATTTCAACCACATTTTTTACCTGACGCTTATTAACAGAATCTTTGCTGTACTTGCTCTTGTCTAGCACGTAGGAGATAGGCTCTGATGACAGCTTCGACATCTTCCGCGACCTTACGTTGAAGCTCGCAATGATCTCCTGAATATAGTCCATAGTGCAATCAAGATAGCGATATTCGCGCAAATCCTTGATAAAAAAGCCCTTTTGCGTGTCAATATGCTTGAAAAAATACGGTTTCCAGTCTTTATCGTCATCATTTCTAAAATTGTACTTTTCTCTTATCGCCTTTAATTCTGCTCCGTTGTCAACGGTAAAAGCCTTCTTGGCAGAATCTATTTCGACTCCGCTCTGCGCATTCAACGTACAGGAATCCTTGTATATTTCAATGTTGTCCTCAAATGACTGGCCGTTATTCATGTTGTGCATCAGAATGCTATTAAGTCTTGCGGCGAGATTGACAATTTCGCCAATGTGATTTTTCGCAGTGCGATAGTCAGACTCTGCCATCTGCTGCAAAGAGTAGCTTCGCTTAATCTTGCTGCTGCTTACGAGGCTGGTAGAGATGGAAAACTTGTCATAGTTCTTCTGTGCGGCCTTTACAAGGATGTCATCATCCATCAGCAGGACAACGTCAGAGTCAAAATCAGCCCCGGACAAGCGGTCAAGCGTCGATTCGCCGATGCTGTTAATGCAAACGATGGCCGGGGTGAGGTTGAAGTACCTGTCATACTCATCCTGCTTCACATTGTTGGTCAGCCAGACGCAGCTCGGAGTCACATGAGGAGAGCGTGTGCCAATCAATGTCTTGCCATACTCGAATCTGGTGCAGTGGGAATTCCCACTTCCAAGCTCTGATGTTCCGTCAAACTTCCCAATACTAGCCTTTAGCATCTCAAGTCCATTGCCAAACAGCGTAGCGTACAGTCCATTCACCACAATTCGCGCGACCTTGGCCTCGTTATACTGGTGTCTTACCAGGTCGTTGACGAAGTCGGCATAAACCTTGGTCTTTGTAAAGCGGTCATTCAGCATCATGAGGTTATATACGACCTCGTTTTTATCAGCCGCCCCTATCATAGACCCATCCTTGTAGCGGGAAAACTTCAGGTGCTCGCGAAGAACCGCCGGATCATCCCTGAGTGCGACGATATATTTAAGCGTCGGCTCAATGAACTCCTTGGTTTCATCAAATGTCATCTGCAGCGTCTGCATGAGCTGATAATGACATGCGGACTTCTTGCCGTTCATGTACTTCGGGAACTTCTCGTACTTTACCACGCCCCATGTCGAGTCGATATTCTCAACCCACTGCTTGAACGTGCCGAACTTGCAATACTTGATAGAGGATGGGGTAGTGATCATCTTGATGTCGTGAATATCCGTGGCAAATGTCTGCCCGTTAAGCTGAGATATGTCTGTGATCCCGTTATCCTCAAAAAATTTCTGGATATTTGTCTGAAAGCACGCCGACTTGAAGAAGCGGTTTCTGAGAAGCAGCATACAGTGATCGCTATATTCGCCGTATACGCTGGAATCAAGCAGTGACTGTCCGTCCCAGATTGAATTGTCACGCTCAATCTGCTTCTTATTGGTGACATAATGATGGTCTGGCGTTTCCTCTGTCGCCATAACGTCGCACTTAAAGACTGAATGATAGTCGTCAATCATCAGGATACTTTTAGGATCAAGTTGGATTGTGCCGATGATCGAGCTTGATGTCAGCGCGATATATGCGTCGTAGCTGCAGAGATCGAGCGGCATGCCCTCGCGTATATCAAGACCGCACTTAGCCCACTCATTCATGCGCGAATAAAGCTGCTGGTTGATGAAGTTACAGACCCCGCGCCTCGCAGAGCCGGATGAGCGCTTGAATCTGACGAAGTGTACGCCGTCTACGTTGAAGCCGTTCACGTACAGCCACTCACGAAGCTCTTTCGTCGTGACGAGCGTCGGCATTGACGACGTTTCCTCGTAGTGGCCAAGAGCATCGCCTTCGTGCCTGATATAAATAAAGCCCTTAGGCAGCTGCTCAACGGGATGCATAACATCCTGATTCGCTGTGACCGCGACGATATTTCCCGCCTTGTCCCGCCCAATACAGTCTGTGATTTCAATATCGTTCGGGTAATAGCCGAACTTGACGTATGTATCAAGATTGATGCGGTTAAATGATTTGACAGAATATTTGTATGTGGTGTTGATTACCTGAGTGGTGTAGTTGTTATAGCCATCAGTAAAGCTGAACGGGAACTTGATTGCCTCATAGTGGTTTACCGTTCCGTAAACCTCCTGCATCTTGATAACGTCGAGCGAGTAGTCAAGTGAGTTGGTAAACCGCTTATAGTTCCACGTGCCGTCAGGCCGCTGAAGACGATAGCCGCGCTTGCTCTCGTCGATATAGTGCTCTGAAATATAAAGGTCCTTTGCATCAATGGAGCATATTCTAAGTGCCCCAGTCACTTTCTTCTTTCTGCCCATGCATGCTGCTCCCCAATACAGAAAAAGTGCGGCGCTGTCACCAACGCCACACATTTGCAATTTTCTCAATCTCTCTAACTGTATCCCCGATGGTCCCGTTTCCATCTACAACATGCACGCCTTCGATATTCGGAGCATCTAGGAAAGCATCTATGTCGTGATGAAGGCGCTCACGCGCCGCGGCATCGCTGTCTCCGCGGCGCCTCATCCGCCAGTAGCGAACATTGCTTGTCGTGCTGATGTAGATCGGAATGATTTCTTTTGCTCCGCGATATCGAGTAAGCAGTTCGCGGTATCCACTCGGGTCTATGATATAGACACCGCATTCATCGATCTGGGCTGCTGTCGCGCAGTAGCGGTGACCGTCGAATGTTGTCTCGGCAACCTTCTGATCGTCCGGTATCCTGTCATACTCATCGGCGCTCAAGAAGATATGTCCGCTTTCATCCGGGCTGCGTTTTGGCCTGTCGGTACAAGACTGCACAGCCTTGATGCCGTCTCGCCGCTCAAGCACCGCAGCCACAGTTGACTTTCCGCATCCGCTTTCCCCTATGAGCGCGATCAGCTTACCTGCGCTCAAAGGAGCAGCTCGAATAAATCATCGAGCAAGTCGCCATTGGTAACCACGCCATACTTCTCCGTGAGTGCCACAAGCTTTTCGTTTGCCTTGTCGTAAGCGTCGCTTGCGAACCTCAGCGCATCTTCAACTTCTTTAATATCCTTGCGCTTCTCCTCGTCTTCATCGTGTTTTGCAGATGCCGTCTTTTCAGCAGCGTTCAGCTCATCGACTGTCTTATACATCTTTTTTGTGACTTCAGAGTAATACTTCATTTGCATCGTCCTCCGTTAATTTGTAACCTCTTGTTACAATGTGGATTATACTATAAAGTTGGATGTTTGTCAAGAAGATACTTATTGCTAACGGCTTTCATCGAGAGATATCCGCCGACAATGCTGCTCATCACAGGCTCGATAGGGCGAATAACGATGCCCTCCTTGCGATGTCCCTTGCTGTACTCGCCGTCTGCCCTTGCTAATACCGCTTCAACGCTTGGGTATATCCGGTTGAATGACTCCCCCTGCTCTTCGACGGGAACCATCTGCTGACCGATTGCATCCGCTACAAGCTTCGTCCAGTTCAAGCCAACGCGCATCCCGTCGATTTCAACTGTGAAGATGTACCACTGAGGACGATCAAGACCAATACGGTTCCCCTGAATCCCGGGTCCGCAATATTCGCCAACTACCGCGATTGTTTCGTACCCCATCTCATTTCGAAGAGCAACAAGCTTCTTATCGAGGTCGTTTTCATGGATGAGCTTCCAGAACCCCCTGCCGTTATCCTTAAGCTCCATGCGGTGAGAGGAAGCATGGAAGATTCCATCCTGATCCACGCAGATGCCGTGGCTGCTGCCATCCATCTTTGTCGTGATGTAATACTTAAGCCCATCAAACTCATTAATCAGCGCTGCGCCACCATTCTGAACGCGGATCTCGTCTGAGTACGGGATGATTGCAGGTCTTGGCCCGACGAACTCGCCAGCCAGCTCTGCCGGAATCGGAGTCGTCCACTCACGCACACCGAGAGCATCCGTCACGTCGTCCCCGACGGCTCTGCCGCTAATAGCGGGGAATGAATAGAGCGGCATCAGAAGCCCCTGGGACAGGACGCCGCGCATCTTCATTGTTCTTAGCCGGTAACCGTCACCGAGGATGGGAGAGTGTACGAGGCATGACTTTGCGAGGAAGCCGAATCCGGGGCTAATAGGCAGAAAAGAGTCTATCTCAAAATATACCCCCAGGTCTCCCGGATGAAACTGGCCCTTCTGTACAACGCACTGCCAGCCCTCGATCCGCGCGAGTTCAATCTTGTCCGCTCCATCGATGGGTTCAATCGCCGCTACCTGCTGAATGCTTGCTAGTTTTCGCATACTGTTAGCTCCTTCCTGTTGTGAGAAACTCCCGTTCAGGCTTCGCCGCGCTGTCGCCGGAAAAATAATATCGGGCTAGTAGTGGGGAAATTGGCTTAACGAGAGTTTTGTCTTTGGAGGATGGCCTGACGCCCAATCACAGGAGCGGCAGAGCCATCCTCAATGTTGAAATATATATATTAATATTAATATTGGCCTATAGAATGAATTTAAGATAGAAAACTAGAATATATATATATATATATATATATATTATCCGTTTTCAAGAATAATTCTTGTAAAAGATAAGTTTATATATATATTAACCTATTACTTATCATTTATCTTGTAAACTTATATTAATATATTATTTATTTTATATACGTATTCTTCTTGTAAAAGATTAATTTATCTTTTTAATTTATAAATATATATATTTTATATATACTAACCTTTTACTTATTATCTATCTTGTAAACTAGTATTTATCTTTATATATATAAATATATATATTTTATTTATCATTAATCTTTTACTTATTACTATTCTTGTAAACTTATATTTAAATATATTATTTATATATATATATATATTATTCTTTTACTTATTATTTATCTTGTAAACTTATATTTAAATTTAAATATATTAACCTATTACTTATTATTATTCTTGTAAACTTATATATTTAAATTTATATATATATTTATTATATATATTAATATATTATAGATTTTAGCACATAGTTGGATATTTGTCAAGTCTGAAACAATAATCCATTCTTACCGCGGATTCTATCATTTTGCGGCACATCTATCAACCTTCCTACTAGCCCGAACGAAGTGAGTCTGATGATATCACGGTGATATCACTTTAATATCATATGAACGATTGCTCATATGTTCATGATTGCATGGAATATTTACAAAGAATGAGCTGCCTGTTGATCTGGGATTTTATTTTTGCGGTGGTTCGATTTTGAGTTTGGGTGGGGAGAGATGGCGTTGGGGCAGCCTGGGAATCGCGCATTTCTGCGGGATTTTAAGTACCCGCCCCCTTATCCTGGCCGAAATGAGTGACTCATTTTGTCCGTCGGCAAATCGGAGTTTGCCGCACAAATTTTTGCCTGGACTTTTTCCAAAAATCGGCGGTGTTATCGTGGGGTTGTCCGATTGGGACAGCGGATGACTCAATCGGACGCAATCAACTCACAGTCATCCGCACAGCACAACGGTTTCCAGTCATCCGAAACTGGAGGAAGGAACAATATGATCGTTACCATGAATCTCGACGCTTCTAACCCCGCATTCGCAGAACTGATGAGCTTTATCGCACAGCACGGTATCTCCGCAACTATCGGCGGAGAGACTGCTCCCGCACAGGCTACCGCTCCCGCTCCGGCTAAAAAGCCGCGCAAGCTGGAGGACGTGCACGACGTTGAGTGCGCCTGGGTGGTAAATGACAAGGCCGTTGCATACACGACGGCAGACGGCAAGTACGTCGGCGAAACGTGCGTACGTCGTGAACTCAATAGCCGTATTCGTGAAGCCGGCGCGGTGTGGGATAAAGACGCACGCAAGTGGGAGTTCAAGTCTGCCGCAGCGGCTAAAAAGTTCGCAGAGTCCGCATCCGCGACGGTAACCGCGGAGCAGTGGCAAGCACGGCGCGACGCCGCCGCAGAGAGACACGCAAAGCGTGCTTCTGCACAGTAAAGCTTTACACCTCCGCCGGAGGACGGAGTGCCGGTTCATCACCGGCGCGGAGGTTTTCGGGTACGCTCCTCCCGCAACTGGAGCACATAGAAACACCTCAGCGGTGCCTTGCGTCGCTGTTGTATCGTACCTTGAGCACCAAAGAAAAAAGCCATGATAGGGTGAGGCCCTATAGTGGCGTCCAGGCGACAGCGCCTGGGATACGCGTTCATGCGGAAAACATGGGTTAGTGCATTCGTCGCAAAGCGACGGCACACCGCAACTCACGTTGCGGAAAGACGGAGTCTCCCCGTGAGGGGTACTCCTCCGCAGTGTGCACAATACCCGGAGAGGAGGTGACCGGAGCGCGGAGCCCAGGTATACGCGATGAAAGCACGGGATGGGCCGTGCCGAGCGAGCTGCTGGAGACGTCGCGGATACAATAGGAGTAGTAGCCTGACAAGCCGGTAGGCGCCGGTCATGGGCGCGGCCTAGAACCCGCACATATTATATGCGAGGCCATGTTGAGTATCGGGGAGCAGAGTATCCCGCAAAAGGTATGGCAAGCACGATATTAAAGCGTCCATGTACAACCCGGGAGGACACTGGGCAATCCTCCCCACATAGAGACACCGTAGCAGACTCTGTTAGCCGTGTTGCGCGATGACCCTGGATCCCAGGAGAGCGCGGCGAGGGTAAAGGGTGTGAAGTGGCCATGGGTGAGAGTCCCTTGAAGGAATAAGTCCACAACACACGTGCATAGAGTAGCGCATGGGCGGCAGAGTGCTGACGGTGTTGGTAGCGTTGCAAGTGGCGTAGAAATGCGCATCTGAGCCGCATGAAAAGTGGTCGGCGCAACGCGAGGGGGGTGAGAAAGACACTCTTAAAGATCCTGGAACCCTTACATGCTGTGAGGGCCGGACGTGATGCGACTCACGTCCAGGCGGTTCGACTCCGCCTACAGCATTTCAGCCATCGCAATTGTGCGGTGGCATTTCACCGCTAATGGCGGAGAGAGGAAAACTATGAAGCGTGTATTTTTAGCAAACAACAAACAGGCTTTAATCGGCAATGGTATCGAGATTATGCGAGTGTATCGCAAGCTCTATTACAGCACTAACAATGAGATTGATCGCACCGATTGGGCTCCCATCTACGATCGTAATAGCGATCACATGTACGTGCTTTGGATCGAGCCCGCAGGAAACAGCGGGTACTACTGGATGTTCACGCTGTGTGCAAACGTCGCAGCGCGTTGGTTCGTGGAGAATGAGGAGGAGCATTATGAGAACTGAGCTGAATACCTATTACGTCGGCGCATTTAAAGCAGCAAGCGGTCGCACTCTCTACGCGGCCCGCATCTGCTGTCCTCTGCTAGACTGCGAGCGTGTTTTCGACGCGCAGGAGGACGCGGAGGCTTTCATCGCAAGGGAAACGGCCTCCCTTGCGGGGTACGGTATCGCGCTTCACAAGGTAAACGCTCCCGATATGACAAACATCCAACGCGAATATGCGCGAGATGGAGCAGAATTTTACCAACAGAACACGTGCGGTTATCTCTGTATCAGCAAGCGCCGCTGGTTATCTTGCACCGTCAACGCCGCGGAAGCGGAGAAGATAAAGGAAATGTGCCGGAGAATCGCCGCACTCAATGAAAAATACGGCTTCAGGTGGGAGCCTAGTCAGTGTGGAAATAGAACGATCATCCGTGTTTTCTGTAATCGGTGGGAAGAGCAGAAAATTGACGCGGCCCTTAATTGACCGCAGAAGGGAAAGGGAAATGATGTTCGCAACATTAGCAGCAACAGCGGCGCTGGCCGCATCAATCTCGCTTTATCCGTCTATTGGCGTCATCAGCGACATTCAGCCGCTGGATGACGAGACGGAAGTCGTTACCGTCGATGACGGCCGCAATACCTGGGAAGTCGAGCAGGACGTCGACGATCTGTTTGTCGGAGACATCGTCGCCTACGTAATGTGTGACGGAGGCACTCCCGCGAACCTCGTCGATGACGAGATCGTTCCGGATACATTCCGTTACATCGGGTATGTAAAGGAACCCGGAAGGGAAATCGTAATCTTTCACGGTTCCGATTCGTGGGAGGTGACGATCGATGAGTTTCAATGAATTCTTATGGTTCCTTACTGGCATTCTTGTGGCGATCTGTATCGACACCGCAAGGAAATGGAGACTGTGAGCGGATCGTCCGCAGAAGGGAAATGAAAATGATCGAACAGGCATTAGCTAACAGCATCCTAAGGAAGTACGTCTCTAACAACGCAACGGCGGTAGGTAGTTGCGGGCATATCATCTTCTACATTCTCGGGAACGATGAAACGCGCTATTTTGAGTTTCCGGTGACGTCCGCAGAAGGGAGACAAGAATGAGAAGCTATGAGTTGGTTCCAACAGATGGCCACAAGAGCTTTTACCATAAGGCCATCGTAGAAGTAGATGGCAGCGGAACCGAAACGCTGTTTAGCTACGGAACAAAGATTATTAGCAAGGATAGCAAAGGCAATTTAACCCGATTCTATGTCGGCTGGACGGCAACAACGGGCCGGCACATTAAAGCCTTTTGCGGGCTGAATAAGGCAGAATTTTTAGAATTGCCTGTTAGTAGGGAGTAGAACTATTACGATGAACTACGAGAATGTCTTTACGATCATACATCAGCGCACAGGACACAAGCTAGACGAATGGAATACGTTTGTCAGAGTCCTAAAGACTCTGCCGTATGTAAAGGAGATTGCAGGATATGAAGAATAACTATGTGATAGACAAAGTTCCGTTTGACAAGCTCGGATCACTAAGCCAGAAAGACTATGGAAAAATCTGGTATTGCCACATGAGAGGTTTTCCGGATATTCCCGTAGGTGGTTCTATCGGAACAAAGAAACATGCACAGAGCATGTGTGACCTATATAATTTCAAGTTCAAGAAATAATGTAAACGGAGGAACAGTATGAGTAAATTTTATGAGTATTTCTACGGGAACAAAGTGTCGCAATACAGCCTTGAGCATGGCTATGTGGATTATGCCACGCTCGCGAAGGCCTTTGATGCCGTTCTCAATAACGACATCATGAGCAAGACGTACGATATCGGAGACTGGGAGCAAGTCAACGGTTTTGTCGACAACTCAGAAGAGATTGATGAGTTGCAGGACAAGGTATATGAGCTGGAGACGGAGCGTGATGAAGCAGAAGGCAGATTGGAACCTAATGAGATTGGCGCGCTGAGCGATCAAATAGATGCGCTATACGATCAGATCGACGAGTTAAGGGAACAGCAGGAAGAAGAGCCGGAGATATTCCAGTATTACATCATCTCGGACGATGGCGCGGACATATTGAAGCGGGAAACGAACGAGATCGTCTACTACAATGACGAGCTCGACATGTATGTGTGGGGCGTCACTCACTGGGGCACCAGCTGGGACTACGTACTGACAGATATCCCGTTACAGGAAAGGGAGACTGAAAATGAATAAATATACATTTACAGACAATGGGCGCACGTTCGAACGCGTAAGCAAGACGGTAGCGAAAAAAGCATTTATTGCCGGATTCGCAATCGCGCTCTGCCCGTCTAACTTGCGTCCAGGGGCGCCTTGGCACCCGGAATATATAACAAGCCGCGAAATGCGTTCTGATTACATAACCGATGATATCGGCGCCGCTAATGATTTTCAAAACCTTTTAAATTCATTCGAATATTACAATTGCACGACAAACGAAACCGGAAAATATTCCATGTTTTTCGTTGAAACAAGTACAAATTACATTCATTTGTCATTTGAAAGCGGCGCAAACCCTTATTTATTCTGCGGAAACACATTGGAGTGTATGAAAGAGTTAGCACGCTGGAAAAAGCATTTTAAAATCGATTTTTTAAAATCTCATTTTTACATAGTTACTGAAAAGGAGGCGCAAGTATGAAGGACAAATCAAAATTTATAGATGCTTACAAGTATCTGTTTGGCGGCACAAAAAAGGCCGCCGAAAAGGTATACAAGACAGCTGACGTGCACTATATCAATGCATGCATTGAAGCGTTCGAAAGGAACGCGAAAGTAAGTTTTTATCACGATTAAGGGGAGATAAAACATGAAAACTATAGTAATGTGCGACGTAAAGAGCACAAACAATTGGTCACATAAGGAAAAGGCTATGTTTATTCTTGAACTCAAGAATCATCGCCTTAATGGGTCTGCCAGGCTGATCGATGACGTATGCCACCAGAACGAGATTGGCGGCGCCGATGATTGCATCGGTAAGGGAAGCCCGGTCGCGGACAGACTTGCACATGTCGTGAAGAAGTGGAACGGAAAACACGTTCCGGCACTTGTGGAAGAAGAAATTATGCAGTATATTATTTGAAAATGACAAACATCCAACATTACAGGGAGGGCAAAGCAAATGAAGATTAAGCTCACAGCAACTCAGTACCGCGCCATTGACGGAAACCGCCGCAGAAACGGCGATAACCACGCAAGGCGTCATGCAAGGGAAATCGCGCTGATACTAGCAACGCGCACGAAGCGCGACTTCCGCAAGGACACTCGCGAACAGCGGTTGAGGCGCGAGTGCATGAGACTGACTAGGGAAAGGGAGGCGTAGGTTATGTATATCAACTACGGAGACAAGAATTTCTTTGAGCATGGAATTTTGGTTGACAGCGAACACTCGGATTCCGTAATTTCGCTCATCCGGTGCGAACCGTATGCCGATGAGGAAGATCTCTACGAGTGCGCAAGGTTGGAGGTCGATGTAAACGACCAGTGGATCGACAGGAAGGCGGTTATGGATTATGCCGGCATGACAGAATTCGATCCGGTAGAGTTCGCAATTGCGGCGACCGACTACTATCCCTGGGATGAATTCGGAGCTTGGTCGTGCAATGTCGCCTATGACTGGATGCGGATGACGAAAAAGGACATTAAACAGATGTTAAAGGGAGAGCTGATCGCAACAGATAACCTCGACCCGATCGTCTGAGAAAGGGAAAACGAATGGAAACAAAAGAAGCTCCATGTCTGACGCATTACCGGGATCTGATCCGGACCTATTTTGCAGATCAGACGGAGGAAGGCCGCATCGCAAAGTACGCCGGAATGGAAGAATGCGCTTATATGCTCGTTCATTTTCTGGACGTACCTGAAGATACGACAGAAACAATTTATTTTGAGGAATATTACGCCAAGAAAGGGAAATGAAAATGGGATGCTGGTGGGCTTTGGAAGGAACAGTGAAACCGAAGAATGGAAAACTGGGAGATGTAGCGAAAATCCTCACTGAATACGGTTGCGAGCTTAGCGGCGATAGCAAGGCAGGAACGCTCGATCTCTCATTCAGCGGTGAGCGCGGGTATGGCTTCACGCACGACATTGCGGAAGCACTTGCTCCGCTGCTGCTGGATGGCAAGATAGATGCGCGTGGCGACGACACTGATTCGTATTATCGTTATTCTTTTCGTAATGGCATATATAGATTCTGCGTAGGTGAAAGCTTGATCTGGTTTCGGGGGTATGAGGATGAATTCGTAGAAGCGCTGCCTGATGAAATTATCTTGGCAGTTTTAACGAAGTTTGCAGAAAAGTGCGATTGCAATCATGACTGTGACGCACTTTATGCAGCCTATCGCAAAGGCAGGGAAGATGCCTTAAAGGGAGGGAGCCGCAATGATTGACAACGTTATGGATTCCAGCAAAGAGTTCACGTTATCTGACGAAGAATTCGCCGCACTTGAGGCCGAGGAAGGGAGACTGCTTGACCAGTATGGATATGGCCATACTCATGCCGGTCTCAGTGCATGGAATCGCGAATGGTTAAAAAATAAAGGGTGGTTGCTCTATTGGATGAGTAAACATCCAAAGTATGTCAAGGGAAAGTACCAGATTGTATTTTCCTCAGACTACAACAGGCCGTTTAGCTCCGGAGGCTTGTCGGATTTCTGCGAGTGGGCCAAAGAGAATATAAAGGCAACGCCAGTATCTGAGTATGGGCCATTTAGTGGAGCGGAATATGACGAAATGGCGCTCGACATCCGTAATGGGTTGAACTGCGTAAATCAGGCAAGGTATTATTTGCCAAGCCTTTCATGTAACTTCGGCGGAGGGTTGACATATGCCGATATGGAAAGGGAGATTGTCAATATCCACGCGGCACACGCAGCGTGGAACAAAAAGTTCATCATGGGAAACGACGGACATGTATATATCCGTCGCGACGTTGACAATGACGAATTGAAACGCGACTGGTTTGATGCATTTAGCACGCTGACCAGTCCATTCCTGACGCAGGAAGATGCGGACTGCTTAAATGAGGCCGCATCAAAGTGCGGAGTTAATTTGGATGCACGAAGCGGGCAGAAGATAACAAAGGTAGCGCAGAAATTCTGCATTGCCATTGGTATCGACAAGGTAAAGGATCCGCGCCTTGACTATGTGTCTGGACGCGTAAGAGATTGCGGGTTTAACAAGCACATCGCGGAACTGGGCGATGCGGTAAACCCGTTAAAGGTAAAGCGGTACACCGTGCTCAGCGCGAATCCGATCGATTATCTCACGATGTCGTTCGGCAATTCGTGGTCGTCATGCCACACGATTGACAAGGAAAACCAGCGCGGAAGAGCCAAAAACGGGAGCCATACATATGGCGGGAGTTATTCCTCTGGAACTCTCAGCTATATGCTCGACGGTGCATCTCTCATCTACTATCAAGTGGACGGTTCGGAGTCACCTGAAAATCTTGAGCTAAAAGATAAAATGTGCCGCGAAGTGTTCTGCCTAGGACATGAAAAAATGATCGCTTCCAGAATTTATCCGTTTGGACGCGACGACGAAGGCAAAGCCGAAACTGCATCAATCCAGGTGCAGGTTCGTAATATCGTTGAACAGATCGTAGCCGATATGTTCAACTGTGATAATCGCTGGACTATCGCAAAAGGGAAGAGCGCATGCCGTGCGGTTACGAAAACAATCGGCACACATTTTCCTGATTACGTTTTTTACGACGACGGAGTTGTGTGCTATCTCAACAAAGGAGATGGCCAGAAAGATAAGACTCCAATAGAGATCGGTCATTCGCCAATCTGTCCTATCTGCGGTCACACTCACAGTGACAGCAACTGGATTACGTGTGGCGGAGGATTTGACGAGTGCGATGACGAAGAAATTGAAATTCATATATGCGCAGAATGTGGCGCGGTGATTGAAGATGCCGCAAACGCAGTTCTGGATGATGAAGGGTGGTGGTACTGCGATGAGAATTGTGCTCATGACGCGGGATGCAGATTTTGTGATGACGGTATATGGCATCTTCATCACGTCTATAAGGATAGTAATGGAAATTATTTTTACGATCCTAACGAGGAACATATAATCGCCGCAGATGGAACGATGTTCCGGAATGCTTATGACGCGTATCTGTCCGATTATGTGCCGGATGCGAATAATGTATGGCATAGCGTTGAGGCCGAAGCGTTTTGCGAAAGCTGTCAACAATGGGTCTCGGTGGAGGAGTATGACGCAGAGCGCGGTATGTGCACTGCTTGTGTAGAAAGGGAAAATGCCAATGTATGACTTCATTGAACTGTGTAAGATGACACAGTTCCAACTTAAGGCGTATGTTGCCGAACAGCTTGTGCTGTTTGGGTATAAGCCGGAAATCGAGGACGGTTACGTATACGCAAGGGAACTCGGTTGTCCGGTACTGCTGACGGCACATCTCGACACTGTGCATAAAGAGCCGGTGCGCGATGTTGTGGTAAGCGAACCCGGCGCGATTTCGTCTCCTCAGGGAATCGGCGGCGATGACAGATGCGGTGTATATATCATTCTTTCCCTAATAGCAAAAACAAACTATCGTCCCGCGATTCTCTTTTGCGAGGACGAGGAAATCGGCGGAATTGGTTCAAGCAAGTTTTGCAAGCGTGGCGACTTTGTCGATGATGTAAGGCGTCTCAAGTTCATGATTGAACTTGACCGCATGGGCAAGAATGACGCCGTGTACTACGACGATGATAACGAGGGCTTCCATGCGTTTATCGAAGAGATAACGGGATATGTCGCCAACTACGGATCGTTTTCAGACATATCACATCTTATGCCGGAGACCGGAATTAGCGGCGTAAATCTAAGCTGTGGTTATTATCGCCCACATACAACTAGCGAATATGTTGTGGTGGAAGAAATGAACCGAACGGAAAGCGCGGTTGAGAAGCTGTGCGATGCGGCAAAGAAAGATAGCTGTCCAAGCTATGCGTTCACAGAGAGCGGGTGGAACGATATGTATTTGCAGATTTGGTATACGGATGCTAGAGAATGGCCGCAAATATCCCGCCCGCATATAAGCTGCACCGAATCAGCATGTGAAGCACTGTACCGCTGCGAAAGCGAAGCTGATGGATTTCTACAATTTTTTAAGGAGCATCCACTGTTGTGTTGGAGCGACATTATTGGTTATCAAGTGCTGTAAGGCAAAGGAGGGTAAGTTATGTTGCGTTACTTAGTAGTGAATAACAATCGTATTAGTAATGGGTTTGTTGCCGCTAAGGTTGGCAAGGATACCGATCTTGTGGCCGTGATAGTCGATGAGCATGGTAGGGTAGTAAAGCCAAGCGCAGAAACGATTAAGGCGGCAGATAGAGAACTCATAAACTTCTCCTATGAGTTTAGCCCTATTGAGTCAGTGTTACATACCGATGATAAGTCCGGGCTTATGATATTACGCCTTGTAACGGAAATCGGAGGAGACGCCGTTCTCATGCGCAAACATCTGCTTGACGCAGTTTATTTCCGTATCGGTAAATATTACATTTTGCCATCGTCTATACACGAAGTACTGTGTGCACGGTGTAGCGACATGGAGGCGGGCAATGTTACGGCAGCTAGCTTAAAAGAGATGGTGCAGAACATCAACGTAACCACTGTGTATCCCGGCGAACGTTTATCAGATCATGTTTATATATATGACGGCTATGTGCTGAGAATTGCCGCATAAGGCAAAGGAGGGTGGAATGATGAGAAAAAATACATGGCGCGGAGTTCCTGGTGTTTTCTTAAACGAGTGGTCAGATCCCGAAATCATATATCAGAGAAAGATATATGACGCTGCCGAAGTTGAAGATACGCTATATGACATCGCAAGGGAAGATATGAACGATGACCCAGACGATGACCAGTTTAATAGCTGGCTCGCCGAGCATTGTGATGAAGTATACGATGTGCTGGATGAGATCGATCCTATTGGCACAGCGTATAACCATGCGACTCGTAACGACACCGTGGTCAAACATAACGGCTACGGCGATCCTTATATTATCGCCTCATAAGAAAGGAGAACGAAATGGAAGATATACAGAAATCGCTGGATTATCTATGTGAGGCCATTAGGCAGACAAGGGCGGGTGGAACAGGGAACCCGCTCAAGCGGCTGGAGTATCTCGACACCGGAACACAACAGATTGTGCGCCCTATTTTTGAGGATGGGGCAGGACGCAACGGTTACTACGATGTCAGTGTCAGCGGAGATAGCGGCATTGCCGTGCTGATGGATGTATATAAGCACTTCATAAAGGAGATGTGGTAGGCAAATGGATAAGCTATTACAGGAATTGTTCGACCCAAAACGGTGGGAGGTTGCAATCGAAACCGGGGTTGACAAGGATATGAATAAGACCGAGCTGAGGGCGCTGACAACGCCCGACGTTCGTGTAAGGTTGTACAAGGCAATTCGGGATGGGCAGTACGCGATTGCACCGCCGCATACGGCGCTCATCCCGAAAGATACGCCGGGAGAATTCAGAACGGTGTATATCTGCGAGAACATAGACCGTATATTCCTGAGCATTGTTAATAATATGCTGTTTGATCTGTGCGGCGATATGGTTCATCCGCAGTGCAAGTCTTATCAGACAGGAATAGGAACCGGGAAAGTCGTTAAAGAGTGTTCGGCGCTGATAGGGAAAGCGAATGGAAATGTGATTGGCTATAAGTCGGACCTGTCGAAATACTTTGACAGTGTGCCGCTGCGGTACATTAACGAGGTGTTTGACAAAGTAGAAGCCCGTGTAGGGAAATCAAAGGTAATCGACATCCTGCGAGAGTTCTATGCGAGCGATCTGTATTTTGACACCGATGGAAGTCTTGCGCATAAGTTCCAGTCACTCAAACAGGGCGTAGCGGTTGCGTCGTTCCTTGCAGATGCGATGCTATATGACATGGACGATGAGATGTCAAAGCGCGGTGGGTTTTATGTCAGGTATTCTGATGACTGTATGTATATCGGACCTGACTATGTTGACGCGATGAATATGATGCGTCAGTATCTTGCGCAAAAGGAACTTACGCTCAATCCAAAGAAAATTGAGTACATTGACGGAGAACGCTGGGTCAAGTTTCTCGGGTTCTCCCTAAGGAAAAACGAAATTTCGATCAGCCCTGGACGTCTTAAAACATTCCAGCATGAGATCGAAAGCAGAACAATAAAACAACGCTGTATAAATATGCATGATGCATTATGCAAAGTTAATGCATATTTATACAAAGGGAAATACAGTTGGGCAACGTCGGTACTGCCAATTATCACGAATCAGCACGACATTGATATGCTGAATGATTTTGTGATGGATGCGCTGAGAGCGTGTAAAACGCATAAAACGCAGATCGGCGGTCTTGGCTACAACAAAGATGGGAAGTCTGGCTGTGTAATTCGCGGTAAAGGAAAGAATGTTCGCGCCAATAGGGAAAAGACAGCGGCGCGTATTGAGGGATATAGATCAATACGTATGATGCAGAACGCCATTAACACGGATAAGGCTGCGTTCGATACGCTTGTGAGGGCAATGCCATGACAGTATATGAACAGGCGGTGTCTGCCGCCGAAAACGGAAAATATGTAAGGGTGAACTTCTACGATAATACAATAACGATCGGCAAAAAAATTATAAATTGCCAAGCAGAAGATAACCTGATAGCGAGATATGAATGGAATCAGCTGTTCGGATATCTGGAACAGTTGTATGAAGCATATAAGGTAAGCATGCCAGCAAAGCGAAACCGGCACAGTTACTTTTATGCGAAGCCGGCTGAGGAGCTGACAGATGAAGAGCTTGTTACTGGCGAGCCGCGCGATGTAGCGCGGGTCAAGCTGGAAGCTGCAATTCTCTGCTACAAGTTAAACGGTCAGCTTGTATGGCCGGATGATAAGAAGTGGTTCATTAAAGGAAACGATGGCGAATTTGTTCTGTTAAAGGAGTGGCTCGTATGACAAGAGAAACGAGATGGGCGGTATTGGAACAGAATGGCATTGATACATCAAAGTTTTTCGACATGATGCACGGTGTCAGTTCAGACAATGTCAGTGACGATATGGCGAATCAGATAATGGAGAACGGATACATCGCTAATAGCCATCTGTTTAGGCGGTGGGTTATGGCACATTACATCAGAATGTACAAAGATGCGAAGACATGCCACATGCTCATAGTGGACTATGCCGCTGAAAAGTACGGCAATTATGACTATATGCTTAAAACGATGTGTAACGAACTGCGTGTGCTTTCTATTTTAAAGACCGCAGATCGCGACTATTACGAGGAGAGAAAACAATTCTTTGATTACAACATCGTAACAAGAATTGTAAAGGACTATGTTCATGATGTGTCTGCATACATAAAGAAACGGGCGATTAAGCGAGATGATGGTGGCATCCGTATCTGTAAGAAAACTTATAACAGCGTGGAAGAGATTCTGACTCCGCTGTTTAAGCTCTATACGGAGCTTCTGCGGTGCGACGAAGAAGACTATCGCAATATGTATCGCATAGTTTATGCAATCAAAGAACATACACTTCCTATTGGCGCTTATAAAAGAGCAGATAACGCAGGAATAACAAAGTCATATGCCTGGGCGCATACGTTCTGCGAAGAGGGTGCATATTACACATTGATGAATCTTGTAAAGTTTCATGGTGTTGGCATTGAAGGGAATGCACCTGGCGAAGCGAGCGTTAAATTTCTGCGCGATAAACTAAACAATCGTTATCTGCAACTTGATCTTGTAAGGTTTGTTGACATTGCAGCGGGTGTTTTATTGTCACATAATATGACAAACATCCAATAAAATGTAACCCGCTATAGGGTGCGCGTTTTCACTATCACAATTCAATAACAACACCGCGAAGCATGTCTTCAGGAACTGCTGGAGACACCTTACGCGATGCGAGGCATCTCCAGCAGTTCCTGAAGACATGCTTCGCAAATGTGGTGTTATATGAAACTTTTACAGAAATATAGGGAGATAGCCGAAACGTGTAGAGAGAGAGGTGTGGCGGCCTCAGTATCTTACCAGACGTATTCGATTCAGTTCGGCAGCCTAGAGGCGCTGCATCGCCGCTGCGTGCGCATTGCGTGCTCTGCAGCGCCTCGCGCCAGCCAACATGAAACATTTACAGAAACGCCACGGATACGGACGGTAAGAGCATAAGCGAAAGGAGATTTGAGATGAGAATTAAGCACTGGCAGGGGTACGGAACGGTTAATGCGGTTAGGGTGAAAGATCGTTCGTGCACGCTTCATATTCGCGTAAGCGGAAATCACGAGTGGGGCTTGGAGCGTGACGATACATATGACTTATACAACTGGCTTGTCAAGAGATTTGATAAATCGGTTCCGGATTATTTGCAGTGGTATCGGACTGCAATCGTTAGTGTCAATGACCGCTACGAAAACGGTGAAGAGGTTTGTGACTATATGTTCACGTATTAGGGAGGATTGCGTGATATGCAAAGAGTGAAAACAGTTACTGAGACAAAGCATATGTTTAGACATGCGCAAAGCAGCGCGTTTGAATACAAGCAGGTCCAGACAATGATTGCGCTGTTTAAAAGCGAAATGGCGCGAGAATGGGATAATGACGAAAAGGTAATTTATTGGTCATCAGGAAACAGCAAGACCCATATACCTAGTTACTCTACAATGCCGGGTCTTGACTGCGTTGGAGATAACGGAGCGTTTCCTCCGTGCTTTGTCAGTGGTGAGTGTTATGCGTTGCGCGACATTATATACACGGGCTGCATGGCAAACGCTGTTCATAATTCGGTGCTGATACGAAAGTATCCGCAAGAGTTTAGGAAATCGTTGTTGGATTATGTTGTTGGAAGTGAAAGCGAAAACGAAAGGAGAGAAGCAGCGTGAAAGCAATTAGATTACATGTTGAAGGAGATTGGGTAGACAGAAACGAACTGGACGCAGTATGTGAAACGTGTGAGCGTGCGCAGCAGACAGATGTGCTGACCTACACGAAAAAATACAATCTCGTTAATCAGCGCATCAAGGAATGCGGAATGTTACCAGCCAATTTGAAACAGCTCTACTCGTCATGGGATGGGCTGTCAATGAACAATCCGTATCACATGCCGCTGTTCGTGGTGGCAAAGGATATAGCTGATTTTAATCGGCTGGTTGCGGCATATGGAGAGCGCGGACGGACGTGTCAGCATGTGAAAGACAACGGAAACGGCACGTTCACCGTCACGGTGCGACACTGCAATGAGTGCTATATGAATCACGAACAGGGAAACGGACACGGCGGCTGCTGGGATATGAAACCGGCAGACAGTGCGGAGCATGTAATGGCTGTTATTGCACTGGCTCATTAATGGAGGAGATTATGTTGCGTAAACTTTATGACATTGTAGCTGCTGTTTCACTGTTAGCGATGATTGGTCTTGCTGTGCTTGTTACGAAAGGAGGGCGGTATGCGCAGTACCGCATTATGCGATGAATAGAGAAGAAGCGAAGAAATTATTGTGTGAAGGCAAAAAAGTCAGCGAGATTTTCGATCTGATTCCGGGACAGGAATGTCTAATCTACAAGGGAGAATGGCCGGACAACCCGGAGACATCTGATGAGATCATTTATATCCCGGACATCTATCTGAATGATCTGGATGACGACGATGTACCGATATCCGAAAGGCTCAGTCTCATGTATACGGCGAAGGATTTTCTTAATCAGACCTGCGGAAATATTGCTGCCGCAAAGGATCTGTTCGAATTCGTCGACTGGCAGAATCCGAACATCCAGGATCTGATGGACTGTACGGACGATGAGGAAGCAAAGCAGCTTTACGGGCAGACGTGGGAAGAAATGTTTAAAGATCATTTTTATAATAAAGACCAAGTAGGAGAAATCAGATTGCGTACTATACCGGGTGGTACATATACATGGAGGGAAATCAAATGACATACATTCCAAAGTTATCCGTTAGGTTAGTACATGAAGGGAAGATGAAGTATTCGGTCGATGGTCCGTTAAACTCTCCGGACGTTATCTATCGACAGTTTGCAAAACTCTTTAAGAATAAGATGCAGGAAGAAATGGTTATCGTATTTCTTAATTCTCAGCTTATGCCAGTCGGCGTGCAGGTTGCCGGAGTTGGATCTAGTCAGACGTGCATTGTCGATAAGAGTGCGATCTTCCGCACAGCCATCCTGTCTGGCGCGTATGGGATTATCATGATGCATAATCATCCATCTGGCAACGCAACGGAAAGCGAGCAAGATATTGATATAACAAAGGAAATGATAAAGGTAGGCAAACTGCTTAGCATTCCGGTACTTGATCACATTATCGTGACAGACAACAGCTACAACAGCATGCGAGAAAGCGAGAAGGTGAAGTTTTAATGCAGTCTCGACAAAATAAGCGATATCTGGTATAATGACAAACATCCAACATATTTCGGAGGCGTAATGATTCAGATCAAGGTGTTTTTAATTATCGTAGTAGCGGCATTTGTAGCTAGTCGGGTTGCGCTTATAGTAGCGCTTCTTAAGTTGAGAGAATTTCAGGAGGATAATTATGCAGATTATTGATTTTGAGAAGAAGGGAAATGTGGTGAGATTTTACCTCGGAGATGCAAGCACGGATTATCACGGAGACGACTGGGACGACAGGCCGTACGACTGCAATGCCGGTGAGGTGTACGAAGAGTATGTGAAGGGATACCGCGACATGGTATTCCCGTTTGATGATCTGGTGCTGGAGCCGTGCGATGGAGCGTATGACTGCGACGTGTCGAAGAATGATATGAAGAATCAGTGCGTTCCGTGCATTGTCGTAGTCCCAAAGAAGATTCGGAATGACTATTATGAGACAGATTTTGCATATTGGGTCGGAGCAAAGGAAGGCAAAAGATATTATTTCGGAGACGAGATGGAACCAGGCTCCGCATCACGAGATGAGTAACAAAAGAAGGGTGGTAAATAATTTGGATTGTAAGGGATTTGAAATGTTCGTAAGGGATGCGGTTGCAAGTTACACCAATAGAGTGGAACGAGATGATTTTGTATTCCCAAGCGATGTGTACATCACATGGCAGTGCAAAACACTGCAGAACTGGAAGGCTCTGGCGGCGACACCGCTGCCGGATGGGCGGTATTTTGAGGCCACGTTCAACGGAAATACGAATGAGTTGTATTTGGATGTATACCGTAAGGAAGCCAGCGAGGTAAAGAAACTGTGATTACGCACAGATGTAAAGGAAGCCTGAAGGCAGGCATAGCTATCCGGTACGGGAAGGACGTTTTTAACAGAAACGCGTGGCGAATATGGGCACCCATTCTTGATGATGAATGGATCACAACGCGTTTAGAATCAATAGCAGAAATTCAGTTTTGTCCGTTCTGTGGGCAGAAGCTGGAAGCGCCGGAAGAGAAAACAAGCGATGAGCGATAAAACAAGCGATAAATACAGAATCACGCTGACAGAGAATCAGCTTGCGCTCTATGTGAGCCTGATGTGGAGGGAATGATGAATGATTTAATCAGCAGGCAGGCGGCGATTGATGCGCTGAAAATACAAAAGAGGTGGCAAGATGAAAGTTTTAATTGCTTGCGAAGAATCGCAGCGTGTCTGCATTGCATTCCGTGAGCGTGGACATGAAGCATATAGCTGTGACATTCTGGAGTGCTCCGGCGGACACCCGGAGTGGCATATATTAGGGGACGCGGTTCCGCTCGTGAATGGGGACTGCACCTTCAAAACGATGGACGGAACGGAACATACGATAGAGGGCAAATGGGATTTGCTTATTGCACACCCGCCATGCACATATCTTTCCAATGCAGGGGCAAGATGGCTATATGCTGGAGGGAATTTGAATCAAGACAGATACAAAAAAGGTCTTGATGGCAAAGATTTCTTTTTGAAGTTCTTTAACGCTGATTGCGACCAAATTGCCATCGAGAACCCTATTCCTTCAAGCATTTATGGTTTGCCGTCTTATACGCAAGTCATTCAGCCGTATGAATATGGTGAGCCGTGGAGCAAGAAAACGTGCTTATGGCTGAAAGGTCTGCCGAAGTTAATGCCTACAGAGATAGTCAGCGATCATAAGCCGTTTTGTTCGTCCGGCAGTTACAGCAAATCGCATGACCCGAAATACAAGGGCGCAAGCCGTAAAGGTGGAAGCGCGAAAAGCCGTAGCAAAACTTTTCCGGGAATTGCAAAAGCTATGGCAGAACAATGGGGGTGACAGTATGAATGATTTAATCAGCAGACAGGCGGCGATTGATGCATTAGATTTTGAAATTGTCCACATGACAGCTTATTGTGATGGGAAAAATGAGGGCAATCCGTTAGCGCAATACAACAAAGGATTAGAAGACGGAAAAAAAGCAATCGAAGCATTGCCATCCGCGCAGCCAGACATTATCAGGTGCAAGGATTGTAGATTTGCGACCTTAACATATGATGGCGATTGCAAATACTGTCAGTATTTAGAAGGCGAATTTGGCTTAACAGATGCAGTCTATTTTGACGGGAATGATTACTGTAGTCATGCGGAAAGGAGAACCAATGAATGATCTAATCAGCCGTCAGGCGGCGATCCGATGGGTAAAGACAGAATGCAATCCATACGGAAAACCTACGCTTGATTTTGAAAGCGGCAAAAAGGTTATAGAGCATCTGGAACAGATGCCATCCGCAGAGCCAGAACGGAAGAAAGGGAATGAGAAATGTTCAAACGAACTGCCGTGTGGGTGGTGTTCACTCTTTGACACACCGTGCTTTGGTAGAGGGGGTGAACAGGATGAGTGACTTAATCAGCAGACAGGCGGCGATTGATGCGATTATGGGCGAGCCTACAGACGCGCATTATCCGAGCTGGTATGCGGAACGGCTTGAGCAGTTGCCATCCGTACAGCCCGAACCTCTATCCGATGCCTATACGAAAGCAGTATGGACATGGTTGCTTGAGTACCAGATCAAGGCGGCAGAACTAAAAGGCAGATATACACCGTATGAGGTGCTGTCGTGGGTGGCGAATGACTGGAGGAAAGAGCATGAAAGATCTGATTGGCAGACAGGCGGCGATTGATGCGCTGTCGCAGTATCCATTTGAAAAGGTGGTAAATTGCGTTTCAATCATTGAGGAATTGCCATCCGCACAGCCAGAGCGCACATGCGTAAATTGTGGCAGGACAGCAAATAACGGTGGATGGTATGCAGACGGGAGAACAAGATGCCCGATAGAAGAACATTATGCATTGCCAAAAGATGGGTACTGCCATTTGTGGGAGAAACGGAACGTTACGGATGACGATTATCCAGAAAGGCGGGAAGATGAGCGACCTGAATCATGATTTACACGCCAGAGCGGTCAAGGCGTTGTCTGAAAACGAAGTGCGAAAGATGGAACACTTGCGGTGCGGCAGCGAGCCGGTGCCGGAGTTTGAGAGGGTAGAAGAATGAAAGAGACAACGCTTTATATTTGTGAGATCTGTGGAGAAAGGTACGCAGACAGGAAAGAAGCCGAGAACTGCGAAGCGGCGCACATCAAACCCAAGAGACTTACAAAGTCAATGAAATTCCACCCATACAAGAGCGGAAAAGGCCCGACTCTTACACACTATGAAGCATCTCAGTACCCTGACTGGATAGATATCGAGATGCAGGACGGAAACACTGTCAGATACAAGCGATAGGAGGATAGGAGGCCACAATGGAAATTGAAAGAGTAATGAAAATAAAAACAACGGATATCCAGGTTGGAGATCGGCTCCACGTCGATCATTATACGGCAACGTGTCAGGAGATCACACCGAAAAGAGCGCTCTTCCTCCTCGACCAGTATCTCGACGACACCTACGAGATAAACGCCAGTGATACCAACGTGGGCGGTTACGCGAAGAGTGATCTCAGGGAGACGCTCAGGAACAAGGAAATCCTAGATGTCTTCAAAGGAATCCGCGACTACATGGCGCCGTTTGAGAACGGCGACCTTATCCGGATCCCGTTTGCCGGCGAACTTTTTGGCAATAAGCTGCCAAAATGGTGTGAGCCAGACGGGCACAAACAGTGGCCGCTTATGCAGGACGTACGTAACAGATTAGCCTCGAGATGCGGCGAGTGTGAATGGGGCTGGCTTCAGAACAAGGTAAAAACGTCATCGACGAATTTCTGCTATGTCGCCGCCAACGGCCTTGCGGGCGCCTGGCTCGCCTCGGGTGTCATCGGGGTCCGGCCGGCTTTCCTGATTGCGAAGTGGAAAGATAAAGAACCTGCACTGAGAGATTTTGATAATCACAATCCGGTAGTGAATTCTGATCGTGCTTATGTACTTAAGAACTCAGGAATTTATTATGGATATCATTGAGGATGGAAAAGTATGAGACAAATTGATGCTGATAGACTGTTATTTGATTCAGTCGAAACACTATTTAACATCGACTCTATCACACGCGATTCAACACTAAAGAACAAGAAGAAGGTAGACCTTATACGTCAGGAGACGGAGCACTTCTTAAAAAGCCATACTGGTCAGAGCTGATCTGAAGGAGCTTGTGGGTAGAATGACAAGTCAACACATTGAAAAACGGTTACTTAAATATATACCCAAAGAGATAAGAAAATATGTTGTTTGGCTAGACTTTGAACCGTCCTCACACGTTTACTTCCTCACATTCGAGAAAGACGGAAAAGAAGTAAACTCCGAACCTTCGGACACGGTATCAGAGCTTAACTGGAATGCTAAACAGTGCATGGCAGAACTAGAAGCAGGCTGTCCTATCCGGCTACGGGGAGAAATGGAAAACCATGACACACGAACAGGCAGTTGAAAAGGCATATCATTGCAAAGATTGGTCAGATAGTTACATCGTTGAAAAAGATGGAGAGTACGAGGTTGTTTACAATGACGAAGACCTTGAGCGCGCAAAGGCCGCAGGTTGGAAGTTCGCAGGAGGTTGGAAGCATAAAACGCAAGCTGACAACGGATCATCATATGTTGAATTTACGAAGACGAAAATACATCAACTGAAGATCTTAGATTGTTTCGCTGATGAAATCATTGCCGGTAACAAGATGTTTGAGTTAAGGGAAAACGATCGAGGCTACCAGAAGGGCGATTACATTTGCTTCACGGTGATTTCAGACGAATCCGGAAGGGAAATTAAGCATGCAATCAATACACGCCTGTACGAAATTACATGTGTTCTTAGCGGATGGGGATTAATGGACGGGTATGTAGCGCTTGGAATCCGGGAGGCAAACAATTAGGATGATGTTACATAAGTGGAATTATAAAACAAATGAGTATGGTCCCTACGAAGTCCCGGACGACTGGAATGTATCGACTTTCGAGGCCGATATGGGATCCATAGTCAACTGTGCGGAATGTGGGAAATCAATTATGTTCGGGCAAGGATACACCAGCAGGAAGATTCACACGCTTTTCGGCATGGGATATGTCGTTTGCAAAGACTGTTACGACAAAGAAATTGAAGAGGAATTGAGGACATTACATGAGACTGATTGACTCAGATGATCTGCTAAAGCGTTTTGAATCGTTAGAACTGATGAGCGGTGAATATGCGGAAAGCTTCACGAATATGGCAGGGAATCGGTCGATGGAAATTAAATGTGCGAAGGACTATATCGACAATGCAAAAACCATTGATGCCGTGCCGGTAGTGCACGCGCACTGGATTGATCAGAAGCATGGAACTTATAAATGTTCAAGCTGTGGGCAGTTCCTCGACTTCGGAGGAGTGAATGCGGGGAGAGGAGATGCAAACTACTGTCCGAACTGCGGTGCAAAGATGGATGAGGAGGAAAGCAAATGCTGAAATTGTTTAAGGCGTTGCGCAAGGGAACACAAAAAGATGCGTGTAAAGGATGCGATTACTACAATCCCGCAAACGGAACGTGTAAGTCAAAAAAGTGCTCAACCGGAAATCCGCACGTTACTAATTTTGATAGAAAGCATTGTAAACCGTATCACAGTGCAAGCGATAAAAGGGAAAACAAGCGATATGAGACGATTTACAGCTGAGCGAAGGGTGGAAAAAAGGATGAATGAAAAATACATCAAAGTAGAACTGTTCATGGACTTCCTTGACCGTAACGCAAGGGATGACCTGCTTACGCCGGCGGATATTGGGACCGCACTAGAAATGATACCGGCAGAAGACGTAAAGCCGGTAGTGCACGCGCATGTTGTATGGGCAAAAACAAATATCAGTTATCAAACACAGTGTTGCAGTAACTGTCATCGCACTTTCATTAGCAGACCTGATGAAACGATACAATTTTGCCCACACTGTGGGGCAAACATGGACGAGGAGGAAGGAAATGACACCGGAACAGAGAGATAGGCTTGCTGATACCGCGGCAAGTTGGAATAAAATGGATGGTACTGGTAATTAGATATATAATTAAAAGGAAAGGAGCTACTTATGACACCTGATGAGAAATATATTCTGGCCCAACCGCCAGAGAACCTTACGCCATATATGCTGAAGACACGTATTCGCTTAAGAGACGAGCAATTTATTGCGTGGGGAACAAATGAAACGCTTGAGCTGATTTTCCTGCTAATTTTTATATTTGACTTCTCTTTAATCGGAAGCTGGTATGTTTGGATTATTTCACCACTTATCTTAGGTGCGTGGATTGTATTGCAGGCTATTAAAACCAAACAATATAATAAGAATGCAACGGAGCTTGATATTCAATACAATCCCGTAGCTTACCTGGTCGTGCGTGATAATATTGACTTAAATAAATATATGTATATTATGGCATTCACATGTGAATTTGCTAATTTTGAAAAGGAAATTAGCAAAGTTATTGAAGATACGAAGCTATTTTGTAAGAAAGATATTAGTAAGGAGTGTATTGATTATATTTATGCTCCATATAGAAAAGTCGCTAACGACATAGCAGATGGCAAAACATACCATAAAGTTTGGGTAGAGAAACCGGAGGGATGGGATGACAGGTTAAAAGTTGAGGGGTACTTTAGCGGGTTGTTAGAAATAAAAACATATTATTATGAAAGGACTGGTAAATCGGTTTATGACAGGTAGAGATGATTATCAGATGGCTGTTGAAAATACGATCTCAAAGCGTATCGAAGGCAAACCTGCGTATGTAAGATCGTATTATTTATCAATGCAATATCCGTCAATGAGAACAAAGAGCGAATATCTTAAGCACGTCGTGAATTATTTGAATTATATAAGTAGCGAACTTGATGTAGACATTAGTGATCCGCATAATTTCAACACAAATAATGTAGCGGAATTTTTACATTCCATTCAGTATAAGATAACAACAGAAGGGAAAGTACCGACATCTGTTGCATATCGTAAGTTAGTTTGGACATGCCTTAATAATTTTTTTTCATACCTAGTTTCAACACATGAAATCGAATCAAATCCGCTACAGTCCATTAAGCGTCCTACAGGGCATGATAATGTTAAGCGTGTATCATTAAATAAGGTAGGAATTCGTAATGTTCTGGAAGATATTAGCGAGTATGACGGAGAATTTAAAACAAGAGATCTTGCCATGGTGATACTGTTTTTGCAGACGGGCATACGAGTGACAGCGCTTTCAGAATTGGATATTGAAAATATTCGTTTTCAGGTAGTGTCGTCGGATGGGCAGATTCATTCTGCCACAGACGTGGTTGGCGCCTCTATCATAGTCGTTGACAAGAGAAATAAAGAATTTGAAAAAGTTATTTCAGATACAGCAGCTCGTTATTTGTATCTGTGGCTTGTTGACCGCGACATTATGCTGGCAAAAATGGGAATTCAAAACCAAACTGCGGTATTTATCAATAAAGATGGACAACGGATTAGCCCGCATGGAATCGAAAAAACTATGACAAAGCTGATGCCGCAAGTAGATGGAAAGCAAATTACGCCGCATGCGTTGCGTCGCACATACGGAACCATGCTTTACCAGCAGACGAAGGATATTTACTATGTACAGCGTGCGATGGGACATTCAAGTCCTGCCACAACACAGATGTATATCATTGACGATGGGGAAGACAAGCACAAGGCTGCAGATATTATGGATAAGATTTGTTTTGGAACACGTGTTCAGGGTTGATCTGGTGTCCTATGATAGCAGATCGCAAAAGGAAAGAGAGGTGGCAAATATGATAAGCAAGAAGAGAATCGCAGAACTGTTAAACAAGTGGTTTAAAGCAGACCCTATTTCTGACAAAGATAAGCCCTGGTATGCTAAAGAGAGCAATGTTGACAATTATTTAATACATGTAACCGTAGACAATGAAACTTATGAAGTCTACATGGGCGGCGATGATGAAATGATTGAAGACGATGAATTTTATCAGTTGGGCGTGACCAAAGACGGCAAAGTCTATCAGTTTTATTTTAATACCACCGACGAAAACGGAAACGACATAGAACTAGACTGCATCGACTACACAAAAGCATACAAAGTGGTAGATGTAACCGAATACTATATTCAATAGGAGGGCATAATATGGAACCTACATCATGGATTTACGATAAAAGCGATATTAATCAGATGGAAGATATTTGTGCATCATGCCCAAATCATGGAGACGATTGTCGAATGTGTGTAGTCGCCAGAATTATTTCTAATGATTACAGGAATGAGCTTCTCGACGAAGGTATGTCTGTGACACTGGATGATGCTTTTGCAATGTTGTACGATTAAAAGGAAGATAACAATTGATTCATCGCGGAGATTTATATTATATTACACTTAACAAGAAAAAGCACGGGCATATACTCACAAAGGAACGCCCGGCGCTTGTAATATCGAATGACCATAACAATTGTTTTGCCAGAACGGTAAATGTTATTCCATTGACAAGCTCTTTTTCTGCGTCACGAGTGCCATATCACATCATGATTCGTGGATTTGGACTTAGCCGTACGAGCTATGTAGTGTGCGAACAGATATCGACCATAGATATTACGGAGCTAAAGGCAGAAAAATATGTCGGAACGATCACGGATGAGAACTTGTTAAGTAAAATCGTAAATGGAGTAATTACTCAGATCGGAGGTTCGGCATAATGTATAACAATGATCAGCGAGAGCAATTTATAGAGACAACAATACAGACTTATAATAAGCAGGTTAGTGCGCGTAAGGCATTTAATAGGGTTGAGGAATTCGAACAGCAAGCGCAGCGAGACATTGCCACATTTAGTAAGGTGTGAATGCAACGTGCTTCTGGATCAAGTAGTACGAGTACGCTACACCGTATCTAGTTGACAAACATCCAACAAAATGATATAATACAGCCATAGCAATTAAGAAAGGAGCGCGTCATGCAACGGGTGTTCAGATATGGCAGACGAATATATATGGTCGTGTCGCTTCTGCGGAAATGTGTTTAGCGGGAGCGAGATGGCGACAAAATATCACAAATACGGAAACGCAAATATCGGACAGAAGTGTTGTCCACGGTGTCGCAGTTCTGACATCACATGTATTAGCTTACCGTTTCGCCAAGTGGATAATGAGTCTCATTCGCCAGTATTAACATCATTCAACGAAAGCGAGGGCGACGATGAAGATTTTTTTAGCCAGTTTTGGGAAAGCGGTGTGGTAACCGATCAGAATGAATAAGAGTAAAAGGAGATGTAATTTATGGCACTTGTAAAAGCAAAGCGATTTAACATTTACCCGAAGATCCTGCTTGATGGCGCGTCAGGGGCAGGCAAGACATATTCCGCGCTTTCGCTTGCAACGGGATATGATGCAAAGGCGGGGCACAAGGGAATTGCTCTTGTAGATACGGAAAACGGAAGAGCAAACTATTATGCCGACCAGTTCGACTTCGGTGTGATTGACGACCTCGGCGCTGGGCGTAACGCAGATGACAAGTACAGCCCGGAAAGTTATATTGCGGCTATCCAGGAAGCGGTTGATGCAGGATGCTCGGTGCTTGTAATTGACAGCCTGAGTCACGAATGGCAGTACCTTAATCGCGTTCATGATTCGATGCCTGGTAACAGCTTCCAGAACTGGAGACCGCTGAAGGCAAGACACACAAAACTGTTTGAATATATTCTTCAGGCTCCGATCTGCATTATTGCGACGGCGAGATCAAAGGAAGAGTACGTTCTTGAAGCAAACGACAAAGGAAAACAGACGGTATCTAAAAAGGGTCTTGCACCAATTCAGGACAGCCAGATTGAGTATGAGTACACAGTAACGTGGAATATCGCACAGGACACGCATGTTGCTGTTACCACGAAGGATAACACACATCTGTTTGAAGGCTCGTACAGGCCGCTTACAAAGGAAGACGGCGAACGGCTGTATGATTGGGCTAATAGCGGAGTAACAGCACCGAAGCATGAAGCGCCGGTTGCAGCGCAGTCACCTGTGGATGATATTGCGAGTGTGAAGCAGCTGATTAATGCGACTGCGGGAAGGCTTTATTCAACCCATAAGGAAGCTGTGATGAGTACAGTTAAGAAGTACGCACCGTCTGGAAATCCGAACAGCATTACAGATATCGATGTTGCGCGTTCGCTGCTTGAAGAGCTGAACGCTATTGCCTAACTAAAAGGAGAATTAATTTTATGAACAAGATTATTATCAGTGGGAACCTTGGTGCGGATCCGGAGGTTAGAGAATTTAACGGGAAGCAGCAGCTTACCATGAATGTCGCGGTAAGACGCAGCTACAAGAACAAAGACGGTCAGTACGAATCCGACTGGTTTAGAGTTGTTGACTTTATGGATTCGCGCATCAAGTTTATCACCGAGCACTTCCACAAGGGAGACGGAATTATTGTAGAAGGCCATGTGCAGACTGGCAGCTACACAAAGCAGGATGGAACAAAGGGATATAGCTTTGATGTGATGGTTAATAACGTCGAGTTTGGACCGGGGAAGCGGTCAGGCTCTGATGCACAGACAACGCCAAATCGTCCTGTTACTACGACGTCAGCAGCTCCTGATCCGCAGGCGGGTATTCCGACCGATAGCGGATATGAATCAACTCTTCCGTGGTCATGAGGATTAACATATGGATGAACTCTTTCAGCACGAAATCGTGAATTCGATGACGTGGAGTTTCAGCCGGATTAATGCCTTTGGAGGAAGCGAAAAAGAAAAAGGATGCCCTTACGAATGGAAGTGCAATTATATTGATTGTATTCCACAGGAGGGCAATGCCTATTCTGATTTCGGAGGCTTCGTCCACAAATGTCTTGAGTTCTTCTTTAAAGGAGAACTCAACATTTTTAATATTACAGACTATTACAAAGAGCATTATCTGGATAACGTTACACACGATTTTCCCAAAAACAAATATAAAGATCTTGCGACAGATGCCTACGAGTCTGGTCTTGCTTACTTGCAGACAGTGGCGGACATTACTGATAAATACGATATTCTCGGCGTTGAACAGAAAATCACAACTAAAATTGACGGACATGATTTTATTGGATTCATTGATCTTCTGTTAAAAAGAAAAAATAACGGCGAAATCGAATGTTGGGATCACAAATCGACACGTCTGAAAATTCTAAAGAATGGGGCTATTTCTAAAACTGATCAATGGCACTGGGAATCGTTTAAAAGGCAGCAGCTCTTATATTCAAAATGGGTAAAGGAAACATACGGTAAATTCCCTGCAAGACTGCGTTGGAATATGTTCCGTATGAATAAAATATTAACCTACGAATTTATCGAGAGCGACTATAATGCGGCGGTCAAGTGGGCTGCAGACACAATAAAGGAAATCGAAAAAGAAACAGAATTTCCGCCGAATCCTGACAATTATTATTGTTCTGTGCTATGCGGATATCGCCACAGCTGCCCATACAGGCCTAAAAAGGAATATGAAAATACGGCAGATTAGTTTTTATCGAAGCAATCCGATCAGATGTGACTGCTGCGGGCAGAGTATCCGGAATGTATGCGAGATCACAGCGGCGGATGGAACCATCATTCATCTTGGCCATGACTGCTACAGAAAACAAATAACAGACGGGTTATCACAACTGCAAAAGACAAAAGTACAAGACGCTGAACGTGCAATTCGTCACTGGGAAGACCAGAAAGAGGTGTGGGAGACGCTGACGGAAGATGCCTATCTCAAGGCCGCCTGGAAGTACGGCGTACAGGCATCTGAAGAATATCCGTATGGGGCGTCTGAATCTTTTGAGGAACTGCGGGAATGGATGCTACAGTCTCTGATTCCCGCAAGAATTAAAAGAGCCGAGGCGGAGCTTGTAAGAAGTTTGCCATGTTAAAAGGAAATCCATGAAGATCGTTAGACTCAGTAAAAGCTGCTGGCGGAACAGAACATAAATCAAGGAGAAGAACGTGAATATTTGCGACCTATCGAATGAAGATATTATCCGTATCGTAACTGACATCTTTTCACCTAAGTGGATTGCAAACATTAAGAGGCATAAGCATGAGGACTATATATCCTGCGACATCTATACGGAATGGTCATCAAAGGACGACAACGACACAGAAGTAATTAAAAATGAGATAAAGTTTCGTAATCCATTCGAACATGGCATGGATGCAATCCGGTCTGACGGAGTGCCTGTAAGAGGAAGCAGCTATATTAAGCTGATGCAATTCTGTTTCGCAAAAGGTATGAAACCGGATTGGATCGAAAACAATCCATATGATGTCAATATAGACAGAGTTGATAGTATGCCTGCCGCTAATCTCTTCACGGGCGAGCAAGTAGTATACATGCCGTTCCACACATGTCGTTAAAAGACAAACATCCAATTTTTGCGAGGTTGATACATGGTTGTAATTAAAGATATGGAGCTTCCAGAATCGTGCGCTGAATGCGTGTGCTGCCATAACGGAATATGCACGCTGATAGGTAAGCGCAATGAGAACATGGAGTCTGGGCGGCTCGAAGATTGTCGGATTAAGCTGGTAGAAACGAAAAACGCAACATGCAGCACATGCAAGCACTATGGAACGGACGATGAAACGTGCTGGATGTGCGATACATTCATGACGATGTACGAACGGAAGCAGGAGTGATGCGCTATGTTAATGGTTCCAAGGACCCTGATAGATGATGCAAAAGAAAAACTTGGCGACCGTAACTGGGAAATCATTTGCGATTGCTATGGTATCGCCAATGATACCACTTTAAGACAGCGCAAAGCCTGCTGCCCAAAGCATGTCGAACATACCGCAAGCTTCTGCTACAACGATAAAAAATATTATGCTCACTGTTTCGGATGTGGATGCACGGTGGATGTCATTACCGCGCTTGAAGAATCCGGCCTTACATACATTGACGCGGTAAAAAAGATATTTGAAGAGGCCGGTATCTCGTATAACTTCTCAGAGCAGCATGTAAAAACGGAAAAGAAGAATTACATTTATCCGACTCTTCCGTCACAGGATAATGACAGAACCAAGGTTGAGCAGTATTGGTCTGTTAGGAAGGTGTCAAAGAAGGCGCTCGATTTCTGTGACGTAAGGGCTGACGAATACGGAAACAGTGTGTTTATCACTTATAATCCGCAGGACGTTGCAACGGATGTCAAGTATAAGCCGACTGAGCTTCACCGCACACCGGGATCTCCGAAGATGTGGCATCAAAAAGGCACATCCTCATCTGAGAATCTGTTTAACATGAACCGCGTAACGCCAACAATGCCGCTTGTAATTGCTGAAGGAGAGCCAGACGTACTTAGTTTTGTAACTGCCGGATATACCAATGTGGTTTCTCCGCTTTCAGGAGCTACGTCGTACGAGTGGATCAAAACAAATCTGGAATTCCTGGATCAGTGGACAAAGATAATTGTTTGCGGAGACCACGACGAGCCCGGTAGAAAGATGAATGATAATATCCGAGATAGACTTGGTTCGTGGCGCGTTTGTGTTGCTGATATTCCAGATATATATGTCGATGCAAACGGTAACAAGCATCACATTAAAGATGCAAACGAGTATCTGTATTGGGCTGGTCCAGAAGCACTGTTAAGCGCGGTAACAAATCCAAAGGAATCTGAAATTCCATCGGTTGTGAACTTTTCGGATATTGCCGAGCTTGATATGTCGCAGATGCCTGGAATTGAGACTGGATTTAAGGAAGTCGATAAGGTGCTGACAAAGCTGTTCTTTGGAACTCTTACGTTACTGGCTGGTCGCTCTGGCGCCGGCAAGTCATCGTTTACGAACGCGCTGATTGCAAATAGCATCGAACAGGGTTATCCGGTGTTTCTGTTCTCTGGAGAAATGCTTCCAGAATACACGAAGTCGTGGCTTATGGCTCAGCTTGCGGGGCCAAGGCACATGTGTGCGCATACCGGCAAAAACGGAGATGTGTATTACACCGTAAATGATGATGTAAAATATGACATTAACTCATATATGAACAATCAGCTTTTTCTCTATCGGGAAGATTTTCCAAGAGACGAAGATTCAATTCTTACATCTATGGAAGATAATGTCAGGAAATATGGAGTTAAGCTTCTTATTCTGGATAACCTGATGACGATCAATCTGAAAAATACCTCTGACGATAAGCTTGAATCACAGAAGCAGTTTATAAGCCGCCTGATCGCGTTTGCTGCCAAGTGGCAGGTCGCTGTTCTGCTATGCTGCCACCTGCGTAAGAGAATGAGCGGAGAGGCTCCTACGACGGATATCGACCTTGACTCAATCGCCGGAAGCTCCGATATAACGAATCTGGCTCATAGAACGATTGGCCTAAGACGTGTGTCAAAGCAGGAGAAGCAGGACGTTGAATCACCGTATAACAACTATGATGTGGTTATTAATATCGCGAAAGACCGCATGGGCGGGCATATCGACCAAGATATCCCAATGCATTATGACGTGAGTTCAAGAAGATTTTACTCAGATTATGCGGAATATGATCATAAATATCCGTGGGACAAGACGGTATATAGAAAGCAGCTTCCGCTTCCTCAATGCCTCGAGAGACAGCAGGCGGGATATGAGGATGCGGTGTTTGGAAGGGATAAGGATATAGCATGATAACAAACTCTCTGACATGTCAGCTTATAGTCAGCCAACGTTTTAGGAGGAATAATAATGTCAGTAAGGTTCACAATGATGGTGGGGCTTCCCGCATCCGGAAAGACAACATATGCGTCATCACTCAAGACTAAGGCAACTGTGCTTTCGTCTGATGATATCCGGCAGGAGATGTTCGGCAGTGGCAACGGATTTACGCCGGAAGAGAATTCGCAGGTGTTCGGAGAGATGCTGAAGCGGACGCTGGAAGAGCTTGGGCAGAAGCACAGCGTTGTTTATGACGCTACAAACATAAGCCGGAAGCGGCGGATGTCGACATTAAGCCAGATTAAAGCGAAGTATCCAAATATCGCTTACGAGTGCATTGTGTGCGTTGCTCCGTTCAGTGTGTGTAAGCGGCGTAATGATAAGCGGTGGTTTGACCAGGTGCCTCAGGAAAAGATGCTTGATATGTGGCATCACTTTGAGGTCCCGTGTCCTCAGGAGGGATGGTCACGCATTCGTTTATATTTCAGTGCTAGTAGAGGAATTAGAATACAGGATCTTTTGGATTTTAACCAGAAGAGCAAGTATCACGCAGAATCGCTTGGCAATCACATGCTAATGTGCCGTGAGTGGATGAAAAGATGTCATGAAGATGCAGACAAGGTAGTTCAGTCTGCTGCGTTTCTTCATGATATCGGAAAGTTTGATACCAAGACAGTTGTCGACGGTGAAGCATATTATTATGGGCATGAGAATGTAGGAGCTTATAACAGCCTGATGGTGCATGATCTTACGTCATTCGGTGATAAACTGCATCGTGCGCTGTTAATAGAACTTCATATGCGTCCATATTTGTATCAGGATAACGATATCTTAAAGACTAAAGATAAGACGCTGTTTGGCAATAAAACTATTGACGAGGTCATGCTGATTCATGACGCCGACATGCACGGCAGAAAGGAACCGGATGTCAAATAACTACGTTCTTACACACCTGCATGACTATTACAGCCTACTTGATTCGGTAACTCCGTTTGAGGCTTACTGCAAACGCGCACAGAGTCTTGGTATGAAGTATATCGCCCGTACAAACCACGGCAATATATTCAACTGGATCTCAGCAACACGTACGGCGCAGGATTACGGGCTGCAGTTCTTACACGGATGCGAAGTATATCTGACACGCTCGCTTGATGGCGAAAAGGTTCGCGACAATTATCACACAATTTTGATTGCGCGGAATTATGATGGCGTAAAGGAGCTAAATAAGCTCGTAAGCATTTCAAACCAGCGCGATCATTTTTACTATAAGCCGCGCCTGTCGTTCGACGAGTTTCTTGGAATCTCAGACAACATTATCAGCACATCGGCATGTGTTGCTGGCCCACTAGCGAGACTTGATGAGGATGATCCGTATTTCGATCGTCTTGCCCGCAAGTATACGTTCCTTGAGGTACAGCCGCATGTCGGATTTACTGAGCAGATGTTCCTGAATAAGCGGCTTGCCGATATCAGTCACGCCACCGGAAAGCCGCTGATCTGCGGAACAGATACACACTGCATTGACAAGTATGCGATGGATTGCAGAAAGATTGTGATGGCACGTAAGCATATAGCGTATGCGGCAGAAGACGATCTTGATCTTACGATGCACTCATACGATGAAGTCGTTGATATATTCCGGAAGCAGGGCGTGTTGTCAGAAGATGACTATATGGCGGCACTCGATAATACTAACTTGCTTGCTGAAATGTGTACGCCAGTAGAACAAGAATGTTCCATCAAGTATCCGATTCTGAATGGATCCGCAGAAAATGATAAGAAAATTTACCTCGAAACCGTTGACCGTATGCTTGAAGATAAGATCAGCAGCGGCGTGATTCCTCAGTCAGAAGCGCAGGCCTTTAGGGAAGGAGTGAAGGAAGAGAACCGTGTGTTTGATAAGCTGAATATGTATGGGTTCATGCTGTTCATGCACACGATTATTGCATGGTGTCACTCTCATGGTATTCCTACTGGCCCAGGAAGAGGATCTGTCGGTGGTTCGAAGATCGCTTATATTCTTGATATCACCGACATTGATCCTATTAAGTTCGGCACAATCTTCTCAAGATTCGCGTCTGAGTACCGTGTCGAGCAGGGCGATATTGATACTGACGTTTGCCCGGATCAGCAGGAAATCGTATTTAATCACATCATTGATGAGTTCGGCAAGGACTATACTGGCTTCATTGTGACATTTGGAACAATCGCAACAATTAAAAGTGCAGTCAACGATGTGTGCGGTGGTCTTGGTGAGCTGTGGAAGATGCAGAATCTTCATGAAGCTCAGATCAAGAACGCGAAAAAGCAGCTTGAAGCGCTGACGGATGATGATAAGATAGCCGAGCTGAAGCGGCAAATAGCGGAATGGAGCGCATATGACAAAAAGCATGAAAGTGATAATCCATATTCCGTTGCTCGTTCCAATAAGATTAAGAATGAGTTCGTTGCCGACGAGGCTAAGGCGCGAGAAAAGTATAAGGATGTTGCGTATTATATCGATGGACTGAT
>Ga0256404_1000776_pt1 | contig 81680 bp, 78 predicted proteins | sample RumenRJG_01DNA_FD_185990 | JGI IMG/M metagenome (GOLD analysis project Ga0256404, IMG submission 185990) | Bovine rumen microbial communities from Lethbridge, Alberta, Canada - RJG_01 | ecosystem: Host-associated > Mammals > Digestive system > Stomach > Rumen | place: Canada: Alberta | collected...
CACCGATAACAATTTGATAACAGCCCATCGTATAGGCTGGATAATATGGACACATCAAATAATCAAAAAAATGAGGTATCAAATTTATGAAGCAAAATCCGTTAAACACGATGCCCAACAACGAGTTCGAGTAAGCAGATTGTATCGTCTGTTCCCCTTTAAGGGCGCTTCGTTTGGGAGGTGGATGGATTGGATGCGAATGAGGTAAAGGCCTTGATCGCTCAGGGAGAAAATATCCATGTGGAATTTAAGAAATCCACCACAGATATTACCAAGGATGTCTACGATACCGTATGCTCGTTTTGTAATCGAGACGGCGGGCATATTTTCCTAGGGGTAAGGGACGACGGTAAAATTCTTGGTGTTGTTCCGGAGGCAGTAGAGCGTATCACCAAAAACTTTGTTACAGCGGTTAATAATAAGGATAAGCTCTTTCCACCGATGTATCTCACACAGAGATTATTCCAGTGGCTATGTTGCCAAATTTGTGATTGAGAAATCACGGATGTATACGGAGAATGCGAATCGGCCCAATGGCTATGGTTGCCTGAACCTGTCTAATTTTACTCCGTACGCTAAGAATCCAGTTATATCAAAGGTGTTTCGAGAAATTGGCTTGGCAGATGAACTGGGGTCCGGCATGAGGAATACTTATAAATACACATCCCTTTACTCTGGCGGCGAACCACAATTCATTGAAGGGGACATGTTTCGTACAATCATTCCCCTGGATGAAGTATCTGTGGGAGTTGTTGGACCGCAAACGGACAGGGAACAAGACAGGGAACAAGACAGGGAACAAGACAGGGAACAAGATCCTTTTACTATTTTAATTGAGTTTTGTAAAGTACCACGAAGCAGGAAAGAAATGCAAGAATATGTAGGTTTGACTGGGCGCAGAAATTTTTTCTATCAGTATGTCAAGCCATTATTGCAGAGTGGAAAATTGAAAATGACTATACCAGATAAGCCTACCAGTAAAAAACAAAAATACGTGAGTAGTTGCGAGTAAGACGAAGAGGAATTTTGTTGACAGATTGAGGTTTTAGAATGGTAATATTTTCTACAGACAGTATAAAGTAATCCTTTGGGGAATGGGAGGCGTGTATCGGGTACACAGAAATTGTGTGAAATCGCTAGAAGATAATGGGGATATAATAGTTATGGGAATTATGTAGGGACATCATATGTAGGAGTCATTGCAATGATACCTAGTCAAAATGAAATGTTTCAGCTGGTTTTAAGTGCGGTTGCTAGCCTTCCGCAATTTACGAGAAGACAGGTAAAGCAGATAGTTGCCGAAAAGTTACATCTTACGGAACAGGAAAAAATGAGAAAACCAGTAGCGGTGCGCTGGTTTATGAGAGTCGTGCGAGCTGGGCAGTTTCGTGGTTAAACGATGCCGCCTACATTGAGCGCACCAAGCGTGCAACGTACATGTTCAGGACTTTTTGTTGACCCTGTTAAGCTATTGCTTGGAGAAAAAGATTACATTCTTTATACCCTTAAGAGTTAGGAATTTCCTCATGAGAAGAAGGTAGATTATATGTAGGCTGCTGCAGGGCTTGGACAGCTTCATGACTGCCGTGTTGCTCACCATGCCAACGACGATTGAGTTCGAGTAAGCCTTGTTGATTTTTGTATCATTTATCGCTATATGATAGAATAAGGACAGGAGACGGTTGTTATGGTAGCGAAAACGGCTAATGTAATACTGTAAGGCCTTGCAAGGGATGGAGCCGTAAGCAACAGCTTTATTGTGCGTTGCTCGTATGGGGGAAAGGTCAAAATGGGCGTTTATCTAAATCCTGGGCCGTATAAGTTTCAGGAGGCGCGGCGCGCCAAAATTTATGTTGATAAATCTGGCCTCCTGAATTATACAAATGAGATCTTGGAAACGCCGCAGAAGTATATCTGCGTCAGCCGGCCGCGGCGCTTCGGTAAGTCGATGGCGGCGGATATGCTGAGTGCTTATTACGACCGCACCGTTACTGAGTCTACGCTATTCGATGGTCTGGCGATTGCGCAGAGCCCTGTTTATCGGCAATATCTGCATCAATATGATGTTATCAAGGTCAACATGCAGGAATTTCTCAGTGAAAGTGCAGATATGGCGGGCGTACTGGCATTGTTACGCAAATCCCTGCTTTGGGAGATTTTGGCAGAGTATTCGGATGTGAACTATTTTGATCGTACGAATCTGACGCGCACGCTGAATGATTTGTTTGTGCAGCGGCAGGTACGCTTCGTTATTATTATTGATGAATGGGATGCCATTTTCCGCGAATATCCCCATGATACGCAGGCTCAGCGGCAATATCTGGATTTTCTGCGCGATTGGCTCAAAGATAAAAGCTATGTGGCACTGGCCTATATGACGGGAATTTTGCCCATCAAGAAATACGGCACGCATTCGGCACTTAACATGTTCTCGGAGTTTTCCATGGAAAGCCCAGGACAGCTGGCACCTTATGTGGGCTTTACGGAAACTGAGGTGTCAGCATTATGTCATCAGTATCAGGTTGATGTTGCGACCTGCCGTAGCTGGTATGATGGGTATCAATTTCCTATACGTGAAGAGAAGTGCCTGCATATCTATAACCCTAATTCTATCGTGCAGCTCATGCGCAATGGACGATTTGAGGACTATTGGAATCAGACTGAGACTTACGAGGCGTTGCAAATCTATATCGATATGAATTATGACGGCCTGCGCGATGCGATTGTCCGCATGCTGGCGGGGGATGAAATCACCTTACAGACGGGCAGTTTTCAAAACGATATGACAAGCTTTGCCAATGCTGATGATGTGCTGACGTTGTTGGTGCATTTGGGGTATTTGAGCTACAATCCCGATACGCAGCAGGCCTTTATTCCCAATCGGGAGATTATGAAGGAGTTTGTTACGGCAACCACGGCCAGTCAGCCGTGGGATGAGGTGGTCAGAGCCGTGCAGCATTCGCAGCAGCTGCTGGAGGCCACTTGGCAAGAAGATGCCGAGTCGGTGGCAGCTTATATCGAGCAGGCACATCTGGAAACCAGTCATTTGCAATATAACGATGAAAATGCGCTGGCATACACCGTTTCACTGGTCTATTATGCGGCACGTCAGTACTATACGCTGATACGTGAATTGCCCACAGGTAAAGGCTTTGCCGATTTGGCGTTTATTCCTTTGGCGTCGGCAGCGGATAAGTCGGCATTGCTGGTGGAACTAAAATGGAATCAGTCAGCACATACGGCCATAGAGCAGATCAGGGCTAAGCAATATCCAGAAGCACTGCGCTCGTATCAAGGCAATTTGTTGCTAGTGGGAGTGAATTATGATAAAAAAACGCGGCAGCATACCTGTCGAATAGAAGAAGGGTGAACTTTATGAAAGAAAAATTTTTAAGTTTGGCTGGCATAGTGCTTGCTGGTATGTGGTCTTTTAGTATGCAGGTTTCAGCGGCGGAGGCTGTTACGCAGGCGCAACCGGTGCGGGTTCAGGCGGCAGTCGAACATGTGGACGGCGGTTGGGCGGTACAGCAGGGACGTACGGCGTTGAACCGCCATGTCAAGCAGGTATTTAACAAGGCACTGGATGGTCTGGTCGGAGCAGATTATGAGCCTGTGGCCCTGCTGGGCACGCAGGTCGTGGCGGGAAAGAATTATGCGATTCTCTGCCGCATCACGCCGACTGTGCTGCATCCTGTGACCCATTGGGGCGTAGCCTATGTCTATGAAGATCTGCAGGGCAACGCAAAATTGCTCGAGGTCAGGGACCTGGAATTGGGCTACTGATAATGGACAGCTCGTGGGGAATCTTTTCACCTGACGGGCAGGATTTCGGTTTTTAGAGCGAGAAATAACAGCATAGGGCAGGCCAGCACGTGGATGCCCGTGCAAGCGCGTTATTTGAGTCATTGAAGGAGGACACTCTGATGGAAAAGAAAGAGTTAGTAGCAGCAGCGAAGAAAATGGCAGCGGCACCGTCCTGTTATGGTGCGCTGAAGGACGCGGCACTGGCCTGGGCCGATGCGGTCGGCACGGCGAAGGAGGCCGAGGCGGCCAAGGCGCTGAAGGTGCAGCTCGATGATTGCGTGACCAGCATCGACGGCTTCATCGGTTTTGCGGGCTCGCCCGAGGGAGAGAAGATTCTCGGCGGCCATGAGGCAGCACAGGGGGCACTGGCGGCGGCGAAGGCGGCGAAGGCCAAAGGCGGCAAATACTGCATCTGTGATGCCTGCCAGAACGGCGGGGTCCTGCTCGATCATGCGGCGGATTGGCTAAAATAAGACAAGGCGGGGAAAGTATGAGTGGCTTGATCGATCGCTTGCGGGCGATGGATGGATTCTCCGATTCGGAGCAGATGATTGCTACGTATGTTCTGGCGAATTTCCGTCATCTGCCGGAGATGACGACCAGACAACTGGCCAGGGAGACATATACGAGTTCAGCGGCCATCGTGCGTTTCTGCCAAAAACTGGGGTTCGGCGGGTATACGGAGTTCCGCGTGCAATTCTTAGCCGAGATGCTGCAGTATATCCGTCAGCCCCACGGGGAGAAACTGGCGGTGACGGATCGGGATTCGATCCATTCGATTCTCGATAAGGTGACGGGGATGGAGCTCGATGCGCTCAAGGACACGCGTGCGATGCTGGATCCGGCGGATTTTGCGCGGGCGTATCATCTTTTGTCGCAGACGAAGCATGTCGATTTCTATGCGACGGATAATAACATCGATATCGCCAACATGGCAGCGGCCAGCTTTATCATGGCGGATAAATGTTCGACGGTGCATCCGGCCATGACCATGCAGTACCTGCAATGCACCGCTGTCCCCAAGGAGCATGTGGGGTTCTTTATCAGCCGGACCGGCGAGAACCGCATGCTCGTCGATATCGCGCGCATGTTACAGCTCCGCGGGGTCAGGTTCATCCTGATCACATCGGTGCAGGAATCGACGCTGGCAGAAATCGCCGATGTGGTGCTGCCGGTCGCTACGGTGCGTACCATGGAGGAGCTCGGTCCCCGGGTGTTCCTCATGGGCGCGAAATATGTGGTGGATGTACTTTTTGCCATTCTGATGACGCAGGTGGACTACCATCATGCCAGGCAAAAGGAGAATTGGCTCAGCCACAATTTCCATTATTGAGCCATGCGCGGTATAACCGTCAAATCGTTGCTTCTTTATCCCTCGGGTTTATGTGACCCGGGGGATTTTTTGCGTATTGCTGGAGCGGTGTTTCAGGGGGCAGGGAAAATTTGCACAGGCACTGAAGCAGTGTTTCGTATTGCTTTCGCCTCATTGCGGCGTAGCTTTTCGTCATGCTATATTGTTAATGCGTCAGGGGTAAGACTTCAGACGGAGAAATTCACCGTATCAGCAACAATTCAGACTAAGAGGTTATAGGGGGATGAGAAAATGAATAAGCAAGCGTTGTTTGATAAGTTTATTGAATTTATGGGGGTGTTCGCCCAGCTGCGCGTCGTCGCGGCGCTGCGTGACGGCTTCATCGCGACGACACCGTTCACGATCTGCGGCTCGGTGTTCCTGTTGCTGGCCAATCTGCCTGTGCCGGGCTATGCGCCTTTTATGGCGAGTATCTTCGGTTCGGATTGGACTGCACCGCTCAACGCGGTCGCAGGCGGCACGTTCAGCGTGCTGGCACTCATCGTGGTTTTGACCATCACCTACAAGTTTGTGGAGAACGAGGGATGCGACGCCATGATGGCTTCGGTTCTGGCCCTTTCGGTATTTCTCATCGTGATGCCGCCTTCGCTGGTCACGAAAGGCGGCGAGACAGTGGGCGATATCATTCCGAAAGCCTGGGCGGGCAGCAACGGCGTCATCACGGCCATTCTCCTTGCCTTTGCCGTTTCGTATGTCTTCTGCTACTGCGAGAAGAACCACCTGACCATCAAGATGCCGGAATCCGTACCCGAGGGCGTGACGCGTGCTTTCTCCGCGCTCGTACCGGGCATGATCCTTTTCACCTGTGCGGCCGTGGTCTACGGCATCTTCCACTACGTCGGTGCCACGACGCTGCCGGAATGCATTTTCAAGGTCATTCAGACGCCGTTGCAGGGCCTGTCCGATACGCTGGGTGGCGGCGTCGTTATCGTCGGCCTCCAGAGTGTACTGTTTTGGGCCGGCATCCACGGCCCGAACGTCGTGGGCGGCGTGGTCGGCCCGCTGCTCATCGCGAACTCGCTCGATAACCAGCACCTCCTGGATATGGGCATGACGCTCGTGAACAATCCGTCCGCGAAAATCATCACCTGCCAGATCAACGATGTGTTCATCAAGAGCGGCGGCTGCGGCCTCACGCTCGGCCTGCTCATCGCGGGGCTCATCACGGCGCGTTCGAAACAGCTCAAATCTATGATGAAGATGTCCTTTGTACCGGGTCTCTTTAACATCAACGAGCCGATTATTTTCGGCCTGCCGATTGTGTTCAACCCGTATTTGCTCGTGCCGTTTATCCTTGTGCCGCTCATCGCGCTCTTTGTGACGTATTTCGCCATCTATTCGGGCTTCATGGCGCCGTTCAGCGCCGTGCAGGTACCTTGGACGACGCCGCCGATTATCGCGGGCTTCCTGCTCGATGGCTGGCAGGGCGCGGTCGTGCAGATCGTGAACCTCGCGATTGCTACGGTCATCTACTATCCGTTCCTGCGGGCGCAGGATCGTTCGCTGCTCGTCGAGGAGCAGGAGGCAGAGGCAGCAGAGTAGGCTGAGTCAGCAGCCCTCGAGGCCGAGGAAAGCACGGAAGACCCTGCAACGGTGGCCACGACGGACGCCGAGGCCGCAGAGCCTGCGGAACCAGCGCCAGTTGCTGGCAAATAAATTAGGAAAACAAGTAAATTTTTCATACTTGTTATAGGCTGACGGCCAGGGAATTTAGGCCGTTGGCCTGTATGGGAGTCAATGCGGTAAAGATCGCATGATAGGGGAGGAACCATGATGTTCACAAAACAGATCAACAAACGTAAAACCGGCGCCATTCTCATGGGCCTGACGCTGAGCCTCACGGGCTCGGTGCTCGCAGCACCGGCCACGGACCTCGACAGCCGCATCGCGGCGCTGGAGCAGGAGCAGCAGAAGCTCGCTGATGAGCTCGCCACGCTCAAGCACCAGAACAGCCAGCTGAAAAATCAGGTCAAGAGCCAGAAATCGCAGCTCAAGGGCCTGAACAAGAACCTCAATGAGCATAAAGACCGCATCCAGTTTACGGGCTTTGGCCGCGTATCCTGGGATAACGACAACATTCAGGGCTACATTGATCGCAACGATGGACGCCGTACCTATCTGGATCTGAAGGCGAAATTCCATGTCAACGACAAATGGAATTTCAATTTTGAGAGCGAAACGAACGAGCGTTACGCGAACCTCACCCAGGCTGATGGCGTGCATAAGTACCACGATGGCCATGAGAACGAGACGGATGGCACCATCCAGCGTGTATGGGCAGAAGGCAATATCGGCAAAGTCGGCGTGGATGTCGGCCGGCGCTGGCGCGGCCTCGGCATGCAAAATATCCTCTTCGGCAATGAGAGTGATGGCGTGATCCTGAGTACGGATATCCCGAAGTCCAAGCTGCGCGCCTCCACATTCTATCTGACACCGACGGATAAAGGTTATGATTTCAGCATCTACGGCGGTGGCGTACAGGGTCAGATTGGTCACGGCCTGCAGATTAACTGCGCCTTTGCGAAATTGAACCTTGGCCGCAACGATATCATGGGCAAGAACTACTATGATTCGACGGTGACGGCCTATCTCGGCAATTCGGATGCGAAGCAGCCGGCGACCATTACGGCTTCGGGCGTTACCCTGGATAATGGCACGTTCAAGTCCGGTTATCTCGGCCTGACGGGCGGGACGGAATATTACGCAGAGGACAACGGTACGAATACTGCTGCCCTGCGCAAAGCCGTTGAGGCTGGCTTCAATGGTGTCAAGGAAGGGTATGGCCTGAACATTACGAATGCGGATGTATCCTCTCAGAACGCCTATATGCATGGCGTCATGACGACCAAGACGGAGTATACGGACTACCGTAATACGGCAGGGCGTTATGGCTTCGTACTCAGTGCCATGTGGAACCCGCTCAAGAATATCTTCTTCATCGGCGACTATGTCAAGACGGATAACCCCGGCTATACGATTACGCAGTGGGGCGCCGATGGCCGTCAGGATAACAAGTTCAATGATAATGTCTGCAAGGCTATCCGCCTGAACTACCGCTGGTCCAATATCGATAATCCGGGCTCCTTCCAGCTCTATGCGCGTTGGTTCGATTATGCGAAGAACTACAACAACCTCGTCGGTATCTTCGGCGACAAGGAGTGGAGCGCGTTCCAGCCGGGCTCGAAAGGCTGGGCGGTCGGCTTCAAGTTCGTGCCGATGAAGAATTTGGAGTGGGAGACGTTCTATGAGGGCGCTACGGCCTTTGATACGCGTTATGGCCTGCTCGACCACAAATATCACCGTAACTTCGTCCGCACAATGGTCGATTATCATTTCTGATTTATCCATAAAATAGTGGATGCTACGGTGCCTGGCAGGGCGCCGGTGGCTGGTCTGGGAGGTTCTTAAAATGAAGAAGATTGTCTTACTCTGTGCCTCGGGCATGTCGACGAGCATGCTCGTGAAGAAAATGCAGGCGGCAGCCAAGGAGCAGAACTTTGATTGCAGCATTGCGGCCTATTCGGCCTCCGAGGCGGCCACGAAGGCGGCGGATGCCGATGTCGTGCTGCTCGGCCCGCAGATCCGTTTCTCGAAGGATAAAATCGCCGCGCAGGTGCCGGGCGTGCCCGTCGAGGCCATCGACATGCGCATGTACGGCCGCATGGATGGCAAAGGCGTGCTCGCGCTCGCGCAGCAGCTCATGGAGGGTTGAGCATGGAAGGGAATGAACTCATCGCCTTTCAGATTATCTCGGCCGTGGGCACGGCGCGCAGCTGCTACATCGAGGCCATCCAGGCCGCGAAACAGGGCGACTACGCTGGTGCTGCGCAGCTCATCGCCGAGGGCGAAAAAGACTTTGTCGAGGGGCATGACGCCCACGCGAAACTGCTGGAGCAGGAGGCGAACGGGACGGGCGAGCCCATCGGCCTGCTCATCCTGCACGCCGAGGACCAGCTCATGAGCGCCGAGGCGTTCAAGACGATTGCGCAGGAGTTCATCGAACTCTACCAGCGTCTGGATAAAGAGGAGGGGCGCAAATGACATTTCCGCAAGGTTTCCTCTGGGGCGGTGCCGTGGCGGCCCATCAGCTGGAGGGCGGCTGGCAGGAGGGCGGCAAGGGCCCGAGTGTCGCCGACGTCATGACCGTGGGCGGCCCCGGCAAGCCGCGTGAAATCACGGACGGTGTGTTGCCGGGGAAATATTACCCGAACCACGAGGCCATCGACTTTTACCATCACTATAAAGAGGACCTGAAGCTGCTCGCCGATATGGGCTGCAAGTGCTTCCGCACGAGTATCGCCTGGACGCGCATTTTCCCGAACGGCGACGAGGCCGAGCCGAACGAGGCCGGCCTACAGTTCTACGATGACCTCTTTGATACCATGCACGCGCTCGGTATGGAGCCCGTGGTTACGCTCTCACATTTCGAGTTGCCGTATCATCTGGTGACGGAGTACGGCGGCTGGCGCAACCGCAAGCTGGTTGACTTCTTCGTGCGTTTCGCGGAGGTATGTTTCCGCCGCTACCAGCACAAGGTCAAGTACTGGATGACCTTCAACGAAATCAACAACCAGCGCAATGTCGAGGAGAAATTTGCCGCCTTTACTAACTCGGGCGTGCTCTACCAGCCGGGCGAGGATAAACACGCCGTGCTCTATCAGGTCGCACACCATGAGTTCGTGGCCTCGGCGCAGGCGGTCATCGTGGGCCATCGCATCAATCCTGATTTCCAGATCGGCTGCATGCTCGCGATGGTGCCCTGCTATCCGGCCACCTGCAAGCCCATGGACCAGATGGCGGCGCTGAAGGAGATGGACCGCAGCTTCTACTACGGCGACGTACAGTGCCGCGGCCATTACCCCGCCTATATCCTGAAGGAGTGGGAGAACAAGGGCTGCAACGTCGAGATGGCCGATGGCGACCTCGAACTGCTGGAGCGCGGCAAGGTGGACTATTTCGCCCTCTCCTATTACATGAGCGTGGCGCGTGCCTATGACGTGGAAAAGCAGACGGACGTCGAGGTGAAGAACCCCTATGTCAAGGCTTCGGACTGGGGCTGGCAGGTTGACCCCGTGGGCCTGCGCTACATGCTCAACGTGCTCTCCGAGCGCTATGAGCTGCCGCTGATGATTGTGGAGAACGGCATCGGCCTGCACGAGCAACCCGCCGCTGACGGCATCGTGCACGATGATGAGCGCATCGCCTATTTTGCGGCGCATATCGCCGAGATGGCCAAGGCCATCGAGGAGGATGGCGTGGCGCTTATGGGCTATTGCCCCTGGGGCCCCATCGATCTCGTCTCGGCCAGCACGGGCGAGATGGAGAAGCGCTATGGCTTTATCTATGTGGATAAGGATAACGCGGGCCATGGCACGCTCCGGCGCACGCCGAAAAAATCGTATTACTGGTTCAAAAAGGTTATTGCCTCCAACGGCGAAGATTTGAGTATTGACTAACGCTGCTTTTACAGGCTTTTATACGGAATGAATTAACCATAGAAAGGACGATTACGATGTCTTTACGCAAAAAAATTACGGCTATGCTCTGTGCAGCAGCTTTTGTCGGCGCGCCGACGGTTTTTGTTGAGACGGTGACGCCGCTGACGGCGCAGGCCGTGCCCGCCACGCAGACGGCAGCCACGGATGCGTTCCAGGTGGATTTCAAGAACGGTATCCCCGACCGCTTCGAGCCGTCGGACGGCTGGACGAACGGCATGCCGTTCAACTGCTGGTGGCATAAGGACAATGTCTCCATCGATGACGGCATCATGTCGCTGAAAATCGACGCGGACGGCTCGCAGGACAAGGTGCCTTACTCCGGTGGCGAGTTCCGCAGCAAGAAAACCTACGGCTATGGCCGCTATGAGGTCTGCATGAAGGCCATTAAGAACGACGGCGTTGTCTCTTCGTTCTTTACGTATACAGGTCCTTACGATGGCGATCCCTGGGATGAAATCGACGTCGAAGTGCTCGGCAAGGACACGACGAAAGTGCAGTTCAACTATTTCCGCAACGGCAAGGGCGGCCATGAGCATATGTATGACCTCGGCTTCGACGCCTCCGATGATTTCCACACCTACGCCTTTGAGTGGCACAAAGATAAAATCATCTGGTTCGTCGATGGCAAGGAGGCCTATCGTCTCGAGGGCAAGGATATGCCGGTGACCAAGGGCAAGATCATGATGAACGCCTGGTGCGGCAAGGGCGTTGACGCATGGCTGAAGCCGTTCAACGATGGCGATATGCCGCTGTTCGCCGAGTATAAGTGGATCAAATACACGCCGTTCAACGAATGAGCATCAGCAGGTGAGGGAGCGGATAAATGATGCAGAAAAAGAAAGTATGCCGCTATGTGCTCGGCAGCCTGCTGGGCGCTTGCCTGCTGACGAGCGGCGCCCTGGCCGCCGAGGCGGCAGACCCGGGCCTGCACGTCGATCAGGTTGGTTATCTGACCGGGCATGAAAAAGTGGCTATGGTGACGGCCAAGGGAGAAAAAACATTTTCTCTCGTGGATGCCAGGACGGGCAAAGTCGTCTATGAAGGCAAACTGTCGGCACCGGCGAAGGATGCCATGAGTGAGGAGAATTTGCAGCGCGCGGATTTCACGGCGTTCAAAAAGCCGGGAACTTATCGCCTGCAGGTGGGCAGTCGCAGTTCCTATGATTTTGTCATCGGGGACAACGTCTACGCGGTTCCCGCCGCGCAGGCCTGGCGCAGCTATACGCTGGCGCGCTGCAATCAGCCGATCGATGATAAAATCACGGGGCTGAAAATCAAGGGCGGCCATCCGCAGGATGCCCATGCCGAGGTATATTTCAGCGACGACCTGAATAAAAAAGGCGACAAGCTGGATATGACGGGCGGCTGGTACGATGCCGGTGACTACGGCAAGTATACGACGACGGGCGCACAGGCTGCGGCGGAATTGCTCCTGGCCTATGAGGCGCACCCCGATCATTTCACGCGGGGGCAGCTGCAGTTCCCGCAGGGCGTCACGTCTGACAGCAAGCTGCCGGACGTGCTGACCGAGGTACGCTATGAGCTCGACTGGCTGAAGAAAATGCAGCGTGCAGATGGCTCGACGTTCCATAAGGTAGCGGGCGCGCAGTGGCCGGGCTTTGACAAGTCGCCGGACACGGATACCCAGCCGCGCTTCGTCTACGGCAGCTGTTCCTCAGCAACGGCGATGTACGGCGCTGCCCTAGCTGTCGGCGCCCGCGTCTATCGGGCGTATGACCCCGACTATGCCGCGGAGCTCCTGAGCCGTGCCGAGGCGGTCTGGCAGTACCTGCAGAATACGCCGCAGCCGGTCTATCGGCAGGATAAAGGGCAGGAGAGCGGCTCAGGCCCGTACAACAAGGCGACGGACGCGGAGGAGCGCGTCTGGATGGCGGCGGAGATGTTCCGTACGACGGGAGATAAAGCCTATGAGGCGTATCTCCTCGGTGCGGGGCGCGATGTCGTGACGCGCGCGCCAAGCTTCTTTACCTGGGACAATATGCTCGCCGTCGGCCAGTTCTCCTATCTGAAGGCCGCAGGGGCTGACCGGGGCTTGCAGGCGCAGGTGCGCAAGGCTTTCCTCGGTTATGCCGATCAGATTGTCTCACGCGTCAGGGAAGACGGCCTGCAATGTGCCCTATTGCCCAATGAGTACACCTGGGCTTCGACCAAAAATGCGCTGACCAAGGGCGATATCCTGCTCATGGCCAATCAGATTGCGCCGAAGCAGGCCTATGTGGAGGGCGCACTCTCCCAAATTCATTATCTCTTCGGCCGTAACAGCCTCGACAAGAGCTTTATGACCGGTGCGGGTGATAATCCCCCCATGCATCCGCACAACCGCATCCACGCGAGCACCGGCGTCTATGTGCCGGGGCTCATCGTGGGCGGCCCCAATCATGTTAGCGGTGGCGACCCGGATCAGACGAAATATCTCGCCAGCGGCCATATTCCCGTGGCCAAATCCTATTTGGATGTGCAGACTTCCTGGTCCACCAATGAGTACGCCATTGACTATATCGCTGCCGGTGTGTATGCGTTGAGCTGGTTTTCCCGGCCTTCGCTGACACCCTGAGCAGCAATCACCTTTTCCCTACTTTTCCTATACTTCTTAATATTTTCTCTGACAAAATCCTGAGTGTTTCCTTACCACTCAGGATTTTTGTGTTGCCGGGAAGGCACCTGACATTGACAAATAAAGTTGCATGGCGCAAGATAAAGACAGAGAAAAAAGCGTATGGAATCTTGGGAGGTCTCAGGTTGACCACATTAGACACACTTAAGCCGGGTCAGGCCGCGACGGTAACACAGGTCGGCGGCACGGGGGCACTGCGGCATCATCTGCTCGATATGGGCTTTACGCCGCGCACGGTTGTGGAGCTCATTAAGCGGGCGCCGATGGGCGACCCCATTCAGATTAAGGTGCGTGGCTACGAAATCACGTTGCGGCTTGCGGAAGCGCAGTTGCTGACCATTGAGGATGTACGGCTCGCAGCGGCGGCTCCCGTACGCAATGAGGAACCGCATTACTCGATTCCTCATCCGGGCCGCGGCGAGCTCGACCGCGCACCGCACGGCCATCACCACAACACACTCACGGACATCCCGAAGGGCGCGCCGCTGCGCTTCGCCCTCGTGGGCAACCAGAACTGCGGCAAGACGACGCTATTCAACCAGCTGACCGGCTCCAGCCAGCACGTGGGCAATTTCCCCGGCGTCACTGTGGATCGCAAGGATGGCCAGATTCGCAGTTTGCCCAACGCCCGCGTCACGGACCTGCCGGGCATCTATTCGCTGTCGCCCTATTCCAACGAGGAAATCGTCACGCGCGATTTCTTGTTGCAGACGAAGCCGGACGGCATCATCAACATCGTCGACGCGACGAACCTGGAGCGCAACCTTTACCTCACGATGCAGCTCATGGAGCTCGGCATCCCCATGGTGCTGGCGCTCAATATGATGGATGAGGTACGCCAGAACGGCGGCGCCATTCACATCAACGAGCTGGAGGCGCAGCTTGGCATCCCGGTCGTGCCTATCGTGGCGGCCAAGGACGAGGGCATTGAGGAGCTCATCGAGCACGCGAGTCATGTGGCGCGCCATCATGAGTGGCCGGAGCGCATCGACTTCTGCGCCGACAGCAACGACCCAGAGGATCCTGTGGCGGCCGTGCATCGTGGCATCCACGCCATGGCGCACCTCATCGAGCCGCTGGCCAAGCAGGCGGGGCTGCCGTTGCGCTTTGCGGCGACGAAGCTTATCGAGCACGACCCGCTCGTGGCAGAAAAGCTCCGGATTCCGCCGGAGCAGAAGAAAATATATGACCAGATCACGGAGGTCATGGAGCAGGAAAGCGGTCTCGACGCCGAGGCGGCGCTGGCGAATATGCGCTTTACCTACATTACGGGTCTCTGCGCCGATACGGTGGTGCGGCCGCGCGAGAGCAAGGAGCATCGCCGCAGTCTGCAGGTGGATAAACTGCTCACAGGGCGTTATACGGCCATTCCGATTTTCGTGTTCATCATGGGCTTCGTTTTTGTCATGACCTTCAATGGCGTGGGGGCCTGGCTCACAGACCTCACGGAGGCGCTGATCGGCAGCATCACAGATGCTATCGATGCGGGGCTCACGGCGGCAGACGTCAACCCGGTCATGCATGCGTTGCTCATCGACGGTGTCATCAGCGGCGTGGGCACGGTCATTGGCTTTTTGCCTTACATCGTCACGCTGTATTTCTTCCTTTCCATCCTTGAGGACACGGGCTATATGGCGCGCGTGGCCTTCGTCATGGATCGGCTGCTGCGGCGCATCGGCCTCTCGGGACGCAGTATCGTGCCTCTGCTCGTGGGCTTTGGCTGCTCCGTGCCGGCCGTCATGGCGACGCGTACGCTCTCCAGTGACCGCGACCGCAAGATGACGATTCTGCTCACGCCGTTCATGAGCTGCAGCGCGAAGCTTCCCATCTACACGCTGATTATCGGCGCGTTCTTCCCGCCGCTCTGGCAGGCGCCCGTGATGCTGGGGCTCTACCTGTTCGGCATCTGCTGCGGCATTCTCTACGCGCTGCTGCTCGACCGCACGGCTTTCCGCGGCGAGCCGGTGCCCTTCGTCATGGAGCTGCCGAACTACCGCCTGCCGACGCTCAAGAGCATCGCGCATCTGGTCTGGGAGAAATCCAAGGGCTTCGTGATGAAGGCCTTCACGATTATTTTCGCGGCTTCGGTCATCATCTGGTTCCTGCAGATGTTTGACGGCCAGCTCAATCCGGCCGCATCGCCGGACGAGAGCCTGCTCGCGGACATCGGCCGCTTCATCGCGCCGATCTTTGCGCCGCTGGGCTTCGGTGACTGGCGCGTGGCTACGGCCATTCTTACGGGCTTTACGGCCAAGGAGACACTGGTCTCGACGTTGACGGTGCTCATGGGTGAGAATACGGCAATTTTGCAGACCATCTTTACGCCATTCACGGCACTGGTATTCCTGACCTTTACGCTGCTCTATACGCCCTGCGTGGCTACGATTGCCACGGTCAGACGGGAAATGGGCGGCAAAGGTGCCCTCTATACCGTCGTCACGCAGTGCACGATTGCCTGGTGCGTGGCCTTCCTTGTGCATTTGCTTGGCACGGCGCTGGGCCTGCACTGAAAAATTTAGTACGGCACAGTTTCCTTTGGAAAGTTTTGTAAGATTTGTTCCTGCAAACTCGGGCCCCTTTCTGCTAAAATGGGAGCAGAAGGGGGCTTTTTTGATGACGGAAAGACAGATTGAGGCGAAACGGCAGGAGGAGATGCAGGTCGTGGGGGAGATGATTCGCCTTTTCTGTCGCAAAAGGCATATGGCAGTCGGGAGCGCCGATGGCTTATGCCCCGTCTGCCATGCCGTCTACGCCTATGCGATGGAACGGCTGCGCCGCTGCCCGCGTATGGCAGAAAAGACGTTTTGCAGTGAATGTCCGATTCACTGCTACCGTCCGGCAGAACGGGAGCAGATTCGCCAGATTATGCGCTATGCGGGGCCGCGCATGCTTTGGCACCATCCGTGGATGACCTTGCGGCACATGTATTTTTCCTGGCAATCCATGCGTCGGGCAAAGAAAAAAGCCGCTGTTGCGGCTGAGAAATGAAAGGCTGACATAAGGTTTAGCCGCGGAAGCGGTAGCCGGCGCCCCAGACGGTCTCAATGTAGAGGGGATGGGCCGGGTCCGGCTCGATGCGGCTGCGGATACGGTTGACGTGAACCATGACCGTGGCGGTGTCGCCCACGGCGTCCAGTCCCCAGATTTTCTCGAAAAGTTGCTCTTTGGAAAAGACGATGCCGGGATGTTCGGCGAGGAAGGTTAGGAGCTCGTACTCTTTGTTTGGGAGTGTGAGCTCTTTGTCGTTGAGAAAGACGCGGTGCCCCAGTGTATCGATGCGCAGTGCGCCGCGCACGATATCCTGTGAGGGTGCTGTCCGGGCTGCCTCAGTAGCACCCTGCTGGCGCACGCGCTCGTAGCGCTTGATGTGGGAGCGGACGCGGGCGATGAGCTCGCTGGGGCTGAACGGCTTCGTGATGTAGTCGTCGGCGCCGAGGCCAAGGCCGCGAATCTTGTCGGTATCCTCGCCGCGGGCCGAGACGATGAGCAGGGGAATCTCACTCTGTGCGCGGATATCGCGGCAGATGGCAAAGCCATCCCGGCCGGGCAGCATGAGGTCGAGCAGCACGAGGTCATAGTGGGCGGCGGTGAGCTCGGCGAGTCCCTGCTCGCCATCTGCCGCGATGGTGACGGCGAAGTCGGCGGCCTCGAGGAAGTCGCGCTCCATTTCGGCGATTTCGCGGTTGTCTTCGATGGTCAGGATTTTCTTCATAACGTACCTTCTTTCTGTGCAGCTGATGCATCCGCGAGGGGCAGGTTGATAGTGAGGGTGAGGCCGCCGCCGGGCGTCGTGCTGGCAGCAATCGTGCCGCCTAGTCCCGTGATGATTTCATGGCAGATGGCGAGGCCGAGGCCGCTGCCCTGCCTGGTGTCGGTGCGGGCGGCGTCCGTGCGGTAAAATAGCTCGAAGAGATGCGGCAGGGCTGCTTCGGGTACGCCGGGGCCGTGGTCGGCAAAGGTGAGCTGCAGCCGGTCGGCGGCGTTTCGCAGGGAGAGCTCCATGGCGACCTGCGCGTCCTTTTTGTATTTGATGGCGTTGCCGAGGATGTTGTCGACGACGCGGGCGAAGGCGTCGCGGTCGATGTTAACCCGGCTGTTTTCTGCCGTATCCTGCAGTGTGATCAGCAGGCCCCGCTCCTGCAGCATGGGCGCGGTCTCGGCCGTGTAATCGGCAAAGTAGGCACTGAGGTCTACGGGCTCGGGGTGCAGCGGCATACGGCCCATTTCGAGGCGGGAGAAGGAGCGCAGGTTGTTGACGAGGCGCTCCAGCGTGCAGGCCGCGCCGTAGATGCGCTGGACGTACTGCTGCCGTTTCTCGGCCGTGGCGGCGAGGCCTGTGAGCAGGCCGTCGGCATAGCCCTTGAGCAGGGTCAGCGGCGTGGCGAGATCGTGGGAGATGCCCGCGATGAGCTCTTTGCGGCGCGCATCATACTGTGCTTTCTGGTCGCGGCTCGCCTGCAGCTCGGCGCGCATGGCATCGAAATCCTGGCAGGCCTCGCCCATTTCGTCCTTGCCAGTCGGTGGCATCGGCGTATCGAGGTCACCGGCGCGGACGCGGGCAGAGGCGGCACGCAACTCGGCGAGAGGCTCGAGAATCTGGCGAGAGAGCAAACGGGATAGATAGACACCGAGCAGGACGATGAGCAGGATTGCCGATCCGACCGTGAGCAGGAGCAAGCCCTCGAGCAGGTGCTTCTGTGGTCCTTGTTTCAGGCGTTCTTGTGCGAGAAAGGGCAGATCGCCGGCGGCGCGCACGGTCGTGCCGGTCATGGGGGAGGTATAGGAGAAATACAGTCCGTTCTGCGTCCAAAGCAACTGCTCCGCGGCATCGTCCTGCGGTCGTTCCTGCTCTGGCATCGGCGGCGTATTCTGCATTATGTTGTGCGGCATGCCATGATGGTGATGCATGCCGCGTCCAACCATCGGTGCGCGCGGCTGGGTGAGGGCATCGGGAGGGAGCGCCTGGCTGGCCATGGCGGCGGCATTTGTTCCCGGGGTCGCGTAGAGAGTGCCATTCTGTCCAGCGATGACGACGGAAATACCGGCGTTCTCGAGGATGGTGATGGGAGCCTCGAAGGCCTGCACGTGTGCTTCATGCTGATCGGCTTTGTAGCGCAGTTCGTTCAGCGCATATTGGATGGAAAGTGCCGGCCCTTGTACGGGGAACAGCGCGGCGAGGTCGTTCTGTCTGGCCGTACCGGCCAGACGCAGCGTGCCGAGCAACAGGAGTCCTGCGAGAAAAAGGAGCAGGGCTGGGATGAAGACCATGAGAAAATTGGTCGTGAGAATGCGCTTCGTGAGCGAGATGTCGCGGAAATGCAGCATGGCGTGCCTCCCTATACAATCCTATGTTTCCTTTATTGTAGCATGAAATGAGCGGGGCGAAAGGGGCACAGCGGTGCAGAACGCAAAGTTTTCCCGTACGCAAGGCTTTGTTTATATTTTGTTTAGTAATGGTTGCGAGCCTGTTTCGAACTGCCTGCTATGATAAAGATGTTCCAAGAGAACGAAAACAAGACTCGAAGGAGGTCATTATCGTGGATAACATGAATAAGATGGATAAGATGAACAACACCCAGCAGGCCGACAGGCTGGCGGGTGTCAGGGCTTTTGGCCGTAAATACTGGAAAAAGGGGCTCGCGGCCTTCGTCGCGGTGGCCGTGCTCGGCGGCGCGGGCTTCGCCTGGAATGCGCAGCGTCACATGGAGCAACGCGCAGCCCGTGATGCGGCGCGCAGTCAGCTCGTCGCCAGCGAGGCGGCCAGGCAGAACCTCACGCTCATCAGTGCGGATGAGGCACAGGCCGTGGCCGCTGAGGCCATTGGCACCGATGAGAGCCAGCTCACCTACCGCCGCGTGAGCCTCACCGATCTGGCGCAGGGACCCCGTGACAAGGAGGACAAGGGCGAGAAACGTGAGAAAGGTGAGAAACGTGAGTTCGGCAAAGACGCGGCACGCCCGGATGGGGACATGCAGCCACGTCATGCAGGCTACGGCCATGACAAGTATGAACGCGGCTACGGCTGCCATCACCGCGACGGGGAGCACGATGGCGACTGGTGCCCGGGCGGCGGTCCGGAGAACTGCCCCGCCTACTGCGGGCAGGCGGAAGTGCAGGGCGCTCCCCTGCGCCCGGAGGCTGGTCAGGACACGGCGAACCAGCCGCAGGCTGGACAGCAGGGCTATGCAACAGACGCCCAGCAACCCCGCCCCATGCGCCACCTGCATCCGGCCTATCAGATTGACTGCGCCCAGGGCAATGTGAAGTACCGCGTAATGGTCGACGCCTTGACCGGTGACACGATGATGTGTGACGTACTCTAAGCTAAAGCGTTATGCGCCGGCTCAGATGAAAGGATCGGTGGAAGACATGAAAAAGAATTTTTATCTGGATATTCTGCTGTTCATCAGCTTGCTCGCCTGCATCATAACCGGCGTAGTGCTGGACTTTCACTGGTTCAGTGGCGGGCGCGAGGTCAAGATGGTGCTCGTAGAGGTACATCGCTGGACTGGCTACATCGGCACGGCTGCCATTCTCCTGCATATGGTCTGGCATACCAAATGGATTGCCGTTGCAGCAAAAAAAATGCGCAGGGCGCGGGTCATCAGAAGTCAAATCGGCAGCCTCCTGATAAGAAGGTTTAGCGGACAACGGGAAAGAGCTGCATCGCCTTGCACAAGATACCCGAAAGAGATATAATAAAAATGCAAAAGGGTCATTGGATGCATGTAGATGACCAAATTGAAAAGCCCCTTACAGCTGGTTACTGCAAGGGGCTTTTCTGCGTGATCGGTTACATCACGTCCAGCTGGTTTCCACTTTGGTGGTCCCGCTTACCACCCCAGCATCTGTAGTATCAGGTAGCTGAGTAAGCCGCTCAGAATCCCAATCAACAGCTCGCGGATAAAATCATATGGATGCATGCAAAGACCTCCCCTCCTTGCCTTAGATTTGGCTTGGTTGGGGCCGTGGCATCAAATATTATAGCACAAACCATCTCTTGGTAGGCGATTTTTTTGTATTCCCACTGCACTTGAAAATGGGGCTTTACAAACACTAGGTAAACATGTATAATATTCGTTGTGGTTATCGGGACGTAGCGCAGTTTGGTAGCGCGCTTCCTTGGGGTGGCGAAGCCAGTAATGGCAGGCCTCCCGATGATTTAACAGAATAGAAAGCTTACACCATTGGTGGAAAGAGCATAGAGAACGGTACAAAAATGAGAGCCAGTCAATGATGACTGGCTCTTTTTGGTATGTTTAATTGAACTTTTAGGAAGCGTCATGCTACTGGTGCCAGAGTCTCGGGAACGTCATTCAGCACGGCATAGGCTCCATGATAGCGGCGTGCAGCCTCGTTGTAAGCAACCGCCGCTTCCTCCTCCGTGGCGTAGCTGCCCAGGCAGTGCTTGCGCCCCTGGCAATAACAGATAGCCCTCCATGGCTTGTTGGGTGAGTCCAGCCTGTAGCTCACGCCCTTATAGTGGGACTGTCCCATCCATGATGCCTTGTTGCACATGTTCTCTGCCTGTGTGCAGATACGCAGGTTCTGTTTCCTGTTATCAGACTTATCATGGTTGATATGGTCCACCTGCATGCCATCTGGCGCATCCATAATCCAGCGATGCAGGCGCACCGATGCACCTACAGGCTTGTCAAAGAGCGCGGCAGTCCTCTTATTGACTGTGGTAACGACATAGCCATTGCTGTTAATGCACCACCTGATACCGATAACTTTCTCTGCGTCCTCTGCGTCAACCCGGAACTCTTCGCCCTTTGCTGTGTGTAAAATCACTTATAATGACCTCCTGATAATAAGTAGTTTATTTAGGGGCGCACCTCTCTTAAAGCGCCTCTCTATTTTTCTTATTACCTGTATGGAGGCTATATACACATGACACTTCTTAAAAGTCTTATGAAAATCGTAAGAGAAAAGATTTAGGCAAAGGAAGGAAAAGGCGGTTATGGCGGCGAAACTATATGTACAATCACAACAGCAATAAGGAGGAAATGGTTATGGTTAAACAGGTTACGTCTGCCCTTTGTGTGGCTATGCTGTCAGCTGGTGTGCTGTTATCAGCCGGATGCGGGGGAAGCAGTCAGCCGGCGTCATCGTCTTCAAGTGCATCTTCTTCGTCGGCATCTTCAAGCAGTGCCCAGAAGCAGGAAGCACCGAAGAAGCAGGAGTCACTGCAGGAGCAGGGCTTAAAAGACCAGTCCGTATCGCAGGACTACCGCAATGCTCTTAAGAAGGGTATTACGTATGCGAATATGATGCACATGAGCAAGCAGGGCGTATATAATCAGCTTACGTCTCAGGCAGATCAGTTCCCGCCGGAAGCTGCTAAGTGGGCAGTGGAGCATATGAGCGACATTGACTGGAATAAGAATGCTCTGGAGAAAGCTAAGACTTATCAGAAGGATATGGCTATGAGCCGCGGCCAGGTTCAGGAACAGCTCGCTTCCGAAGTAGAAGGTTTTACGCCGGAAGAGGTTAAGTACGCCATTGAGCATCTGCCACAGTAAGGAGGCGTTGTCATGTCGACATTCTTAACGCTTGTATTTATGGTTACGCTGATAGCGTTCCCGATACTATGGTGGAAGAAGCGCAAGGCCAAGAAAGCGTTTGGCGCAGACAGCGAGCAGTACAAGAAAATGACGCTCATAAAGCGTGTCGTGGGTGCTGTATGCGTCCTGTCCTTCTTCGGTGTTGGGGCTACGGCGCCGTCGCAACAGCCAAAAGATAACCCTAAGCCTGAAGTTAAGCAGGAACAGACTGTTAAGCCCGAGGCAAAACAGGAGCAAGCAGCTCAGGAGCCCGTTAAGCAGAAGCATATCTACGACAAAGCAAAGGTTGTCGATATGATGAACGGCATGGGCACGAAGGCCATCGGCAAGGTTTCCATTATCGAAGCGCAGTCTACGGATGTTACGCAGGAGGCGCTGGAGGACTGGTATTTCAACTACGTTAAGCCTCACGAAAAGGAATTCAACTATTGCCTTATCCTTTATACGGACAAGAACAAAAAGGAGGGCGTGCTCTGCTCTGCCGGCGTCCTCACAAAGGATACGCCGCTGGAAAAGGACAAGTATGGAGAGACCTATTCTAAGACGCAGAGTGGCGGTACGATCTGGGGGCCGACGGATGACGGTCACCTGAAGGAAATCAAGTAAGCATTCAATCTCATAAATACAAAGAGGGCCCTGCAATCAAATGCAGAGTCCTCTTTTGCTATATGGGAGATGGAGAAGAATGTTAAGGGGGGGGCAAATTTGGACCACTAATGCTTTCGTCGGCTAAAGGATTATGAGCGTGACAGCCAGTCACCCGGTACTTCAGGATTCCGGTCAAGGAAGAATCGGGTGGGCTTGATGGAGTACTCCCAGCGGTCCCTCCAGCGAGTATGTGCCTGATCAGGAAGCTCCATGAAGAGCTTATCCACGGCATAGTCATAAGACTCGGAGCCTACGGAGGGGAGGGCGCTGATAATGGCTGAGAGTTCTTCTTTCGAATACGTATCGAAGTGCTTGAGCTTGTAGCTCTTGACCTTGCGGCCATCCACGTTGAGCTCGTTAATCAGCATTCTGCATCACCTCCAATTTATGAACGATACTGCGGAGGAGTGGTGCCTGCGCCTCAATTTCCCTGCGGGAGAGACAGGGAGAGATGATGTTGCAGTAGATGGCACGGCGTTCTTTTGGGGAGAGCTGGTGGAGAAGGGAAACCATCTCGCGGGCATCCTCCCTGTCCTCGATATTATCGGCGCTCAGCATCTCAGATAGGTGCGTGAGCGTGTAGAGTGTGGTACGTGCTGCTGGCTCAGTGTCCATGCAGGCCACCCTGGCAGGCGTGTTGCCCTCGATGTGGCTCCAGTCGTGGATATGACCTACTGGCATCGTTTCTTCTGAAGTATCGAAATCAGGGTGCCGCTCCGTCATGCTGTTAGCACTGCACGTCGTAGATCAGGGCGAGGCTGCTGCTTACATCATGGCCTGCCAGCGCAAAGGAGGCAATTTGGATAACCATGTTGAGGGCAAGGCGCTGGCTGATGATACCCGAGTAGTTCAATCCTCTCGTGGCCATTACTATCGCTTTATCCCACTCATGATCTTCAAGGGCGTTGATGGCGTCCTGAGTGATGTGGTTGGCCTTGTGCTGCTGCATGACGTCGCGGATGATGCTGTTGTGTTTCATGATAGTGAGACTCCTTTTTTTCCTACAATAAACTGATGATCGATTCCCCCCTCTTACGTCACCAGCCATCAAAAAGGGGAAGTAAAGATAACTGGTCACGCAAGAGGAGAAGTACCCGTCATACGGGAATCTCCTCTGTAGTGCAGACATACCTTGGGGCTTGTCCCGAAGGATTTTACATTTATATATTAAGTGGATTTGGAACCGCTATGCCCATTTGGGATGATTAATCTTTGATTAAATATGTTTTCTTGTCGTGTCTTGATGTACGGCACTCTGTGTGCTATACTTTTATTCGTAAGTGTGAGAGGGCTTCAGCTTCGGCTGGAACTCTTTTTTTTGTGTGTTGGTTATCATGCGGCCATCTCCTTACAGGCAGATACGTTGTAGACCTGGCAGAGGTAGCGGAGTGCCTGCCTGACAGAGCAGTGGGCGAGCGCCACCACGCAATCCACGATAGTCCAGCCTTTGTCATCAACGGGAGATGTGGTGCTGGAGCAGTAGTATCGGTCAGGCCGCTCTCCGTTATCGTAGATAGAGGCGGAAGGGTGCCTGTCATCGTGGAAGATATCGCAGAAGCTGATCGGGCTGCTGATAAGCAGGAACTCGGCAAGGTTGGCGTGGCACTTGATGTAGTCCAGTGCGTTGCCTACGTGCGTTGTCTGATCTGGCACATCGAAAGTATCGAGTGACAGGTTTCTGATGGCATTCAGACGTGCCTGCTGCTCTTCGCTGGTAGCCTTGACTTGCATCACGGTAGGAGTTTTCTTCGCTGTCTTTTTGGTCTGTGGGTATCTCTCCTGATATCGGGTGACACAAGCGGCAGCACTGAAAGAATGGAAGAAGGTTTCTTTTTTTAGCTGATCAGCTGTGTAGGTGATGTCACGATAGAACAGGAGGCGGGTACGGAACTGATCATAACCATCCTTGCACCACATCGAACTGGGGACTCTCATAAGACGTGCGCAGTTGCGGCAGGCGGTGTCGGCAATCTGCACGGCATCCAGGAGTGCATCCTCGGCTTCCTTCCATTCAGCTTCCGTGGTGACGTTTTCGCAGGCCCAGTAGACATGGAAGCCGTTTCTCGTTTCATTAACGGCCGTAGGTGCGGGCAGGGCGTTGATGATGCTAACGAACATCTTCTTGTGCTCCAGAACCTCATCGAGATTATAGTAGCGGCCATCCTCGCCACGGCCTGCATCAAAGTCGAGGTACCAGGCGCGGAACTGGGTGATGTCTTCGTTGCAGGGATTGGTGTCGCCCTTATAGACGGCAGGTGTATTGCTGGTAAAGTAGAGATCTTTATCTAATGTAGGATTCGTCACGTGCATACCATGCCGGCCAGCCTCGTTCAGTGCATAGATACGAGGATTGTCTGCATCTTCCATCAGGTGCTGGGCAAAGAGCTCAAGAGCCTGCTGGCCATTATACACGGGAGCGTTCCTGCGGGCCTCGTATATCTCTGCTCTTTTCTTTTCCCTATCCTCGGCTTCTGCCGTCATGCCGGAGAGGATGCGCAGGTCTTTGATAGCAGCCTTGGGCAGAATCTTGTCCAGCTCCTGATAAAAGAGCTTGTAGACCTGCGGGCTGATGCCACGGCTCCTCATGGTATAGAGGGGGTTGACAATGAAGCGCATGCTCTTGTCATCATTCGTCATGTTGTCGTAGATCATGGTCAGGACGATGCGACGCTTGCGGATCATCGGCCAGAAGTTGTCACGCCACGTCTTTGCGGAGGTGATGCCGACAATCTTCATAATGTCTTCCTTAGTACTGACGGGGATGATGGTGCCGTGCTTGCGGGTACAGATCTCGTTGTCGTCGTTGATGCTGGTAAACAGCTGACAGATGCGGCGGAAGTCTGTACTCCCGATGGTCTTGTCATTTACAAGGGTATCCATACCTGCATCGTAGACATTGAGGTGTTTCTTGCCCTGCATGATGTCATACTTGTTCTTGCTGGCGTGCCAATACTCCTTGTGCTTGATGTAGTCTACCTCGCCGATGTTCTCGCCCCTCAGAGCCTGGGTGTCCTTTTTCATCCTTATTAGCCTCCTTGACTAACTGCCGGTTTATCTCACACGCCGGTGCTCTCGCTGTCTCTACTATTTTCATTACGTACGTCGATACCTCTTTTCAGATAAGATGAGGATTTTATTCTGGAGTGTTCTAGGCGGCTTGATGATACCATTCGGGGATAGCGCCGTCAACCTCTCCCCCTGACATGATTTATTATAGACCTATTGAGTATATACGTCAATATTTGCTCATAAAGTATTTCAGTATTGACTGTAAGAGGGGAGAAGAGTATAATATAGTCGAGGAGGAATCTGCAATGAGAAAGAAAGACGGTCCACTCAAGAAGATGATCAGCATCAAGCTGGAGCCTGAGCTGATAAAGAATATGAAGTCCTATGCTGGCGTGCTGGGCATGAGCACCACGGCCCTGATCGAAAAGTCAGTTACCGAGTACATGGCCAATCACCAGATATCTGACGACCTTCGTGAAGATATTCAGGCGCTGGCTGAGATGCAGGAAGATGTGCACCAGAGAATCAAAGACACCATAGGGTAAGGCAGAGCAGTCCGATGTGGCTGCTCTTTTTTGATGCCATTTTACCCCTAAAAAAGCCCCCAAAATCTGGGGGGATTCATGCCATATCCCCCCAAAATCTGGGGGCCTCCTGAAATGGCCGTGATGCCCGTCATTACTAGCCTCAAGCCACTTTTGGGTGTTCAAAAAGGGTGGTAATCCCTTATAATTGTATAACAAAAGGGTTCACACCCTAAAGGATGGTCGTGGAGGATATAAACTGGAGAAGCTTGCTGCTGTGGAGGCACCCCCAGAATCTGAGGGACTGTTCCCTATACCTGCGGGCAGGAGGAGCGGCGGCCGCCTATCACAGGAGAGGTATCTTCAGTTATTTATAGGACAGGCCTGTGTGTGAGCGAGGCTGGCTTCTGCGGGCCATTACCCCCATTCTTCGGCACTGGTACGGGAGTACTCTTTAACAAGAGCGTACAGACCCTTCCTGAGCCATTTTCTACGTATCATACTGTAAGTACGAATATCGTATCTTCGTCTCTGATAATATGGAGGAGCTACTTCTGCGTCTCTCCTGCCCTTCCACGGCCATCTTACCTCCGTCCCCTTACTCTCATCGTACCCATACCCTACAGGAGAATGTAGACCCCTCCTGATTGGATATAGAACACATTTAGATTCATCGGCTCTTTCAGGGGGATAGGAGCCCGGAGCGAAGCGGAGGGCAGGAGGGAGGTGTAGTCCATAGACAAGGGAAGGCCGCGCCCTTATCTTCCTTATGAGTGTCTCTACGTCTCACCTAATATATAGCATACAATTTAATTGTATAACAAATAGCTATATCCTCATCGGTAATATCTCTATGAGGAAGGTGAGCAAGAGAGTGAGCAACAAAGTTACTACTGATAAAAAAGATAAGCCCTTCAAGGCCAGCGGCGGCCACAACAGGCCCAAGTATGACTGGGGGGCCATTGAAAGAGATTATGTGCGTGGCTATGACGATGAGACAGGCCATCACTACCCGACACAAAGAGAGCTCAGTGAGAAATATGGCCCATCACCAGCTAGAATTGGCACGAAGGCCAAGAAAGAGCAGTGGCTCCTCCGACGTGAGCAGTTCGTCAATAAGGTACGAGCACGTACTACAGACAAGATGGTCGAGGAGATATCCGAGGATAGCTGTGACTTCAATCTTAAGGTGTTCCAGGCGGCCACCACAGGCGTCCTGCGCATACAGGAGCTGCTGGATCAGGTAGCAGATCCCAGGGCCATCAATTCCCTTATGAGTGCCCTCCAGAGTGCTCAGAGAACAGCGGCAGCTACGCTGGGAGACACACCTGACAACGGCCATGTTGATATTCACGTTTCACTGGAGGATGACAATCAATGATGAAACATATCCGAGATTTTATTAAGGTCGAGTATACGGCAGACTTCTGCCTTGACCTGTCTATTGTTCTGATTTACCTTGGTGTTCTCATGTACTGCATCACCCCGCAGCCGGTGGATAACCTTATCCTTGGCATGGGTGCGGTCGCCCTGTCCATCCTCTGGGAGATTCACCACGACCTGCGCGATATTAAGGATAAGCTCCATGATTAACATACACATCAGCACCAAGGTCATCAATCCCGTGTACAGGCCATACCTGCAGGACACGCACCGTTATCAGATTTTTTATGGAGGTTCTTCGTCAGGCAAATCCTACTTCCTGGCCCAGCGGTGCATCATCGATATGCTCCAAGGTGGGCACAACTACCTCATATGCCGTAAGGTAGGCAACACCATCCGCAAATCTACATTCAATGAGGTAGTCAAGGCTATCAGCAGGTTCAAGGTAGCCAGCCTTTTCGCTGTTAACAAGAGTGATCTCGTAATCACAGGGCCTAATGGTTATCAGGTTATGTTTGCAGGTCTCGACGACAGCGAGAAGATTAAGTCCGTGACACCAGCAAAGGGCGTCATCACGGACATCTGGGTGGAAGAGGCGACTGAGGCCGAGAAGATCGATATCCTGCAGCTCGACAAGCGACTCCGAGGCGTAGCCACAGTTCCCAAGCGCCTGATTATGTCGTTCAACCCGATTTATCAGCTCCACTGGATATACCAGAGCTACTTTGCAGGGCACTGGTCGGACGCCACCACCCATTATGAGGATGACATGACGGCTATCCTCAAGACCACGTACCTCGATAACAGCTTCCTCATGGATGATGATAAGGCGGCCATGGAAGCCACCTCAGACCCTTACTACCGTTCCGTATATGTAGAAGGCAACTGGGGCTCACTGGGCCACATCATCTTTACCAACTGGTCTACCGAGGACCTGTCTGATAAGGAGTTCGACTCCTATCTCTATGGCTGCGACTTCGGCTTCGCCAATGATCCGACGGCTCTCATAGAGTGCCATCTGGACACAGACCGGCGCATCCTCTACGTAACCAAGGCTGAATATCTCAAGGGCTATACCAATGATCTGGTTGCGGCCTCTATCCAGAACCTTATGAGAAATCCTCACGATGTTATCTACTGCGATAGTGCAGAGCCCAAGAGCATTCAGGAGCTGCGCCAGTACCGCATACCAGCTCAGCCGGCACCAAAGGGCCCTGACAGCATCAACTTTGGCATTCGTTATCTGCAGAGCCTGCGTATCATCGTGGACAAGACACTCCTGCCGCTTATCAATGAGCTCTCTGTCTACTCATGGAGAGAGGATAAGGATGGCAATGCGATACCGAAGCCCGTGGACAGGGACAATCACCTGCTGGATGCTCTCAGATACGCCCTGTGCCATGAGATGCGCAATTCGGGCTATCACATGAGCTATGACCAATACAAGTGGCCTACAGCGGGGGCCATGTAAATAAAGAAAGAAGGAAAAATATGCCGATTAAGTTATCCGATGCCAAGCGTGACGAGCTCATAAGCAAACTCAGGCAGGATATCGAGGCCAGCAACGCCTACTATGAGCAGGAGGTTGAGCCAAAGGTTATCGAGCGCTACCGCATCTACAATGCAGATAAGCACTACTATGAGCAGATGTTTCCGTCACTCAGCAAGAAGTGCTCTCTCGTGTCCACCGACGTGCATGATACCATCTCGTCTGTCATGCCAAGCCTCATGAAGACGTTCTTCCAGTCTTCAGACGTTATCAGCGTGGAAGGACGCGATGGAGGCCCTGATGATGAACAGCGGGCCAAGGTGATGCAGGAGCTTGTCAACTATGAGCTGGAGCACGGGAGCGCCTACATGACCTTTTATCAATGGATGCTCGACAGTCTTATCACCAACTGTGGTATTGTCAAATGTGACTGGGAGCGCACCTATAAGCCGGAGGAGCACAGTGACACCGTGGATGCCCAAAACCTCGCCTTATTCACCCAGCAGATCGAGGGCAGTCGTGGAAAGGTAGAGTCCATTGAGCCACAGGAAGCCGATGGCAACGTCACCGTACATTATACGTTACAGGTCATCGATAAGAATCGGCCTCGCATCCGCAACGTGCTTGCCAGCGAGTTCCGATTTGACCCGACGGCCACATCCCTGCATGACTGTGCTTTTGTAGCACATCGCAAGGTGGTGTCTATCGACCATTTGCGCAAGCAGGCAGAGACAGGCCTGTATGATATGCATGCCGTAGAAGAGCTCGCTGTTAATGGTACAGACCCGCACTACACGGCCCTCGACACCTATAACAATATGCATATCGATGAAGATGGCAACGAGGTAGATACAGGCAGGCGCAAGGTGGAGCTCTATGAGTGCTATGTCGATATCAATGTCACGGACAACCCGAATGCCGTGCTGGAACCGTACATCATCACCATCAGCGGTGACCAGATTCTTCGCATCGAGAAGAACACGTACGAGCGCGCCCCCTTCTTTTTATTAACAGCGTCTCCTGAGCCCCATAAAATTTGGCCGGATAAAGGTTATGTCGATACTATTGCTCCCATCCAGCATTCTAAGACGGCCATCCTGCGGCAGATGATCTACAACCTCGCACAGAGCAACGACAGCAAGATGGCTGTAGACCTCACACAGATCCTTGACCCCAATGACCTCATCAACAATAATCGCTACATCAGGGTCAACGGTAACGTCTCTGAGGCCATCCAACCGTTACCAGCTGCTCCAGTGCAGCCATGGTCGATGAATATGCTGCAGTATTTGGATGATGCCAAACAGGAGATGTCCGGCGTCACCAAGTACAATCAGGGCATGGATTCCTCCAGTCTCAACAAGACGGCTACAGGCATTCAGACGCTGACCCAGCAGTCCAATATGCGTCTGGAGCTCATTGCCCGTACCTTCGCGGAGACGGGTATCTCTGAGCTCTTCAGATATCTCATAAAACTGAATCAGCTCTTTGTCAATCAGCCTATGGTTATCCGACTGGCCAACCAGCCGCTCACCATTACGCCGGATGATCTCGATGGGAGCTACGACCTCGTTATCAATGCAGGCATGGGCGCTTCCAGCCATCAGGAGCACTTGCAGGCACTGCAGATGCTTGTCCCGCTTGTCCAGCAGCTGGCTCAGATCGGCATGACTGGCCCTGAGCAGTTCTACAATCTCTTCACTAAGATCTGCAACGAGCTCGGATATAAGGATGCTGACCAGTTCATCATGAACCCGCAGCAGTCCCAGCAGTATCTCCAGCAACAGCAGGCACAACAGCAGCAGCCGCAGGCACAGCCCCCGAAGGTATCCGTAGGTTATGACCAGTTACCGTGGCAGGCGCAGATGCAGCTCCTTAATTCTATGGGCCTGCAGGCAACACCTCAGATGATGACGGAGAAAGTTCGTCAGGATGCCCTGCAGAATGCTGTTAATGAACACACCAAGGCAGATGCCAACAGGGCACCAGAACATGGAGCGCCGGATGCCGCACAGGCCCTTGCCTTTATGAGTAACGGAAACCCGCAGGAGGAACAGTACAATGGATGATAATCGTCTCACTATGCTACGCCAGCAGGTACAGGATGGTCAGGAGGCCCAGCAGGCGTATACCTACCTTACACCATTCATGAATGATAAACGTGAAGCTCTCGTGCATGAGCTCTCTACGACAGAGCTTTCCAGCATCAAACTGGAGCGAGCACACGTAGCCCTCCGTCTCCTACATGACCTGGAGCAGAGCTTCAAGATGCGTATCAGTGCCGCTACGTTAGCAGAAAAGGAGTTGCGTGAGTATGAGGTTTGAGAACTTTACGGATGAAGAGCTCGCCACCAAGCCGCCTGTCCAGCTTATCAAGGCCATGGGTGACCGTATGGAAAAGATGAATGATGCCCTGCTGGCCGTCAACGAAGAGTGCAGGCAGCTTCAGGCACATTTATCAGCCATGGCTAAAAAGTTAGATGGTAATACTTTTATGAAGGACAATAAGCCTTCTGAATAACAGAAAGGAACAGTGATTCTAAATGGAAGACCAAGCCAACAGCACTCCAGCAGAGAGTACCGAGCAGTCTGCGCCTCAGGAAACCACTGCGACTGATACCTCATCTTCCAACGAGGAAAGTCGTAATGACAGCGCTGACACGAAAGACCTCGGAAGCATGAATGAGGAAGAGCAGCTGAGCGCACTCAAGAAAATGGGTGTGTTCGACTCCACAGATGCAGAACCGAACCATGAAGCTGATAAGGAGCAGAAGCCGCAGGACAAGCCAGCAGAGCACCCTGCAGAGCCGATGTTTACCGTGAAAGTGAACGGCGAGGAGAAGCAGGTACCCCAGTCGGAACTCGTCGCTGGTTATCAGCGTCAGGCCGACTATAGCCGCAAGACACAGGAGCTTGCGGATGAACGCCGCCGTTATGAGTCTTTGATTGCTCAGGTAGCGGCAGGCAACACACAGAACCAACAGCAGCAGACCCAGGCACCGACAAAAGGAGAGCAGGTACAACAGTCGTATGATGCGGCCGTAGCCCGCGCTGAAGACATGCTGGGCATTCCCCATGGCGAGTTCAACCAGTTTGACCCCACGCACACGTATGCGCTCAATCAGGTACAGATGATGCAGGCTCGGGAAAGCGATGCTATTAACCACCGCAACATGGCTGTACAGGATTTCGCTGACCAGGCACGGCGAGACCCCCTTACGCCGCAGATTGAGAACATCTTCGAGTCCATGATTTATAAGCTGGGTGCAAGTGGCGAGAAGGGCCAGCAGGTTGCTCCTTACCTGATGACTGCCTATGCACGTTTTCAGAGCGGTCAGGCTACTATGGATGACCTCGATCTCCTCAAGGCACACTGGGACTACTGCAGACAGATTGTATCCGCGCCAGCACACTCCAAAGCAACACAGGCACCTCAGCCGCCAGCTACGGAGGCACCGGGTGCAGGGCAGCGGAATGAGCCCAAGGCTCGTCTGAGCAAGAAGACGCTGGCATCCAAACGCGGCGATGACCAGTTCGCTTACCTCAAGAGCCTGGGCATCTTCTCTTAACAGAAAGGAATTGAAATAAATGGCTACTTACAGCTATGACGAAAAGACGAACCGTGAAGACCTCACGGACATTGTAACCAACATCAGCCCGACGGAGACGCCGCTTGTCTCCATGTTCGGCAAGACGAAAGCCAACGCCACGTACCATGAGTTCGTCGAGGATGAGCTCAAACCGGCTAAGGCCAATGCTCACGTCGAGGGCGAGGACATTACGGCACACGAGGTTCCGTCCCGTGTCCGTAAGGGCAACTACACCCAGATTATCGAAGAGGACTACAAGGTTACGGAAACGCAGCAGGCTGTGAACACAGCGGGCGTCAAGGACGAGTATGCTTACAACGCTTATAAGGCGATGAAGCAGTTCTCCAAGGATCTGGAGTATGCTCTGGTAAACAATACGGAGGCCAAGGCTGGTTCCAAGACGGAAGCACGCCAGATGGCTGGTGTACCGGGCATTGTGAAGACGAACATCCTCACGGCAGCGTCCATCACGGGCAAGGTTATCGGTGATGCCCTGCAGGCTGCATGGGAGCAGGGTGGCGAGCCGACGAAACTGGTTGTCTCTGGTGCCAACAAGCGTGCAGTCTCGGCTATGACGACCTCCAATACGAAGACAGTTGCGGCGAAGGACAAGACCCTGACGGAGGCCGTTGATGTCTATGATACCGACTTTGGCCGCATCGAGATTGTCGCTTCGCGCTTCATGCCGTCGGATACAGCTTTCGTGCTCGACCCGTCTTACTTCAAGGTCGCTTGGCTGCGCAACGTCCATAAGGCAGACTTGCCGAAGCTGGGCGACTCCAAAGCTGGCTACATAATCGGCGAGTGCACGCTGGAAGGTAAAGCAGAGAAAGCATCGGCCATCATCAAGATTGGCGCTGGCAAGTGACACACTGAAGAATAACTTTTCCTCCATCAAATATATCTCCTAAACCAACTGCCAGGGGCAGGGCAAGCGCCCTGTCCTATTTTATTAGCAAGGAGTGATTCCATGATTGATTTATCCGACAAGGATGACATCCAGCGGCATCTCCTGTCTTTATCCAAGGATGGCAGGGATGACCGTATCATCCATATCGGCAACAATGACGCGGTACTCCAGCAGAATGCCGAGGAGCGCAAGGATGACGGATTCATCAATATCCCGTTCTTCGGCAAGATCCGCCGCGTAGCCCATATTGATATGGGGACGGTACACCTGCTGGCTCATAAGCATGACGCAGATGCCATCAGCTACCTAGAGAATAACGACACGCAGGCCCGCGACCGCCTGATCCGCAACTATCCAGAGCTGTTCAAGGCCTGCTCGGGGAGGGTATGACTATGACGATTAAGCAGCTTATCAAGAGCATCCGCATGGCACCCACCGTGCAGGATATCTCAGGAGCCAAGTTCAGCGATTATCAACTTATCGACAGCATCAACAACGCCCTGGAGATGATTTACAACACACTGGCGGCCAGTGATAGCGCTATTCTCGATACTACAGTGCAGCTCAAGCTGAAAAAGGGCTCAACAGAGCTCCCTGAGGATTGCGTAACCCTCGTAGACGTGTACGACATCAATGGTGATGAGCTCACGCCTATTGGCAAGGGCGACAAGCTCAACCCTTCCACCTACCGCGTCGTGGGCAATACCCTCTACACGCCGTCTGATGTCGTGACTATCCAGTACAAGCAGGGCTTCACTACGCTGACCCATGATGACATGGATAGTGACCTGCCATTGCCTGCCTATTTTGTGCCACTTATCAAGAAGTACAGCCTCGTGATGCTTGCTGGCGGCATCAACCAGAATGATGCACAGGTTATCCAGCAGATGACGAAGGACGTGTACTCCATCACGGCCAACAGGAGCTGGTCTTACATCGTGAGCAACGGCAACAGCGCCCCGTGGCGCGTATAACACTCATAAGGAGATGACAATATGACAGTATCTGAGCTTATCAGCCAGATTAACCTCGAAACGGACGAACTACTGGACAGCGATGAGGAGAATCTGCAGTACATCAACGATGCCCTTGACCTCATCGGCTACTTTCTTGCAGGTATGGCGGCCCATGAGGTCACCAGTACCACCAATATCAAGGATAACGACCCAGTGCCGGACAACTTCACCGACTTCCAGCCCCATAATGGCTATCCCGTATACGTATCGGACGGCCATTTCAAGCTCTTAGACCCTGATGACTACCGTATCGAGCGCGTGCGCTATACCCACGCGCTATCTCACGTATCGAACATGACAGACACGCTGCCCATGCCGGATGCTTATGGCTCCTGCCTGTGCTTCGTGGCCAGCTACTTAATCAAGAAGAAGATTATGATGCCGATTGAGTCCTGCCAGCAGGATAAGGCCTTCGTGGAAGAATTGATGTCGGCCATCAAGGCGGCTAAAGGTGGTGCGCCCGCATGACGGAGTATCTGCATTACAGCTCGCAGGCTTATCCCTACGGCCTTGACTGGTCTAGGGATGCTGAATCCATCGGGGATGCTTCGCTGGTAACAGCAGAAAATTGCGAGTATGACACGGAGGATGGCGGTCTGGCCACCAGCCCCGGCGTGCTTACCATCTATCACTCTGCAGCAGGGGACATCGACTCCCTGTTTCACGATGAGGTAAATAACTGCTTCTACTTCTCTACGGCAGAAAAGCTCTATGAGATTGATGAGGCCTTCCAGAATGTTCCTATTGAACTGGGAACGCTCAGCGGCACATCCAAGCCCCATTATGCTCTGTACAATCACACGGTGCTTGTAGCATCAGGCTCCTTCCTGCAGTTTGTTGAGAACCATGCCCTGAAGGATATCAGCGGCTCTCCCAATGCATCAGGTGTGGCCCTCTACAATGCCCGTGTCCTGACTTGGTATGAGCATGACGCCAACCTGCACATGTCTGCCGTGGGAACGTATCAAGATTGGAAGGTAGACCCTGATAAGCAGACCAGTGCACAGGAAATCACCGTAGGCTATGGCAGTGTAGGCAACATTATCGGTGTGGGCTTTCTGGCCGACAATATCATCGTCTACAAGGAGGACGGCCAGGCCTACAGATTGTATAAGGATTCTGTTCAGGTAGCAGACGGGCACAGCATCGAGGTGCTTGCCTCGGCGCCAGTATCCCGCACTGCCTACCTTATGAGCAATGATTCCTGCTTATCCGTGAGCAACCAGCTCTACAGCGTAGGTATTGCAGGATTCCAGCTCTTACAGCCATCGGATACTTCAGCAGACGTAGCACCTGTGGATATTGGCAGGAATGTTAATGGCAGGCTTTCCACGCAGGTCACCCATGATTGCCGCGTATTCCATGTAGCTCCCAAAAAGCAGATATGGATTCAGCCGTCACCGTCTGCTCCTACGTACATCTATTCCTACGTGAGCCGCTATGACGATGGCAGGGGCGTGTTCACCACCCGTCATTTTACCTACAACCTGCATGACGTAGCTGTTAATGGCAACGATATCTATGTGGCAGAGGGGCCTTACATCGGCAAGCTCTCCCCCGACACAGACAAGGATATGGGTATCCAGATGGAGACGCGCATCACAGGCCCCAACAGACTGCCGCATAAGCGCAGAACTATCGTGATGAACCGCAATATCGTCACTCATAACAGACTGCCGGGCCAGATGACGGTCAAGGTGGGAAAGAAGACCACGGTGCTCACGCTCAATGGCAACGGTGAGCAGTCTATCGAGGACAAGGGCGATGAGCAGATCGAGGAGGCCAATGAGCCTATCGACACGGGAGATGGCTACACGAAGAATCTGCGGCCTTCCTGTGGCTCCAACCGCTCCGTGCAGGTTGATATCCATGTCACGCAGGGCGCTATTGCCCTCCGTCAGCTCGAATATGATTATCTGGAGGTTTGATACAAAATGAACCGTAAATATCCGAATAACATTTCCAAGAACGGCACCACCATCAAGCAGGGCTTTATTAACGATGACGCCGATATCCGCAACCTTTACCAGCTCCTTGACACCAAGGCTAGTAAGGATGACCTGAAGGGTTACACGCCATCGAAGGGCAATACGCCTTCTCCTGCACCAACGCCGACTCCTGCTCCGTCTGAGCAGTCCTCATCTAAAGCAGCACCCACGGGTGTCTACAACATTGTGCTGGACTGCCATTACAACGCCAACGGTGAGCCTGACTTCCTCACGTATCAGAGCGGCTCCCGTTATGTGGGTATCAATGGCGAGGATACCACGGGTGATGGCAGTGGTGCAAAGCCTGTCGTGATTAACTTTGCCGATGGCTTCGCTCATGGCCGTGTCACCAACTATACGGAGACGATCGCCACGAACAATATCAACGTGTGGTGCCCGGGCCTGAACACGACCCAGTATCTCTATGTGGAACGTCAGGCAGATGGCAAGCTTTCCTATGGCACTAGTGCTTATCCCTGCATCACATCCTATGGCTATCCGACCAATGCCCAGCAGGATCAGCATATCTACAACCCGAACACGGCGCACACCTACTATTATGATGGTGGCTCGTGGCGCAAGTGCGTAAGAGTATTCCTCGGCGTTGCTGTGACAGACAAGACTGGCATTATCAGTGTCTCGGCTCTGCCTACAGCATCTGCATCTACGACACGCAACGTAATGGTTCTGGAGAAGGATGGCCGCACAGTTGACCTGCTTAACCCTAAAGATACGGGCAGGAAGGCAGACGTGGTTGCGGAATCCCTCACGGCGCACGCCATCAAGGCAGACATCATCACGGGCTCTGTTAAGGGTGATGTAATAGGCAACGCAGATACGGCTAATAAGCTGGCTAAGCCATTCAACCTCACTGTTGGCGGTGATATCACGGATGATATTGTCAAGACCAAGGTTGCCATTGATGGCTCGGATGACGTCCAGCTCTCTTTATCCGTACGACATGCCTATGCCGCAGATGTAGCTACCAATGCAACCAAGGCAGGCAGGGCAACAGAGGCAGATCAGGCAACTCATTGCATGCAGGCTTATGGTATCCAGACATTCAAGAAGATGCCTGAGAGTCTGTCAGAGATTCAGGGCAACATTTTCATCGTATGGCCGGAGGCGATCTGATATGGCTGCAGTCAACAGAGTTACGCTTTACTACCGCAAGCAGGGGGCTGACCCCCATGACCCGGAGAAGATGTTCGCGGGCACTACATACCTTATCCCCGTCCTGTTCTATGACTGGTCGGATAAGCGGGTGCAGGATGCCCTGAAAGACCAGCCGCTCCTGTGCCTCAAACTGGGAGACAAGGTTTACGTGGCAGGAACGGTGGAGACAGGCGGCAACATTCATCCCTCTTATGAGGCAGAGAAATTTCTCACGGTAGAGGAACAGCAGGACTTGAAGGGACTGCATGCTCCGTTTTTCTCTTTGGACAAGGTGGGCTATATCCGCATGGGAGATCGTCAGGCCACACCTCTTACGGGCATTGTGTTGATGGATGCTGAGTACATGGTTACCTACTACCGCAAGAGTCGCCATGCCGCGCAGGTATGCCTGAATAACTATCAGCTCGACAGTCTCTCCTGACGGTAATATTTCATTGAAGGAGGAACGCCGATGACACTCAGGGACTATATCAGGGCCTACGAAGCCAAGACAGAACCATTTGTGCTGGAGGAGGGCTACACGCTCCTATATGCACCTCATAAGGGGTTCATCACCTACAAGGTGGCAGGTGACGCGCTCATTCTCGACCACTGCTGCACGGTCAATGATATCCATTGGATTCAGCGCAAGGGCAGGGAAGTGGCCCGCGAGCACCACTGCAGATGGCTGGTGACGCAGACCATGCGCTCACCCAGGGCCTTTCTGCGGCAGACTCACGCACACCTTGACCTCACACTGTCTGGCTATCGTCCTAATGGGATATGGTACTGGGTGTTCATCGAAGAGGTTCCTCCTCTTTTATCAGCTGATAAATAACAGAAAGGAATGACGATATGAGATTAGCAGAAGAGTACGACTGCTACATGCGTCCTGCCGTACATCTTGGACACTGCCACTACAAGGGCCATCACGGCTCCAGCACCACCGTGCAGAAGCGGGATATCCCTGCACAGACCAAGGAAGAGAAAGAGCTTCAGGATCGCCTGCAGGCTTATTCCCAGAATGGCCTTGACGGTGCCAAGAAACTGCAGGGCGAGGCGCTGGACTATATCAACAAAACCTACAATCCTGACTGGAAAGCTCTCAAGGACAAGTATAAGGGAGACATGGATAAGGCCCTCGATGACTACAAGGGCAGCGGTGACCGTATCCTTGATCGTTATCTTGATGCCGTGAGGGACAATCAGGCGCAGTTCAAATCCACCACGGACAAGAACATCGTCAACCATAAGCAGGAGGGCGACTTCCTTACTCATGCTTATGAGGACAGTCTCAACCGCGCCAAGGATAACATGACCCAAAGTGAGCAGGCAGAGAATGCCCGCCACGCCAATGCAGGCAATGCCAACACGGATGCGTATGCCAGCCGTACGCAGGAAATTGCTGACAAGGCGCAGGCAGAGCATGGCCGGAACATCGATGAGCTCCGTAACGATATGCACGACAAGGAAAAGGCATACCGCGAGGCCACAGAAGAAGCTGGCTGGAGACGGAGCCAGAGCGGGCAGGAACGCTTGGACAAGCGGGAAGCGGAAGGGCAGGCCGCCAATGACACCTATGCCCATGACCAGCGTCAGGCCCTCGATGACTATAGGCAGGGTGGCCAGTCTGCTCTTGATGCTTATAAGGATGCTACCCGTGATTTGGAGAGCCAGCGTCACGGGGACACGCAGAAAGCCCTCGATGACATGAGCGCTCGCCATGATGCAGAATCCTCTGCTTATGATCAGGATATGCGTAATGCTGAGGAGGCCCGTAACCGTGACGTGCAGGACGCCATGGACCGCCGCAACGGCAGTGAACAGCGCCGCCTCTCCCAGTACGAGCAGGACAGCCGGAATGCGGCAAACATGTACGAGAACCAGAGCGGCCATGAAGCTGATGCTTATAAGGCGGGCAAGCAGACGGCGCTCAACGATTATCAGTATGCTTTGGATGAGGCACAGCGCAAGGGGGAATCCAAGCGTAACCAAGCCCTCGCGGACTATAAAGAGGATAGCCGCCGGGAAGCGAATCATTATGGCTGGCAGTCCCGTATCAACGCCGACCTCTACGACAGGCGCATGGCCAATGCCAAGGAACAGGCACAGCAGCGCGAGCAGGACTGGACACGCGACTATGACAAAGAGCTCCTGAAGAATCGTAACGATTATATAGGCAGGCGTGACGAGGAGTCCCGTGCCTATAGATCGGCCTCAATGGCGGACGCGGATAAGCGCAACAGAGCCATAGATGACGAGAATGACCGCGCCGCCAGTGCCCGCAGTGATATTGTCGATGACTACAACCAGAGAGGCCAGAGCGACCTTGATGACTATACAAACAAGCTGAACGACATTACCAGCCGTCACATGGACCGCATGAATGGTCTTACGGACCGTATTGCGGACAACATGCAGAAAGGTCAGGATCGTTACACGAACTCCATGGCTGACGTGGATGACGACTTCAAGTCCCTCTCCAAGGGCACCCTTCCTGATGAGTACCAGAAGAACCGTGATATCGTCAACCAGCATGCCATGGATCAGTACAACGACCGCCTCATGCAACAGCTGGCGAATAAGGGCATCATCAACTCCACGTATGCTTCCCAGGGTATCAGCAATGAGGCTCAGCAGATTGCCCATATGAATGCAGAGAACTACAACAGGGACATGCAGACGCAGGCGGGTATCCTCACAGGCCGTGCCAATGCGGCCCGCGATGCCTACTCCATGACCAAAGACCAGAACCATGACCTCCTGAATACTCTTGGTGATGCTTATAAGCAGATGTACGACACGGAAATGGCTGGCAACGACAAGGGCTATGGTGCCCGCCGTGACTACACCAAGAGCCGGTATGACTCCCGCCTGGCCAACGAGAACCAGACTCATACGGACTATCTCAACGGCATTCAGGGCAACTATGACGCCACGAAGGCGGCGCGGGATAACGGCTACAAGGCCATATCCGATGCCACCAAGGACATCTACGACGCCAATAGCAAGGCCACGCAGGCACGCTATGACGCGAACATGAATAACTCCAAGAACTGGTACGGCAGGGACAAGGATTACATCGATTCCTCGTATCAGAATCAGCAGGGTGCGGCCGACAAGGCGCATAATGCCAACCAGAGTGTTTATGACAATACTTATAAGGCTGGTATGGATGTCGCCAATACGAATGAGCAGAATGCTACGACGAACGCGAACAACGCCTATCACGCAGCAGATTCCGTGGCAGATTCTACGCATAATGCTGAGCAGTCTGTTATCGACAACGGGTACAAGGAGCATAAGGACGCAAGGGACAAGGCGTACAATGCTGGCACGAACCTCGATGACAACATGTACAAGGACGCGGCCGAAAATGCCAATACGTCCTATAACAATGTCCAGCATCGTGCGGATACGCGCCTGAATGACTCTTCCTCGTATGTCAAGAGCGCCTATCAGGCGGCCGTGGATGAGGCCAACCGGCATTATCAGAATCAGTCGGATAACTACGGCAATGTTTACAAGGCCACGAATGACTACCTGACGAACGCTTATAACGGGGCAAGCAAGACCGCTGACGCTATTTACCAGCATGCCAACGACCTCAGCAAAGAGAACTACGCCAACGGTACGGCCTATGATGAGCGCACGTACAACGATACTGTCAATCCTGCAACGCACCTGTACGACACGGGGATTGGCAACGCCAAGAGCCTGTACGACGCGGCCACGGCCAACACCAATGGCTGGCAACAGGCCCAGCAGAATGCGGCAGACAGCATCTACAAGGCACGCATGGCCAACGAGACGGGCATCCATAACGACAATGCCACCAGCATCAAGGACATGTACAATGCGGCCACCCAGAATGCAGGCAATATCTTCAATGCCCGCCAGAAGAATGCGGACAACATTTTCTCTGCCCAGCAGGGACAGGCCAAAGACCTTCTCAGCAACGGTAACACCATTGCAGGCAACGCGCAGAACGTCGCTCAGCAGAATGCCACCAATGCTTATAATGGCAGAATGCAGGGACTGCAGAATGGCTTCAATGCAGAGGGAACGGCACAGCAGGGCTCTTGGTACGCACCGGGCAAGATGCTCGACTATGCCCAGAACCTCTACCTGCCTGGCCAGAACCTGTTCAATACCATGTACTCGGGCCGTATGGGTACGGGTACGACAAGTGCCACGACTACGCAGAGCGGTGGCGGCAATGGCCAGTTGTGGGGCGCACTAGGCTCCCTTGGCAGTGCTGCTATCATTGCCTGCTTCACAGGGGACACGCTGGTAACGACACCTGAAGGCTACAAGGCCATCAAGGACATTCAGGTGGGTGACACGGTGCTCTCGCTGGATGCGCACAACCACGTCGTTCCGAAGAAGGTTATTTCTCTCCATACACCTGTGGAGCAGGAGATTGTAGATGTGACATTCAGGGATGGCACAACGTGGCATACGACGGCTACGCAGAGATTCTTTGATGGACGGCACTTCCACAACGTCCGTGCAGGGGGCAGCGTGATGGATGCAGACGGCCTCACCTGGCCCGTTATTAGCGTGTTCCGTACAGGCCGCAAAGAATTAGTTTATGATTTCACGGTAGAAGGAAACAGTGACCGCAACGTGTTCTTTGCGAATGACGTTGCAGCGGAAGGATATGGTGATTGAAATATGAATAGAAACGATGTATGGGGCGCACTTGCCGCACTGGGTTCTTTGTATGGCATGAAGCAGGCTGGCTGGCTCGGTGGCGGCCACGCTGCTGCACAGGCCGCTGCTCCCCAGCAGGGCATGTTCAAGTTGCCGTCTATCGTTGATACGATGGCCAGCAAGTATCAGGTCAAGCCAACATTCCCTCAGCCGCAGATGCCTATCCCGTCTTATAACCAGCATAACCCGCAGGATGACCTCTTGGTATGGAAAGCCAAGGAGGATGCTATTAAGCGCCAGCGGATGAAGGAGGGCTTCCTGCAGGCAGGCATGGGCCAGCTTGGCCAGGCACTCGGTGGCGGCGGTGATGACCAGCAGGCTCCTGTGGCGCAGATTGCTCCCATGAGTGCGCCGAATATTCCTACGCCACAGGTGGCACCGTCGCTTACGGGTTCTCATCAGGCAGGCGGCAGTCAGGCCTATATTCCTTACCAGTGGGGCCAGCGCTAAGGAGGTCAGATAAATGCTCCAGAATAACTTTGAGAGAGATAACTACGGGCCATGGAACGCCCTTGCGGATATCTTGGGCACCTACCTGCAGAAGCGCTCTGTTGATGGTGCCATGAAGGAGGCCGCACAGTACGACCAGCAGGCCGCGCAGATGCAGGATCCCGGTTGGGAACAGAACCCTGTACCGCCGACCAAGGAGGGTGCGCAGGCTTATGCGGATACGTGGGCTAGGATGAAGCGTGATGGCCAGATGGTAGACTTTGACTGGCTGCACAAGATGCCGCAGGCTCAGCCCAAGTATGGCATGGATGCAGCAATGGCCTCTGTAGCAGGCCCGATAGGTGCGCCAGCTCAGTCTCAGCAGTACAGTTTCAAGGCACCAAGCCTTGTGGATACCATGGCAAGCAAGTACAGCGTGCAGGCTCCGTCGGCTGTCACGATGCCTTCCATAAAGCCATCCACGTCTGTGCCTTTCCAGTCTGCGCTTAACAGTTCCCAGCAGGCTCAGACAGCTCCTGCCCAGCAGACACTGCCTGCCCAGTCAGCAGCTCCTGTGCCACCTGATGTGCAGAAGTTCCGTGATACCAAGGCCGCTCACCCTGAGTGGTTCGTGGGCAACGTCTACACAGGTTATGGTGCTCCGCATGATGCGGCGCAGAAAGCCTATGACGCGGCAGTGCAGAACAATGCTTCTCGCCCGGCCATTGGCGGCAGTCTCAACGATATGCGCAGCCAGCTCCAGAACAACATGCTCTCTTACCAGAATCCTGATAAGGCAGCTGTGGATGCAATGGCGCACCAGCAGAAGCAGGCAGAGTATGACAACTACGCGGCCAACATGAAGGCACATCCTGAGTGGTTCGCGGGGAACACCTACATCGGAGATAAGCTCAATGGTGACAAGGCCCATGATGACAAGGTGCGGCAGGATGCCCTTGCGGCAGAGCAGGGAGCTCAGGCCAAGAAGGATCAGGAGCATGCACAGCTCATGCAGGGCATTCCTCATACTGACCCGTACCAATTCAAGACTGGTATGGAGCAATATGGCTTTACGGGCCGCAGGAACAAGCCTCTGACGTATGATGAGTATGTAACGAAGCTGAAGTCTTCCAAGACCCAGCTTATCAGCCGACTTGTCCATAAGTACGGTATCGAGGCCGCTGGTAAGGCAGAGAAGATGATTGACGACTCCATCAACAACCATATCTCGGAGTACGGCGACAAGCTCCTTTCCACGGCCCTGCAGGGTATCAATCAGAGCATGTTCCAGCAGGATAAAAATGGCCAAGTGTACCGCAGGGATATGTCTATTCCGTCCAACAAGCTGGCATTCCTCCAGCAGGTGCAGGCATACGACAATGCGGCCCAGCGTATGGGCAAGCCGACGTATGACACTAAGGTGCTCGCAAGTATCCTCTCCATGGATAATGTAAAGAATGTCAACATTGACTCGGGTGCACAGATCCATATTCTCACGGTTCCGGCCAACGGCGGCAAGTTTGATGACGGCAAGACCGTACATGAGTCGGTTGTCCTGCCGAAGCAGGAGACACCAAACAACCTGATGAACCGCAAGACCAAGGTGGCAATCACGAAAGCAAATAATGCCATGAAGAAATATGTGGCAGATACATCCAACGCGACGAAGCTCAAGACGGCTCAGATGAGCGCGAATGCTCGTATCACGGCAGCAAAGATCAGCGCTTCGTCCAGAGGAAGCCGCAGTGGTGGTGGCGGCGGTGGTGGCAACCATGCCTACAAACACACGGTCGACAAGGTGTTGCATCAGTTCGACCTGGCGGAACAAAGCGTCAGGAACGGTAAGACCTTCTCCGACGACGATGACCATAACGTGCAGGAGCTCAACGATGGCGTCAATGAGGCCATTGAATCGGGCAACCTCTCAGATGCAGAGAAAGAAGCTCTGATAGAGCGCAAGAATCAGTTTGACGTAATGTACCAGCAGGCACGCCAAGAGTACGACGACAACAACTAAGTGCGCAGACAGTAATATATTCTTGAGGGGGAGAGGCTTCCGGCCTCTCCTTTTTCTTATGAGTAAGCAACGACGAAGGGAAGGACGATATGAGCAGACTGATAGATGGGTTGAATAAGCGCAACTATAGTTGGGATGGGAACTTTGATACCACGCACGACTATGACTACACGCCTCCGCAGGATGACGGGGGAGACGATGGAAGTAGCGATGGTGGAGATGGCGGAGGCAACAGCGTACTGGATCAGGTTCTTGCGGGTGATGTCAACGGGTTGGTAAATGACGTAGTGGATACGCTCCAGTCGGCAGGCCGTGCTCTTGTCAACCACTACAATGTGAGCAACGTGCAGGATATCCAGAACAGCATCTCTGATGATGATGGCAATATCACGCCTGAGAGCATCCAGCAGTATGAGGCTCCGCTGGACTATGACTACAGTCAGGGATACACAGGAGACTACGAGCAGGCTGATTCCAGCAACCCGATGATGCAGGCTTTGGATGACCCGTCCTACAATGCGGCAGCGACAACCCGCAGTGGTTTCTTCGGCAATCTCGGCAACGACTTCCAGGATTGGACAAAAACCGTGGATGCGGATGCCTCAGCTATCCCCGGTGCCTACTACGACATGCGCACGGAAGACAGCGATGAGTCGAAGCAGGCCTTCAAAGATGCCGCATGGAAGCTCTATGAGGACGGCATTGCCAACCCTGCCATGAAGGTAGCTGCTACGCCGTTTATTCCAGCTCCTGCACGTATCGTAGCGGGTGCTCTGGCTACTCCTGACCTTATCAGCAGTACCGTAAATGCCTTTGAGCAGGGCTATGATGGTTCAGACGGCAGTGGAAACGGTGGTGTGCTGGGTGGTGGTGCTAACGTCCTGAGCTCTCTGATAGCACAACCACTGGAAGAACTGGGACAGGCGGTAACGCACCCGATGGATACTCTTGATGACATCTATGAGCATCCATCCGACCTCTATAACAAGGTGCTGGAGCCTGCCATGGCTATCGAGCTGCCTTATAAGGGTGCCAAGAAGATCAACGATGTTGCCTACAATCACAGCGAGCATGTACGCGACTTCGAAGACCCGATCAAGGATAAGGTCGATGAGTACAAGGATAAAGCCAATGAGGTGCTGGATAAGTACGTCCCTACGTATGAGGACTACCGCAATGCGCCAGATGATGTAGATGCAGGGCTTGAAGAAGATATTACGCCTGATACGGGAGCAGACGCCCAGCAAGCTCCTCAGTCCAGCGGCTTCACGGGGCCGGGCAGTGAGTATGATGGTGAAATCAATCAGGCTTGTGCTGAGTATGGTGTTGACCCAGCACTTGCTCATGCTGTAGCGCAGATTGAGAGCCAACACGGCGAGGCTACGAGCAACGTATTCGGTGTCAATGGTGTATCAGACCCGCATGAGAGTGTTCGTGTAGGCGTCAAGAGTCTCAAGAGATGCCTAGACGATAATGGCGGCGATGTCGTATCAGCCCTGCGTGAGTACAACGGCAATGCTGTGGCAGACTATCCTGACCGTGTGCTGGGTATTGCCAACAATGAGTATGGCGGTATGGGCAAGGGGGGCGCTGGTTCCATGAGCGGTCTCGACAGTGCAGAGCATGCCCTGCTGGGTACTACGATGGACAATCATGGTAATGGGTGCGCAGAAGCAGCTTGCAAGCTGGGTAGCTGGTACGACCCATTCCTCAAAGAGGAGGCTGATAAGGGACAGGCAAGTGTTCCCAACCTTATCAGCGATGCCCGTGCGGCAGGCCGTTATATCGACTTCGATGAATCCAAGCTGGAGAAGGGCGATATTATCGTCTATGATGGCGATGAGCACGTCACGGTCTACGATGGCAAAGGTGGCTACGTTGGCAACTCCACGAGCGCAGACCAAATTGTGCACAGCCATGACTACACGGATTGTGGCACGCCAACGGGCATTATCAAGTCTCCAGATACAATGGGTGGCGGCAGAGGCCCCATATCCATGGATGATACAGAGACAGATTTCTCTGACCTTGACAGTTCAGCTGAATCAGAGGACAGGGCAGAGGCGGAGAGCAATGCTCATGCTTTTGACGATGCCAACAAAGAGCAGGATGATGCACTGGGCAATCTCTTCGAGGATGAACCCAACGAGGATTATGACGCACCTGATAAAGAAGGCAAGCAGGCACCACAGCATCCTGACGAAGCATCTTCTGTATTGGGTGATGATGAGCAGGCTAAAGCATCGGAAATCCACAACCCTGATGATGCTCAGTCTGTGCTGGATGATGACAACACGGCTGATCTGAGCGGCCTGAGTGACCATACGGTAGCAGGTGCGGGCAACCAGCTTCTGCAGACTAAGGCAGAGAGCATTCCACTGGAAGTGTTCCCAAAATCGGAGCAGGAGATTCTGAAGCCCGTCTCTGTCATGGATGAGGATGGCCGCGCCGTTGTCCCCGCCAAGGCTATCCTTGATGAGGCTTATAAGCGCCAGCAGGTATACGATGGAGGGGAGCAGCATCAGACGGCACCGAAGCAGGAGCCAGCCAAGACCCATGAGCCGGATTCCCTTGACGAGTCCATTGGCGGTGACATGGGATACGATGACCTCGATTATGAGGACTTTGGCGATGAGGAGTCTGAGCCTCTCAAGCCAGCAGAAGTCAAGACCGAAGATTCCATGAAACAGGATGTCGATGACGCTGTTAAGCAGGTGATGGATGAGGGCGACGATGAGCCGGCACCCAAGTCTGAGACTGCTACGATGGCAGAAGATGATATGGCCTACTCCAAAGGCAAGAGCTTTAAGGACAGAATGAAGCAGGATATCGATGATGCTGTTAAGCAGGTAGCTGATGAAGGCGATGACCAGCCAGCACCGAAATCCTCGGGAGCACGAGAGGCTGCAGGAGAGTTTGATTACGGGCAGGAAGCTCCGAAAGAACAGCCAAAAGAACAGCCCAAGAAGCCTGTCAGCGAGGATAGCGTGAAGAAAGAGGACACGCCAGACCTGCCGAAATATACCAAGGGCAAGAGTTTCGGCAAGCGTGACACGATTAAGCCTGAGCATATCGCAGACCGTATAGAGCAGCTCTTCGGAGTGACCGTGCATACAGGTGAGCGTATGTTTGGTGGTATTAGTGGTATATACAAGCGCAAGATCGGCTCGATCCGCACAGCTAACTGGGGCGACATTGACAACCTCGCTCATGAGCTGGGCCATAAGGTTGCCTCGCATATCCGTGTCCCAAACATGGGACGCTACTTCGACGAGTTCAAGACGCAGGTGGAGAAGAACCACGGCGAGAGCGCATACAGGCCTGAGCAGTACTACCATGAGGGTCAGGCAGACTTTATGGCCGACTACCTCATGCGTGGCAAGGAGGTTGCTGCAAGGCATTTCCCGCAGTATTACAAGGCATTCACGGATATGCTGGGCCGCAACGATGACATGAAGAAGCGCGTAGATGATGTCTATGACCTTTATCAGCGTTACCGCAGGCAGACGCCGGAACAGAGAGCTATGGGTGGTGTCCATACGGGCAAGGATGACAAGCCTTCGCTCCTCGACCGTCTCCGCAATCTACGTGACAATTTCGTATCGCAGGTATTCGATGACAAGGCACCCATGAAGGATATCGATGAGATGCGCAAGGAACTCACGCACAAGAAGGACATCGATGAGAGTGACAGCGTGTATGCCACGGCTCGTCTGGCACAGGGCTCTGCCGCTGAGCGTGCTGATATGCTGGTGTCTGGTAAGCACCCTGAGATGGTGCAGGCGGCATTCAACAAGGTGTATGGCGATGGCACCATAGCCCATGCCGTAACCCTGAAGAACACGCTGAAGGCACTCGGCAAGGCTATGCATACGAAGGAAGGCCGTTCTTACCTGAAGAAAGCTGGTTACCGTGACGGCGTAGAGGCGCTGGATATCCTCCTGTCTGCACAGCGTTTCCGCGAACTGCAGGAGAACGAGCTGGACTTCATGGCTGACCTCGGCAAGAACATCACGGATGCAGGCAAGGCGGCAGAAGAGGACAAGATGAAGTGGGCTATCGAAAATGGCCAGTCATTCCCTGAGGTTCATACGCATGAGGTATTCGACCGTATGCTTGACCGCTATGCGCAGAAGAATGCCGGTGCGGCACAGGCCATGAAGGAGGCCCTGCGTTCCATCGGCTACAAGGATGCCGAGGAGCGTGCCAGGATGGATGACGAGATTGCCAAGGCCCACGAAAAAGGCGATACGGAAACAGAAGAGAAGCTCCTGGCACAGCAGTTCGCTTTCCCTGATGGCACGACGGGTGACCAGATTATCCATGTGATGCACGAGGCCGCCAAGCAGTATTTCGAGGATGTTCGTGACCATTACCCGGCTTCTATGAGCATGGAGGATGCACAGGCCGTTATCGATCGTGCGCCTGCAGCCCTGAAGAAAGCCGCCGATGACGTGCACAAGATGACGGATAACGTGCTCCGTATTCTTAACAAAAGCGGCATGATATCCGACAGTGCTTATAAAGCCATGAAGGAGAAGTACAAGAACTACATCCCGCTGGTAACAGAGAGGGAGAACGATTCGGGTGTAGCTGCGGCATTCGGGGTCAAGGGCTTCTCCAACATAGGTGATGCTATTAAAGACAGCAATGCCAAGCCGCGTGAAGAGAAGACTATGCGCATCAAGAGCCCGCTGGAACAGGTCCTCCACAACACGTACAGCCTGCTGGATATGGTGGAGCGCAACAAGGTGGCGCAGAAATTCGTGAAGGGCGTCAACGAGATTCCAGGCAGTGCGAGACTGGCTGAGGAGACAAAGGCCCCCGCAGACCCGCATACAAGCACGTTCAGCGTGTGGATTGACGGCGAGAAGCACAACTTCCAGACCACGCCTGAGTTTTATCAGGCTCTGCAGGTAGCCACGCCGAAGCAGAGAAATGCCGTGTGGAATGCCGCACGCGCTATCGCTTCGCTGGTACGTTCCTCGGCAGTCATAATGCCGGACTTCGCCCTGAAGAACTTCATCCGTGATACAGCTTCGGCAGGCGTGTTCGGCGGCTTCATGACCCTCGCTCACTTCCCTGAGGCCATGTTCCACGTTATGAGGAATATCTTTGGTTCCAACCAGCTCATGCATGACTACCGTGCATCCGGTGTCCTTACCAGTACGCTGGTAGGTCTTGACAGGAACAGTCTGCAGGGGCATATCGGTGAGCTCTATGGGCGCGGCAAGTGGGGCACGGTGAAGCATCTTGCGGACATACCTATCAATGTACTTCAGCAGTTCAGCAAGGCTGTTGAGACCATCCCCCGTCTGGCTGAGTATCAGCGGCAGATAAAGAACGGTGCAAGCAGGGAGAAGGCGGCCCTCGCGGCACGTGATATCACGCTGGACTTCTCCAAGGCTGGTAAAGCAGGCAGGGAGCTCAATGAGATTACTGCCTTCGCCAATGCAACCCTGCAGGAGAGTGCGCGTATCGTACAGGGCATCAGGGAGCATCCGGCGCATATGCTGGCATACTGCGGCCTGTTCATGGCCAGCTCCATAGCCTTTTACCTGAAGTTCAACTATGGCCAGCAGTGGTATGACGACCGGCCTGAATGGGAAAAGAACACTTACTGGATGTGGCGTACGGGTGATGGCGTCATCCACCGCGCAGCCAAGCCGTTCGGTCTCGGCATGATATGCTGTTCCCTGCCTGAGCGCTTAATAGAGCACTACAAGGGTGGCAAGCCCTTCAAGCAGAATGTGCCGGGATGGTTCAGCGCACTCAAGGATGCCTTCGTGCCGGATATGATTCCGAATATTGCCCTGCCATTCTTCGAGTACAAGTCGAACTACTCCCTGTTCAAGGATGCTCCTATTAACAGCCAGTATTACAAGGGCCAGCAGAAGCAGGACAAGAATGCTACGTATCTTGGCCACGTGATTGCTGATAAGATGCAGGGGCCTGTGAATGCCCTCAACAGCCTGTTCGGCGGCCACAGCAAGTTCACGCCGACGGATGCCGACTACTTCGGCGGACAGCTGGGTGGCGGCATATACAAGTGGGTCAGCAACGCCTCTTCTGGTAAAGGGCCGGGTGAGATAATGGCCAAGACCTTTACGGGAGTCAAGAGCACGCAGAGCCAGAGCGACTTCATGGATGCCAAGCAGGAGCTGAGCGAGAAGTATCAGGCAACCAGCAAGGGTACGTTCAGGGGCAAGCATGCGCAGGAGTACAACAAGCAGCACAGGCTTTCCCAGATGTCTGATAAAGACCGCTACAACTACCAGCTGCTGGAGGCGGCGCAGAAGAAGCTGGATATCGTGAATAAGCAGGAGGGGAAGATATCAGATGATGAACTGAGAGCACAGAGACAGAAAATCATGCATGATGCCATGAAGATGTACCGCTATTAAGGCAGGAGGGGGCGTTCCCATGAGGGGGCGCTCCTTTTTGGTGTCGGTAATATTTATCTGAGGGGCAATTTTTGTCTGGGAAAGGAAACGATGCGTATATGCACGATGAGGACAAGCTCCTGATGCAGCAGCTTATGCGCGTGGAGACGAAGCTGGATGACGTATCCGGCACGATCTCGAACATCAGCCAGCGCCTGGCTGGCCTGGAAGCGCAGATGAGCATTCAGAAAAGCTATAACGACAAAGTAGACGAACTCTGGTCACTCAAGGACAGGGGAATGGGGATCAAGGGTGCGGTTGCCTGGGCCGCGCCCCTGATTATCAGCCTGATATCCCTGTATATGACCACGATGGCAAAGTAGAGAGGAGGATGACGATGACGAAGATATTCAGCAAGGGTGATATCTCCCACACGCGGGGAGATACGGCGTTTATCCGTCTGTCCCTTACGAATAACGGGGAACCCTATGCGGCGGATGGTGACACCTTCACGCTTACGATCAAGCGTAACGTACATGATGATGAGTATGTCCTTCAGAAGATGTTTGCGGTGCCGCGCATTCTCCTTCAACCGAAAGATACGGCAGGGCTGGATGCAGGTACCTATGTCTATGATATTCAGATTCAGACGCAGGCAGGTGTTGTGCAGACGATCGGGCCGCATAAGTTCCACCTGCTGGCTGATGTAACGAGGTGATAGAGAAATATGGATACGGAACTGACGCCTGAGCTCTCATTGGAAGCAGACCTCAACCTTGCCGCTCTTAAAGGTGACAAAGGCGAGAAGGGCGATGTCGGCGAGAGAGGCCCGCAGGGCATCCAAGGCCCTAAGGGTGAAAAAGGTGACAAAGGAGACAAGGGTGAACCCGGTGAGCGCGGTCCACAGGGACTGCGCGGTGCAGACGGAGCAGCTGGCCCGCAGGGCCCTAAAGGAGAGCCCGGTGAAAAAGGTGACAAGGGAGACAAGGGCGATGCTGGCCCCGTACCCAAGATTACCATTGGCCGTGTGAGCACAGGCCAGCAGGCATCTGTCACAAACTCGGGCACGGCAGAGGCTCCTGTACTGGATTTTGTCATTCCTGCAGATGGCGAGGTCGTAAATATCAAAGGCGACAAGGGTGATACTGGCGCACAGGGGCCGCAGGGTCTTCCAGGGCCTAAAGGTGATACAGGTGAAAGAGGCCCGCAGGGCATTCAGGGGCCTCAAGGTGAAAAGGGTGAACGCGGCCTGCCAGGAATGCGCGGAGTCGCCGGATTACAGGGCCCGAAGGGTGACAAAGGAGACAAAGGAGACAAAGGAGAGAAGGGCGACACTGGTGCACAGGGGCCGCAGGGGCTTCCAGGAGCCCAAGGCCCCGTTGGCCCACAAGGCCCTAAAGGTGATACAGGAGTTCAGGGTCCTGCTGGTAAAGATGGCAAGGATGGTGCAGACGGTATCTGGACGTATGATGCAGATGGAGACATTATCCCTGCTGCGAATGGCGTATCTTATGATGACCTGCAGGAACTAAGCAAGCGCGTAAGTGCCCTTGAAGGATTGGAGGATGAAGCCTTATGAGCCTAAGAGACAAGCTCGTGGCTGTCTGTGATGCCGTGAGGGCGAAGGCAGGCACCACGCAGAAGTACAAGCTCGCAGACCTTCCTGATGCTATCAAGTCTATCAAGAGCGGTGGATCAGGCGATTCGGGAGATTCGGGGGGCACGACAATCGAGGAAATCAGTAAGGCAGAGCGTATCAAGAATCTGGTGCAGGATGATGGCGACCTACTGAAGGGTGATGTTGTCCTACCAGATACGGTAACAGAGATACGAAGTCATGGCATTGACAGCTTTGACGATTTGAAATCATTGGCGGGACCGAAAGTTACGTCTGTCGGACCTTATGGCATCAATCTTTGCATCGGTCTCAAAAGTATCAGTTTGCCACTATGCACACATCTGCAATATGATGCAATTTCCTTCTGTCACAATATTACGACGGTAGATCTGCCAGCATTGAAATCACTGAAAGGTGTTAGTGAGCCTTTTAGCAATAATAGCATTTCAGACCTTAATCTTTCAGCATGCGTCGAAATCAGCGGAGGTAGAACTATATATGACCCTGTTTTTGGTCTCAATAGCGGCGATATCCGCAAGATTCATCTTCCTGTGTGCACAAGCATAGGAAGGCATGCTTTTAGTATGCTAGGAAGCAATGAAAGTGCTGGCCAGCGCACACATGACATCTATCTGAGCGGTAGCACGGTTTGTACCATCGACGTGGATGCATTCGGAGATGATTGCCGCAATATTACGGTATACGTACCCAAGAATCTGCTGGCGGAATACCAGAAGCAGGAGTGGGTAGGCAAGTACGGCGATAATGTCAAACTGGCGGCTATTCCTGATGAGAAGAAGGAGGCGTGATGAATGGCTGGTAAAACACACAATATCGTGAGTGATGGAGGCACGCTGGGGACGGCCTCCAAGCACTGGCCGGGCATCTACGTTGATAAGATTAACGGCGTGGATGCAGATAAGCTGGGTACTGGCGGTGCTGGTACCCAGGGAACAGCTGGCCCCAAAGGTGACAAGGGTGCCGATGGCCTCAGTGCTTATCAGATTGCCTGCAACCATGGATTCACAGGAACAGAGCAGGAATGGCTGGATAGTCTGAAAGGTGCTCAGGGCCCGAAAGGCGAAACTGGAGCCACGGGAGCACAGGGACCAGCAGGCAGGGACGGCGTAAATGCCGCTGCCGATGGCAACCTTACCAGTAATCAGATTACCTTTGCCAATGGTACGAAGCTCTGGATCGAGGTGGCACAATGAGTGTCATCAAGCTGTTCAATGGCAAGAATACCGAAGAAGTCAAGCTCTATCCCAGTGTAGCAGAGGCTGGGGGGAAGGCTGTCAAGGTAACAGCAGATGGCAAGGACTGGTATGCAGGTCTTGGCCCCGTTGATGATAAAGATGCATCCAGTGGCAGGCTTATGGTCGGCGGTACCACCTACGCCCTGCTCAAGGAATGTGCAGCCAAATCGTTGGCGGTAGGCTCTGTATCGTATCAAATAGACTCGCCTGACTACTCCCAGTGCAAAATTAGATACGGTATGCTAGATATGTCGTATTCTAAAGGTGTCTACAGACAAAACTATGCTCATGCATGTTGTCGGGCTGATAATGGCGATGTAACTTTTACAATATACATCAGTAATCCTAAGTGGTGTAGTTGCTCTATGGCAAACAATGAATACGACATTTATGGCGGCAGAAAGCTATATAACGGTAATACTTTTACCCTGCACAGCGGACAAGAACAATGGCTGGTATTTGCCATCAATAGTGGCTGGTCGCAAGCTGCTGTGTGGCATAACCCGTAAGGAGGTGACTGATAAATGTCAGAATGGAATCAGCATCCTGGTGAATCCTACGAAGACTGGAAGTGGCGTCTCCTGCTCGCAAAGACACGCCACGAAACCCACGGCCTTAGCTGGACGGATATTGCCTCTATGCTGGGGCTGAGCTATACAGAGGAGCACCTGAGGAAAGAGATGCATGGAATCGCCCTGTACGATGAATATCTGAGGGAGCAGCGGGGCATTGCCCGTGATGATGACCTGCAGGCACAGATGGACAGTCTGGAGAGGGCCAAGATACAGGCTCAGGATCAGCGTCGGATGCTGCGCAAAGATCTGCGTGAGTGGGCTAGGGCAGACCATCTCCGCGAGGAGGTCGTGAAGGCCATAAGGGAGCTGGAGCCCCTGAAAATAAGGCCTCAGGTCGAAGGTACGGAACTCGTATTTTCAAACTTGGAGGGCATTTTACTCCTATCGGACTGGCATGTAGGCATGGTCACGGACAACCTCAGCAATACCTACAATACCACGGTGTTCCGCGAGCGTCTGGGAGAAGTAGCCCGCCAGACTATCGAAACCTGCCGCCTGAACAGCATAGGCCGCCTGCATATGATGTGCCTTGGTGACCTCGTGCATGGCCTTATCCACGTCACGGCTCGCATTCAGAGCGAGGAAGATGTGGTCAGGCAGTGCATGGATGCAGCAGAAGGGCTGTGTTCCTTAATAGGCAGCATCCTTGATGCAGGTATCGGCATTAAGCTCTACTGGTCGCGGGGCAACCATGACCGTGTGAATGCCAATATGAAGGAGAGCATCTGTAAGGAATCTTTCGCAGATTTGATCCTCTGGTATCTGCAGGCAAGGCTTGAAGGCGTGGAGGGCATAGAGATTGTCCCCAACACACAGGATGACGAGATTATCATGGCAGAGGTGTGCGGGCAGAAGATTTGTGCTGTTCATGGCCATAAGGACAAGCCTGATAAGGCTGTGAGAAACATGGTGGCCGTGACGCGCTCCTTACCAGACTACGTGTTTCTGGGGCACTTCCATTCGTCGGCAGAGCGAGAGATTGATGGAGCCACGGTTATCGTCAACGGTTCCCTGTGCGGTGTAGATGATTATGCTCACAGTCTGCGTTGTACGGGCAAGCCTTCCCAAAGCCTGCTGATAATGAGTGAGCGCGGTATCGTGGCCCGCCACAATCTGATACTCTGAGGCCGCAAATTGAGAATCATGAAACGACGAATTTCATCGGTTCATGTTCTAGGGGGAATATCCATGGATAAATTAATAGACAAGCTCACGGCAGAGAGCATCGTGGCCGTTGGGCTTAACGCAGCATTCATCCTGTGCATCTGCATGGGAACAGACAAGGAGATTACCATGTCGCTGGGCGCTGGTCTGGTAGGATTCATCGGCCACGCGGCTGTGAGCGCGAAAAAGGAGGAGTAATATGGCTGTTATCAGCAAAGAGAATTGCACGAAAGTTACGCCGAAGGAACTGGAAGAACTGGCCAGCGAGGTGCGTGAAAGTGTTTGGGAGCAGGCACGTGGGGTCGGCCGCGAGCCCAAGATTTACATGCACTGGACGGCGGGCAAATATGACACCCTGTTCGATGATTACCATGTGTGCATTACGGGGGATGGCTCCATCTACATCACAGGAGCGCTGGACGAACCGTTGGCGCATACGTGGCGTAGGAATACGGGGAGCATCGGCATCACGCTCTGTGCAGCGTATAATGCCACTACAGATGATCTGGGGGACTATGCCCCGACAGCAGCACAGATCGAGAGCATGGCTCAGGCCGTGTGCGCGGTAGCTGATGGCCTATGGCTCACCATTAACAGCAACTACGTGCTCACGCACGGGGAAGCCGCTGACTCCATCGACGGTATCTATACGTGGGACGAAAATGATTGCTACGGCCCCCAGCATACGGTGGAACGCTGGGATTTGCAGTTTTTAGGCACAGCGGAGTCCCCGAAGTACACAACAGATTACGATGACCCGTCTACTGGCGGTAACGTCCTTCGTGGCAAGGCCCAGTGGTATCGGGAGCAGAAGGGCTGAGAGTACGGAAATTGTACCTTCGAAATCAGAGGAGAAAACAACCATGAGTAAGTGGACAGACGTGAGAGACTCTATCGAGAATGACGTAAAGGTATCAGGCATTGATGAGGCTGTTAAGCAGAAACTGCTGGGCGAGCTCACGAATGAGGCTATGCCCGCCGCCGAGTGTGCCGTGGACAAGCTGTGCGATGGCCTGCGTACAGATAGCGAGGGAGAAGATGGCTGGTGCAAGGTACGTGATGCTGTAGTGCTGCCCTGTGCCCTCCGTGGCCTTGTATGGCTCTGCAAGCTGGGGCTCGGACATACGCTGCAGAAAACTGCTTGACAGCTGAGCGGCGATACCGTACAATACGTCTTATCCTTGGTGAGGCCAGCATATCCGCTGGCCTTTTTGTTTGTCCGAATATTTGGTATAATATAGGTAAGGTACCCAGAAAACTGTACATCGACTCTACGCTCTTTCCTTTTTGTATGGGAGGGCAGACATACATGAAGGAAAAGTATATTAGTTACGTGGAGAGCAGGCGGCAATACCGCATTGAGCTCCGCATTTCAGGCAGTCGTGTTGTGGAGTACAGGAGCACCCTGATGGATGCTATCAAGCGGCGCAACACGCTGATGAACCAGAAGAGAGCAGGCATCTTTGTTCCGAAGGACAAGAGGGATATTCCATCTACCCTGAAAGAAGCCTTCGAGGAATATCGCCTGCAGGTCATTGACAGGACAGACATGGCTGTGAGCACGAAAGACCGTTACCGCTATGACGCGAACAAGGTCAACAGATACCTCGGGGACGAGAACCCTATGCATATTACGACAGAGCAGTGGGAGCGACTGTTCCGCAACTGGCTTGCTGCTGGGAGCGACTACAAACATGTGCGCGACTGCATGAGCAGGTACCGTGACATGTACCGTTATTATCAGCGTCTCCATTATATAGAGGAGAACCCCGTCAATGGTGTGGTGCTGAGAGACAAGCACGGCATACACGGCAGGGAGCAGAAGCCCTGCTTCACGGAACGGGAGAAGAACATCTTCCTTGAGACGGTCAAGCAGATATACGGCTGGCAGTGGTACACCTTGTTCGTATTCTTCTTCGCCACTGGATGCCGCAGGGGAGAACTCCTTGCCTGCCAGTGGGAGGACGTAGACTGGGAGAAGCAGACGCTCCATATTGGCCATAGTATCGGGCGAGGTACAGTCAACGGTGAGTATCAGGAGTTTCGTGGCCGCACCAAAACACCTCAGTCTGTGAGGGACATTCCCCTGAGCGGGGAGCTTATGATTATCCTGAAGCAGCTGAAGCTCTATACGGGCTCAGTCAGTCCCTATATATGGCATCAGGTGGACTGCCATGGCAAGTATGACTGGATCAGCCTTACCGCCATCCAGCGTATCTTTAACAGGGCCAGGGCAAACTGTTCCATCAGGCAGGAGCTGACGATCCATAGCATCCGTCACTACTTTGCCAGCAAACTGGTTGCCGCAGGCGTTGACCTGAAGACCATACAGGCACTCGGAGGGTGGTCTACGCCGGACGTCCTTCTCACGAATTATGCGAAAGCAGATGAAGACAAGATGAGAGAAGTCATGCATGAGTACCTCGGATCTGATAAGAATGACAGGCACTGGAACAGGAAAAGGAGGGCCGAATAAAGCTTCCACCATTGGTGGAATTGGTGTAATTTGGTGGAAGTTTTGGTGTAATTTGGTGGAAGTTTTTGGTGGAAAATCAACCGCATGGACTCTATAGGGTACCAAAAGGCAGTTTTTGGGAAGCCTAGTAAACAAAAGGCTTGACAGCTACAGAGGAGTTGTGATAACATAGCGGTGTTATCGGGACGTAGCGCAGTTTGGTAGCGCGCTTCCTTGGGGTGGAAGAGGTCGTGGGTTCAAATCCCGTCGTTCCGACCATTTTGAATAGTGAGAGAGGCTCTCCGTGATGCGGAGAGTCTCTTTTTTTGCAAATTTACATCATAAATAGGGCATGATGTGGTAAGATAATAAGCAAGATAATAAGCAAGTTAAAGTCAGGGGGTGATGGTATTGGCTTTATATCGGCCACCATTTCATATCACAAATACCATGCTTCAGTACGTATCCCGGATTTCGGAAAAGGTGGGACGGCTCAGTGTGTGGCAAAGTTGGGAGAAGAAACCCCACCTGCGGAGAAATAATCGTATACGGTCTATTCATGCCTCTCTGAGTATCGAGGCGAACTCCTTGTCGATGGGACAGGTGCGCGATGTTATCGCGGGGCATCTCGTACTAGGCGAGCAGAAGGAGATTCAGGAAGTAAAGAATGCCTATGCGGCCTACGAACAGCTGATGGCGTTGAATCCATACAGTATTGACGAGCTAAAACGCCTTCATGGTATTATGACACGGTATACCGTGGAGGAATCAGGTACTTTTCGCAGAGGCGAAGAGGGCGTCTTCAGTGGAGGCAAGTGCATCTTTATGGCACCACCTGCCAGACTGGTACCGGGACTGATGGATGATCTGTTTGGATGGATGAAGCGAGAGTGCAATGAAGTGCATCCGCTTATTCTGGCGGCTATTTTCCATTATGAATTTGTCTTCATTCACCCGTTTGCCGATGGTAACGGCCGCATGGCGCGCCTGTGGCATACGGCATTGCTAGCAAAATGGAAGCCGCTTTTTGCCTATATTCCCATCGAGAGTCAGATCGAAAAATTTCAGGAGGACTATTATCGGGCTATTGCACGTTGTCATGCAGCGGGAACATCTGACATTTTCATCGAGTTTATGTTGCAGCAGATTGACAGTATTCTGGATGAATTCGCAGCTCAGTCGGAAAAGGATGGGGAAGAACTCACCGAATATGTGCGGCGTCTCCTAAATGTTATGGAATATGGCATCCCCTATACAGCTCAAGCCCTTATGGAAAGACTGCAGTTGAAATCCAAAGAGACATTCCGCAAACACTATCTGAATCCTGCAATGAAGCTGCAGTTGGTGACGATGACGATACCGGACAAACCGCGCAGCCGCAATCAACGGTATATACGACAATGAAGTGGTAAATTTTTATTTTTCTGTTTCGGCATGTGCTAAGATAGTAGATGGAGCGATAAAAGCAGTATAGGTTTTTAGGAGGTTCTTCTGATGGCAAAGCTGAGCTTTTGAGCTGGCGGCATGATGCGGAGGTGTTTTCCTTGGAGCAGCAGGTGACAGATGACCAGCGTCCGCTGGTGATTCAGGGCGCGATGGATGTGGAGACGCGCGTGATCGAGGCGGCGCTGACGGAGGTACAGGAAGAACCGCTGGGGCACTATCGTTGCGTGCGCGGACGGTTGGACGGATATCCCGTCGTGGTCTGCGAGACACAGTGGGGCATGGCCAATGCGGCGGCCGTGACGGCGCTAGTCATTGCACGCTATCATCCCTGTGCCATTCTCAGCCAGGGCACGGCGGGCGCACACAACCCCGGGCTGCGCAACTACGATATCGTGCTGGGGGCGCGCACGGTCAATGAATCAGCCTGGCAGACGAAATATGCGGCGCGCGGCGCGGGCATCGACCCGCGGGCGCTGAAGCAGCTGGGCGTCTTTGCCTGGAACGAGCAGCAGCAGGCCTTCGTGCAGGAGGTCTACCATGCGGGCGACAAAGCCCTGCTGGCGGCCGCCGAGGCCGTGCGCGGCAGCTATACGCAGGGCAATGTGCTCGCGGGCACGATTGGCACCTGCGACAGCTGGAACTGTGAGGCCGACCGCATCCTGTTCCTGCATGAATTCTATGGCAGCGACGTGGAGGAAATGGAAAGCGATGCCGTGGCGCAGATCTGCCTGAATTTCCACGTGCCCTTCCTCGCCATCCGCGTCGTCTCCAACAGCGTCTTCGACGGTGATGTCGACTGGGATCTCGATGTCGGCCCGGCCTGCCAGCGTTATGCCTTGTCTGTGGCAAAAGAATTTTTAACACATCATACGTGAAAGTTTGCTATGACTGCCATAAGATGCACGAAGCCCAGCCGGCTTATACGCCGCCTGCCAAAAACTAAAAAGGGTGCCTCTGCCGCAGCGTCAGGATGCTGCGACAGGGGCTTTTTGCTTTACGAGGGGCAGGGGAACCGGCAGAATGCGTTGGATGTTGTCAGGGTGTGACATTTTTTGTTGACACAAGGATTCTCTATAGTTTACTATTATAAGGTAGAAATGATTCTATATTTAATAACTAATGGGAGGAATTGCGCATGGATCCTGCAAGCATTACCCTATGTGTGTTGGGCGTGGCGGCGGTGCTCTTCGTCACCGAGCTCGTCCCGCTGGCCGTGACGGCAATGGGAGCTGCTATCTCCCTGGGACTGCTCGGCGTACTGACGCCCCAAGAGGTGTTCTCCGGGCTCTCAAACTCTACGGTCGTGCTCTTTGCGGGCATGTTCGTCGTGGGATCGGCCATGTTCCATACGGGGCTGGCCCAGACCATTGGCATTTCGGTGGTTAAGAAATCCGGTACGGGTGAGAAGCGCCTGATGGCAGCGCTCATGTTCAGCACCATCGTGATTTCTTCGTTCTCATCGAATACGGCGACCGTGGCCTGCCTCATGCCCGTAGTCATCCAGATCTGTGCGGCGGCGCGTATTCCCGTGTCGACGCAGCTCATGGCACTGGCGGTGGCGGCCAACGTCGGCGGCTCGGTCACGATGATCGGCACGCCGCCGAACATCCTTATGAGTGCGGCGCTCGAGAGCAGCGGCCTGCAGCCTTTCGGTTTCTTCGAGTTCGCGTGGATCGGCATTCCGCTCTCCATCGCGGGTGTCATCTATATGCTGACCATCGGCTCGAAACTTTGCCCGCGCAACATGGTCGAGGTAGAGGTGGATGACAGCATCGTCGGTGAGGCGCACGACAAGAAAAAGATGATCATCTGCGCGATCATCCTGCTCGGCGTCATCCTCGCCATGGTCTTCAGCAAGACGATTCACGTGCCGATGCAGGTGGCGGCTATCATCGCGGCGCTGGCCTGTGTCGTGACGGGCTGCGTCACCGAGAAACAAGCCTATCAGGGCATCGACTGGGTCACGATTTTCCTCTTCGCGGGCATGCTGCCGCTGGCTAGTGCCATGGATAAGACGGGCGCTGGCAAGCTCATCGCGGATACGGTCGTGGGCTTCATCGGTGACAGTGCGTCGCCCTATCTCATTGTTACGGCAATGTTCATCCTGTCCTGCGGCCTCACGCAGTTCATGTCGAACACGGCGGCCGCTGCGCTGCTCGCGCCCATCGGCATCTCCATCGCGCAGGGTATCGGCGCTTCGCCGTATCCGGTCATCATGGCCATCGGCATCGCGGCTTCCTGCGCCTTCACGACGCCGGTGGCGACGCCGCCGAACACGCTGGTACTCAATGCCGGCCGCTTCAAGTTCATGGACTATGTGAAAGTGGGTACGCCGCTCGTCGTGGTCTCGCTGATTGTCTGCGTAGGCATCATCCCGCTGGTGTGGCCGTTCTGAGGTGCAATCTGACGGAGACAGGAACCGTGCCCGCGGGCGCGGAGAAAGGATAACGATATGGATACAGGTGAAATTCTCAGTACGCTGGAGACGTTTGACCCGGAGCTTTACGGGGCGTTGCAGAAGTCGGTGGAGAACCAGCGCTATGAGCTCTCGCTGCTGCCGACGGCCAATGCGATTTCGCCCTTTATGGCCTTCCTCAAGGGCAGTGTGCTGGGCAATGAATATACGGACCATCATGCGGCGGAGGAGAAACGCTGGATCGAGCGCCTGGCGAGCAAGCGTGCCTGTGAGCTCTTCGGCGCGGAGCACGCCGTTGTGCGCCTGACGAATCTCGCGGCGGCCTCCCGCGTGGTCTTTTACGCGCTGGCGGAGCAGGGGAATACGGTGCTTTCCTTCAATGGGCGCAAGCAGGAACATACGGCAGGCGAGTGGCTGTCCTTCCAGTTCGAGAGCTTTGGCATCGACGACAAGACGCAGCGCATCGACCTCGACCAGCTGGCGGAGCAGGCGCAAAGGTGCCATCCGCGGCTGCTCATCTTCTCGCCCGTGAATTATCCGCGGCAGATGGATTATGAGGCGCTCGCACGCATTGCCCATGACAACGGGGCGAAGCTCTGGGTTGATATGGGGCAGAATGCGGGCCTCGTGGCAGGCAAGGCCATGCGCTCCCCCGTCCCCTATGCGGATGTCGTGACCTTCGCTGCTAACGACTCCCTGCGCGGGCCGCAGCGGGCGGTCATCCTCTGCAAGCAGGAGCTTGCGGAGAAAATCGAGCAGGTTGTCGTGAATACCGGCCATGTGGATATCAAGGGCAATACGCTCATTGCCCTGGCGTTGAATTTCCGCGAGGCATCGACGCGGCGCTATCAGGCCTACTGCCAGCAGGTGCTGAAGAATGCGCAGGCGTTGGAGCAGGGCATCATGAAAGCTGGCGTCGAGACGCTCTGCGGCGCGACGGAGTCGCATCTCGTTCTGCCGCGCCTGCAGGAGGGACAGAATGCCGGGGAGATGGCAGACCTGTTCTGGCACGGCGGCATCCTCGTCAAGCCGGACCTCATGCCGACGCAGCACGGCACGCGCGAGTATCCCATCCTGCGCATCTCCAGCCTTTGCCCGACCACGCGCGGCTTCCACGAGGCGGAAATGGAGAAAGTCGGTCATCTCGTGGGCAACTTCCTCCTCGCCGGGGCGGATGTGCAGCAGGATGTGAAAAAGGAAATTGGCCGCCTCATCATGGATAAGCCCGTATTCTCATCGGAGTGGCTGCCGGAGGCCGAGCCGCAGCAGAATGCCACGACGCAGGATGCCATCGCCGCCCCGCACAAGGCCGAGGCGAGCCTGAAACACCGCTTCATGGAGCAGATCCTGCACCTGGGTGGAAGGTAAGAGAGTTTTGAGAGTTGAGAGTTTAAGCAGAGAGCCAACTTTTAAGCAGAGAGCCATTTTTGAAGGAGCGCAGCGACGCGCAAAAGTGTGCGAATCGCTTAGTCAAGTCGCCGTCAGGCGAGCTTGACATCCGCATTACGACGCGCAAAGTGTGCGAATCGCTTAGTCAAGTCGCCGTTAGGCGAGCTTGACATCCTTTAGTACGCAAAGCCCCTCTCAGGCACGCGAAGCGTGCCTGAGAGGGGCTTTTGTTGCTTATTTGCTTATTTCGCGAACAGCGTTTTCAGGTGCTCGCTGAGCTTCATGTTCTCGCCGTAGTCCACGGGGCAGTCGATGATGACGGGGACGTCCTGCTGGAACGCCTTTTGCAGCGTGGGCAGCAGATCCTCGGTCTTTTCGATGCGGTAGCCCTGGGCGTGGAAGCTCTCGGCGAGCTGGACGAAGTCGGGGTTGGTGAAATCGACGGAGGTGTGGTGGTGGTAGCGCTCCTCCTGCTTCCACTTGATGAGGCCGTAGCTCGCGTCGCTGAAGATGAGCGTGACGAAGGGGATGTGCAGGCGGGCGGCCGTCTCGAGTTCCTGGCAGTTCATGAGGAAGCCGCCGTCGCCGGCCACCGCCAGCACCTTTTTCTCGGGGTAGATGAGCTTCGCGGCGATGGCGCCGGGTACGGCGAGGCCCATGGTGGCGAAGCCGTTGGAGATGATGCAGGTGTTCGGGCGGTAGCAGGGATACTGGCGGCCAATCCACATCTTGTGCGCGCCCACGTCGGAGATGAGGATGTCGGTCTGACCGAGTACCTTGCGGATATCGCAGAGGATTTTCTGCGGCTTCACAGGGTAGGCGGTGTCGTCGGCGTACTGCGCGTGCTCCTTGCGTAGTGCGTCGCGCAGCGCGAAGACGTCCTGGGGCGTCTCTTTCGGCTGGCAGAAGCTCAGCAGCTGGTCGAGGGAGTGGGAGATATCACCCACGACGGAAACGTTCGGCTGGTATAGCTTGTTGACATGGGCCGGGCGCGCGTCGATGTGCAGGATTTTGTGGTCGGCCTGCCTGTTCCATTTCGTCGGGGCGTACTCCACGAGGTCGTAGCCCACGGCAATCACGAGATCAGCCTGCTCGATGAGGTGGTCGGGGTAGTCCTTCTGCGGGATGCCGATGGTGCCGATGGCATAGTCGTCGTCAAACGGGATCACGCCCTTGGCCATCATCGTGTTGATGACGGGGATGTGCAGGGCGCTGGCGAAGTGGGTGAGCGCCTCGCTGCCGTGGTTGCGGATGGCGGAGTGGCCCGCGAGGATGACGGGGCGCTGGCTGCTGGCGAGCAGGTCAGCGGCGGCGCGCACGCTGGAGATTTCCGCGAGTTCGGGGCGCGGGTCAAAGGGGTGCAGCGGCTCTTCGCTGGGGCCGGGGGTGACCTCCATGCGCGCGATGTTGCAAGGCAGGTCGACGTGGCAGGCTCCCGGTTTTTCGGACTGGGCATATTTGAAGGCAATGCGAATGATTTCATTCACGGTATCGGCGCGCACGATCTGGCGGCTGCGCTTCGTCACCGGCTCGAAGAGCGTCGGCAGGTCGAGGAACTGGTGCGAGGTGAGGTGCATGCGCTCCGTACCGACCTGGCCCGTGATGGCCACGAGCGGCGCGCCGTCCATGTTCGCATCGGCTACGCCGGTGATGAGGTTCGTGGCACCCGGGCCGAGGGTCGCGAGGCAGACGCCAGCGCGTCCCGTGAGACGGCCGTAGACATCGGCCATGAAGGCTGCGCCCTGCTCGTGGCGCACCGTGATGAACTGGATGGGCGAGTCGCGCAGCGCCTCGATGATCTCCAGGTTTTCCTCGCCGGGAATGCCGAAGATGTACTGGACGCCTTCGCTTTCCAGGCATTTGACCAGAACTTGTGCCGTGTTCATAGGTTTGTCATCCTTTCTTTTCTTTGTAGAGGACTTGCTGTCGTGCTGACGGTGCGGCTGTGCTGCAGAGAAAAAGCCTGTTGTGGGCCATTAAACAGCGGACCGCAACAGGCTTCTTTGCCAGCGAAGAAATATGGATTGTTTTTGTGAATGCTTTTATTCATCGTAAGCGTTCCGCGCGTATTTGTCAATACACAGGCGCGGGAAAACAGGCGTTGGGCTTGAATGAAAATATGTATACATGCATACCTTTGATGAAATGATTCAAAATATATTGACAAGGCTCGGCGCGCAGATTATAATTTGAACCATCAAACGAATATAAATGCAACGGTGCATTGGTCATGGACATTACTTGACAGTGCACCGTTTTTATTTATACATTTCTGTTTCATCTTGTTCAGTTATAAATGAGCTTATCATTTATAATAATGTATGTATTAATTCATTCACCAAAGGAGATGTAAACGATGAGAACGAAAAAATTAGCAGCCATCTTCACCGCATTGCTCACCTGTGCCAGCCTGGTACTGACGGGTTGCGGCGGTAAGCAGAGCGCCAGCAGCGGCGAGTCCGATGGCGGTGTCTACAAAGATAAAATCGCCATCGGCTGCACGACCTGGATCGGCTATGCACCGCTGCACCTGGCCGTGGAGAAAGGTTTCTTCAAGGACGAGGGCCTGGATGTGGAGATGCGGGTCATCGAGTCTGCGGGCGATATCAAGTCGGCCTTGAAATCCGGCCAGATTAAGGGCATGGCGCAGACCATTGACACCGAGGTCATGGCAAACTCCGCCGGCCTGAAGCTGAAAGAGGTCCTGCCGCTCTGCAACTCGAACGGTGGCGACGGTATCGTCGCCAAGAAGGAGTACAATTCGCTGGCGGATCTCAAGGGCAAGACCATCGCACTCGATACGACGGGCGGTGCCTCGCTGTTCTGGTTCAACAACCTGCTGGACGCGCAGGGCATGACGATGCAGGACTTTGACGTCAAGAATATGAGCGCGGGCGATGCGGGCTCGGCGTTCGTCGGCGGCCAGGTCGACGCCGCCGTGACCTGGGAACCGTGGCTCTCCAATGCCAACAAGACGACGTTCGGCAAGACGCTCGTCACGAGTAAGGCCAGCCCCGGTGTCATCGTCGATGCGCTCTGCTTCGACAGCGATTTCGCCGCCAAGAATCCGAAGACGGTGCAGACGATTATCAAAGTCTGGTTCAAGGCTGTGCAGTATGCAAAGGACCATCCGGACGAAGCTTATCCCATCATGGCCAAGAGCCAGAACATGAGCGTGGATGATTTCAAGGCGCAGCTGCCGAACATCGAGTATTTCAACGAAGACATGACGAAAGACTACCTCATCGGCGGCAAGATGGCTGAGATGGCGCAGAAAGCCTCGGACCTTTGGATTAAGATGAAGCTCATGACGGAGCCGGTTAAAGGCACGGATATCGTCGATGCCAGCTTTGCCAAGGCAGCGCTCGGGCTCTGAGCCTGGCGCGGCACTTGTAAAGGAGTGACTCATTATGAAAAGCATGGCCCTCAGCCTGGGCGGGGAGGCTTTTCTCCCGCAGGGCGCTATCGCTAAAAGGCCGTATACCATCATCGCTATCGTCGCGTTCGCGCTCGTGCTCGGCGGCTGGTTCCTCATGACGAACCTCGGGCTCGTGGACCCGACATTTATGCCGACGCCGCAGGCGACCATCAAGGCTGCGGGCGCCCTGTTCAGTGGCTCGTTCGTCATCGATATCTGGATGTCCACGTACCGCGTGCTGGCCGGTTTTATCATCTCGGCCATTGTGGCCGTGCCACTCGGCCTGTTCATCGGCACGTACGCGCCGCTCAACGCGCTCATTGAGCCGTTGATGTCCTTCGTACGTTACCTGCCGGCCACGGCGTTCATCCCGCTGTTCATCCTCTGGATTGGTATCGATGAGTCGGAGAAAATCGCGCTCATCATCATGGGCAGCCTGCCGCAGCTCATCCTTATGGTAGCTGTGGACGTGCGCAAGGTGCCGCACGATCTCGTGGAGGTCTCGTACACGCTCGGCACGAAGCCATCGCGGGTGCTCTGGAAAATCATCCTGCCCGCGAGCATGCCGTATATCCTCGACTCGCTGCGCATGGTGCTCGGCTGGGCTTGGACTTACGTCGTGGTCGCTGAGATGGTCGGCGCCTCCTCGGGCATCGGCTACATGATGATTCAGTCACAGCGCATGATGAACGTCAGCAACATCTTCGTCGGTCTGCTGGCCATCGGTTTCCTCGGTCTGCTGTTCGACTGCCTGTTCAAACTCATCAATAAGCTCTGCTTCGGCTGGAGTGCACAGGGGAGGTAACGGTCATGGAAAAGGAGATTATGTACCGTATTCACGGTGTGACGAAAAGCTATCTGGTAGGCAAGAAAGCCATGCCGGCTTTGAAAGAAATCAATTTTGACATCCGCAAAAACGAGCTCGTGGCTATCCTCGGCACGTCCGGCTGCGGCAAGTCCACGCTGCTGCGCATGCTCGCCGGCTTCCTCAAGCCGACGACAGGCGCTATCTACGCCCAGCATCAGGCCATCACGGGGCCGGGCGCGGACCGCGGCATGGTGTTCCAGTCCTACACGCTGTTCCCGTGGCTCACGGTACGCGAGAATGTAGAGTACGGGCTGAAAGAGCTCAAAGTGCCGAAGGCGGAACGCGAGGCCACGGTCACGCGCTACCTGCATGACGTCGGCCTCGACGGATTTGAGAACGCCTATCCGCGGGAGCTCTCGGGCGGCATGAAGCAGCGCGTAGCCATCGCGCGCGCGCTGGCCATCAACCCCGACAGCCTGCTGCTGGACGAGCCGTTCGGCGCGCTGGACGCGCAAACGCGCAGCCACATGCAGGAAATGATGCTGGACGTCTGGCAGAAGCACCCGAAGACCATCGTCATGGTTACGCACGATATCGAGGAGGCCATTTTCATGGCAGACCGTATCGTCGTCATGCGCGCCCACCCCGGCTCCATCAAGCAGGTCATCGATATCGACCTGCCGCGTGACCGCGATATTCACATCAAGAGCGACCCGCGCTTTATCGCCTACAAGGAGGAAATCCTGCAACTCATCTACGAGGAGAGCCCGGCCGCGCAGCGGCAGCTCATGGAGGCGTGAGCGTATGGAAAAGCGCATTTGGATTATCGATGACGAGTGGCCGGACTACGAGCGCGAAAAGCAGGTACTGCAGGCCCTGCCGGAAGGGGTACAGTTCATGTATTCCACCCCGACGACCTATCGGCAGGAACTGCCGAAATACGGCCTGCTCGCCGATGCAGTGCTGAGCCAGATCGACATCACAGTGGATGAGGCATTCCTGTCAGGGCTCACGCATTGCCAGGTCATCTCGAACTATGGCGCGGGCTACAACAATATCGACGTCGAGGCGGCGCAGGCGCGCGGTATCGCGGTCTGCTATGTACCGGGCTATTGCTCGGAGGACATCGCCGATTACGTCGTGAGTGCCATCTCGCAGCTGAACCGGCCGGTAACGGGTTTCCTACCTGCCATCCGTGCGGGCAAATGGGGCGTGGGGGCCGTGGACGGTTTCGCCCCGCGCCGTCTCAGCGCGCAGACGTTGTTCCTCGTGGGCTTCGGCCATATCGGCCGCGTGACGGCAGAAAAAGCGCAGGGGCTCGGGATGCAGGTGCTGGCCTACAGTCCACACCTCACGCCGGCGAAAGCGCGGGCGGCCGGTGTCGGCTATGCGACGCTCGACGCAGGGCTGGGCATGGCGGATTACGTCAGCCTGCACCTGCCGCTGAACGCGCAGACCCAGGGTATTGTCAATGCCGCGTTCCTCGCGAAAATGCAGCCGTCGGCCTGCCTCATCAATACGTCGCGCGGCGGCATCGTCGATACGGCGGCGCTCGTGGCGGCTGTACAGCGGCACGACCTGCGCGGTGCGGTACTGGATGTGCTGCCGCAGGAGCCGCCGGCCGTTACCGACCCCATCCTGCAGCAGCCCGGCATCCTCGTGACGCCGCATGTGTCCTACTATTCGCCCGAGGCGCTGGCCGAGCTCCAGCGCCGGGCGGCCGAAAATGTCCTGCACGTCCTGCAGGCGCAGGCCGGTGCCGATCTGGTTACCGTCGCCTGATTTATTTTTACCTGCAGATGAATGATATTATCAATCAAAAAATACTTTAGTCAAGTAAATTAATGAATATACCCCGCATTGTGTATGAAGGAGTGGGAGAGCATGGAGAAAATGTTGCTGAGTGGCAACGAAGCCGTGGCATACGGCGCCCTGGCCGCCGGGGTCAAGACGGTCGCCGGCTATCCGGGCACGCCCTCGACCGAGATGATTGAGAGCCTGCTCAAAATGGATTTGCCGGGCACGAACGTGGAGTGGAGCACGAACGAAAAAGTGGCGTTTGAGGTTGCGGCGGGCGGTGCCCTGCTGGGCTACCCGACGATGTGCACGATGAAGATGACCGGCGTGAATGTCGCCTACGACAGTCTCATCAGCATCGCGTATTCCGGCTGCACAGGCGCGCTCGTCATCTACGTCGTGGATGACCCGGGCGTGAGTGCCGGCATGGCCGAGCAGGACACGCGTGGTTTCGCCCTCATTTCGGATCTGCCGGTGCTCGAGCCCTCGACGCTGCAGGAAGCCTACGATATGACGAAATACGCGTTTAAGCTGGCCAAGGCCATCCAGGGCCCCGTGTTCCTGCGCTCGGTCACGAGCCTGTCCCAGTCGCACGGCGTCGTGGAGGTGGAGCCCCGCGTCATGCCGGAGACGGGCCATCCGCTCATGGAGCGCAACATGGATAAATACACGAAGGCCGGCGCGAAAATCTGCATGGACCAGCATCAGGATTTACTAAACCGCCTCGTGAAGGCGGGCGAGGTCATCGCGGACGACGGGCTGAACGAGCTGCACCTCGGCGCACCGGGCGGTGCGGGCGTCATCGCCGTGGGCGTCGCGAACGCCTACCTCAAGGAGGCCTGCCAGAAACTCGCGGCGGCGGGCGTCGATGTGAGTCAGCTCTCCACGCTGGCGTTGCACAACACGTTGCCCTATGACGACGCGAACATCGAGAAGCTGCTGCGGCACTGCGGCAGTATCCTCGTGGCCGAGGAGCTGGAGCCGTTCACGGAGAACCGCGTTATTTTGGACGCCTACAAGCTCGGCCAGAATGTGAAAATCCTCGGCAAGAACGACGGCACGTATTCACGTATCAACTACTACAACGCCGAGACGCTCATCAAGGGCCTGTGCAAGCTGCTGGACGTGCCCGTGCCCGAGAGCCTCGCGCAGCGCGATATCCAGCCCGAGGCACACTGCGCGGCGCGGCCCATCACGGTCTGCGCCGGCTGCCCGCACCGCGGCACCTATATCGCGATGGAAAAGGCCATCAAAAAGCTCGGTCTCAAAAAGAGCGATGTGCTCATCACGGGCGATATCGGCTGCACGATTCTCGGCACGACGCCGCCGTTCGAGGTGCTGTGGACCGAGGTGGCGATGGGCGCGAGCATTCCGCTGGCGCAGGGCATTGTCTATGCGGGCACGGAGCACCCCGTGCTGGCCTCCATCGGCGATTCCACCTTTTTCCACGCCGGTATGCCGGGCCTCGTGAACGCGCTGCAGCACAATATCAACCTCACGCTGGTCATTATGGACAACTACTGGACGGCCATGACGGGCATGCAGATCAATGCGAACACCATGCAGAGCGAGCAGCTGCACGACTGGCACGCGCTGGACCTCGAGCAGGTGCTCAAGGGCCTCGGCGTGCCGGATCTCAAGCTGGCTGACCCGTACGATACGGAGGATATGGCCGCGAAGCTCGCCGACAGCATGCAGTATCAGGGCGTCAGCGTCGTGCTGGCCCGCCGCGAGTGCGCCATCCAGGCGCGCCGCCGCAAGGTCACGTACGCGCCGGTGAAGCTCATCGCCGGGAAATGCGTCAAGTGCAAGCGCTGCATCACCATCAGCGGATGCCCGGCGCTGCAGTTCGAGGACGGCGTGATGAAACTGGATACGACGCAGTGCAACGGCTGCGGTATCTGCACGGACCTCTGCAAGGTCGGTGCCCTGGTGAAGGAGGCCTGAACACGATGAAAACATTTGATATTTATCTCGTCGGTGTCGGCGGTCAGGGCGTGCTGACCATCGCGGACATCATCACGCGCACGGCCTTCCGCAAGGGCATCCCCGTGAACTACTACCCCACGAAGGGCATGGCCCAGCGCGGCGGCTTCGTCAAGGTGCAGCTGCGCCTCGGCAGCAGTGAGGTCGGCCCCGATATCTCCGAGGGCGGTGCGGATCTCGTTATTTCCATGGAGCGCTCCGAGTCGCTGAAGGCCGTGCGTTTTCTGAAGACGGGCGGCGAGTTCCTGCTCTATGACCACCGCTGGAATCCCGCGGCTGTCATGTTGGGCAAGGCACCGTACCCCGACCTCGCCACGGTCTGGGACGAAATAGCAGCTGTGGGCGGTCAGGTCTATGCGCTGTCCGACAAGGATTTGCCCGCCTACGAGGGCCGACCCATCCGCGACAACATCTACGTGCTCGGCAGCGTGCTCGCACAGTCGAAACTCACGGAACTGTTGCCTTTAAAGGATATAGAGGCAACGATTGCCGCCCGCTGGCCGAAAGTTACAGCGGTGAATCAGTTCACGCTGGAGGCTGGCGAAAAGGCGCCGCTCATGGCGCATCCCTGAGCGGCAGCCGAAAGGAGGGTACGCAACGTGGTTTATAGAGATTTATTTTATCCCCAGCACGTGCTGGTGTTCGGCTCGGCCAAGCCGGGCAAGCTGGCGGCCGTTATCGGCCAGCGGCTGCTGGACGGCGGCCTGAAACAGGTCAGCTTCGTCAACCCGAGGGGGCAGGCCATCGCAGGTGCGCAGGGCTATGTGGCCGTCAGCGACATTCTGGAGCCTGCACAGCTCGCCATCATCGCCTCGCCGGCGCCGACGGTCGCCGCGAACCTCGAGGCCTGCGGCCAGGCGGGCATTAAAGCCGCCGCCATCATCACCTCGGGCTTTTCCGAGGCGGGCAACAAGGAGGGCGAGGCGGAAATCCTCGCCGTGGCCCAGAAGTACGGCCTGCGCTTTGTCGGCCCGAACTGCGCGGGGCTCATCAATACGCACAGCAACCTCATCGCGACGCTGGAGACACAGCCACCGGCGGGCGACATCGCCATTATTTCACAGAGCGGCGCCGTCGGCGGCAGCCTCATGGCCATGGCGAAAGAGCAGGGCCTCGGTATTTCGAAGTTTATCAGCTTCGGCAACGGCCTGGACCTCAACATGCTGGAGTTTCTGGAGTGGATGCAGACGGATGACGAAACGAAGGTCGTCGCCATCTATCTCGAGTCGGTGCCCAGCGGGCGGGAGTTCATGCAGACACTGGCCCGGCTCGCGAAAATTAAGCCGGTTGTCGTCGTCAAGGCGGGGCGCAGCAGCGCGGGCCAGCGCGCAGCGCTCTCGCACACGGGCTCCATGGCCGGTGTCGACGTGGTCTGCGATGCAGCGCTGAAACAGTGCGGCGCCATCCGCGTGAATACGCTCGAGGATATGTTCGATGTCTGCCGCGGCTTCTCGGCGTTGCCGCCCATGCAGGGGCGCCGCCTGCTCGTGGTCACGAACTCGGGCGGGCCGGGCGTCATGGCTACGGACCAGGCCGAGCTCTCCCAGATGGCCATGGCAGAGCCATCGGAGGCCATGAAGAAGGAACTGTACTCGTTCCTGCCCGCCTATGCGAGCACGCGCAACCCCATCGACCTGACCGTGGAGGGCACAGGCAAGGAGTACGAAGACGCGACCTGCGCGGCCCTTGCAGACTATGACGGCGCGCTGGACCTCTACATCGGCACGCCGTACCTGGAGGCCGTGCCCATAGCGCAGGGTATCATCAACGCGGCGCAGCGCTCGGGCAAGCCGGTCACGGCCGTGCTCAGCGTGGGCAATGATATAGAGGCCGCGCGCAAACTGCTCTATGACGCAGGCATTCCTTGCTATGTCTCCGGCGAGCGTGCCGTGAAGGTGCTCGCGAAGCTCGCCGACTATTACGACTGGCGGGAGCACGGTGTCTATGACCCGTCTGTGCCGGAGCCGAGCGCAGAGCAGCTGCCAGACCGCACGCTGCTGGAGCCCGAGGCGAAGGACTTGCTCGCGAAGGCCGGCGTGCCGAACGTACCCTATGCGTTCGTGCACAGCGCGGCGGAGGCGGCCAGTGCGGGCGCGAAAATGGGCTGGCCTGTAGTGATGAAAATCGTCTCACCGCAGATTTTACATAAATCCGACGTGGGCGGCGTTATCCTGCACATCGACTCCGAGCAGGCCGCCGCAGCCGCGTTTGAAAAACTCGCGGCCATCGGTGCGGGCAAGGATTTCCGCGGCGCGATTATCTCGCCCATGCGCAAAGGTGAGCATGAAGTCATCATCGGCCTCGTGCGCGACCCCTCGTTTGGCCCCGTCGTCGTCTTTGGTCTCGGCGGTATCTACACCGAGGTGCTCAAGGACGTGGTGTTCCGCGTGGCGCCCGTCAGCATAGATGAAGCTAAAGTGATGATTCACAGTATCAAGACGCATAAATTGCTCGAAGGGGCGCGCGGCAGTAAACCCATCGATGATGCCGCGCTTGCCCAGGCCATCGTGGCCGTCTCGGAACTGCCGTTCCGCTATCCGCAGGTCAAGGAACTGGACCTCAATCCGGTCTTTGCGGGCAGCACGGGGGCCGAGGCCGTCGATGCACGCGTCGTGATTGGCTGAAATAGTCGCCATACCGTAATAAAACAGTAAAGGAGTGTTGACACATGGCAGAGGTCAAGAAGATGTTTATCGACGGCGAGTGGGTACTTTCTTCGTCGGGCGACAGCTATACGCTCATCAATCCGGCCACGGGCGAGCCGCTGGCCGAGGTGACGAAGGCCACGCGTGAGGATACGCAGCGCGCCATCGCCGCTGCAAAGCGGGCTTTTTATGAGGATGGCTGGTGCGATGTTGAGCCACTGAAACGTGCCGAGCTCATGAACGCGTTTGCCGACGAGATGGAGGCGCAGGTGGAGGACCTGGCGCGCATCGAGACCATGAACAACGGTAAGTCGCTCACGGAATCCACGTACGACGTCTACGACAGCGCGAACTGTTTGCGTTATTTCGCCGGCCTTTGCACGAAGCCGACGGGCCAGACCTATCAGGTGCCCGACACGAACGTGTTCGGCATGACCGTGCGTGAGCCGTTCGGCGTCGTCGGTATGATTACGGCCTGGAACTTCCCCATTTCGCTCGCGATGTGGAAACTGGCCCCCGCACTGGCCGCAGGCAACACGGTCGTGCTGAAGCCGGCTTCCTACACGCCACTCTCGACGATTAAGCTGTTCGAAATGATGGAAAAAGTCGGCTTCCCGAAAGGTGTCGTGAACCTCGTTATCGGCAGCGGTTCCGTGGTCGGTGATGAGCTCGCCAAGAGCGACGATGTGGATAAAGTCGCTTTTACGGGCAGCATCGAGGCCGGCCAGAGCGTCATGCGTCAGGCGGCCACAAACATGAAGGGCATTTGCCTGGAGCTCGGCGGCAAGTCGCCGGTCGTCGTCTTTGACGACGCTGACTACAAAACGGCCGTCGACGGCGCTGTGTTCGCGATGTTCTACAATCAGGGCGAGGTTTGCTCCGCCGGTTCGCGCATCCTCATTCAGGATACGATTTACGACAAATTCGTCAAGGACCTCGTGAAGCTGACCAAGAAAATCAAGCTCGGCAACGGCCTCGACGAGGGCGTGAACATGGGCCCGCTGATTACGGAAGACCATATGCACAAAGTGCTCGGCTATATCGAGACGGGCATCAAAGAGGGCGCGACGCTGCTCTGCGGCGGCCACCGCGCAACAGAGGGCGCACTGGCCAAGGGCTGGTTCGTAGAGCCGACGATTTTCGGTGACTGCACGCCGGATATGCGCATTGTGCAGGAGGAAATCTTTGGCCCGGTGCTCTGTCTGCAGAAGTTCCACACGGAGGCCGAGGCCGTGGAGCTCGCGAACCACACGACGTACGGTCTCGCGGCCGGCGTCTACACGGAGAACCTCGGCAAGGCTATGCGCGTCATCCGCAAAATCCGCGCGGGCATCACGTGGATTAACGAGTACGGCCCCGTGTACAATGAAGCGCCGTGGGGCGGCTACAAGCAGAGCGGTATCGGCCGCGAGCTCGGCACGTACGGTCTCGACGAGTTCAGCGAGGTCAAGCAGATTAACGTGGCCAAGACGTCCGCGCCGACGGAGTGGTTCGGCACGGTGGACTAAGCCATTTACCTTTTAGTCAGCAGATACCATCAATATACATTATGTGTTTCAGTCTGGGGCAGCGCTCTCAGCAGGCGCTGCCGAGGAAAGGAGAGCAAAATTATGATTACGCCATTTACCTATAAACACCAGGTTCAGATTGAGTTTGGCGCTGGCAAGGTCGGCGAGATTATGAATGCCATCAATGAGCAGAGCGCTACGAAGGCCATGATTGTCATCGATAAAGATTTGCGCAAGCTCGGCATGCACGAGAAAGTGACGAAAATACTGGACGACAACAGTATCCCGTACGAGCTGTTCAGTGAGTTCCAGCCGAACCCCAGCGTGCTCAGCGTCGACGCCTGCAGCAAAATCATTCGCGAAAAGGGCTATGACATCATTATCGCCATTGGCGGCGGTTCCTCCATGGACGTGGGCAAGGGCGCGGCCGTCGTAGCCACGAATGACGGCAGTATCATGGACTACATGTCGCTGCGCAAGGATAAGGCGCGCCAGGTCGTGAATCCGCTGCTGCCGGTCATTGCCATCCCGACGACGGCGGGCACGGGCTCCGAGGTCTCGGAGTGCATCGTGCTCATCGACACGGACGACATGAAGGATGTGTTCTACGACGGCGTACTGTTGCCGACCTACGCCTATGTCGACCCCGAAATGACGTACGGCATGCCGAAATCCGTCTGTGCGAACACGGGCCTCGATGTGCTCGGCCACGCGCTGGAGGCGTTCACGGCCACGCTGGAGAACACGATGGCCGACCTGTTCGCCAAAGAGGCTATCAAACTTACATTCGAGTATCTGCCGGCCTCCGTGCAGGGCGATAAAGAGGCGCGCAACCAGATGGCGTTGGCCTCCATGTACGCAGGCATTGCGCAGTCGAAGAATGGCTGCTCCATCCCACATGCCGTTTCCTGTCCGCTCTCGGCGCTGAAGCGCGTGCCGCACGGCCTCGGCGTCGGCGTCACGCAGATTCCGAACATCGAATTCACGAAAGAGGTCTGCGCACCGCTGTATAAAGAGGTTATCGACTACATCGACCCGCACGGCGCCGACATCCCCGAGGACAAAGCGGCGGACGCGCTCATTGAAAAAATCCACGCGCTGTTCAAAGCCATCGGCGTATCCGAGAAAATCGACATCGGCCCCGTGGATGAGGCGTTTATCCAGCGCATGGCTGACGACGCGAGCATCGACGATGTCGACCTGCTCGGCTGCCCGGTGCAGCCTGTGACGGCTGCGGCGCTGAACAAGATTTACCACCAGATTCTGCAACTGGACTGATAGCTTACAGAACTGAGAAAGTACAGAACTGGCAGGGGCTGCGCCGCCGGCGCTGGTTCCAGCTGGTGAAAGGAGCAAACACTATGAAAATGGTCAAAGCGGTCGTCCGGCCGGAAAAAGCCTCGGATGTGCTGACGGCACTCAGCGAGGCGGGACACAACTCCGTGACGCGTATCAGCATCCTGGGGCGCGGCAAGCAGCGCGGGCTCAAGGTCGGTGACGTGTATTACGACGAAATTCCCAAGGAGATGTTCTGCATCGTCTGCGAGGACGGCGACGTGGAGGACATCGTGAAGATTATCAGCCAGACGGCCCGCTCCGGCAAGGAGGGTGCCTACGGCGACGGCAAGATTTTCATCAATCCCGTGGAGCAGGCCTATACCATCAGCAGCGGCAAGGCCGAGTTGTAAGCACTGGGAGCGTGAGGCAATATGAAAGAGATCATGGCCATTATCCGGCCAAAGAATTATTTCGCCACGAAAAAAGCACTCATCGACGCATCCTTCAATGCCGCCTCCGTGCGTGAGGTACTGGGGCGCGGCAGGCAGCGCGTCGTCTACGATACGGCGGCGGGCGATGAAGCGCGGGAAATCGTGGGCATCGAATTCGTCGCCAAGGAGCTCGTGGATATCTACGCCCGCGACGAGGATGTGCAGGCCATCGTCGATATCATCCTGCAGGCCAATCATCATGGCTGCCCCGGCGACGGCAAGATTTTCGTCATGCCCGCCGATAACGCCATCCGCCTGCACACGGGCGAGCAAGGCGAGGACGTGCTGGTGTGAAAGGAGGGAGCCTCATGGCAGCAGTTTTGCAGCGGGCCGACAGCCCCCTGGAGGCGCAGGTGGCCAGCACCATCATCACGGCGCGGCACATCGTCAAGCGCTTTGTAACGGATCGCAAGACCACGCTGGCCCTGGATGATTGCAACATCGAGGTTTTGAAAAATGAATTTGTCTGCATCGTGGGCACGTCGGGCTGCGGCAAGAGTACGCTGCTGCGCATGCTCGCGGGGCTGGAGTTCCCCACGGAGGGCAGCATCGTAATTAAAGATCGGCCCGTCACCGGGCCGGGACCGGACCGGGGCATGGTGTTCCAGTCCTACACGCTGTTCCCCTGGCTCACGGTCAGCAAGAATATCGAGTATGGCCTGAAACAACAGGGCAAACCCAAGGATGAGCGGCAGGCCATCGTCGAGCGGTATCTCGAGCTCATGCATCTTGAGAGTTTCGGCGACAGCTATCCGAACCAGCTCTCCGGTGGCATGAAGCAGCGCGTGGCCATCGCGCGGGCGCTGGCGACGAATCCGGACATGATCCTCATGGACGAACCTTTCGGTGCCCTCGACCCGCTCACGAAGGCGGAGATGCAGCAGCTCATCCGCAATATCTGGCAGCAGGAGAAACCGACTATCGCCTTTGTCACGCATGACATCGAGGAGGCCGTGTTCCTCGCCACGAAAATCTACGTGATGTCGGCGCGGCCGGGCCGCGTGAAAAAGCTCATCCCCGTGCGTTTGCCCTACAACCGCACCCAGCGGCTGAAGGGCACGCCGGAGTTCGTGAAGCTGCGCATGCAGATCAATCAGATGCTGGATGAAAATTAAGGAAACGTTGTTCATCCGTATTTCTTTACTTGCTTAAGGAATTGAGGTGAGGAAAATGGCTGTCCTCCTGCCTGCGGATTGGGCGTATCCCTTGCCAAAGCTGCGGCGTGTGCGCCAGCAGTTCGAGGCCGTAACGCTCGCGGATCCCGCGGCACGCGTGCGCGAGCAACTAGCGGCACGCGGCGTGCGCGCCTGCGTAAAGCCCGGCGCCCGCGTCGCCGTCGGCGTGGGCAGCCGCGGCATCGCGAACCTGCCCATCATCGTGCATACGGTGCTGGATGTGCTCAGGGAGTGGGGCGCGGAGCCCTTCATCGTTTCGGCCATGGGCAGCCATGGCAACGGCAATGAGGCCGGCCAGCGGGAAGTGCTGGCCGGCTATGGCATTACGGAGGCGGCGATGGGCGTGCCCGTCGTCACGACGACGGAGTCGGTGCTGCTCGGGCATACGCCCAGTGGCGTGCCCGTCTGGTTTGACAAGGCGGCCCTGGCGGCGGATCTCATCGTGCCCATCAACCGCATCAAGCTGCACACGGACTTTATCGGCCCGCTGCAGAGCGGCCTCTGCAAGATGCTCGTCATCGGCCTCGGCAACCAGCAGGGCTGTACGACCATCCACGATGCGCCGCCGGCGCAGTTCGCGGCGGTGCTGGAGGCGGCGGCGCGGGTGATTCTCGCCCAGGCGCCCGTCGGTTTCGGCGTGGGCATCCTCGAGAACGCCTACGACCGTACGGCCGATATCCAGGTGCTGCCCGCCGCCTCGCTGATCGCGGAGGAAAAGGCGCTGGTGCAGCGGGCCACGGGGCTCATGCCGCGCATTCTGTTCCCGGACATCGATGTGCTCATCATGCAGGAAATCGGCAAGGATGTCTCGGGCGCGGGCTTCGACCCCAATATCGTGGGCCGCAGCTCGGCGCGCGACCAGTTCACGGTGCCGATTCCCGCCATCAGGCGCATGGTGCTGCTGGGCGTGACGCCGCAATCCCATGGCAATGGCATCGGCATCGGCCTTTTCGATGTCATGCTCAGGGAGATCTTCCCGACGCTGGATCTCGAGGCCATCTATACGAATGCCGTGGCCTGCCGCTGCATCGCCGATGCGCGCATCCCGCTCATGGCGGACAGCGAGGAGGAGGCCGTGCGCATCGCGCTGAAGTCCTGCCGCGGCCTGGACTATGAGCATTTGAAAATCGTACGTATCAAGAATACGCTGTCTTTAGGAGAGATAGAAGTTTCGCCGGCCTTGTTCCCGGTGATTGAGCAGACGCCGCAGCTGACGCTCCTCGAGGAAGAGGCCGGCTATGGTGCGAAAGGATGATAGAAATGAAACTGACGGCAGAAGAACAGGCGATGGCCGACGGCAAATACGGCCCGGGCACGCAGCTCGCGATGCAGGTGCTCATCGCCATCGGCGAGGCCTATGACGCGCCCTATATGGTGCCGGTCACGCGCACCCATGTGGCGCTGAGCAATCAGGAGGCGGACCTCTGGTTCGCGGAGAAACTGGCCAAGGGCGGTGCGCACTGCCGCGTGCGCCCCACGGTCAATCCGAGCTTCAACCCCGAGCAGCTCAACGCAATCTGCCCCGTTGAGGCGGCAGATATGGAGATTGTGCAACGCACTCATGCGGCCTACAACCAGCTCGGCGCCATCATGACTTATGACTGCACGCCGTATCTGGAGCGCAACGTGCCGCGCTACGGCGAGGTTATTTCTTTCTCGGAGTCGAGCGCCACGCCTTTTGTGAATTCGGTCTACGGCGCGCGCACGAACCGCGAGGCCGCCCAAAGTGCGCTCTGCTCGGCGGTCACGGGCGTGACGCCGTACTACGGCTACCTGCTCGACGAGAACCGCGCGGGCGACATCCTCGTGCACGTCGAGGCGGAGATGAAGAGTGATTTCGACTACCAGATGCTCGGCTATGTGGCCCCGTCCAAGACGGGCTTCGGCGTGCCGGTCTTCGACGGCCTCGAGAACCCGACGAAGGAGTCGCTCATGAACCTCGGCGCCCAGCTCAATACGGGCGGCAACGTGGCGCTCTATCACATCATTGGCTTCACGCCGGAGGCCAAAGTCTGGGGCGACCCGTTCCAGGGCAAAAAGCCGAAGAAGGAGGTCACCATTACGCAGGCCGACCTCGACGGCATGCAAAAAGAGCTCACGGCGCCGGGCGGCAAAATCGACTTCGCGCTCTTCGGCTGCCCGCACTTCACGATTGACCAGGTCGCGACCATCGCGCAGATGGTCAAAGGCCAGCAGTTCGCTGTGCCGTTCTTCGTCATGACCTCCTCGCTCACGCGCCGCTTGGCGCAGAAGATGGGCTATTTTGACATTCTGCGCGCGGCGGGCGGCGAAATCGTCGAGGATACCTGCATGGACCAGCCCTGCTGGAAATTCCTCTACGGCAAGAAGGGCATTACGGATTCGCCGAAATGCGCCTACTACACGAAGCGCCGCCAGATGGAATTCGTCATTGCACCGCTCGAGGAATGTGTCGAGGCGGCTTTGAAAGGAGTGTATTGAAATGGCACAGACGTATACCTGCCATAAAATCGCCAAGGGCAAGGCTAAGGGCGAACTGCTCTTTACCAAGGACCCGCTCTGCTTTTATCTCATCGACCCCAAGACGGGCAAGGTCATCGAGAAGGAGCACGAGCTCTACGGCCAAAGTATCACGGGCAAAATCCTCGTGTTCCCTTACGGCAAGGGTAGCTCGGTCGTGCAGGCCGATGGCCTCTACCAGCTGCAGCTCAGCGGCATGTCACCCGCAGGGCTCGTCGTGGAGTCCGCCGATACGACGCTGGCCGCGAGCGCGATTATCTTCGATATGCCGCTCGTGAACCGTTTACCCCAGGAATTTTATGAGACGGCGAAAGACGGTGAGCTGGCTGAACTCGATGCTGACGGCGGCACCCTTGCGGTGCAGCCGGGCAAATAAAGACCGCAGGGCATTTTACCTGGGACGGTCAGCGCCGGGCAGATTCTGCGCGGCGGGGTTTTCTATCGTGACAGAAGGGAGTGTTCAATCATGAAAGGCATGATGAAGAAAATTACGGCGGCAGCCCTGTCGCTCTGTCTCTGCGCGGCGGCCATCGGCTGCGGCGGCAGCAATACGGCGAGCAAGAGCTCAGGCAGCGGCTCGGGCGGCGAACAGCCGAAAATTATCCTCGGCCAGGCGTCGTGGA
>Ga0256404_1000777_pt1 | contig 81590 bp, 74 predicted proteins | sample RumenRJG_01DNA_FD_185990 | JGI IMG/M metagenome (GOLD analysis project Ga0256404, IMG submission 185990) | Bovine rumen microbial communities from Lethbridge, Alberta, Canada - RJG_01 | ecosystem: Host-associated > Mammals > Digestive system > Stomach > Rumen | place: Canada: Alberta | collected...
TCGCTACAATTGATGGGAGATTCTTAGGCAGCGTATCGCCAAGATTGTAGTAAACCTTTGTATGCGCCTGGGCGTAGGCAAATGGAATGAAAAGCGCTACAAGGAGCACAATAAATGTAATATAGTGCTTCGAAAGGAAATTTCCGATACCCTTGATGTCAGGGAGAAGGGCCTTATGCCTTGTTCTCATAAGAGGCTTCTCAAAGGCAAGTACAAGAGCCGGAAGGATGGTTACGCAGGAAATAACTCCGAAGAGGACACCCTTTGCCATGACAAGACCTATATCAAGTCCGAGCGTAAAGCTCATGAAGCAGAGGGCAAGGAAACCTGCGATTGTAGTAACCGAAGACCCGATGACTGACTGGAGAGTATTTGAAATGGCGTGCGCCATCGCCCTCTTATCGTCTCCCGGAAATCTCTCCTGATTTTCCTTGAATGAATTCCAGAGGAAAATGGAGTAGTCCATGGTTACACCCAGCTGAAGGACCGCGGCGAGGGCTTTCGTGATGTAGCTTATCTCGCCGAAGAAAATATTTGTACCAAGGTTATAGAATATCGCCATTCCTATATTTATAAGGAAAAGGAATGGAACGAGGAATGAGTCCATGGTAAGCGAAAGAACTATGATGGAGAGGATAACCGCTATCGCTACGTAAATCGGTTCCTCCTGCTCCGTGAGGTCCTTCGTATCCACAACAACCGAGCTCATGCCGGATACGAAGCACTGCTTGCCTGCTATGCTTCTTATCTCTTTTATGGCGGCCATAGTTCCGTCTGATGATGTCGTGTCATCGAAAATGATCATCATCATGGTAGCGTCGCCTGAGTTGAACTTGCTGTAGAACTCATCCGGCAGCATCTCCTTAGGAATCGAAATGTCCATAAGGCTGTCATACCAGATGGCTGACTTCACATGATCGACCTTCTCGATCTTCTCCCTCAGAGCGGATACGTCCTTATCAGGCATATTTTCCACTACGAGCATTGAAAATGCTCCGCTTCCGAACTCGTCCTCGAGAATATCCTGTCCCTTCATGGTCTCAATATCTTTTGGAAGATAGGTGAGAACATCATAATTTACTCTCGTCCCGACATATCCGAAGAATGAAGGGATGAGGAGTAAGAAGGAGATGATGAGGATCGGAATACGGGCTTTAACTACGGCTTTCCCGAACTTTATCATTTTGCTTTTTCCTCCTATAAAAAATTAGCATTCAGTCCGTTTTATGTCCATTAGCTGACTGACCAATGGTCATTTTTAATTACGTCAACAGTTATATCACAAAAATGACCATCGGTCAATATCAAATGCGACACATCAGGTGATGTGTATACAACTTTTTAGCACTCAATAGTGTCAAGTGCTAATCGATGTTGCTTTGCCGTTCAGACAAATGTCACGCGGCTAACGTGATAATGCCGCTTTAGGGCTTTACTTTTTAATTACAAAGTATTATAATAGTGTAAGTATCCTAAAAATATTGTAAACGCTTAAATCGTAAGCGGGAACTGATAGCATTCAGTCCGTGAGTATTTCCGGTTTGCTCGAACTCGAGCTGTGACAACAGAAAGAAAGCGGTGATAAAGTGACAAAAGTCCAGACTAACAAGCAGCAGAAGGAAGACGCCCTCCTCTCCGCTGCCTTTGACATTTTCACAACTCAGGGTATAAACAAGGCATCCATATCAGATATTGTGAAAAAAGCAGGCGTCGCGAAAGGAACATTTTACCTGTACTTCACTGACAAGTACGATATAAGGAACAAGCTCATAGCGAAGAAGGCAAGCACAGTATTTTCGAAGGCTATAGAGGACCTTAAGGCGGATAGCGTTGAAGGGAAGACTCTGACCGACACATTTATTTTCATTGTAAATGATGTGCTCGACCAGTTTGTAGCTGACAAGTCCCTCCTTAACTTCATTTCAAAGAACCTGTCCTGGGGAATCTTCAAGGGAGCCTTAACCGGCAGTACCGCGTCTGAAAATGACGTCGACTTCAACGAGGTCTTCGAATTCATTAACAAATCGACAGACATGCCTGAGAAGGACCTCGAAATCACTCTCTACCTTATAGTGGAGTTTGTCAGCAGCACCTGCTACAGCTCTATTCTGTATTCCGAGCCGGCGCCCATAGATGATATTAAGCCTTATATTTTTTCAGTAGTACGGTATATTTCCGAAAATCAGGTCAAGCAGTCGGATAATTATAAGCTTGACTTACCGGAGGAGGTTGATTATGAGCATGTTCACGAGAAATCCGTTCAAGCAGGAAACGGGCAGTAGCAAGGAAATGAAGGCGCTTGCGCATGAGGCGGCGAACGACTCTGTCGAGAAGATAGTCGACAGCATGAGGTCTGAGCACGACGAAACAAGGAAGCAGGTCGAGAAGGCCCGTGTTGAGGTCGCGACTAACAGCGAGATTCTGGCGGCTCTGAAGGAGGAGATTTCATCCGCGAGGGATGATTGTTCGACGACCAGGGACAATATAGCGGGCTATAAGGAGACGCTCGCTGACATATCCGCGAAGCTCGTCACTCTGGCTGACAGCCAGGCTGCCCAGGATAACTTCTTACAGGAGTCAAAGGATAAGATTACTGATGTTGTTATCAGGCTTGAAGAGCAGCTTGATAATATCGAGAAGCAGGAAGAGGCCATAATGAAGGCCCGCACCACCAAGATGGATAATATCCTCACTAATTTCCCTAAGCTTGAGGAAAATGTTGTGCGCCGTGTAAATGCGATTAATTCCGAGCAGACTCAGGCCATGACCGAGGAGATCGACAAGATTAAGGCCCACCAGAGGAAGGACGGGACATTTACGAGGATTATGCTCTCGATCTCCTTAATATTCAATATTATCCTTACCTCGGGGATTGTTGTGATTATTCTCTACCTTGCTGATATGATAAAACTCTGATTTGGGGTTGACTTTTTAGGATGAAGAGAGTAAAATGAATAACGTTGTTCATGTTCAAAGAGCTACGGCCAATTGTCGTAATGCTTTCGCATTACGACTAACCTGCAAAGCAGGTTGGGCCTAAGCGTGAAGAGCAATCGCTTCGCTCATGCTCTTCAATCGGGGTGTGGCTCAGTTTGGTAGAGCGCTGCGTTCGGGACGCAGAGGTCGCGTGTTCGAGTCACGTCACCCCGATAAAAAACCACCGATATTGTTATCGGTGGTTTTTGTTTTATTGTTATACTCCCTCAAAGGAATCAAAATCAGGAATAAAGCTTGCTTCGGCTACCTTTCTCTCCTGTATATAGGCATTTGTAACGCCCATAGAAAGGGCGAAGTCCACAACCCTGTCATATTCGCGCCTTGTAATTCGGCGCCCCAGCTCAGGATATTTCTCGCCGACACCCTCAAGAGGTGTATACTGGCTCATAATGCTTATCATAATATCATCACCGTAGGTATCATGCAGATATTTTATCACGTCCATGCTGTCATGCGTTCCAAGTGGGAGCACCAGGTGCCTCACTACAATTCCCCTACTTAGCATTCCATCGCCTGTAAATATTGTACCTCCGACCTGTCTGTACATCTCAGCAAGAGCCGCCTTCGCGACCTCCGGATAATCATAAGCATTCGAATATTTTTTTGCCCGGTCAGGGCTCATGTACTTAAAATCCGGTAAATAGATATCAATTAAGCCGGCTAACATTTCTAGAGTGTCGATGCTTTCATAGCCGGATGAATTATATATAAATTTAAGCGGTCTTATACCCTCTTTTTCGCATTCATCTCTGTATTCTTCTACCGCTTTTACTACCGTTGGGACAAAATGTGTCGCTGTAACAAGTCCTATATTCTCTGCGCCTTTTTCCTGAAGCTCGCGGAATATTTCAACCAATCTTTCAAATGTAATTTCCTTACCGTGATTTCCGAGGGCTATTTCCCTGTTCTGGCAATAGACACAACGAAGAGAGCAGCCGGAAAAAAATATATTTCCGACTCCTCTCTTCCCTGTAAGGCAGGGCTCCTCGTAAAAATAAAGGGCTGCGCGGGAAAGCCTCACGATATCAGTCTCCCCGCAGTAGCCAATATTCCCCTCGGACCTGTCCACACGACAAGCCCGAGGACATAGCATACATGATAACGGACTTTGGCCGTGACTGAAGGAGTAGTTACTCAACAGATTTAAATGCTTCATCCAGATCCTCAATTATATCATCTATATTCTCCACACCGATAGAAAGTCTTATGGTATTCGGCTTAATTCCCTGGTCGAGAAGCTCCTTCTCGTTGCACTCGGAGTGTGTCGTGGAGGCCGGATGAATAGCGAGGCTCTTAACGTCGGCAACATTCGCAAGCAGTGAGAAGAGCTCGAGATTATCGATAAAATCCTTCGCCTTTCTTGCGTCGCCCTTGATATCAAAGGTAAATATCGAGCCGCCTCCGTTAGGATAATACTTCTTATAAAGCCTCTGCTGCTCAGGGTCCTTAGACACAGCCGGATGACTTACGTATTCTACCTGTGGATGTTTACTTAAATAATCTACAACCTTAAGCGCATTCTGAACATGTCTCTCTACACGAAGCGGAAGCGTCTCAAGTCCCTGAAGGAAAATCCACGCATGTATCGGTGAGAGCGTAGCGCCGGTATCACGAAGAAGTATAGCCCTTATGTATGTCACAAATGCGGCAGCTCCGACATCCTTCGCAAAGCTTACTCCGTGATAGCTTGGATTCGGTTCAACGAGCCAAGGGAACTTATCAGAGCTCGTCCAGTCAAACTTACCACCGTCAACGATAACACCACCGATCGTAGTGCCGTGACCACCGATAAATTTCGTAGCAGAATGAACCACTATATCAGCGCCATGCTCAATCGGCCTTAAGAGATACGGTGTGGCGAAGGTATTATCTATTATAAGCGGAAGCTTATGCTTATGGGCAATCTCGGCCCATTTCTCCACATCGAGAACCTCACCGTTCGGATTTCCGAGAGTCTCCGCATAGAGAGCCTTCGTATTCGGCTTTATGGCATTTTCAATTTCATCGTAATCATAGGGATCTACAAAGGTTGTCGTAACGCCATAATCAGGAAACGTGTGCGCAAGATAATTATATGTGCCTCCATAAATATTCTTAGCTGATACAATGTGGTCTCCCGCGTGAGCCGCAGCCTGGAACGCGTAAGTAACTGCCGCCGCACCTGAGCCAACAGCGAGCGCCGCAACGCCACCCTCAAGAGCCGCTATTCTCTGCTCAAACACATCCTCTGTCGGATTAGTAAGACGGCCATAAATATTTCCGGCATCCTTCAGGGCAAATCTTGCCTCGGCATGATCTGAATTATGAAATACATAAGATGATGTCTGGTAAATAGGTACCGCCCTTGCGTCAGTCACAGCATCAGGCTTTTCCTGACCTACATGAAGAGCGAGTGTCTCGAACTTAAGATTTCTGTCTGCGTAATGTTTCTTTCCCATATTGTAATTCCTCCTTGCCTATCAGTTTGATAGGACTACTATAGCACACAATATCCCAAATGTAAATACTTTCAGCTTATAACCTTTTCCGATAGGTTTTTATAGGTTAAGCTGATTAGCCATGACAGAGCTTGCGCTAAGTCACGGCTATTATGATCAGGCACAATTTATAAGGGAGTTCAGAGAATTCACCCTCCTGTCACCGAATAAGTATAGGAGGGAGATAAAGGAAAGCTCCTATGGAAAACAATTTATCCTAGAGTGAATTTGGCTCGAGGAGGCTTGACGTAAAGAAGAGAAAGAGCTCTCCTATTATCAGGTTAAATATAAACGCTATTATCTCTCCGACAAATATATTTCCTGCCGCATACGCCGGTATTATTATAAAGGCATCCGGCATTAATCCGAAATATACAAACAATACCTGAGCAAGCTGTTTTACAAAATAAGCCGTATTTTCAGGAAGTACGGTTTCTATAAATGTTCCGACCGACACCGAGAAAAACCACATAACCGGAATCATTATAATTCCTAAGATCAGGTCTCCCGTTAAATTACCTGTCACTACCGCCTCTATAAGTAATATAATTACAGCCGGAAGCATATCAAGCATCGTGCAGGTCATATCGCCGAGGACTGAACAGGTCACCTTTCCAAGTACCGGTGAAGGCGCCATGAAGAATAAATTATTCTTCGCGTCATCCGATAAGGAATTTGACAAGGCCCTGTAAAATACGGTTATAAGTAAGGCAAATACAATAATTACAAGATTCACCTTATTTAAAAACGCGTAGGTTCCAACAGAAAGTATAGCGACCTCCGCCAAATAAAATATGGCAGATTTCGTAAGGAATCCGAATTTAGCGAAGCGCCTGTGATTATTCACAGTCTTATAAAAGAACATGGAAGCGCCTGAGCCCTTTGTAAATATACTTCCCTCTGTCTTAATTTTCCTTTCCTTCTTCTTGCCGGTTGAAAATGTAAGCTTTCCCGTCTCTTTCATTTTCTCAACGACAGCGTTAGCTTCCGATACGCCCTCAATCGCGTTTTCATAATAATCCGCTTTTAAGTGATTTAATATATAAAGAAGGGCAATAGGTGTCACAACTGACAGGGCAAGTAAAATAAAATACAGCACAAAATTCTTCTCAAATGAAAGAGTAAATAAGGCAAGCAGCCAGCCAAATACAGGGATAAAGGCTATCTTATCCGATGAGAATAATTTTCCCGCTGAAGCGAGAACTGAATTGTCGGTCACTTTAAATGCCACAAACCACAATACGGCTAAAAGGGCAAGAAATATATAGAGACCCTTTTCTATATATGAAGCCTTCTTCGTGTCCGAATTTTCTTCCACGTAGGTTATAGCCTGTAAGAGCTGCCCATCAATCAGCATTAAAAACCACATGATTAAAACCGTTCCACAGGTAAAGGCATTCCAGTTAAATTTATATACAAAGGTCGGAACATAGCATAAAAGCCAGACCGTCATTACGGCCGAAAAACCGATTTTCATCATAATGCGGAACATGAGGACCTTTTGCGGCGGCATGGGCGAAGCGAATAATATATTCACGTCTCCTGCGAGGAACATTTTCCCACTGCTGCTGTCCGCGCCTATTATCTCATAGGCAAAGCTTACAAGAATAATAAGCGCTATAGCAAGAGCCGCCATCTCATTCTGAGAAATTCCCTGTGACTTAAACCAGTTGCTTATAAGAGCGTCGTCAGCGGCATTTTCTTCGGCGGCAGTTACAGTTTCTTCATCATCTGCTTCTTCCTCGCCAACCTCGCTCGCCTGATTCGTTGAGCTTTTCTCTCCCATGCTTTCTCCAAGGGTTCCGGCAAGACCGCCTCCAAGCATTCCGATTAAGAAGCAGATTAATATAAAGGCTAAAACTCCCTTTCTGAATATTTTCTTTATCTGGTTTATAAATGTGTGGACGGCGTAATATCCCCAGACTCTCATGCGTCCTTCTCCTCCTCTTTTCCTTCCGTAACCTCAAAGAAGAGATCTTCAAGGTTCTCACCTGTTTTCGCAAGGGACTCCTTCGTGACATCCGCATGCACTTTTCCCGCCTGCATAATTATGGTTCTGTCCCAAAGCATGTCAACTGAATCTATTATGTGAGTCGACATTAAAATGGTTTTACCGGCTTTTCTGTACTCTTCGATAATATTTTTTAATTCCTTGATCGCGTGAGGATCGAGACCTATCATAGGTTCATCGAGGAGAAGGACCTTTGGGTCAGGCAGGAGAGCGAGACAGAGGCCTAATTTCTGCTGCATACCCTTCGAAAGCTCGTCCCCGAATTTCTTTTCCTTATCGGTGAGCTCAAATCTCTGAAGGAGCTCGTCTGCCCTGCTTTCATAGTCCTTTAATTTCCACACACGGGCCATGAATTCGAGGTGCTCTCTCACCGTGAGATTCGGGTAGAGAGATGGCATCTCCGGAGCGTATCCTATAAGGCGCTTAGCGTCTGATGAACCTGCACGAAAACCTCCGATTGTAATATTTCCATCGAATTTAAGGAAGCCTATTATTGACTTAATAAGGGTACTCTTTCCTGCCCCGTTAGGTCCAAGAAGAACCGTGACCGTTCCCGGCTCAAGAGTAAAAGAAATGTCGTCAATAGCCTTTAATTTCTTGTATTTTTTTGTAAGATTAATTATCTGAATCATGGTAATTTCTCCTTTAGATTATTTCATAGTATAATGTCTAATCATCTCTTCTTCCACAGGAAGCTTTCTGGCAACATACGAAAGCAAACGAAGTATAATATATGATATGAAGCATGATATAATCGGCAAAATAACCGACAAATTGTATCCTATCCCAAGTTGCTCAACCAACACATTTCCGAAGTTTCTGTTAGCCATAATCGCTAAAGTTATAAGCGATACATATATAATTCTATGTGGCACTGAACATCTCCAAAGTTTAAAGGCACGTGCCAGCTCATTCTGCTTTTTCTCCATATTTTCCTTCCTTAGTTCCTTTCGTGCTTAAGTATAGCTACCGCAATCTGAGAGAGGGTCGGTCTCTCGAGTGTCAGATTAAATCCCGCAAGCGAATCTGCCTTATCCGCGAGGGCGATACCCTCTATTCCATATTTACTGCTGTTTTCGGTATAAAGATAGGGTCTTACAGCTTCCGATATATCAGGGTCTCCCTTAACGGAAATATATTTTTCCTTTAAATCTTCCGTAAAACCTTCTTCCACTATTCTCCCGTCATGCATAATAATTGCATAATCCGTGACAGATTCCATATCAGAGATATTGTGGGTAGAAAAGAATACTGAGTTCCTTCCATTTCCCCTGTCGATATACTCTCTTAGCCTGTCACAAAGCTCTTCTCTTGAAAGCGGGTCAAGTGGAGAAGCCGGCTCATCAAGTATCAAGAGATTCGTATCTCTGGCAAGAACTCCCGCTATCTCAAGCTTCATGAGATTACCGTCTGACAAGGTTGATACCTTCGGACTTTTCTTACCTTCCAATGGATCTATGCGAAATTCTCTGACATAATCATAGAACTTATCCTTATGGAAATTATCGAAAAGTATTTCCGATATGTCCGCTACCTGCTTAATGGTCCACTGGGGAAGATAATAATTTCCTGTTCCTGTGTATCCAGTGAGTTCCCTTACCGGGCAGGATTCCTTCTCTGCGTCCTCATTAGAATATTTTCCAAAATATTCTATCTCACCGTCAAAGTCGAGTCTGATTCCCGATAAAAAATTCATAAGGGTAGACTTTCCCGCTCCGTTCTCGCCGATAAGGGCTGTGGCGAAGCCTTCAGGTATGGCAAGATTTTCTATATCAAGAGTAAATTTCTTATATTTCTTCTTTAAATTATGCGCTGTAACGCAATAATTAATGTCTCTCATTGTTCCTCCAAGGATCATTCATTTTCAGACCAAAGTAAATCCACTGTGTCTGTTAGCTCGGATTTGCTAAGGCCCGCAAGCTTCGAGGTCTTAACTGCCTTCGTAACCGAGTCTTCTATATCACGTCTGTACTGCTCCATCACCATTTCACTTGTGCGTGAATTCACAACAAAGCCCTTACCCTGTACAGCTGTGACTAAGCCTTCCTGTTCAAGCTCTTCATATGCTTTCATGGTTGTAATTACGCTCACCTTTAAGTCATTCGCAAGTGATCTGATAGACGGCAGATATTGTCCTTCTTCTATGCGGTCCTCCATGATGTCATCGCGGAACTGAGCCGCGATCTGCTTATATATAGGAACCCCACTCGTCTGTAACAGTTTCACTTCCTGCCTCCTGTTCTGTCTGTTTTAGCTGTTATTGCTGTTCATTACTGTATATTATAACATATAAACAGTTTTGTCAAGACCTGTTTTTAAGAAAAATAAAAAAAGATGTGAACAAGCTTTCGCTCGTTCACACCTTCAGTCCCAATTTCTGGTGTCTGCGGGTAACCTGGTACATGTCATTTTCCATGGCCATGACTTCATGCAAGGGAATTGGCTTAAAGAGCGGTATCTTCATGACCTTCTTTATCCATCTTCGATGAACACTTCAACTAATGTTTTGCGTGAAATCTGTTATATTTTAATCCGGAAATGTCGGCACATGGCGTCTCTCCCGCGACTAACTGGCTTGTTACGTATCCTGCTGCCGGTCCGATTCCAAAACCGTGTCCCGTATATCCGCATGATATTACAAGGCCCGGAACCTCCGGAACCGTATCAATTACAGGAACCTTGTCAACCATCTCATCCATATAGCCCGCCCATGTGCGGACAATCTTCGCGTTTTTAAGGCGTGGAATATATTTAATAATTCCCCTGCAAATGCATGGTGCCGTAACACTCACCTATATCCTTAGAACGGTCTAATATTTCACTCATTACTCACTCCTCCTCAGTCCCGGGATGCATCACTTATTCTTGTGTCAATAAATCTCGCCTTCATGGCAAATTCCTTCGGCACGCTCATAGTCACGAGATTTGTCTTGTCAAATGCCTTGCCTGTGCGTACCTTCACTATTTCCGCCTCACATACAGGCTTTCCGGAACGGTCAAGAGCCATACCCTTGTCTCCTACCTCCGGTAGAGGGAGGAATTCATATGGAAATGTAACGGTCGCCCTGCCATCTCCCGTGTTCTCATTTACAAGGAAAATAGCCTGGCCCGGGCAGCTTGCGACGCACATGCCACAGTCTATACACTCACTCGCGGGATCTACAACGGGGAGCTTCGTGATATGCGGGCCGATGTAGATACATTTCTTAACACAGGTATCCTCACATGGGTTACATGGAATAGTCTGCGTACACTCGACCACAGGATGAATACCGACCTTGTGGGTATAGCCCGGGAAGCGACCTATCTCATCATCAGCGACATAGCCCTTCTGTAAAAGATTGGTTGAAATGTCGATGCCCTCTTCAGTCTTCTCTATCTTCTTGCCGCGGTTCTTTGGCGCGAACATGCCCTCACGAAGGTTATCAAGGGCGCTGTCAAGCTTCTCTTCCTCACTGTCCATCTCGGATTTCTCTATATATCCGAGGTATTCCGCCGCGTAAATGCCCGCCTGGCGGCCTTCAATCATAGCAGAGCTCGCTTCCTCAATTCCCGAAACATCACCTGCAGCAAAGATTCCCGGAATACTGGTCTCTCCGTGGGCATCGATTACAGGAACCGTTCCGCCCGCTTCCTTCATTTCACAGCCCGCGACCTTCATTAGCTGGCTCATTGGTGAAAGTCCTACCGCGATACAGACTGTATCCACGTCAAAATGTATTTCCGTTCCTTCTATAAACTGAAATTTATCATCGAGTTTCTGAATTGTTACTCCCTCGACGTGGTCTGTGCCTTCTACTTCCTTTATCGTGTATGGAAGGTAAAATGGAATGCCTGTCCTCGCGAGCTTTGCCGCGTGAACTCCGTACCCGCCTATCTTAGGGGCGGCATCCGCAAGGGCTACGACCTCGCATCCTGCCTGACGGAGCTGGAAGCTTACGACAAGACCAACATTTCCGGTACCAAGCATGAGAATTCTCTTACCGGGTCTTACGCCATGAAGGTTCATCATGGTCTGGGCAGCGCCCGCTCCAATTACTCCCGGAAGGGTCCAGCCCTTAAAAGGCACCATATTTTCGGATGCGCCTGTCGCTACTATAATCGCGTCAGCCTTAATATGCTCTACCTTATCACCGATTCGGACAAGTACTTCCTTGTCAGGGTAAATGCCCATGACCGTAGCGTTTAGTTTTACTTCTACGCCTGCGTCACCGGCTTCCTTAAGAAGCTGCTCTCCTATTATATATCCGCGAATTTTAGCCCGGTGCTCTTTTGAACCAAAGAACTTGTGGATCTGCTTAAAGAGCTGGCCGCCCGGCCTCGCGTTTTCATCGAAGACTATAGTCTTAACGCCTCTTTTTGAGGCTTCAATAGCGGCCGAAAGTCCCGCAGGTCCTGCGCCGATAACTATAAGGTCGACTCGTTTCATTTTCTTTACTCCTCCCTCAATCCCGAGTCACAGCGCTTTGCACTGTGTCAGTAAATGGTTTATCGCTAGTGCCATATTGCGTTCGTACGCTCATTCCCTCAGTCAGCGGTGTCATGCAGGTTCTGACGTTTGGTTCTCCATTTACAATCATTACGCAGTCCGTGCATCTTCCAATCGCGCAGAAAATGCCGCGAGGCTCGTGCTTCTTTGCCGTATATCTGTGAACCATAACTCCCGCCGCCTTGAGGGCAGCTGCTATCGGCTCACCTTCATACCCCTGTAATTCCTTGCCGTCATAGGTAAATGTAACAAGTCTTCCCTTCTTTACCTCACCTAATATTGGGTGCTCAGTAAATCTCAATGAATCCATACATGCCTCCTTTAGTTCAACAAAAAGGGCGCCTCCGAAACGAGATCTAATCTCATTCCAAAGGCGTCCTTGTCTTTGTTAGTTCACATTATACCACAATAGTGGATAAAAAATTGTAAAAATCGGAACACTATATAGCCCTATCCGTAGCTGCTTCGTGTCGTACAAGGTTAAATACAATAATATACATCGCAATCACAAACACATAGAAGAGAACATTCGACAGAGCAGTATTTAGCATAGCGCACGAATCGTAGAACCCGTGAAGAAACACAGGCACAACGTAAGCGGCTACAAGATTCCTCTTTCTGCGTGTACTATCGCCTATATTGTCACAAAGCTTCGCTCTTCCGTAAAAGTATCCCATGAATACCGAGAAGCCAAGATGGCCTGGTATTGCGAATAAAGCTCTCGTTCCCGCGACTCCCAATCCATACCTGAAAATATATCCAATATTTTCAAATGCGGCAAAGCCTAAGGATGTGCTGGCAGCATATACAATTCCATCGTATCTGAAATTAAAATTCGGATCATTCCAGGTAACCTTCTGCATCAGAGCGTACTTCATGCCCTCCTCAGCGCAGGCTACAACAAGAAAGGCAAGTAAAATGTAGTATTCCTGTCTGTTCTCAGGCACGAATATACCGAGAACTGTCTCGCCTATAGTCTCGAGCACTATCGCCGCTAGTCCCGCAAGAACTCCCATTCCGATAAGCCGCCATATAAGATAAGGAGGTTCCTTCTCGATCTTGTCCTGGTCATAAACGTATTTCAACAGTATTATAGCAGGCGCTACTGCCGCCGCTATGTGAATCCAGAAGACTGTATCTACTATAGATAAAAAGAACATACGTCTCTCCCTTCCAAAGCTTCTTTCGGCCAGGTATAAGTGGTACCAAAAGCATTCACACCCAAACCATTAGAACAATACTAACATCACTAATTGCAAATGTCAAGAAAAATGTGACTTTCTTTTGATCAATTCTCTGTCTTCACATGTGTAACAATAAAGTCATCATTCGCCTTCGGGGAATATATTATGTATAAATCATCGCCCTCCCAATCGAAAAGATAATAGTGAAAATAATGTTCTTGCATATCTGTGTGAAATAGTTTCGAAATTATTTTACATTTATTAAAATCAATATATTCCTTATCTTTCACACAATCTAAGGACACCTCATATATAAAGTTATTCTTCAGCATATATATATTTGGATACCTAAAACCTACTATTCTGGTTGAGTTATTTTTTGTATCGTAAATTAAAGTATCCGTCTTAGCATCAGGATTGATTTCTACTAGCACATCCCTACGCACGTCACACTGCCTTAATGTTGCCCATGTATTTATATTGGTTAAATAATATTTGGAACACGAAGCAGTCAAGACGCAATATAAAGAATCTCCATATTGTATACATTTGTTGGAGTAGATATCACTATTATAATATTTCTTTCCATCAAGGCATGATATATGATATCTGTTGCTATCCCCTTCATAATTCCATGAGTATCCACAATTGTCGTGCTGATGTTTGAATTCTATTTTCCTGTCATTAAATGTTGTTGAATTTTCAGGAGCAGTTTTAGTATAGCTGTCAAGTTTATATATTTTATTAGCTTTTTGTTTATAGCCAAAATAATTATATATACCGTCGAATACAATATCATATTTCTCTGATTGACGCTTATACAGATACTCATTTATTTGTCCAAGGTCGCTAAGGTAATAAGCAATATACTCGTCAGAGGAATGATACGATATTGCCTTCATATAAACGGTCATTCCAAGGATACACACAAGTAGAATAATAGAAACATTTTTTAACGTTTTCACAAAAATGCGCAAGGAATCAGCCTCCTTTGATAATTTGATTCATTATATTATTGAATAACATTTACCTCAGTATTATTAATAACTTTAATAATTTCAAGAGGCTTCCCTTTGCCATCTCCTTGAATATCAATAATTGCATCATACAGTGTGTTGTATCCCTTTGAAACTTTGCCATCCATTTTTCCGTTATGAACGTAATATCTATCAACATATATCCATACTCGAACATAATGAGATTATTATAGTAAGTATCCATTATGCTCCTTATACTCTTGATAAATGCATTGATATGAATGTCCGTCAGGTAGCGTTTGATATTCTCAGCGCTTTTTCCCTGCATTCCAAGATCATCAATTGTTCCTTTTATAGTGCTTTCAAGACTATCAAGGCGTTATTATAGTTAGTAATTACGTCTTTAACTTTTCTTCGAAAATCTGATATTTCAACTCGCTTTATTACATAATTGGTGTTCATTATTATCCTCTTAAAATTAGTCTGTTAAGTCTTTATCTTACTGCGAAGTGTGATATAATTAGTTGAGCGCATTTTCAATCTGCGCAACAATTTCATTACATAGACGTCTAAGCTCGCTGATAATATTATCAGAACCTATAAGTTCGTTTTTCAGTTCGGCTATCTTTAAGTTGACAGTGTCCATAAGCTCGTCAACCTTGTTATAATATGCGTCAGCATCTAATCCCACTGTTACACATTTTTCTATAAATATATCATCAGTAGTCCCTGTCCAACCCGGTATATCTAAATAATGGTTTTCATAAGAGAGCTTAAGAGACTTTATTGAACTCTTTACATCACTGAGCTTGTTATTTGCAGTTTTCAATCTGGTTATCCGGTCGTTTATTCCATCCTTATGTGCTTCCTCGGCTGAGATTTTAGACTCAGTGGAACTTTTCTCGTCATACAGCGAATCAATACTTACTTCTGACATTGATTTTTCTCCATCCTAATTGATTGACTTTGATATGTTGCTGTCCGCCGCCTGAAAGCTGTCACCGACAGAATCTATCTTACTGATATCCCCTGTGAGGGCATTAGCATAGTCATCAATTAATTTGCATAGTGATTCGAAGGTCTCAATATACTCTGTCAACGAGTCGCTGACACATGTCGTCTCATATCGCTTGTGCCTCACTGCGGCAAGATTCTCCTTTGCGTTAGTGAGATTTGCTATATTAGCCTTGTACTGACTCTCATCGTATGAGATTATCTTTGGTGTTATCGGATTGCCGAATCCCCCATGGTATGTTACTTCCATGTCTTCCTCCAAATGGTTTGCACTTTCGTGTATTATCATTAACCATCAATCATAATACACCCTGACAGAATGATTGTCAACAGCTTTTTTATATAACTTCATAAATCGGTATATAGTCAACCTATGTGACGTCAAGATAAAGTCACAATTTATAAGTTGACATAGGAGCTAAACCTGCGTATAATAGTCTCATAACCATGAAAGGAGATGCCTATGGAAAATAAACCGCATCTGCCTCCCATAGGAATGAGAATCATAAAGTCAAGCGTGGCGGTATTTATCTGCTACCTTGTATTTTACCTGAGAGGCGAAAAGGGGATCGTTTTTTACAGTCAGCTCGCGGCGCTCTGGTGTATACAGCCATATGTGGACAGTAGTCTAAAGCACGCGCTGCAGCGAACTATCGGAACATTTATAGGAACCGCCTTCGCGGCCTGCGTGATTCCGATGGTCTATTACTTACTTACAGGCACGAATCACCTGCTTCAATACGCTATCATATCTCTCATGATAGTACCGATAATATATCTTACAGTCTTAATGGATCGCAAAGACGCGTCATTTTTCTCATGTGTTGTATTCCTCAGTATTGTGGTACTTCATATCGAAGATGGAAATCCATTTTTGTTTGTCTGGACAAGGTTCTCTGATACCATGTTGGGCATTCTTATTGGCATGGGCGTAAATTTTGTCCACCTGCCGCATAAGAAGAGAAGGGATATATTATTTATTTCGGGGCTCGATGATACGCTAATTAACAGCAGGGAAAAATTATCGAATTACAGTGTAATTGAATTAAATCAGATGATTGATAACGGCCTTAAGTTTACGATTGCTACAAAAAGGACGCCCGCTTCATTAATAGAGCCAATGAAGCAGATACATTTAAATCTTCCGGTAATTGCCATGGATGGGGCTGTACTATATGATATTAATACGAGGAAGTATTTAAAATCATATGTCATGTCGCATGAGATTACAGATAAATTAACAAGGTTTATCGAGAACCACGGATTTAATTGTTACGTTAATTCGATTGTCGATGACACGTTAATTATTTATCATAAGGAATTATCCAATTACGCGGAGAAGGATATATTTAATAAAATGTATTCGAGTCCGCACAGGAATTATATTTATGGGGAGCTTCCCGAGAGGGCTAACTGCATTTATATAATGATGATTGATGAGACCGAAAAGATAGATAATTTCTACAAGGAAATGAAACGGACGGGAATTATTGATAATCTGAAGGTTTTAAGATATACAAGCGATGATTATCCGGGATATTCTTATATTAAGATTTACAATAAGAACGCCAAGAAGGAAAATATGGAGCAGTATCTGACGGCTGAGCTTAACTGCCTAAGGACGGTGACCTTTGGTAGTATAGCAGGGAAATATGATTATACTATTAAGCCGGGGGAACCTGATAAAGAGGTGCATATTATAAGGAAGTGGTTTGAGCCGATTGGGTTTAAAAGAAGGGTAGCATAAAAAAAGTGGTGAAGCTTAAGCTTCACCACTTTTTTATTTTGCTTTATGATTTGCAGAATTTACGCTTGACGAGGTCGGTCAGGGCGTTGGCGGTTTCATCTACTCCTAGCAGGCTGCTGTCGATAGCGACATCGATGTATTTCCTGTCACCGGGCTCGGTTCCCGCGAAATGCCTGTGGTAATTTGATCTTGCCTTATCGACCTCGTCTATCATTTTCTTAGCCTCATCTTCCTTCATATTCAAGGACTCGACGCAATTTTTTAGTCTCTCCTCATATGGGGCGTAAATAAATATTTTAATTGAATTAGGATGGTCACGTAAAATAAAATCCGAGCATCTGCCTACTATGATGCAGCTTTCCCTGTCGACATATTCATTAATATTTTTCGTCTGCAGTTCATATATTTTCTCCTGGGTATCGCTTGTCTGAAAGCCAAGTGGAAATATCATATTAAAAAAGGGATGATTAGGGTAGCTCTCTTCAAGGTCGCTTAGGGTATTCACAGGGATATTCATATCCTGCAATTTCAATTCGCTGTGTAATATATTTTTTCCACAATAAAATATCTTGCCTCCGCTCTGAGTCTCAAGCTGGTTTACGCAGCGGAGTAAAGTGCTTTTTCCCGAACCTGATGGGCCGATAATTGAAATAACCTCGCCCTCCTCTACGTCAATAGCTGCGATTTCTTCCTTATGGTCGTCGTAGAGTGTCAGGAATTTATTTATTATTCCTTCACGTTCATCATTTCTCATGGCACCCCAGATTTTCGCGCCTTCCTTTGCGCTTGCGACGGCCCTGTCTACATCCTCCTTTGTGGCCTTCGGTACTGTGCCGATTAATTCGCCGTTATAGGGATTAATATTTTCCATTACGGCTCCATCAGAAGCGCCTACAAAGGTTCCGTCAATAAGCATTTTTTTGTCCATATCTCTCTTCCTTTCATTTATTTTGAACCAGTGATTTCGATATATTGATATATATTTTATATCAATATTGGTTACGTGAAGTTAATGGGTACAGTTTTAGACGCGCCTTGAAAGCCATTTTTCAAAGCACTCGTTCATAGAAGCAGTCTTTATTCCTGTTACCTGTCGGAAGCCCCGTCCACAGGCGTTTCAGGTATCTGCTGCATCCCCCAATATATGACGTTTCCTGATATTGCAAGCAATTCTTTGAATTCATAGAACTCCACATAATTAATAGCGTATCCCCCTGCGCTATTTTAGTTATGTAGCGATAGACAAGCTCCAGCTCGCTGAACGGATAATAAGCTATCTGGAACGATTTCCAGGTATTTTCATAGAGAAGATATTTAAAATGAACTTTTTCTTCTTCCTCGGTTACGTAGATCTTTTTTCCTGTAATAGCCGATAGTTCGTAGTCGATAATTTTCTTTGATGACAGATTTTTTCTTGTTTCTTCGATGTCAAATACGCACCGTATCGAATTTTCGGAATAAAATTTCTGCCACCAGTAATAGCTTTTCATAATCTCATCTCTGAGTTTCCCGGTGATTTTATTTTTATCAAGAACCTCAAGGAGAATTTCCTCCGGCATGTTCCTGTATGTAGGAACCGAATCAAGCATATAAACAGCCCGCCCCGCTATAAGCCTTTTTTCTATCTGGCTTCGGACTCTCGCCTGATGGTGGATTTTTATTTTCTCGATTAACGGGTGGGCGTATGTCAACATTTCACGCAGCATCCCGTAATAATAATCCACTATATAATTGTCATCCGAAAGAACATACACATCCTTTTCGTAGTCCCTGTGTGCGTCCAGATTTACGATGACCTGGGCATTTTCCTCTACGAAAATGCTCTGCTGATAATCCCAGGCGTCATTAAAATCTATATAGTAGACGTCGATATTGTCCATAGCGTAGAGCTGCAGCCATTTTATCAGAACCTCGTATGACTGGTACTCTTCCTTCATGGTTGAGATTATCGTGAGCTTATGTCCGGAGTTTAGAAGATCCATATAAATGCGGCTGCTCTGAGTGTAGATTTCATAATTTTCTTTTTTCTCATAGTCGAAATAAACGAATTCCCCGATTAATATTTCACTTCCTTGTCTCTTTAAGGCTCTTGCCGCAAAAGCGTTTGTAACATCTATCCAGCCCGGCAGCCCCGCGAAGCATCTGATGCTTGTCTCCCAGGCTCTCGCCTTTGCTTCCGGTAATATATCCTTATCCGCCTGACCGTCATCCAGCAGATAATCCGACAGGAGTGGCACAAGCTCTTCATTTGTGTAAGCTTCTATGCTCTTATCGCTGTAGGGCTCGAGCAAATCTTTCAGTGTACTTTGTAAACATGTATATCCGTCGCAGAAGTCATTTACTATATACTTCGAAATCTCGGTTGACAGATCTTTTGTCATCCGGCGCTTCTGGTTTCGATACTTGCTTATGAGCGTTACGTTTATATGGAGGCTTGCGGCGAGTTCCTTGCTCGAGAGCTGCAGAAGCTTCATGATGGTTGACAAATGGCTTGTTTCCATGCGTTACCTCCCTTATTAAAATAAATTAAGGCGCCTGTGTATTTACACAAGCGCCTTTGCTTTTGTTGTCTTTGATTATAAATGACATTATAGAAAATGTCAACTATTAAAAGTTGACGTTTTCTTGACAATTGTCTATTGTCGTAGAGAGGGGCCCAGCCGAAGGCTGGGAAAGTGGGCTACGACTAACTAATCCAAACAAAAAGGCGCCCCACAAATTGGGCCGCCTTTTATAATTCCGTTATTAAACCTATTATGCCTTAGCTGCAGGAGCTGCCGCATCAGCCGCAGGGGCTGCTGCATCACTTGTTGTAGCATCTGCCGCAGGTTCCTCAACAGTGTTGTGAATCTCTGATACAGATACAACGATCTCATCAGCAGGTGTAATAAGGTGAATATCAGGATTCTTAGCAATCTCAAGATCAGAAACCTTGATAACATCACCGATCTTGTAAGGCTTCATATCAATCTTAATACGGTCTACAAGATCCTTAGGATATGCTCTGAACTCAACAGCTTCGATATGCTGCTCAACGATACCTTCGTTCCTTACATCAGGATCAACGAGAATAATCTCGGCCTGTGAACGAACCTTCTCGTTAGCGTTCAGTGCCTGGAAATCGAGCTCAGTTACTGTACCCTTAAGAGTATCGAACTGAATCTCCTTGATAAGGCAGAGATGCTTTTCAGAACCTATCTCAATAGATACCTGAGAACCCTTATTATCTGTTCTGAGAAGGCGATCGACGTCCTTCTTATCCATCTGGATAGCTACGGCGCCGTCCATGTCCTTACCGAAAATTGAGCCGGTTACGAGACCCTGCCTTCTCAGCTTCTTTGCTTTAATGGCTAAATCTCTCTTCTCAGCTTTTAAAGTATTCATTTGACTTTTCCTCCAAAATCTGCGCAGAGTGTCTTCGGATCACTTTGAAATGTGCCGTTACCTGTGGACTTGCGTCCCAGCGCACTTCAAAGCAATCCTGCACACCCCGGATCTGACGCTCGTACAGTATCGTTATCCTCACAATGCCTGCTTTACAAGGTGAAAATAACTACTTCTGTAGTATGCAGAACCCGCCAGACCACAGGTGCTTAGCAACCTTCTGATGAAAGCCCCACCTGGACAATCTCAAGGTTTGTTAAGTACGGTTGTTAAGTTACACACGTATTATACCCCATAATTCCCCAAATGTCAAAGGAAATATTGTTTTTTATTACGAACTTTTTACGGGAGTCCACGGCCATTAAAATTGCGCTTCGCGCAAGGCCGTGTGTCAGGAAGCACCCTCCTTCGTCGGGCGCTTCAAGATTTCATACTTCCAACTATTTCGTCTATCTTTTCCATTTCTACAGGTGTAAGACGCGGCTGGTTAACAATCTTAATATTGTCGAGGATCTGGCTCGGCTTACTGGCTCCTATGAGAACGCTCGTCACATAATCATGAGAAAGCACCCACGTGAGCGCCATTTCAGCCATGGTCTGCCCTCTTTCTTCGGCCATAACCTTCATTTCGCGGACACGCTTTATCTTCTTTTCGGAGACGTCCTTAACCTTTAAGAAGCTGCCCTCACGCTTAGCCCTCGAATCATCGGGAATTCCATCAAGGTACCTGTCGGTAAGCTGCCCCTGGTCGAGAGGAGAAAATGTTATGATGCCCTTACCTTCGCGCTTCGCCGCATTTGCAAGGCCATTTTTCTCTATGAACCTGTCAAAAATATTATAGCGGTTCTGGTTGATAATAAACGGAGTATGGAGCTCTTTAAATATATTGACCGCCCTGGTCATCGTCTCCCCGTCATAATTTGACAGTCCTATATAGAGCGCCTTTCCACTTCTGACTATACCGTCGAGGGCTTCGCAGGTTTCCTCAAGTGGGGTATCCGGGTCCATTCTATGATGGTAGAATATATCCACATAATCAAGTCCCATCCTCTTAAGACTCTTATCGAGGCTCGCCACGAGATATTTCTTGCTCCCGTGATCTCCGTAAGGGCCCGGCCACATATAATAGCCCGCCTTGGTTGAAATGATGAGCTCGTCTCTATATGACGCAAGCTCCGTGGCAAGAATCCTTCCGAAGTTTACCTCAGCGGAGCCCGGGATCGGTCCGTAATTGTTCGCAAGGTCAAAATGAGTTATTCCGTTATCAAAGGCTGTCTTAATGAGGTCACGCATGATGTTAAAGTCATCGTGTGTGCCGAAATTATGCCAGAGACCAAGCGATACTTCAGGAAGAAGCAGGCCGCTGACCCCGACACGGTTATACTTCATGATCTCATAACGGGATGGATTTGCTGAGTACATAGCGCCTCCTTTATCTTAAGAAAATAGGCGGACCCGCTATAGGTCCGCCTATTGTATTTTATATGCTGTAAGCGCTTTCGGAGCTTACTTAGACTGCTTAATTGCTGCCTGTGCTGCCGCAAGTCTTGCGATAGGTACACGGAATGGTGAGCAGCTTACATAGTCAAGTCCGATGCTGTTGCAGAACTCAACACTTGAAGGATCGCCGCCGTGCTCGCCGCAGATACCAACCTTAAGATCCTTGTTGGTGCCGCGTCCAAGTTCAACAGCCATCTTCATAAGCTTGCCAACGCCCTCTGTATCAAGCTTAGCGAATGGATCGTTCTCAAGGATCTTCTCATCATAGTAAGAATCAAGGAACTTACCTGCGTCATCACGTGAGAAACCGAATGTCATCTGTGTAAGGTCGTTAGTACCGAAGCAGAAGAACGCGGCTTCCTTAGCGATATTGTCAGCTGTAAGAGCAGCTCTTGGGATCTCGATCATGGTACCAACCTTGTACTCCATGTTAGATCCTGCTGCCTTAAGCTCTTCATCAGCAGTCTTAACGATGATGTCCTTAACGAACTTCATTTCCTTGTCGATACCTACAAGAGGAACCTCAAGCTCAGGAACAATCTTCCAGTCAGCGTGCTTCTTCTGAACATTAAGAGCCGCGCGGATAACTGCCTTTGTCTGCATAACAGCGATTTCAGGATATGTGATAGGAAGACGGCATCCACGATGACCCATCATAGGGTTAGCTTCCTTAAGTCCCGCGATGATACCCTTAATCTCGTCTACGCTCTTGCCCTTGGTCTTAGCGAGCTTCTCGATATCTTCCTCTGTCTTAGGAACGAATTCATGAAGAGGTGGGTCAAGGAAACGGATAGTAACAGGGTCACCTTCCATAGCCTCGAAGAGCTGCTCGAAATCTCCCTGCTGAAGAGGAAGAATCTTGTCAAGAGCTGCCTCTCTCTCTTCCTTGGTATCAGAAACGATCATTTCACGGAATGCGTCAATTCTGTTGCCCTGGAAGAACATATGCTCTGTACGGCAGAGACCGATACCCTGAGCGCCGAGCTCTCTTGCCTTCTTAGCGTCAGCAGGAGTATCAGCGTTTGTGCGGACATCCATAGTCTTATACTTGTCAGCCCACTTCATCATCGTAGCGAAGTCTTCATCCTCGATTGCGCCTTCCTGAACCTCAAGAGCGCCATCATAGATGTTACCTGTAGAACCGTCGAAGGAAATTACATCGCCTTCCTTGTATGTATTTCCACCAAGTGTGAAGCTCTTCTCATCCTCAGCGAATACGATATCCTTGCATCCTGCTACACAGCAAGCACCCATACCACGGGCAACAACTGCTGCATGGCTTGTCATACCGCCACGAGCTGTAAGGATACCCTGAGCTGCCTTCATACCCTCGATATCTTCAGGGCTTGTCTCAAGACGAACAAGTACGACCTTCTCGCCCTTAGCCGCGTCAGCCTTAGCCTTCTCAGCTGTGAAGACGATCTTACCGCAAGCTGCGCCCGGAGCTGCAGGAAGACCCTTACCGATCTGCTTTGCGCTCTTAACTACTGACTTGCTGAATGAGCCGTGAAGAAGTGTATCAAGGTTACGAGGATCTACCTGAAGAAGAGCTGTCTTCTCGTCGATCTTACCTTCCTTAACGAGGTCGCACGCAATCTTAAGAGCGGCCTTAGCAGTTCTCTTACCGTTACGGCACTGAAGCATGAAGAGCTTACCATGCTCGATGGTGAACTCCATATCCTGCATGTCTCTGTAGTGATCCTCGAGCTTGTTTGAAATAGAAATGAGCTCGTCATAGATAGCAGGAAGAGTCTTCTTAATCTCTTCGATCTTCATAGGTGTACGGGCACCTGAAACAACGTCCTCGCCCTGAGCGTTCATAAGAACCTCAGCGTAAAACTTGTTCTCGCCTGTAGCAGGGTCACGTGAGAAAGCAACACCTGAACCTGAATCATCACCCATGTTACCGAATACCATCTCTACTACGTTAACAGCGGTACCCCATGAATAAGGGATATCATTGTCACGACGATATACGTTAGCACGTGGGTTGTCCCATGATCTGAATACAGCCTTGATAGCTTCATCAAGCTGTACCTTAGGATCTTCAGGGAAATCGCTTCCGATTGTCTTCTTATACATAGCCTTGAACTGATCAGCAAGATCCTCAAGGTCCTTAGCGTTAAGATCTACATCGGCCTCAACGCCCTTTTCCTTCTTCTTAGCGTCGATGAGCTTCTCGAACTCGCTCTTGCTTACGCCCATAACGACGTCTGAGAACATCTGGATAAATCTTCTATAGCAGTCCCAAGCCCAACGCTCATTGCCGGACTTCTTAGCGAGTGTGTCAACTAACTCGCGGTTGATACCAAGGTTAAGGATGGTATCCATCATACCAGGCATAGATGCGCGCGCGCCTGAACGAACTGATACAAGAAGAGGATTCTCCTTGTCACCGAACTTCTTGCCGGTATCCTTCTCAAGCTTATCAACATGCTCTTCGATCTCTTTTCTGATCTCAGCGTTGATTTCCCTGCCATCCTCATAATACTGAGTGCAGGCCTCTGTTGTGATTGTAAAGCCCTTAGGTACCGGAAGACCGATGTTTGTCATCTCGCAAAGGTTAGCACCTTTACCACCAAGGAGCTCACGCATGTCCTTGTTGCCTTCCGCAAAGTCATAGACCCATTTCTTTGCCATTGTTATTTTTCCTCCTGATTTTGGCTGCAATGAACTGGTTTGTTCATGCCTTTTTCCATTATATCACATAACGTCAGTGTAAATAAAGACTTTTTGTGAACATTTTTATTAAAATTCAAACTTGCCTTCGAAATATTCATCAAGCTTATCGATGCTTACTCTTTCCTGCTGCATGGAATCCCTGTCACGGATGGTAACAGCGCCGTCATTTTCAGAATCGAAATCATAAGTAATGCAATAAGGAGTTCCGATTTCATCCTGTCTTCTGTAGCGCTTGCCTATAGCTCCGCGGTCATCATACTCGCAGTTATATTTCTTGATGAGGCTCTGATAAAGCTTCTCGGCAGGCTCACCAAGCTTCTTAGAAAGCGGAAGCACAGCGACCTTGACAGGAGCAAGAGCCGGATGGAGATGAAGGACGGTACGTACGTCGCCACCCTCAAGCTCCTCCTCGTCATATGCTCCGCAGAGGAAGGCGAGAGCCACACGGTCAGCGCCGAGTGAAGGCTCGATTACGTATGGAATGTACTTCTTATTCTTAACATCATCAAAGTACTCCATAGGCTCGCCTGAAACCTCCTGATGTCTTGACAGGTCGTAATTGGTTCTGTCAGCTATGCCCCAGAGCTCGCCCCAGCCGAATGGGAATAAGAACTCTATATCGGTAGTGGCCTTAGAGTAGAATGAAAGCTCTGCCTTCTCATGGTCACGAAGACGCATCTCTTCCTTCTTCATTCCGAGAGAAAGAAGCCAGTCACGGCAGAAGCTCCTCCAGTAATCAAACCACTCAAGGTCGGTATCAGGCTCACAGAAGAACTCAAGCTCCATCTGCTCGAACTCACGTGTACGGAAGGTGAAGTTGCCCGGTGTAATCTCATTTCTGAAGGATTTACCGATCTGGCCTATTCCGAAAGGAATCTTCTTCCTCGAGGTTCTCTGTACGTTCTTGAAATTTACAAATATCCCCTGTGCTGTCTCAGGACGAAGGTAAACAGCATCCTTCGCTCCCTCTGTTACACCCTGGAATGTCTTAAACATAAGGTTAAACTGGCGGATATCGGTAAAATTGTGCTTGCCGCATGAAGGACAAGGAACATTGTGCTCCTCTATGAAGTCCTTCATCTGCTGCTGACTCCAGCCATCGACGCTGCCGCCGAGATCTATATTATTTTCAGCCGCGAAGTCCTCTATGAGCTTATCAGCCCTGAAACGCTCGTGGCACTCCTTACAGTCCATAAGAGGATCGGAGAAGTTACCGAGGTGGCCTGAAGCTACCCAGGTCTGAGGATTCATGAGGATAGCGCAGTCAACTCCCACGTTGTATGGATTCTCGGTGATAAACTTCTTCCACCAGGCTTTTTTTACATTGTTCTTAAACTCGACACCGAGATTTCCGTAATCCCAGGTATTGGCGAGTCCGCCGTAGATCTCAGAGCCCGGATATACGAATCCGCGCGCCTTAGCGAGAGCTACGATCTTGTCCATAGTCTTTTCCATTTTTGTACTCCTATACGGAAGCCCGTTTAGCGGGACTTCAACCTTTACTTATTTATAATAATCACCGCGTTCTGGCCCTCTGACAGGACAAGGTGCCTGCTGTCACGGAGCTTTCCCGCTGTGTAATATTTTATTTTACCGTAGGTTTCGAGAGTTATCGGACCATTTGCCTCAATTACAAATGACTTGTCAGCGTTAATTATCTCCGACCCCTTCTGCATCTCAGCCGATTCACTCTTAGCCGAGTAGAAGCTCACATCCGAATACTTCGTCAGCGCCTCAGAACCGTCCATCGTGTAAATGTCTGAGCCATCCGCGCGGATCTCAAACTTCTCGTAGGTGTCGTCATTCTTAAATGTGAAGACGGTCTTTACTCGTCCGTTTTCAAGTCCGATAGCCGAAAGAGATACCGCGTCGACCCCATTTACAGCGTTAAAATCCTCCATCGCCCCATGGATGTAGGTATCAAGCTCAGAGAGGTCATAGTCAGGACTGTTAAAATCCTCCACGTAGGCAACCTGGATGCTGCCGTCCTTCCTGACGAAGGCAGCCTGCTCATCCACATTTTCAAGTGTCAGCTCCTTCGAAGTTCCTGAGCAGCCACCTATTGCGGCAGTAATTCCCAATATAAGTAAAATTGCTATTTTTTTCTTCATAGTCTCCCTTCTCCGACACTAAACCTTCGCGTTCAGCATCTCTAACGACTTGAAGTTATTGTCTGTATATTTCTTAAGGTATGAATTACAAAGTCCCCTGAGCTCACGGACAGCGTCATCCGCAAGGGTAAATGAAAATACGGCGAGGGGGTCGGTTCGCTCCACGTAGTCAACTGCGTATACTGCCGCCGGTACCGAAAGTCCTGCGTCCTTACCCTGGGGCAAGAAGCCCTCGATATTAAAAAGCTTAAGCTCGTACACAAGACGGATGAAATCGGGTGTAAAGTCTTCATTATCGGCCTTAGCAAGCTTCTTAAGCGCAGCATAGACCAGCTTTACTTCTCCGGGTGCTCCAAGGTTCTCTCTTCCGAAGAACGAGGCAAGCTCAAGAAAATAAAGCCCATACATAAGCTTGTCGAAATCTTCCCGCACGTCTTCAAAATAATCAGCTATTTCAACCCCAAGGAGGGAATAAGCGTTTTTCCCGGAACGGAGTTTAAACTTCGCGAAGGTAAGAGGCTCAGTTCCCGCAAGCATAGGGCTCGTAGGCCTTCTCGCCCCTCTTGCGAAGGCGTGAATCTTGCCGCACTCGCCTGTGAGCATCACGACACGCTTGTCAAACTCGCCAATCGGCATAGTAGAAATTACGACGCCTGTCGCGGTGATCTCATCAGTCATTCCTTACTCTCCCGGAACGTATCCGAACCGTTTCATTTCCTTATCGGAGTCACGCCAGTCCTTCTTAACCTTGACCCAGGTGTGAAGCTCAACCTTCATACCGAGCATGTCAGAGATTTCCTTCCTCGCGCGACTCCCGATTTCCTTAAGCATTTGGCCGTTCTTCCCGATAATGATGCCCTTGTGAGAATCCTTCTCGCAGTATATCGTAGCCTCGATGACACAAATATTCTTATGAGAATGGCGGACACTCGTGTCCTTCTCTTCCTTCATGCTCTCGATAGTCACAGCTATACCATGTGGAACCTCATCCTTAAGGAGACGCAAGGCCTGTTCCCTTATCATCTCAGCCGCTATCTGCCTCTCAGGCTCATCGGTCAGGGTGTCCTCATCGTAGTACATTGGCCCCTCAGGCAAATGTGAAAGAATTGCCTTGATAAGCTCATCCCTGTTCTCACCAGTCGCGGCAGAAACCGGAATTATTTCAGAGAAATTCGCCACGTCCTTATAGGCCTCAATTACAGGAAGCAGCTCCTCAGGCTTAACCGTATCCATCTTGTTGATTACAAGGATTACCGGAACCTTCGCGCCCTTAAGAAGCTCAGCTATATGCTGCTCTCCCTTCCCTATAAAGGTCGTCGGTTCCACGAGCCATAGGATCTCATCGACCTCAGAAAGGGTTCCCTCGGCTACAGAGTCCATGTACTCGCCAAGCTTATTTACAGCCTTATGGATTCCCGGTGTATCGAGGAAAATGATCTGCCCGTTCGCGTCTGTATAGACAGTCTGAATCCTGTTTCTCGTGGTCTGCGGCTTCGCGCTCGTGATGGCTATCTTCATGCCTATGAGATTATTCATAAGGGTAGACTTGCCTACGTTCGGCCGCCCTATAAGCGTCACAAATCCGGATTTAAATCCACTCATAGCAGACTCTCCACCTTGTCAAACTTATCCCTGTTTTCATTTATCTTCGCTTCCGAACCGACTACCGCAAGGACATTGTCATCCATAAGAGCCTTGGCGTATGGCGCGAGACTGTGGATTCCTTCTTCTGTCACAGAAAGAATCTCATCTCTCGCCTTCTCGGCATCCTCGTAGGATACACCGCGCATTTTCCATACTAGCGCCTTCTCGCCCGAAGCGTAAGGATTAAGCGGTCTGTCAACCGCACTCATCGTACCTATGATAAACTGAGTCAGTGTCCTGTCATCAGCCTTGAAGCTTTCGAGATAATCAGCGACTCCCTCATAGACCTTATCAGTCTCGAAGAGGTTAGGGTCGCGGTAGCTTGAAAATGATCCTCTGCCGTCCCTGTCAAATCCGCCATAGCAGCCGTAAGCGCCGCCCTTGACCCTGACATTCATCCAGAGGTAATCGTATGAGAGCATTACCTTCATGAGCTCAAGAAGCCCGGTATAAGGAAGCCCCTTCTCTCGGAAGTTTCCGACTCTCGCTACATACTGAACCGTACCCGAACCTGTGTAGGCGATAGCCTTCTTAGACCAGCCCTTGCGTTCAGCCGCGATCTCATTTACAAGTCTGTCACTTAGCTTATCTGAGCTTACAGGACTTCCCGTAGGCATTATATCGACAAGAAGGTCACCCTTATTCGCGACCTCTGTAAACGAAGCCTCGTCAGCCGTTACCGATATGAAGGCACGTTCCTTTACGATATATTTCTTAAGGAGGCCATTTAGCTTCTTATGAAGGGCATCCTTCATACTCTCATAATTGTCAGAAAGATCCTTTATGAACCTGTAGTAGGAAATGCCGTTCACTAGTTCACCGACTCTTCCCATGGCGGTGAGGTAATAGGCTCCTGCGGACACTGCGTTCGCGTTACCGTTCCCCTCGAGGCTGCTCTGGGCTCCCGCTATATTTTCCTTAAGGATTTCCTTTACTCTCTTATCCGTAGCATCAGTAAACTCGGTCTCATAGAGAATCTCATTTAAAAGAGGCAGAGAATGAGGCAGCTCCCTCGCAAGAGTCTTAAGCTCTGCGCCGAAGTAAACGCCTACCTTATTCGCGTCATCAACATTGCTGTAGTAATTAAGATCAGGCATGATGCCGCCACTGTACATGAGAACCTCATCAGAGAGGTCTGCATAAGTATGCTTCTTCGTATCCACAAGACCTAACGTATCAGCGAGCAGCCTCATGTACTGTAAGTCTTCCTCCGCCATATCGTTAGCGTCAAAGAGAAGATGAAGATAGGCTATGCCGTTCGTATCCTCCTTATGCCAGAGGGTCTTAATTCCATTTATTTCCTTATCAATGTTCGAAACTGTCTTTGGCTTCTTCGCTATATCCTCGCGGTCAAGCATAGGAATGGCAGCGAGCTCCTCAGGCGTCGAAGGTGTCTCCTGGAAGGCCTTAAGCTTAGCGCTTTCAGCCTTAAGGTCCTCTATATCCTTCTCCGTCATCGAAGCCTTAATCTTAGCGAGCTTCTCCTCTGTCGCCTTCTCGAGAGCAGCATTCTTGCCCTTCTCAGGGGCAACCGTAAGAATAACCTTATGGTCGTTATGTAAAAGTGCTGAATCAAGAAGCTTCTCAAAATAATCCGTATCGATCTTCTTACGGAGCTCCGCGAATATACCGCCAAGCTCAATCGTGTCAAATGGCTTAGTCTCGTCATAGAGCCAGCTGTCATACATGCGAAGGCCCACAAGGAGTCCCTTAGGCCACCTGCCAAAGTCGCCTTCACGATACTTAAACTCGAAGAAATTAAGTGAAGCGGTAAGGCTCTTCTTTGAAATGCCCTGCTCTATATACTTCTTCGCAGTATCCTCTATTACAGATACGAATTTATCTTTATCCTCCGCATTCGCTCCGGCCGCCTCGATGATCAATGCCGTCTGCCTTGAATCAGTGACAAATGAGGAAGAAATGTCATTTCCGATTCCCGCGTCAACCAGGGCCTTCTTTATAGGCGCTCCCGGCGCGTCAACCATGACGTACTCGAGAATCTTCATGGCGTTCGCGTGCATTACATCTGTAGAAAGGCCTGTCACTGTAGAATACGATAAGAAGGTCCTGTGGTCGCTGTCCTCGCCGTCAGAAAGAGAGTATGTATAAGTCTTATCAGCCTTAACCGGCTTCTGAAGAGGAATCTCCGACTTAGGATCTATAGCGTCAAAGGCGGATAAGTATTCCTTATCGAGGAAATCAAGCCTGTCCTCAATATCAAAATCACCATAGAGATATATGTATGAATTTGACGGATGATAAAATCTCTTGTGGAAGGCAAGATAATTCTCATAGGTGAGCGTAGGTATAACCTCCGGATCTCCACCCGATACAAAGTGATAGGTGACATCAGGATAGAGCTCGGCAGATATATCATTCCACTCGATTGTGTCAGGGCTTGAGAATGAGCCCTTCATCTCATTATAGACAACGCCGTTATACGTAAGCTTTCCCGTCTCAGGATCGAGCTCATAGTGCCAGCCCTCCTGTTCGAAGATAGCCTTGTTTCTGTAAAAATTAGGATAAAATACCGCGTCAAGATATACCCCCATGAGGTTCGCGAAGTCCTTGTCATTCTCGCTCGCAACAGGGTATACGGTCTTATCCGGATAGGTCATGGCGTTAAGGAATGTATTGAGAGATCCCTTAACAAGCTCTACAAACGGGTCCTTAGAAGGATACTTCTTAGAACCGCAGAGGGTTGTGTGCTCAACTATATGGGCCACACCTGTAGAATCCTCAGGTGGCGTACGGAAGCCTATGCAGAATACCTTATTCTTATCCTCGTTTGAAATGAGCGCAAGCTTCGCTCCACTCTTTTTATGCTTTAAATATATACCAAGACTCTTGTTCTCAGGCAGCTCATTTACCCCGATAAGCTCGTAAGCCGCAGGTATTCTTACTTCGTTAATGTTTTTTACGCTTTTAGTCATAAATTAAAAATATCCCCTTACTGTTTTTCTCCCGACCCCACTATCATATCACGGATATCGCGGGCCTTTTCCTTAATCATTTCCTTGGCGGTCTTAGATGTGATAACCTCAGAAAGCCATCTCGAGGCCTCATCCTTCTTGCCTAGCTTCCTCGCCGTATCGCCTAAGATAAGCTCAAGAGTGTTCTCATCGAGTCCCGCTATAGGGAAATTCTCGCTGCTTATGGCAGTCTTAAAGCCATCGTAGGCATTTGAAAGATACTGAAGCTCCTCCTCGTAGAGGGCCTTCTTCTGGGCTGCGTAGTCAGGCGCCGACTTATCAAGCTCCTCGCTCTTGCCGCGGACAAGCCATGCGAGCTTAAGGCATACAAAGGCCCTCTCACTGGTCTTCGCCTGCTTAACTATATCATTTAAAAGAACAAGCTGAAAGCGTTCAATAGCCTGGTCATAGGTATAGATGTCGCCATATTCAGGGAGTCCCTTGAACTTAGGCGTGATATTATCCTTGATGGCACGCTCCTGCCTTACCGAAAGAGTCATGAAGGACTTATCCATAGCGGCGTAACCGCACTTAGGGCAGGCTACAGCGTTATATTTATTGATATCGCCCGGAGTAAATACGCTCCTTAGGTCAGTATCCTGGTGATCAAGCTTGGCCCTTCCGGCTCTGACTGCCTTAGACTTAAACTCATTACCGCAGACAGGGCAGTTGTACTTCTTATCGAAGAGCATGTCTGCCTCTGAAGCCTTATGAGGCTCATTAGCGGCAGGTCCTGCCGCCCCTTCCTCTTTCTTCTTCGGTTCGTCGTAGATCTTTACATCCTTAAGATTGCCAAATCCTAACTTCTCAAGTCCCGCAAAAATGTCAGCCATAGCTTAACCTCCAAAATATGTTAATTTTTATCAGGTTTATATGAACTCTTCAAAGATACAATTCTGTTAAATACAAGCGCGTCAGGCTTCGAATCCTTACTGTCAAGGCAGAAGAAGCCATTTCTCACAAACTGGTACTGGTCTACGGTATCCGTTCCCTTAAGGCTCTCTTCTACGAAGCAGTTCTTAAGGACTGTGAGGGAATTAGGATTTACATTCACATTTCCCTCATCGTCGTAGACACCCTTCTCTTCGTCGACAATATTCTCATAGAGCCTTACCTCGCACGGAACAGCGGTTCTAGCGTTTACCCAGTGGATGGTGCCCTTGACCTTACGGCCCGTGAAGCCGCTTCCTGACTTCGTCTCAGGGTCATAGGTACACTCAACCTCAGTGACATTGCCGTTCTCATCGGTCTTGTAGCCGGTACATTTTACAAAGTAGGCATTCATAAGACGGACCTCATTCCCCGGGAAGAGCCTGTAATACTTCTTAGGCGGGTCAATCATGAAGTCGCTCCGCTCTATATAGAGCTCTCTGCCAAATGAAAGCTCTCTCTTGCCGAGCTCCTCATTTTCAAGGTTATTGTCCGCCTCGAGAATCTCCTCGACTCCCTCGGGATAGTTCGTGATAACGAGCTTTATAGGATCAAGGACAGCCATAACTCTCTTCTTCTTAAGCTTGAGGTCCTCGCGGAGGCAGTACTCAAGCATGGCGTAATCCGATGTGGAATTAGCCTTGCCGACTCCTGAGAGCTCCATGAACATTCTGATAGACTCAGGCGTGAAGCCTCTCCTTCTTAAGGCCGCTATGGTGACAAGTCTCGGATCATCCCAACCGTCAACCGTTCCATTTTCAACAAGGCGCTTGATGTAACGCTTGCCGGTAACGACGTTCTTAAGGTAGAGCTTAGCGAACTCTATCTGCCTCGGTGGATGAGGGTAATCGAGATTGTTCACAACCCAGTCGTAGAGCGGTCTGTGGTCCTCGAACTCAAGGGTGCAGATTGAGTGGGAAATGCCCTCTGTCGCATCCTCTATAGGATGAGCGAAGTCATACATAGGATAAATGCACCACTTGTCGCCTGTATTGTGGTGGGTCATATGGGCGATACGGTAGATAACCGGGTCACGCATATTCATATTAGGGCTGGCCATATCTATCTTAGCCCTCAGAACTCTCGCGCCGTCCTCGAACTCGCCGTCCTTCATCCTTGTAAATAAATCAAGGTTCTCTTCTATGGTTCTCTCTCGGTAAGGGCTGTTCTTCCCCGGTTCCGTAAGGGTTCCTCTATATTCTCTGATCTCGTCAGCCGAAAGATCATCGACATAGGCGAGGCCCTTCTTGATAAGCTTGATGGCTGACTCGTACATTATATCAAAATAATCGGACGCAAAATAGACCTTGCCCTCGTAATCAGCTCCGAGCCACTCCACATCCTTCTTGATAGCCTCGACGAACTCTGTCTTCTCCTTCATAGGGTTCGTATCATCGAAGCGGAGGTGGAAATGACCGCCGTACTTCTTCGCAAGCCCTGAGTTAAGGATGATAGACTTCGCGTGGCCGATATGAAGGTAGCCGTTAGGTTCCGGTGGAAACCTGGTTACGATTTCGGTGTATCTGCCGATTGCAAGATCTTTATCTATCTCATCTTCTATAAAGTTTTTGGTTACTGCTGCTTCGTTCCCTTCTTCCATGAGAAGTTAGTCCTCCAAATCTGTCGTTTTACATACGAAATTTATTATACCATACCACGGCCCGAGTTTCAACCTTGACTTTTTTAAGGATATAAGTTATAGTTTGGTTACTATTCACTTCGAGGTAGAGTTATGGTTAGAGCAGATATTACGTATAAGAGGAAGCATATTTCACTTGGAAGCTTTGAAAATGATGAGCTGGCGGGACTTGCCCGCGAGGAGGCGGCGTTGGCGCTCGGAAGACGGGGCCTCATCCCTGACAGGACTCTCCGCCCCGGAAGCATCATGCTCGCGGATTCCGGCCATTTGCCTGAAATCACCGACTACAGCCTCTGCAAGGCCCTCCCCTTTGAAAAATGGGTAACCCTTATCAATTTCAGAGACAACAGCATATATATTCACAACCCCATTTACCTTCGTAGGGATTATTTTGAATATTACCTGAATGAGGACCTCGTGTTCAAATTCTCCCTCGACGATCTATTTTACTACTCCGAGCATAAAATAATGAAGCGGGGCAACCACCTCTTCGTCGCCGACTACGGTATGCAGACCTCAGTCATGTCCCGCTTCGGGGTCCACAATTATTCAGTACCCGGGAGAGACTATGTATTTATTAATAATGACCCGACAGACCTAAGGTATTCGAACATCGAGATAATCAACCACTACATCGGGGTCTTCAAAGAAGAAAAGAAAAATAAGAGTGTATACGTGGCGAAAATCCACATAAATGGCAGCGTGATTATCGGAAGATATTCCGACGAAATTACCGCCGCAATTGCGTATAACAAGGCCGCCGACACACTCACTCGCGCCGGCGGCAAAAGACATTATGAACTTAATTACATTGACTCAATCTCAGATGACGAGTATCGAAAAATATATAAATCACTTGTAATACACGTCAGCTTAAAAGGCTGATAACCGTGTCCTTCATATCAGCAACAGCACAGGTAGTGCTATGACGGGTTGGAGCGTCCTTAACGTCCATTACGGCCTGTGGAATATCGCGGCCGGAGAGGCTGTTTACCTCCTCGATAAGCTTCCATTCCTCCTCAGGCGAGGTCTTAGAAACCGTAAGCGGCACCTCATCTCCCTTTACTGCATGAACTACGCTTCTCGCGAACTTATAAGGGCTTGCGGTACTAGCGACAAGCACTCTCCTGCCATCATTATTTTTTAGATATTCTCCTGCGACATGGGCAGCTACGGCTGTATGAGTATCTATTAAATAATCATAGCCTTCATAGATATCATGTATGGCCTTAAGTGTGTCAGCTTCGGTTGCGTATCCCGCGCGGAAATCCGAGAGCCTTTCCTTCATTTCAGGGGTAATTGTGTATTTGCCTGATGTCTGAAGCTCCTTCATGAATTCAGCGGTCTTAGTGGCATCATTTCCCGAGATATAATATATAAGTCTCTCAAGGTTGCTTGACACAAGTATATCCATGCTCGGACTTATGGTAAGGGTAAATTCACGGTTCTTGTCATATTCTCCCGAACCAAAGAAGTCAAAGAGCACCTTATTTGTATTCGAAGCGCAAATCAATTTCCCAATAGGGAGACCTAACTGCTTTGCGTAAAAGGCGGCAAGAATATTACCGAAATTCCCCGTAGGAACACATACATCGACAGTCTCACCCGGTTTTATCTCTTCGCCGTTAAGCATCCTTGTGTATCCCCAGACATAGTAAACAATCTGCGGAACCAGGCGGCCTATATTAATAGAATTGGCAGACGAAAACTGAATGCCCTTCTCATTCAGGCTTTCAGCCAATTCCTTATCTCCGAATAATTTTTTAACTCCGGTCTGGGCGTCATCAAAATTGCCGTCAATAGCCACAACATGGGTATTATCGCCCCTCTGGGTAACCATCTGACGCTCCTGAAAATACGAAACACCGCCCTGTGGGTAAAATACAATAATTCCCGTTCCCGAAACATCGGCAAATCCCGCGAGAGCCGCTTTCCCTGTATCGCCTGATGTGGCCGTAAGAATAACTATGTCATTCTCCACGCCATTCTTCTTAGCTGCAGTCGTCATAAGATGAGGCAGAATCTGAAGAGCCATATCCTTGAAGGCAATCGTAGGTCCGTGATAGAGCTCAAGGAAGGTCATGCGGCCTGTCTCAGCAAGCGGAACAATCTCTTCCTCATCAAAATTGTCAGAATACGCCGCATTTATGCAGGCTCTAAGCTCTTCCTCTGTGAAATCGGTAAAGAAAAGCTTCATTACATGATACGCAAGCTCCCGATAATCCATACTGCGAAAATCATCAATAGTTTTATCAAATTTTGGAAAATGATCCGGCACGAAAAGGCCGCCATCCGGCGCAAGTCCGGTCAATATAGCCCTTGATGCGGTAAGTCCCGTGACGCCACCGCGCGTAGAATTGTACAATACATTTTCTGACATGGTTCTCTCCTTAAGTTTTTCTACATTATAACCTAATGGGAAATAAAATACAAGACATTCATCCGTGCCAGGTACCATAAAATTTCTCAAAACAGCTTCGCAGTTTAGATAAATATTATGGGACCAGGCACTATCTGTAATAATCGTGGCCACCCCAGGCAAAGAGGTGGGTCAGGTTTGTATCGAACCATACTACATTTTTATAATTAGCTGCCCTCTTATCAAGAAAATACAGAGCTCCATACGCTATATCACCGTATTTTATTACAAAATTCACTGACTTGCGCGTATCCTCCGTCACCTCCATCGTCCAAAAGGTGCCGCCCGGCGCAACCGGCGAAAACTGGTAGGTGCCATTTTTATTCTGAGTAACAATTGAAACTATATCATCAGGAAAGTCAGAAGACTCCCTTCTGTTGAGAATTACAGAAGCCACATATCTGCGGCTCGACTCGTCCATATATCCCGCTTCCGCCTGGACTATGCGTACCAAATATTCGTATTCTGTTTTTGTAATGGTTATACCGTATCCAGGGACCTTAACGGTATTCCTTCTTTTAGCGGCAGCAATCGCCTTTTTCTTCGCAGCCTTCTTATTCTCCGCAAGCACTGCCGTCATATTCCTGTTAAGCTCATGAGTATCAAGCGCAATCAGAAGCTTCTCAGGAACAGGCAGAGAGTCCCCACTCTGTGCCTCATTATCTGCATACATATCCCCTGTATTATCGTTCTCGCTGATAACCGCCCCATCATTATTTCCCGCAAAAGCGGGGACCGTACTCAGTATCGTTACAATGAGAAGTGACATCGCAACGACAAACATTGCAAGCTTATTAATCTGTCGCATATAATCTCCTATAGTTTACACAAATTTTGCGTATGTTAAACTTTTTTTACATTGTTGTTACGCATTTGTTAACAGCAACAAGATGGTATTATAGCATACAAAGAATTATTTGTCAACTTTGTACGTAAAGTCTTGAAAACACTAGGGATAATCGACATTTTGCGCTTAATATAAAAAAGGCGGAGAATGAATAATATCATTCTCCGCCTTCCTTCTGAAATCTTGATAAATGCTCAAACGGAAGTATGAGCCGGCCGCGGGCTAGGCCACAGCCATCGTTCATCAGATGATTGTTAGCCGCCGTGAACATATTTACATCAACCTTAGAAAGGTCCAGCTCCTGCAAATCATGTACACGGGCATAGGCATCGTCAAAATAAACACATTCGCCCTCAGGAATTTCATCACGCCTCGTCCGTTCCTCTTCCTGCCTTCTTTCATATACAGTATGGTTGCCGTCTCCTATCTCGGCATAATCATCCATTCCTTTCGTGCGGAGCTGAAGCTCAGCATAGCATCTGGCCAAATTATCGAAAAAGGTTATATGCAGTGACCTGTAACCCGATCCCTTCGGATTTTCAACATAATCTCTGTAATAAGGCTTTACCTCATCACTTAAAAGCGGTGAAACGGATGTTGTTTTCGCGCCGGATAATTTAGCCGTAAATCCTCTTTCTTCAAGAAATTTCGGAAGAACATTCGCTATCTCATATAAATATTTTTCCTCAACCTCTTCCTGCCTGTCGCCTTCTCTCAGATGACATTTCGGCATAGAAATAACAATTCTGTATGCTATCAGATCCCTGAACATAGAAACGGCCTGTTTTAATTCCGACACTGCGGGATACGCATGATTTTTTCTGTAATAATCGGAAACAAACTCAACTATATATCCATTGAATTTCTCCTCGGCGCGAATAAGGGATTTAATTCTACCCTTAAATGTAAAAGCCAGAAAAGGATAAATTCCTGCCATATACATATAAAAATCTCTTATTCTCTGAGACTCGCTCGTGAGAAATTCGTTATGGGTAAGAAGCTCCTCTATTTCAAGAAGAAAATTACAATGGGCCATATCAATTTCATTTCCGGATTCGCAGGCACTACGTCTTAGGTCATCCGAATATTTTTTTATTATCTTCAATATGGTATCGCCATTATATAAATAATCATTTAATTTAATCATACGCATTATAAGCCAATATCTTTTTTTATTTTACCGGCAAGAGCCTTCGGGAGATAAGCTTTTATTTTTATTCCATTCTCCAGGTACTCTTCAGAAATTAGCTCGCCTTCGTCTCTTACTCTTGCCTCGTAGCTTGCCATGGAATATGGCAGGATAATTTCGACTAATTCCATCCGTTCACGGAGGATGTCTGTTATTTTATTTAAAAATGGTTCGAAGCCGGTAGCTTCCTTGGCGCTTATTTTAAATACGGCATCCGCATAAGGGTCGCGAATAATATTATTATTCGATTCTGGCTTATCACATTTATTTAAGAGGGTAATTATCGGCTTTCCTTTAATTCCCAATTCATTCAGAGTCGAATAAACAACCTTCATCTGCTCATCGGCGTGTGGGCTCGATGAGTCAACGACGTGAATAATAATATCCGCGTATTCGGCTTCAAGGAGGGTACTTTTAAATGCTTCGACGAGGTTATGGGGAAGCTTATTTATAAAGCCTACCGTATCCGTAAATAATATTTCCTCGCCGTTCGGAAGCTCTGCGCTTCTAGTGGTTGGGTCGAGAGTCGCAAAGAGTTTATTCTCGGCGTAAATTCCCGCTCCGGTAAGTGAATTTAATAATGTCGATTTACCGGCGTTTGTATAGCCGACTATAGCGGCTACGGGAACCGAGTTTTTACTTCTCTTTTTTCTCGCTGTATTTCGGTTATTTTCTATTTCCTTTAATTCGGAATTAAGGCGGGAAATCCTATCGTGAATGGCCCTTCTGTCGCTCTCAAGCTTGCTCTCGCCGGGGCCTCTCGTGCCGATTCCGCCGCCGAGACGGGAGAGGTCAGTGCCGAGTCCCATGAGGCGTTTCTGGCGGTATTTTAACTGGGCCATAAGGACCTGGATTTTACCTTCGTTCGTTACGGCGTGCTTTGCGAAAATGTCAAGAATAAGGGTAGTCCTGTCGATTACCTTGCATCCGAGCGCATCCTCGAGGTTCTTCATCTGGGCAGAGCTTAATTCATCATCAGTAATAATTCCTGTAGCGCCGGTCTCTTCTACGAGACGCTTTACTTCTTCGACCTTGCCGCTTCCGATATAGGTTGCGCTGTCGGGACTCTCGAGGCGCTGGATGATTGTGCCGACGACTTCGCCGTCAGCGGTCGCAAGAAGGTCGGCGAGCTCCGCGAGGCTTGCCTCCATGGTGGAGTCGCCCGTCTCCACGCCGACGAGGATGTAGCGTTCTTTAATTTCCTTAGTGTCTATCATATCTCTCCTAATTTACGGGGCCTTTAGTCGTAGCCGACTCTCCCACGGCTTCGCCGCGGGTCCCTCTCTACGACAATAGGCACTGTCTCTGTTCCTACTTGGTTAGCTCGGGGAAGCTGAAGATGGTGTCCTGGCCGTCATCTTCGATGTCAACGGTGTAGTTCTGACTGGTGTAACCTTCCTTCGAGAGCATAATCACGTGCTCTCCGGTGACCTTCGTGGTCTCGCAAGGAACCGTACCTACTTCAGTTCCATCAAAATACACTGTCGCTCCTTCCGGATTTCTGAAGCTTATCTTGCTGTTCTCATCTGTACGGACAGGGATTGTCGCCGCCTCGCTGTCCGATACGGCAGTCTTCGAGGTACCGTCCGAAGCGTCCGTGGTTCCCGTGCCGGTATTTGCCTTGCTTGTATTTGTGCCGGTATCACCTGTATTTTCAGTACTCTCTGAATCATTGGAATTTCCGGAATTATCTGTACTCTTATTTTCTGTCGTAGTACCTGTATTTCCGTTATTTACGGTATAATTATTTTCCCCGGTTCCCAACGTATCGCCTGCGCTCTCGCCTGTAGTTGAATCAGATGAATCTGACGTTCCGGAACTACTGTCACTTATCGATGTACCCGTCGCCGCTTCCTCGGTCGAGGCGAGACTTATATTTATTTCCTGTTTAGGCTTCTTTACCTGTAAAATAGTCTCATAATCCTCGTATCCGTCGCAGGTAACCTTAATAATATACTCACCGTATTCAAGAGTAAGAGGATATGTGAAATCATTCTCACTTCCGTCAATATATAAGGTCGCGGTATATGGCGCGATATTAAATCTGATCCTGCTCTTCTTCTCCATATCGGATTTATATTTCGAAAGGTCAAGAGTAGTCGTCCTGTCCCGCTCTATTTTAACAACCTTATTTACCGACAGGCCGCCGTTAGTCATTTTTACCTTATAAATACCCTCACGCAACGTATATTTCATATCATCAGCTATTGTATCAAATACATCATAGCCTACAGAAATATCCCCACCAAGAAAATCGTCATAATTTTTAAAATCAAGAACTCCGTGGCCGGTCGTAACATTTATGGATAGTACATTTTCATCGATACCCTTTACATCCAAAATATCATGGGTAAAATCAATATCGGAAAATTCTATCTGCTTTGTTCCGGATAAAATGGAAATTCCGCTGTCATATTTATATTTTCTGCTGCCGATGGTTATTATGGACTGTTCCTTATCGACATCTAAATTCCTGACATTTTTATAATCCCAGGCATCGGCGTCCTCGGTCACAGATAAAAGAAGTGAATCGGTATCTGACATCACTGTTGCCGTAACCACGTCGCCCATCGGGAGACTTTCCATAACGGTAGGCTGACCATGCAATGTCGTAACTGTTGTAATAGTATCATACTGAAATGTCTTCTCGGCCATTTCATCCGTAATATAAATACCTACCTGCCTATGCTCGGTATCAATGGAGCGGATGACTCCCTTAACAGTGACAGCGTTCTCAGCTAAATTAACTGAAGATCCGCTAATAGCGCCGCCGCTTACCGCGCTCCCGCTTGCGATTCCCTCGCCGTAAATTATGGTCCTTCCGGTATTTCCCGTTGCCGCCCTGATAGCGGTAATAGCTCCGACGAGGCCTAAAATAATAACCAATAATATCGGAATAATTTTATAACTTTTCATTGACTTCCTCTTTGTATTTTAAGGCTAATTTAGATAGCTGCTGCTTATTATTTAAATAAGGGTGAGCGATAACTTCGTCAAGCAAATATTTTAATGTGTCTCCTATCATTTTCCCCTTAGAAATTCCAAGTTCCATTAAATCATCACCGTTAATTTTTAACTGAGAAATGGAAACCGCGTCACCACGCTTCACTATTTTTTTGTACATTAACTGACAATCTGCAATGTCTTTAACCTCGAGCTCACCCTCATTAATAAGCACCAGATTTAATCTGATTGTATCTAAGACAGGCATTAAATCCCCGGCGATATTCATCGTCCTTCTCATTTCGGTCTCTGAACTCTCAACTGGACGTTTCAGTAAATCAGTCAGCCTTGAGACATAATTTATTGTATCATTATCGTATTTAAGTCTCTTTAAAACCCGACTTGCCGTTTGTCCTCCAAAATCATAAAAAAGAAATGTGGCCCGCTTGTCAAACTTCCTTTTTTCGTCTTTATCTTCTATTGATGACATCACAGCCAGAATTCTGTGCCAATGATTTGCATCGCCCGCAAAAAGCGGATTAATCTCCGGAATAATATAATTTGTCAGTTCCATATTGTACATTATCTGCATTAATTCCGGATGAGCAGAATTAACAAGCTTTGTAAATTCCTTCGCTATTCTTTCCGCAGACACCTTTTTTATATTAGCGCACAATTTTCTGATTGCCGTATATGTATCTTCATCGACAAAAAAGCCAAGCTGCGCCGAAAAGCGTACCGCCCTCATCATCCTGAGAGCATCCTCGCTGAAGCGCTCCATAGGGTCACCGACACAGCGGATAATTCCCTTATGGAGATCCCTCTCACCGCCGAATTTATCGACAAGTCCGACCTTATCATTATAGGCCATGGCATTTATGGTGAAATCGCGACGCTTTAAGTCCTCGATGAGGGAAGGGGTAAATTCCACCTTGTCGGGATGTCTTCCGTCGCTGTAGGTTCCGTCCACCCTGAAGGTAGTAACCTCATATCCGACATGATTTTTAAGCACGGTAACAGTGCCGTGCTTGATCCCGGTATCAATCGTAACTGAAAACAGGGACTTAACCTGCTCCGGAGTAGCGGATGTGGTTATGTCCCAGTCACTTGGTTTCTTCTTAAGTAAGGAGTCTCTGACGCAGCCGCCCACAATATAAGCCTCAAAACCTGCTTTTTGAAGCTCTCTTATAATCGCTGCCGCGTCAGAAGGCATTTTAATTCTCATCAGTAAGCTCTTCCCCAATAAACCATCTTCTTCGCAGGCTTGCCGCAGCATACGCATACATCTGACAGATTTTCCTGCGCAAATGGCATGCATCTTGCGGTAGCGCCTGTGTCCTCTTTTATCTTATCCTCGCAAGCCCTGTCGCCGCACCACATAGCCTTGATAAAACCCGGCTTCTCGTTAATGGTCTTAACGAATTCCTCATAATTTGTCGCTGTGTAGGTATGGCTCTCCCTATGAGCGAGGGCACGGTCGTACATATCCTTCTGAATCTCCTCTAAGATTTCAGGAATCCTTGTCGCAATCTCATCAAGAGCAACAGTGTACTTCTCGCGGGTATCACGGCGGCAGACAACGCACTGGTTATTCGCTATATCCTTAGGTCCTATCTCTATACGGACAGGGATTCCGCGCATCTCCTGCTCAGCGAACTTATAGCCCGGAGTCTTGTCTGTATCATCAACCTTAACGGAAACGCCTGCCTTCTTAAGGGTATCAAAGATTTCATTTGCCTTATCAAGCACACCCTCCTTATTCTGCTGAATAGGGACGATATCGGCCTGGATAGGGGCGATACGAGGCGGAAGCACAAGACCTGAATCATCGCCGTGAACCATGATAACGGCGCCGATGATTCTCGTCGTGAATCCCCAGCTCGTCTGGTGAACATATTTTAATTTATTATCCTTATCCGTGAACTGAACGCCATAGGCCTTGGCGAAGCCATCACCGAAATTGTGGCTGGTACCCGACTGGAGGGCCTTGCCATCATGCATGAGGGCTTCGATAGTATAGGTAGCGACAGCTCCGGCAAACTTTTCCTTCTCTGTCTTCTGACCTCTTACAACAGGGATAGCGAGAATCTGCTCACAGAAATCAGCGTAGACATTAAGCATCTGCTCTGTACGCTCCTTCGCTTCCTCAGCCGTAGCGTGGATAGTGTGGCCTTCCTGCCATAGGAACTCACGGGTACGAAGAAATGGCCTCGTCTCCTTCTCCCAGCGGACTACAGAGCACCACTGGTTATAGACCCTCGGAAGGTCTCTGTAGCTAGTCACATCATTTTTATAGAAATCGCAAAAAACGGTCTCGGAGGTAGGACGTACGCAGAGACGCTCAGGAAGCTTCTCATTTCCACCCATGGTAACCCAGGCTACCTCAGGAGCGAAGCCTTCTACGTGCTCCTTCTCCTTATCGAGGAGACTCTCAGGGATGAGGAGGGGCATATATACGTTCTGAACGCCTGTCTCCTTAAAACGTCTGTCAAGCTCGTTCTTAATATTCTCCCAGATAGCGTAGCCGTATGGCTTTATAGCCATAAAGCCCTTAACGCCCGCGTAATCGCAGAGCTCCGCCTTCTTTACTACGTCTGTATACCATTGAGCGAAATCGTCCTCCATGGAAGTGATCTGCTCAACCAATTTCTTATCCTTAGCCATTTTATCTTCTTTCTCTTATTTAACAAATATATTCCTGACTGAAAGCAATAGTTCACACAGCCTTTAAGAGGAATCTTCTCATCTCATCCTCATCGTCGGCAGGTATCTTCTTGATCTCACCACCGAGAGAGCGAAGCTTCTCGTCGAAGGTCTCATAGCCGCGCTCGATGAACTCTATGCTTCCGACCTCCGATACACCTTCTGCCGCAAGGCCCGCGATAACAAGGGCTGCACCTGCGCGAAGATCAGGCGCAAGCATGGATGCCCCTGAAAATTTATTTACACCGTCGATAATGGCGGTATTTCCTTCAATCTTAATCGTAGCGCCCATTCTCGCGAGCTCATCGACGAACTTAAAGCGGTTCTCGAAAACACTCTCAGTCACAACGCTTGTACCCTCTGAAAGGGCAAGAAGGGTCGTGATCTGGGGCTGCATATCGGTCGGAAAGCCAGGATACGGGAGAGTCTTCACATGGGTGTGGCTGAGTCTAGCCTTAGCTATGACTCTCACACTGTCGTCAAACTCCTGGATGTCACAGCCTATCTCAGCAAGCTTAGCGCTCACAGCCTCAAGGTGCTTAGGAATTACATTCTTAATAAGGATGTCGCCCTTAGTAGCGGCCGCCGCGATCATATATGTCCCCGCCTCTATCATATCCGGGATGATGGAATAATCCGTCCCGTGGAGCCTCTCGACGCCATTTATACGGATGACATCGGTACCGGCTCCCTTGATATTCGCTCCCATACTGTTAAGGAAGTTAGCGACATCAACGACATGGGGCTCCTTCGCAACATTTTCCATTATGGTCTTGCCCTTAGCGAGCACTGCCGCAAGCATGACATTTATAGTAGCGCCTACGCTTGACACATCGAAGTAAATGTGGTTACCGACGAGGTCCTCCGCGTTCGCCTGAATCATGCCGTGAGCTATGGAGACCTTAGCTCCGAGCGCTTCGAAGCCCTTAATATGCTGGTCTATAGGGCGGCTTCCGATATTGCATCCGCCGGGGAAGGCAACCTCAACGCTGTGGTTTTTCCCCAAAAGCGCTCCTAATATATAGTAGGAAGCGCGTATTTTCCTGATGTAGTCATTCTCAACACAGAAATTCTTAATGGTGCTTCCGTTAATGGTTACTGTATGACTGTCTGTCCAGTTGACCTTGGCGCCGATCTCTTCTATCGTAGATACGAGCACTTCCACGTCACTGACACAAGGCAGGTTCTCAATGGTGACAGGTTCATCAGCCATGATGGAAGCCGCGATAATCCCTAGCGCGGCGTTCTTAGCGCCGCTTATCGAAACCTCTCCGACTAATGGTCTGCCTCCCTTTATAATATACTCATTATTCATATGAAACTCCTGTTGTCATTAACTATCCCCTGAACTTTAAGCCCTAAAAAAGGCGCAGTTTATCAGAGGCAGAGAATCACGTAGAAGTATATCATAAATATGACACAATTGTCAATGTTTACATGTTCTTTTTATAGATTTTATACTCGGTTTTCTATGTTAAGTTTTCGCACAATTTCACGCATTACGGCCTGCGGAGTTCCTTTGTCAGCATCTACGGTGAAATCTGCGTATTTTTCATACAATGGTGACCTTTCATTATATAAATCCCGTAACGTGAAACCCGGCTTCAGCACTACGCCGCGCTTTGTAAGATCTCCTAACCTGTTCGCCAGAGCTTCATATTCAAGATAGAGGTAGACAACAGTAGATATTTCTTTTAAATGAGCCATCGCGTTTTCACAGTAAACAATGCTTCCGCCGGGTGAAATGACTGAATTTTCCGTCTCTATCGAAGCATTTACCTCATCCTCTATTCTCTTAAAGCCGTCAGTTCCTTCGTCAGCTATGATTTCACGCAATAGACGGTGCTCCCGCTCCTGGATTAGGAGGTCGCCGTCGATGAAGTTAAATCCCGCCGCCTTCGCGAGGATTACGCCGACAGTACTCTTGCCGGAGCCCGGCATACCGATGAGGGTGATATTGGTCTTGTCCATATTTTTAAATTTCTCCTTGACATTTGGTCAAATTTTTTGTATAGTAGAAATACCGTGCAGCCGGGGAGATAGCGGTGCCCTGTATCTGCAATCCGCTTTAGCAGAGGTGATGTCTCCTCCCGGAGCGTTGATTGCGAAGCTGCCCTGTTTGGTGGGACGTTGATGTCAGGGTCCCGCGCAATGAGATCCCGTGAACCGTGTCAGGTCAGGAATGAAGCAGCACTAAGCGGATAATTTCATGTGCCGTGGGATAGCCTTGGCTGAGTTTTGCCGGCAGGTACCGTTCGTGATCGCGCTACAAAAGGAGACCGCACGGCTTGTCGCTTTGTGCAACAAAGCGACCTTACCACACGCCTTTGTGCGAAGCACAAATTATCATGGCGTGTGTTTCCCGTAACCCGCGATGAGCGAAGCGAATATTGTCGCTTTGCGAAGCAATGCGACCCACGGCTTCTCTTCAAAAAAAATTCAGCTATGCCGAATTTTTTCCTTTTTTTGCGAAGCAAATATTTATTTGAAGCGTTCTTTATACCTCCTTCCTTAATCTTAGATTCTTAAAAAATTCCTTCATCATCCCTGCGCACTCAGCTTCCATCACACCTGTCACTACCTCGCACCTGTGATTAAACCTGCTGTCATTGAGGAGATTATATATTGACCCTCCGCATCCTGCCTTCGGGTTCATAGCCCCTATCACGACTCTCGGAATCCGTGACTGCACTATGGCTCCCGCGCACATCTGACAAGGCTCCAGAGTTACGTACATACTGCAGCCTTCAAGTCTCCAGTCGCCCATTTTCCTACAGGCCTTCTTTATGGCCATAATCTCCGCGTGGGCAAGGGCCGTATGGTCTGTATTTCTTCTGTTATAGCCGCGAGCAATAACATTTCCTTCGTATACGATTACGCACCCTATGGGTACCTCATCTATTTTTGCGGCCTTCCTTGCCTGGGTCAGGGCCATTTTCATAAAGCGTTCGTCTTCAGTATATTTTTTCATATCTAATAGAATACAACAAAACTTAGCTTTTGTATAGTGGGAATTGTTGACTTTTTTGAGGTTTTTCCGTATACTAATAATGAATTTTTAGACACTTAAGGAGACACGCCAATGAAAACCGCAGTTGTAACAGACAGTAACAGCGGCATCACCCAGTCCGTTGCGAAAGAGATGGGAATAAATGTTATCCCGATGCCATTTTATATAGATGAGAAATTATTCTTGGAGGATATATCCCTCACCCAGGAGCAGTTCTACGAGAGGCTTAAGAGTGACGCCGATATCAAGACCTCTATGCCTGCTCCCGGAGACACTACCGACCTTTGGGATAAGGTATTAAAGGATTACGACGAGCTTGTCTACATCCCTATGTCAAGCGGACTCTCGAGTTCATGCAATACAGCGAGAATGCTCGCGGAGGATTATGACGGGAAGGTTGAGGTTGTCGACAACCAGCGTATATCAGTAACCCAGCGCCAGTCTGTACTTGAGGCTATAGAGCTTGCGAAGGAAGGAAAATCCGCCAAGGAAATTAGGCAGATTCTTGAGACCCACAAGATGGAATCAAGCATTTATATAGCCCTTGAGACTTTAAAATATCTCAAAAAGGGTGGCCGTATAACCCCTGCCGCGGCCGCTATCGGAACCATTTTGGGGCTTAAGCCTGTCCTTCAGATTCAGGGAGAGAAGCTTGACGCCTACCAGAAGTGTCGCGGTAAGAAGCAGTCCTGCAAGGTTATGCTAGACGCTGTAAAGAAGGACATGGATACCCGTTTCAAGGAAGAAGCGAACAAACGCAGGGTTCATATCAACGCTTCCTACTCAGGCAATCCTGATGAGGCTGCCGAGTGGAAGGAGCAGATTGAGGCCGAATTCCCGGGTTATGACATCCATATGGATCCGCTTTCGCTCTCAATCGCCTGTCATATAGGCTACGGCGCTCTAGCTATCACCTGCACCGCATTTCTACCTGAGGATATCATATCTGATAAAATTCAAAATGCATTGAACTGATATTCATTATCATACAAAAAAGAGTAAAGCTTCCGGCTTTACTCTTTGTTTATTAATATTATTACAATAATGCTTCCACCTGTTTTTCGACATCCTTCATGTCATGGGTTGGTTCGAATCTTGCTACAACATTTCCTGCCCTGTCGATAAGGAATTTTGTAAAGTTCCATTTTATATTAGGGTTATTCTTGTAATCCTTGTCAACGGTCTTGAGCATGGCTGCCATAGCGAGAGCCTTAGGTCCTTTGCCAAAGCCTTCGAAGTCCTTCTGGCTCTTAAGATAAGTGTATAGTGGCAGTTCATTTTCACCGTTCACATCTGACTTATGCATCTGGTCAAATTTTGTGTCGTACTTTAAAGTGCAAAATTCGTGAACCTCCTCATCTGTGCCAGGTGTCTGACCGGCGAACTGGTTGCACGGGATATCAAGTATCTCAAAGCCCTGTGCGTTATATTTTTCAAACATCTCTTCAAGAGGCTTGTATTGTGGTGTGAAACCGCAGCCTGTCGCTGTATTTACAACAAGAAGAACCTTGCCGCGGAATTTCTCGAGTGATACCTCATTGCCATCACGATCTGTTACTGAATAATCATAAATCGACATATTCTGCCTCCTTATTAGCCCATCTCATCAGCCTGCTTGGCTTTTACATTGTTATAAAGTTCGTGGAGGGCACTGCCCTTTACCTTGTCATCTCGCTCAAGGTTAACGAGGTATTCAAGAGGAGTACCGGGATAATCACGCATTTCACCGGTTTCGATAATTTCCATGGCGTGCCTCGTGATAGCTAAGAGACAGTCATCTGTGTGGTCTGTCTTGCAGGAATGACAGTAGTAGAGGGTCTCGGCGATTGCGTTTAAGACGTCATCCTCGTCATAGCCGCCTCTCATATCTATGGATGGAATGTTCTTGTTGCCATCCGCAAGCCATGAGCTTTCGCGCTTTTTGCAGTCTGCTATCGCATACTTTGAGTAGCCGACAAGGCAGTCCTTTCCCGCGCATGAACCACACACCGCCGGTGTATGACAGACCTTGTTTATATCCTGCTGCAAATCAGAGAACATCATTGTATTCATGTTTTTATACTCCTTCCACACTAAATATAAATAGTCAACAATAATATTCTATTTCTCCAAAGTAATCGTACCACTTATTAATTACATCTTCACTGCGGGCTTCTATGACCCGCATAATGTTTTTTAATATCCTTTCCGGAATATTGGATTTATTATTTGCGATAAGACATCTTCCTGCCCTTGTAATCCATACTTTGGTAGCATTTTCACTTGGAGTTCCCTGTTAAATATGAACGTGACAAGGCTCAAGTGGCATAAAAGGGTACATCATAACAACCACACTTTTCCATATAATTCCCATGCCAGGCACCCACAAAATTATATAAACTAACGTTTATATAATTTTTAGTGAGCCAGGCACTATTAATCCTCTTCCTTTGTCAGGAACGGCAATACCTGGGCCGCAACGATGGCAGCGAACATAAGTGTCGCCCCGAAAATCTCTGTTCCTGACATCTTCTGACCTAAAATAATCCAGCCCGATACGGCTGAAATTACAGACTCAAAACACATAATAAGTGAAGCAAGCGCCGGCGGAAGATTCTTCTGACCGACAACCTGAAGCGTATAGGCGACGCCTGATGACATAATTCCCGTGTAGAGCAAAGCCGGCAGGGCTTCAATTACACCCGTCAATGTCGGATGCTCAAGGAATGGTAAAATGACAAGCGTCTCGACGCCGCACACAAAGAACTGCATGGCCGAAAGCACTATACTTCTGCACTTAGGTGAAAAATGGTCAACCGAAAGTATCTGGAAGGCAAAGGCAAGGGCACAGCTAATTTCAAATATATCACCTCTTGTGAAGGAAAAACTTCCCTTTCCCGCAAGGCAAAGAAAATAGAGGCCGATAACAGAAACCACAGCGCACAGCCAAATATATCCCGGTACCCTTCGCTTTAAAAATATACCTAAAATCGGAACCAGGATAACGTAGAGGGCGGTCAGGAAGCCGGCCTTCGCGACCGTAGTGAGGCCAATACCTATCTGCTGCAGGTTTGTCGCGACGCAGAGAAATGTACCGCACACAAGACAGCCTATAAGCTCGTCACGAGACAGGAGCGGCTTCTTCTCTTTCTTTTCCCGATTAACCTCTCCTTCCTGCTTTCTTCCCGAATGCTCGACTATAGCCGCAATCGGAAGTAAGAAGGCTGTTCCGATGAAAGAGCGGATCATGGTAAATGTAAGGCCACCGATATGGTCCATGCCGGTACTCTGGGCCACAAAGGCGGTACCCCAGATAAGTGAGGCTAAAAACAGCACCAGCGAATATTTTAACTGATTTGACTTTTTCATAAATTCCCCGAAATTAATAATAAAAAATTCCCCTAAAAAAAATCTGTGCCAGGTACCATTAAGAATCTTCCGTGCCAGGTACCATTAAGATAATGTGAACTTCGTAAACTCGTTCATATTCTCTTAATGGGACCAGGCACTGTTAACGGGACCAGGCACTAATTCTTACTCTTTTTCAGCTCCGGCAGCTTCCTGCTTTACATCGTCAAGATTAAAGTAGCCGCGCTCTGTCTTGCTCTCTTCTGTCTCGTCTTCATCGTCCTCATCCTCGAAATCGGACATGTCGACCTCTTCATCATCCTCGTCATACTCGTCGTCGCTTATGTATGTCTTATAGAAATAGTAGATAGCGGCGGCAAGAGCGCCAAAGATGGCAAGTGCTGATAAGAACTTCAATAAACCCTTCATAGTACAATACCTCCTTGAATGATGATTACTTTATAAGTTCATATTTACGAAGTACCTGACGTAAAGTCTCACGATGGGCCTCAGACATAGGTGTCATAGGCTTGCGGTAACCGCCTACATTATATCCCATCATATTAAGAGCTTCCTTTACAGGAATAGGGTTGACCTCTATAAAGAGGGTATGCATAAGCTCCAGATATTTATTCTGAATGTGGAGGGCCTTCTTGGTATCTCCATCAAGAAACGCTCTCACCATGTCGTGCATCTGCTTAGGAATCACATGGCTTGCTACCGAGATAACACCCTTACCGCCGAGAGAGCAGATAGGAACAACCTCATCGTCATTTCCCGAATAGATATCAAAATCGAGTCCCTCAGTAAGAGAAGCAATCGTGCCTATATCGGAAATATTCCCGCTCGCTTCCTTAACAGCCTTGATATTAGGATAATCCTTGGCGAGTCTTGCGATGGTAGGCGGATCAATATTTACACCCGTCCTGCTCTTGATATTGTAGAGGATGGCCGGAATCTTAATGGCTGCTGCCGTATCCCCAAAATGCTCATAGAGACCCTCCTGGGTAGCCTTGTTATAGTAAGGCGATACGAGAAGAACAGCGTCAGCGCCTGCTGCCTCAGCCTTCTTAGAGAGGTCGATGGCAGTGCGGGTGCAGTTGCTTCCGGTGCCCGCTATAACAGGCACTCTGCCGTTAATATGCTTCACGGCTTCCGTGATTACCTTAATATGCTCTTCCTCGGTAAGAGTAGCTCCCTCACCGGTCGTAGCAGCTATAACAAGCGCGTCAACTCCATCGTCAATCTGCCTGTCGATAAGCTCATTCATCTTACCGAAATTTACGGACTCATCCTCATTAAAGGGTGTGATAAGGGCTGTAGCGACACCTTCAAAAATACTCATCTGAAACTTTTTTCCTTTCCCGTCTTTCTTAAACTCTGATCAGATTCTTTCCATCCTTGAGTTAAGGCTTAAGAGCCATGGGTCGATAGACTTAGTCATGGCAAGAGCCTGCTCTACGTCGAAATCAACGAACTTGCCGCTCATATAGCCTACAACTCTCTTTGACTTTCCCTGGATGAGAAGATCGACAGCCTTCGCACCGAACATGGTAGCGTAAACCCTGTCTCTCGCGGTAGGTGAGCCACCTCTCTGGATATGACCAAGAACAGTCGCTCTTGTATCCATACCGGTACCCTCCTGAATCTGCTTAGCCATCTCATATGAATGACCTACCGACTCAGCATTTACAATGATATAATGCTTCTTGCCCTTAGCTCTCATGCTCTTTACACGTTCCATGATAGCGTTGACATCATTGTCATAGGTCTCGGCGATAAGAATCTCCTCAGCGCCGTTAGCGATACCGCACCATTCAGCGATATATCCTGCTCCGCGGCCCATAACCTCGATGATTGAGCAACGCTCGTGGGAGGTCGAAGTATCACGAATCTTATCTATACATTCCATAGCTGTATTTACAGCGGTATCAAAGCCGATTGTATACTCTGTGCAGGCAATATCGTTATCGATAGTTCCCGGAAGACCGATTGTATTGATTCCTCTTTCAGCAAGTCTCGCGGCTCCGCGGAACGAACCATCACCACCGATGACTACAAGTCCGTCAATTCCGTTCTTCCTGCAGATCTCTGCTGCCTTATCCTGATATTCAGGTTTGATCATCTCCGGACATCTTGCGGTGTATAGGATAGTACCGCCCCTCTGAAGAATATCAGAAACTGAATGAGAATCCATATCGATGATATCTTCCTCGAGAAGTCCCGAATATCCCCTGCGGATACCCTTAACCTTCTTGCCCGCTGTAAGGGCGCTTCTTACGACGCTTCTGATGCAGGCGTTCATGCCCGGCGCGTCACCACCACTTGTAAGTACTCCGATTGTATTAACTTCAGCCATAGTAAATGCCTCACTTTCCCTTAATTCCTAATATTGCGCAGTATGCGCTCCTTTGTGATTCTGAAATGCTTGTTTTTTAATAAAAACATCCCGACTTCTATTTTAATCCATACCGGCCTATTTCGCAAGACTCTTTTCTACTAATTTTACATTACTTTCCGAAAAATTTTTATAAAATGCGTCAAGCGCCTCTTTTGTGAAGGCTGTCTTATGGTCATTATCCAGTCTGTGAATCTGGCGTTCCTTCTTAAGAAAGGCGATAACGGTGGCAGTTCCCGGATTCAGGGAGGCCAGAGTCATAAGCTTTTCCTCATTCCTATCGTAATCCTCCCGGTCAGCGAACTGCACCCAGAGCTCGCGAGGCACATTTTCAAATGGGATAATCTCGCTCGCGATAATTTTCGCGTCCGCGTCACCGCCCGTATCGGCCCTTCCCCGGATAAATACCTTCGACTCCTCTATAAGGAGGTGCTTATATTTATCGTATGAATTCGGAAATACCACTACCTCTATGGAGCCTTCCATGTCCTCAAGAGTCACGAAGGCCATCTGGGTATTCTTCTTCGTTACCTTCCTTGAAATATCGGTAATTATGCCGCCAACGACGTAAAATGCGCCGTCTATCACGTTCGTGGTACCTGTTTCCTCATCCATTATAAAATCAGCGCTGCCCGCCGTGACATTTTTATCCATAAGCGAAGCGAATTCCTTAAGAGGGTGGCCGCTCACGTAAATGCCGAGCACCTCCTTCTCCTTTGCGAGAAGATCATCATTTTCGAACTCACCAAGCTCCGGAATCTTGATGGTTATAGCCTCTCTTGCGTCCTCCGGAACGAAGTCAAAGAGAGTCATCTGACCCGCTCCGGCACTCTTCTTATCCTTCGCGACAGCGTCAGCCATTCTCTCGAAAATGCTCATCTTCTCGAGACGGGTACCCGGCATGGAATCCATGGCTCCCGCCTTGATTAAGCTCTCTATAGCCTTCTTGCTTACCTGAGAGCTGTTGGTACGCTCTATAAATTCCTGAAGACTCCTATATTTTCCGTTTCTCACTCGCTCTTCCACTATGGAATCTATAACAGAATCTCCGAGGCCCTTTATGGCGCCCATGCCGTAGCGGATTGCGTTTCCCGAGACAGAGAAGCCACCGAGCCCTTCATTTACATCGGGAGGCAGAATCTCTATGCCCGACTTGCGGCACTCGTCTATATACTCAGAAACCTTTCGGGTATTAGACATGACACTTGTAAGGAGGGCAGCCATATATTCCTTAGGGTAATAGTACTTAAGGAAGGCAGTCTGGTAGGTTATGACGGAATATCCCGCCGCATGGGAACGGTTGAAGGCGTACTTAGCGAAGTCGGTCATCTCATCGTAAATCTTATTCGCGACTTCAGCTGAGATTCCCTTCGCTATGCAGCCCGGGATATTTTCCTCTTTATTCCCGTAGACGAAGTTCTGCCTCTCCTTCGCCATGACGTCAGCCTTCTTCTTACTCATGGCCCTCCGCACGAGGTCAGAACGGCCGTAGGAGTAACCCGCAAGATCACGGACTATCTGCATGACCTGCTCCTGGTAGACTATACAGCCGTGGGTTGAAGCGAGAATCGGTTCAAGCTCAGGGCAGTCGTAGGTGATATTTTCAGGATGCTCCTTACCCTCTATGTACTTCGGTATGAAGTCCATAGGGCCGGGACGGTAGAGGGAAATGCCCGCGATTACATCTTCCAGGTTGTCAGGCTTAAGCTGCTTCATGAAGGACTTCATACCCGAGCTCTCAAGCTGGAAGACTCCCTCGGTCTTTCCCTGGCCAAGCATATCGAAGATATTCTTATCCTCCATATCTATATCATGGATATCAAAGGGCTTCTCCTTCGTGAATCCGTAGTCGGGATTTCCGTTTATCAGCTTCTCGCTCATCTGGATGACCGTGAGGTTCCTGAGCCCTAGGAAGTCCATCTTAAGAAGGCCAAGCTCCTCTATCGTAGTCATCGTATATTCGGTTGTGACTACGTTGTCAGCGCCTGTTGAGAGAGGAACATATTCATCGACCGCCCTCTTACTTATAACGACTCCCGCGGCGTGGACACTCGTATGGCGCGGAAGACCCTCGAGGGCCCTCGCAGCGTCAATAAGGTCCTTAGCGTTCTCGTCCTCATTATAGAGGTCGGAGAGGTCCTTATTCATCTCGAGAGCCTTATTTATCGTCATCTTAAGGTCGTTCGGAATCATTTTCGCGACACGGTCGCAGTAGGTATAGGGGAGGTCAAGAGCCCTGCCGACATCTCGAATAACCATCCTCGCAGCCATGGTACCGAAGGTCACAATCTGGCAAACCCTGTCACGGCCGTATTTCTTAGTTACGTAGTCTATAACCTCGCCCCTGCGGAGGACACAGAAGTCCATATCTATATCGGGCATGGTGACTCGCTCGGGATTCAGGAATCGCTCAAAGAGAAGAGAATAGCGGATAGGGTCTATATCGGTAATTTCAAGGCAATAGGCAACTATCGAACCTGCGGCGCTGCCTCGCCCGGGGCCAACAGCTATACCATGCTCCTTGGCGAAATTCACGTAATCCCACACTATAAGAAAATAATCCACGAAGCCCATAGTGTGGATCGTGTCAAGCTCGTATTTGAGGCGTTCTCTAAGCTCAGCCTCTTTTGGTAAATATTTCCTCCTGCCATCAGAGTCATCAGCCGCGTCAGGGTATCTCTTCTTAAAGCCCTTCTCGCAGAGCTCATTTAAATAATCCCAGGAATCGCCGTCGTTTGGCACAGGGAATTTCGGCAGGTGGTAGTGGCCGAATTCTATCTCTACATTGCAACGATCGGCGATTTTTCCTGTATTTTCAATCGCTTCAGGGGCATACGAAAAGAGAGCCGCCATCTCCTCCGGGCTCTTCACGTAGAACTGGCCGCCCTCATAGCGTCTCCTGTTTTCATCGTTAATATTTGTCTGGGTCTGGATGCAGAGGAGGACATCATGGTACTTAGCGTCTTCAGCTTTTATGTAGTGGCAGTCATTCGTCGCTACAAGCGGAATTCCCGTATCCGCGTGAATCCGCATAATTCCCTGATCCACAATCCTCTGAGTTCCGATTCCGTGGTCCTGAAGCTCAAGGAAGAAGTTATTTTCCCCGAAAATGTCCTGCAGCTTAAGCGCTGCTGCCTTCGCCTCATCATACTCTCCTGCCGCAAGGTGCCTTGGAACTATACCGGCAAGGCAGGCAGAGCAGGCTATGATTCCCTCATGAAACTCAGAAAGGAGCTCATAGTCAACCCTCGGCTTATAGTAGAAGCCTTCCGTAAAGCCCCTGCTCACCAGCTTTATAAGGTTGTGGTAGCCCCTGTCGTTTTCGGCGAGGAGGACAAGATGGTTATAGCGCTCCTCATTTTCACCCGGCTTCTTCTCAAATCGTGAAGTAGGAGCCACATAAACCTCACACCCCAAAATAGGCTTTATACCTTCTTTTTTGCATGCCTTGTAGAAATCAATCGCCCCGTACATATTGCCGTGATCGGTAATGGCGCAGGCGTTCATGCCGAGCTCCTTAACCCTCGCCACAAGGTCGGGAATCTTGCTCGAGGAGTCAAGGAGACTGTACTCGGTATGCATGTGAAGGTGTGTAAACATTAATTCTTTCCTTTCAGGTATTCCTCTATCTCAGTCATGGCATCTTCTTCATCCACGCCATCCGTCTCAATCGTGAGCTCATCGCCATCGCTGATATCAAGCGTCATCATGCCCATGATTGATTTCGCGTTGATTTTCTTGTTGCCATAGCCGATAAGCACAGCCGAAGAAAATTTCTCCGCAAGCTGGACCAATAAGGCAATAGGCCTTGAGTCCTCGTTATCCTTGATTGATACCTTAACCGTTTTACTAAGCATTTTCCTTCCCCCTAAGACTTTCCGCTATCTCGCCGATTTTCTGAAGTCTGTGGTTCACGCCCGACTTCCCGAGCGGCTTTGTGAGATTCCTTCCGAGCTCAAGCAAGGTCGCATCAGGATTCGCGAGCCTCGCCTCCGCAACCTCGATAAGATTTTTCGGGAGATACGAAAGTCCCTTTGTATCCCTTATATATTCTATATCGGCAAGCTCCCTCGCCGATGCCTTTACTGTTTTAGATAGATTCGCCGTCTCGCAGTTAACCTGCCTGTTGACTGAATTGCGCACATCCTTGAGAACTCTGACATTTTCAAATTCCATGACAGATCTCGGCGCTTCCATCAGGCCGAGAGCGTCCCTTATGTCGTCGCCCTCCTTGAGGTAGGCTATATAGTGGTTCTTCCTCTTAGCGCTCTTTCCCTTGAGACCAAGCTCGCACATGATATCAGCGATTCCCGCGGCCTTTTCCTCGGTCTCGCATACTATTTCAAAATGGTATGCCTTGTTGGGGTCGCCGACAGAGCCCGTCGTTAAAAATGCCCCTCTTAAGAAGGCCTTCTTGCAGCAGGAATTAAGTATTACCGTAGGCGAAACGAGTGGAAATTCCGGAGCATCCGAACCATCAGGCTCCATGAATTTTATAGCCTTTAGTATATCCTTTACGGCCTCACTGTGAGGCAAGACCGCAGTATACATGCTGCTTTTTTTCTTCATGTTGAGGGTGGAGCTTACTTCACACCTTTCGTCGGTCACCAGCCCTACAAGCCTCGTAAACCTGTCGCACACGTACATATTTTCAGTATGAACAAATAATAAATATTTCTCCGCTTCCGTAATCTCTATATGGCCCGAAAGCGAAATTATCGCGGAAAGCTCCGCTATCTGACAGTGCCTTGCGGCTGTCTCGTTCACGTCAAGCTCACGCTTTACTTCTGTTGAAAATGACATCAGTGAAGCTCCCTGTGCTCTACTTTTACGTTATATTCGGTCTTGGTTAGCCATGAATAGAGCTCATTTGCTATCGTGACTGACCTGTGCTGGCCACCCGTGCAGCCGACCGCTATTACAAGATTCGTCTTTCCTTCCGCTATATAATTCGGAATCAGGAAATCAATCAGATCGGTAAGCTTATTTAAAAATGTCTTTGACGCGTCACTTGCCATGACATAGTCGTGAACCGGAGCGTCATTTCCCGTTAAATGCTTCAATTCCGGCACATAGAAGGGATTCGGGAGGAAACGGACGTCAAAAACAAGGTCGGCATCATTTGGAATCCCGTACTTGAAGCCGAACGAAAGTACGGTAATCTGGAAATTGTTGAAATCCTCGTTTTCGGCAAAAATCCTGTGAAGCTCGGCCCTCAGCTCCCTTGTGACAAGCCTTGATGTATCTATGATATAGTCAGCGTTATCCTTAAGAAACTTCATGCCGACACGCTCACGGCTTATGCCCTCCTCAACCCTGTCATCGCCCGCGAGAGGGTGAGACCGTCTCGTCTCCTTGTAGCGCCTTACTAGGATCTCATCGCTTGCTTCAAGGAAGAGAATCTTAACTCCCAGGGCCTTAAGTGCGGGAATATCATCCTTAAGCTTCTCTATCCCCGCTCCGGCGCGACTGTCAAGCCCAACAGCCAGGTTCTTCCCACTGTCTCCTGCCATATCAAATAGCTTCATAAGGAACTCTGTCGGAAGATTATCGACACAGAAATATCCAAAATCCTCTAAGGTCTTAAGGGCTGTGGACCTGCCCGCTCCGCTCATTCCGGTGACAATCACAAGATTTCTCTTATTTTCCAAGGATTTTCACCTCCGGCTCAAGCCTGATTCCGCTTCTTTGCTCTACCTTATCTTCAACCAGCTTAATAAGGGCGATTACGTCGTGATACGTAGCATTTTCACGGTTAATTATGAAGCCCGCGTGCTTCTCGCTGACCTGGGCGCCACCTACGGCTAAGCCCTTAAGACCCGCCTGCTCTATTAGGGCCGAGGCGTAACCTCCGACAGGTCTCTTAAAGGTAGACCCCGCGCTAGGATAGTCAAATGGCTGCTTCTCCATACGGCGGCGGTTAAGCTCACTAATCTTAGCCTTTAGCTCAGCGCTGTCGCCGGGCTTAAGGTCAAAGGTCACGGAAACGACTATCGCATGGTCAAGCTCTTCTATGACGCTGTGCCTATAGGATAAATTAAGTTCCTCCTTCGAAAGGTTAGAAAGTCTTCCGTTACAAAGGATGGTAGCGCATTTTACGACATCCTTCATTTCTCCGCCGTAGGCACCGGCGTTCATAACGAGGCCCCCGCCGACGCTCCCCGGAATTCCGCCCGCGAACTCAAGGCCCGCAAGGCCATGGTCAGCCGCGAAGGCAGCAGTATTTATAAGACTCGCTCCCGCTCCCGCCGTGAGCTCATTTCCATTAAGAGAGATGTCGGTCATTTCCCCTGAAGGAATAATAACGACACCCCTCACGCCGTCATCATCCACAAGGAGGTTGCTGCCCCTTCCGATTACAAAAAATGGAATATCATTATTTACGCAAAGCGCAACAGCCTTCGAAAGTACATTCACATCCGAAGGCTTAATGAGACAGTCACACGGTCCCCCTATTTTAAATGTCGTGTGACGGTCCATCATTTCATTTTCAAGAAAATTGCTTTCTCCTACTATCTCTCTAAGCTCTTTCTTAAATTCTGTATCCATAACACCTAGTCTGCTTCTCAGTCTATAAACATGGCCGCGCACCCGTAAATGCCTGCGTCATTTCCGAGAGAAGCAAGTCTGAATTCCTTTCCGCGAAGTGAGTTCATAACAAGTCCGTCATAATATTTGCTGATAGCGCTAAGGAGTATCGGGCCTGCCTTAGATACGCCGCCTCCGATGACGAAGACCTCAGGGTCGACGACCTGGGCTATATGAGAGCAGGCGAGGGCAAGGTACCAGCCCGCCTTGTCAAGGACAGCTTCGCCGAGAGCGTCGCCCTTCTTAGCCGCGTCAAGAACGTCTTTTGCTGAAAATGCGTCGATATCCGAAAGAGTCGTGGTATATTTTCCCGTGGCAAGGAAAAGCTTTGCGAGTCTCACGATTCCTGTAGCCGAAGCGTACTGCTCGAGACACCCTCTCTTGCCGCAGCCGCAGTGGTCAGTCTCCTCAGGATTAACGCAGAGGTGGCCTATCTCGCCACCTGCTCCGTTCGACCCTTCAACCACGTGGCCTCCGATGATGACGCCACCGCCAACACCTGTTCCGAGGGTTATCATAACCATATCCGATACGCCCTTGCCGCCGCCCTGCCACTGCTCACCTAAGGCAGCAGCGTTCGCGTCATTCGCTACAAGGGTCTTGATTCCCGTAAGGCTTTCTATCTTTTCCTTTACATCCACCCGTCCAAGACCGATGTTAGGAAGCTCAAGGACTGTGCCACGGTTCTTTACAGGGCCGGGTACATCGATTCCTATACCCTTGCATTCGGACTTGTTGAAACCTTCTTCTTCGATTTTGGAGAGGACAGACTTCGCCACATCCTCGAAGACTGTAATCTTATCCGTAGGTATTTCCCACTTTGTGAGTAATTTTCCCTCTGTGTCAAAAAAACCAAGTTTGACTGATGTACCGCCTACATCAGCTCCCGCAATAAATTCGCTCATTTTATGTTCTCCGGTGTTTTATTAAAGTGCTTTGCAGTTCTTATATCATCACTGTCCGTCCGATAAATCAGGCAGAACCGCGTCATGTCCGTCGCTGTCATCGTCAGGGCCCATTGCCGATTCAGCCTCCTCAGCGTGCTTCTTCATGTTGTTTGTAACACGGTTGTAGAGCTCCTTAGCCGCGTTATAGCCCATCTTCTTCTGCCTGTTGTTAACGGCTGCCGCCTCGCAGATAAGGGCAAGGTTACGGCCAGGCCTTATAGGAATATTGTGGCTCACAACATTTATACCAAGGATTTCAGTATACTGCTCCTCAAGGCCAAGGCGGTCGAAATCAAGGTCCTTGTCCCATTCCATAAGCTTGATAACAAGGTCTATATTCGCCTCAGTTCTTACGGACGCGAAGCCGTAGAGAGAGCGGACATCGACGATTCCGATACCTCTTAATTCTATAAGGTGACGGGTTATCTCAGGAGCTGTGCCCACAAGGGTATCCTCACTGATTTTCTTAATCTCAACGACATCATCGCTCACAAGACGGTGGCCGCGCTTTATAAGCTCTAGTGCCGTCTCGCTCTTACCTATGCCACTCTCGCCCATGATGAGAACGCCCTCGCCATAGACATCGACAAGAACGCCATGGAGGGAAATCCTCGGAGCGAGCTGATGCCTCATGTACCTGATTGCTTCCGACATAAAGGCACTGGTCGCCTTGTCGGTACGAAGCACCGGAACCGAGGCCAGTCTCGCGGCATTTAATATGATGTCAGGGACATCAAGGCCTCTGCAGAAAATGATGCAGGGAATCTTATATTCCATGAGCCTGTTCATGACGTCATGCTGGCGGTCAAGACTCATCTGATGCATATAGGCGTTCTCAACGTTACCGATTATCTGAATACGCTCAGAATCAAAGTAGTCAAAGAAGCCCGCCAGCTGCAGGGCCGGACGGTTGACGTTGATATCCTTGATAAGGATATTGTCTGTCTTTATCTCAGGTGTAAGGTTCTCGAGCTTGAAGTTCTCTATAAGCTCCGAGAGCGGTACACTGTAAAGGCTTCCTTCCATGAAAATGTGCCTCCTCAAACTTTAAACTGTATCTCCTATTGTACCATTAAAGTCAAGCTTTTTCAACTAATTGTTTAACGCTAAAATTGCGATGAAAGTTACATTGTAATGTCGTTTTCATCGAAAGAAAGTTCATAGTCATGTAATTCCCTGTTTATGGAAGAACTCATATATCGACTCGGCGCTCCTGCGGTCGAGGCTCTCTACCTGGACGAGGTCTTCTATGCTTGCGTTCTTTATATCTTCGAGAGACTTAAAGTGTCGCATAAGGGCAACTCGGCGCTTAGGGCCTACGTTCGGGATATCGTCAAGTATTGAGTGAACCTGGGCCTTCCCGCGGAGGAGCTTATGGTATTCTATGGCGAAACGGTGGGTCTCATCCTGGACACGGGTTATTAGCTTAAACATCTCGCTATGGGTATCTATAGGCTGTTCTATATTATTATAATAAATGCCTCTGGTGCGGTGCCTGTCATCCTTCACGAGGCCCGCCACCGGAATGTCGAGGCCGAATTTATCGAGAACCTCGAGCGCTATATTTACCTGGCCCTTGCCACCATCCATAAGGATGATATCAGGGAAATTAGAAAATTTGCCTAGCTTATCCTCTACTCCCTTAGCCTTTAATTCCTCCTTCTCCTTGATTCCGTGCTCGAAGCGGCGGGTAAGAACCTCATTCATCGAAGCGTAATCATCCTGCCCCGCGAATCCCTTTATCCGAAATTTGCGGTAGTCATTCTTCTTAGGCTTTCCGTCTTCAAATACAACCATTGACCCTACATTTTCAAAGCCACTGATATTTGAAATATCGAAGGACTCAACCCTATGTATCTCACCTATATCAAGGAGGTCGGAGAGCTCGGCGAGGGCTCCTGTCGTGCGGGCCTTCTCCCGTTTGTTTCTCTCGCTGTCGTTTGTGAGGACCATTTTCGCGTTCTCATAGGCAAGCTCAAGCATACGGGCCTTCTCGCCCTTCTTCGGAACGGTGATTGTTACCTTACCGCCACGACGGTCACTCAGCCACTCAGTAAGAAGTTCCATATCCTCCGGCTCATCTGAGGTATAGAGTTCCTTAGGCACAAATGGAGTACCTGAATAGTACTGCTTAATAAAATCAGAGTAAATAGCCGCATGGTCAAGCTCAGCGACTCCTTCAAGCTCGAAATGCTCCCTGCCTATAAGGCGGCCACTGCGCACAAAAAATACCTGCATAACCGCCTCATCATCAGCCTTTGCGATTGCAATGATATCGCGGTCATCCTCATTTGTATTGGAATTAATCTTCTGATTATCGCGAAAACGAAGGAGGTGATTTATCATATCACGATAAATCGCCGCATCCTCAAACTCAAGCATTTCAGAGCATTCATTCATCTTCTTCGTGGCAGCGTCTATAACCTTAGAATAGTCGCCCTGAAGAAATTCGCAGACCTCCTCTATACGCTTCTTATAATCCTCTTCGGATACATTTCCCGTACACGGCCCGTCACACCGTCCTATCTGATAATTAAGGCAGGGACGTTCCTTACCTATATCAGCAGGAAGGTTCCTCCGGCAGCTCCTTATCTGGTATAGCTTGTGGAGCATTTCAAGGATCTCGTTTATATAGGCGGGATATGGCCCGAAGTATTTACTCCCATCGGCGTAGTGGATTCGCCTTGAAAATAAAACTCTCGGATAGGCTTCATTCAAGGTCACCCTGATATAAGGATAGGACTTGTCGTCCTTAAGCATGGTGTTGTACTTAGGGCGGTGCTCCTTTATCAGGTTGCTCTCGAGAACCAGGGCCTCCAGCTCGGAATCCGTGACTATATATTCAAAATGGTCAATATTTTTTACCATATTTTGGATTTTAGGTGACAGTCTGTCCGGATTCTGAAAATACTGGCGGACGCGGTTCTTCAAGACCTTCGCCTTACCTACGTATATAATCTCATCAAGAGAGTTATGCATAATATAAACTCCCGGACGAGCCGGGAGTTTTTTTAATTCTTCTTTTATGTCAAACAAGCTGTTTCCTCACTGTTGTCGCTTTGCGAAGCAATGCGGCTCTCTATGTCGCCATCTTCCTTCTTTTCATCAGGATCGGGCAGGCCTTTCATTTCACGGTAGATATCCATGAATTCCTTGCCGGTTATGGTTTCCTTCTCAAGAAGAACACCCGCGATCTTATCAAGCTCAGCCCGGTTATCCTCTATGATACCAACTACCTCATCGTAGCATTTCTTCATGAACTCCGAAACCTCTTTATCTATCCCTGCTGCCGTCTCATCAGCGCAGTTAAGGACAGGGCGGCCGTCGAGATATTTATTTTCAACTGACTCGAGTCCAACCATACCGAACTTCTCGCTCATACCATATTGGGTAATCATGGAGCGGACAATGCCCGTGGCCTGCTCTATATCGTTGCTGGCTCCCGTGGTGATAGAGCCGAATACAACCTGCTCTGCCGCGCGGCCGCCGAGGAAGGTCTTAACCTTACCGATAAGCTCATCCTTAGAGAGGAGGTACTTCTCTTCCTCCGGAATCTGCATGGTATAGCCGAGAGACCCCATAGTACGAGGGATAATCGTAATCTTCTGTACAGGATCGGCATTCTTCTGGGACGCAGTAACAAGGGCATGACCTACCTCGTGGTAAGCCACTATTTTCTTCTCTTCCTTGCTCATTATGCGGTCCTTCTTTTCCTTACCCGCAATAACGACTTCTACGGCTTCCATGAGGTCAGCCTGGCTCACAGATTTACGGCCGGCCTTAACCGCCATAATGGCGCCTTCATTTATCATGTTGGCAAGATCAGAACCGACCGCTCCCGCCGTAGCAAGGGCAAGGGCGTGAAGATCAACCGTATCGTCAAGAAGAACATCCTTGCTGTGAACCTTAAGAATCTCGTAACGCCCCTTAAGGTCAGGCCTGTCAACTATAATACGCCTGTCAAAACGACCCGGGCGAAGGAGGGCCTTATCGAGGACGTCAGGCCTGTTCGTAGCCGCAAGAATAACGATACCCTTCGATGAGTCGAAGCCGTCCATCTCAGCGAGAAGCTGGTTCAGGGTCTGCTCACGCTCATCATTTCCACCACCGTACCTTGAATCACGGCTCTTACCGATAGCGTCTATCTCGTCTATGAAAATGATACACGGCGCCATCTGATTTGCCTGCTTGAAGAGGTCGCGGACACGGGAAGCGCCGACACCGACGAACATTTCTACGAAATCTGAGCCCGAGAGTGAAAAAAATGGGACTCCTGCCTCGCCTGCCACAGCCTTAGCAAGGAGAGTCTTGCCCGTTCCCGGAGGGCCTACAAGAAGGGCGCCCTTAGGAAGCTTCGCGCCAATCTGGGTATATTTTCCCGGGTTGTGGAGGAAGTCAACCATTTCACGAAGAGAGTCCTTCGCTTCATCCTCGCCCGCAACATCAGCGAAGGTGACGCCGGTCTTCTTCTCTACGTAGACCTTGGCAGTACTCTTACCTACTCCCATGACTCCGCCCGAGCTCTTACTGATAGACCGGTAGAGCATATAGAAAATGAACCAGCATAGGAGCAGTGGTAAGACATAGGCCATAAAGAACTCAAGTACCTGGCTGCTTGCGTCGGTAACGGGTCCCTTAAGCGTAACGCCCTTAGCGAGAAGCTTAGAAGCCAAATCCTGGTCTCCTACAAAGCCCGTATAATAGGTAATCGAATATATGTCATTCGCAGACTGCTTCGGGTGGATAGTTATCTTGTTATTCGAAAGCTCTACGCTCTCAACCTCCCCTGCGTCAACCATATCCATAAAGCGGTTATATGATATCTCCCGGGTCTGGGTACCCTTGATAGCGGTCATGCTGTATGAGAGTATGAAAAACAGAACAATCGCGGCTACAAGGCAGATAAGGCCGGCTCTATGGTTCATAGGGTCGTTGTTATTATTGCGGTTTCCGCCGCCGTTATTGCCTCCGTTACCGTCGTTTGGGCGGTTTCCGTTATCAAATCCGGGTTCATCGCTTCTGAACCCATCCGGTGAATTATTACTCATGTAAAATGCCCCTTCTTAAGATTTATTATTCATTTTACCCCAAAGTGTCTCATTTGTAAAGAAGCTAAATTCATTCGCCCCAATACTCAATCGATTCATCTGACCTACCTGAGATTCCGAAAAGTTTCATCATAAAGTCTTCTCTCTCATTGTATATCTGAACAACAACAATGCTGTCTGATTCGATTCTGTAAACAAAATAATTATGGTCAATAAATAAATATCGGTAATCTGTTTCAAGCGTATAAAGTTCTGAAATATCAATACCCATTTCAGGAAAAGCTCCAAGATTACTTATCTTTGCAAATATAGTTTTCATGTGCTTATCAGCTACTTTCTTACCATACTCATCACAGAGACTAAAATATAGATTTTTAAGCTTTTCTCTTGCTATATCTGAATAAACTACTTTCCTCATAAAATTGATTAAATTCCTAATTCCTTCATAATTTCTTCGGACGTATACGTCCCATGCTCTTTGATAGAATCCTCCCCCTTTTTCATCTCGAGCTTAAATTTGTATAAAGCAAGCTCCTTTTCTAAATCGTCTAGTTCTTCCATACTTACCATAGCTATTACCCCATGTCCATTTTTAGTCAAATAAACGGGATTTCCATATTTTACATCCTTTACAACATTGCTATAATTTCTCAAATCCGATACAGGTCTAATATTTGGCATATTCTTGCTCCTTTCATATTCAGAATCCTACAACAATTATACCATTATGTTGTAAAATTAGCAACAATATTTTACTATAATCTTTACAGCTTTTAATAAAAAGAAGAGCACCTTTTAGGTGCTCTTCTTTCCTTTTTATCAGATTACCGATTTAATCCATGCGGCGATTTCTTCTTCCGTTGGACGGCCGTTAAGGAGCTTCGCAGGCTTTACGGTAGCGCCCGCAGGAGCACTTGTCTTAAACTCCTCATCAACTCCGTCAGCCTTACTGCCACCGGAGATGCAGAAAGGAACTATGGTCTTGCCTTCAAATGAAGCAGACTCAAGGAAGGTGTGAACAATCTTAGGAGCCTTATTCCACCAGATAGGGAAGCCAAGGAAAACAGTCTTATAGCCTGACACGTCAACCGGTCCCGCAAGAGCCGGTCTTACGTCCTCTGACATCTCAGTGTTGCACCTTGCGTTTGCCTCAGTCCAGTCAAGGTCATCAGCAGTATATGGATCCTTAGGAAGAATCTCAAGAGCGTCAGCGCCTGCTGTCTTCGCTACCTCAGCGGCAAGCTTCTCCATCCCTTCACCTGTAGCGAAATATGCTACCAGCTTGTCATTGCCGGTACTCTTACCCGCGAGGTCATTTGCCCAGAGACCGTGAAGGTTGCAGTAGGCATAAACAGCGACCGGCTTTTCATTTTCACCTAAGGTAAATGTCGCTTCAGGGGCATCACCCGGCTTAAAGTAATGAACCTGGATGCCGCTTTCTGTCTCTACACAGACAAATTGGATATAGTGTTCGTCGGTCATTGGATGGGTAACGCTTCCGACCTTAACTACTACTGTGCTGCCTACAAGGGTCACATCAGGGATGTGCTTCTCTGTGGCGGCCTCTGTTGTATTTGGTACGAGTTCTTTCATAGGCTCGCCGCAGCACTTAGGTGTACAGGCAGTCTTAGGGGCAAGAAACATAACAAAGTTTCCGCAGCCCTCGCAACGATAAAATTGAGCTTTCATATTGGTTTCCTCCTTCTTTCCGTGCCAGGATTCAATGAAAGGCGACACACGACAATAAATTTTTATAAATTTCATCTATAAAAATTTAATGTCGTATGTCCCGCAATATCGAGCCAGGCACTGAGTTCATGTCGTATATTTTTAGCAGTCCCTTTAGCAGGAGCGAGTCGTCGATGACGATTTTGCGCCTGCAAAAGGGAATTACGGTCTTAGCGATGCCACCGGTAGCCACTACATTTAAATGCTCACCGGTTTCCTCCTCCATACGGTCTAACATACCATCTATAAGGGCAGCGTTTCCATATACAGCCCCACTCTTCATGCAGTCGACGGTGTTCGTGCCAATGACCTTCTTCGGTGCCATGAGACTTATCTTCATAAGCTGTGAAGTCGCCGATACAAGAGAGCTCACGGCTGTCGCGACCCCCGGAATCACGGAGCCTCCGCAATACCGGCCCTTCGCGTCAATGTAGGAAATAGTGGTGGCAGTCCCCATATCAATCACCGCAAGAGGCGGTTCATAGAATTCAAGTGCCGCCACGGCACCTGCCGCAAGGTCAGCTCCAAGCTGCTTCGGGTCATCTATCTTAATATTGAGACCTGTCTTAATCCCCGGACCCAATATGAGCGGTTTCTTACCGGTAACCTTCCTCACGGCCTCAGCGACCGTATCGGTTATAGGAGGCACAACAGACGATATAATCGCCCCCTCTATATCAGTAGCCCTAACATTTTTTAATTCAAGAAGAGCCTTGAAATCTATAGCGTATTCAAGGCTTGTCTTCGTCAAATTCGTGCTCATGCGCTCCTCAAAGAGAATCTCTCCCTTATCGGCGCAGCCAAGCACGATATTTGTATTTCCCATATCTATTGCGAATATCATATCTATTATCTACCTTTATTTAAGGTTGTCATCGATAATCTTCTTGGCCCCATCAGGGTCGCCGCTTACTGAAAATACCACATAAACGCCATTCTCAACGATCACAGCCTTATCAAGCCTGTCGACCTCAGCCGGTACATAGTCCTTGAAGCTTGTCTTCTGGCTCTCAACCCTCGCCTCGAGGCCTGCCTTAATCTCATCGGCAGCCTTCTCATCAGCTGCCTTAAATACAGCTATCTCCTCAGCGGTTGAACCGCTTGAGAGGTATATAGAGCTCTCGGCAACGTCCGATTCCGGAATGTCGGGATATATGGTTGAAAATAATCCGTCCTCTATAGGTGAAAGCTCATCGTCATATTTGACACCGTTTAAGAGCTTCGTCGCGAGATTCGAAACCGATACCTCCGATGCGGATGAGGCGGTGCTTCCGCTCGTAGACGAAGCCGTTCCCAAAGCATTACTGCCTGACGCAGTGCTTGACACGGCAGCTGACGCGGAGCTTGAAGAGGTCTTGCTACCTCCGCAGGCTGAAAGAGGCGCTGTAGCTAAGACTGCGCCGGCTGTCATCAATATTGTTAACTTCCTTATATTCATTTGCTTAAAACTCCTTAGTACTTATTATTTACAATATAGCTTATTATTTTCTTGCAGTATTCCTTGTTCATGTGAATTCCGTCACTCGTCGCCTCCGCAGGGAGATAGCCGTCATCTCCGACAACCGCCGGCGTGACATCAAGATAAGTGAGCTTCTTCTCCTTGCACATGGCCTTAATAAGCTTATTAAACTTATGAATCCTCTTCATATTGAAGGTTTTATCGCTCTTGCTCTTCTTCTTAGTAACAGGAGCAATCGATTCCACTATTATTTCGGCATCCGGTTCTATTTTCTCAATATCATCGATGAGATTTCCGTATTTTTCTATAAATTTATCCGGGTAGGCCCATCCCAGCTCGTTAAGGCCAAAGCAGATATAGACCTTCTTATACTGCTTCTTCCTGAGAGCCTCAAGAACCGTGTATTTATTGCTGATAACCTTTTCCTCGTAAATGGTCGTGACGTTAAGTCCACGGCCGGCTAAGAAGGAAGCCGTCGTAACTCCAGAATTTATCTGAAGGCCCTGAGTCCTTGAATCACCAATAAATACGGCATTCTTAAGATAGGCGTTCGCCTTCTTCGATGACACAGGCGGATTATCCCCTGCCTCCGAATCATCCTTCGAGGTTCCGGTCTCAGTCGCCCCGCCCTTCTTATCGGCGCCTGAGGATGACCTTGATTCAGACGCCAGCAGTGAAGCATCGGATTCATCCGAGGCCGCCCCCGAGCCTTCCGACTCGCTTCTTGTATCAAGAGGGAAATTCGCGATATTCTCTCCCGATTCATCTGCCAGACCACTTCCCGACAGGGCGACCACGCTGCTGTTATCGTTATTTACGCCAAGCTTCCTGCCAAGCTTAAATACCAAAATTACACAGGCGATAATAATTACAGCAGCAACAACCGCCGCGAATATCGTCCTGTTACGCTTTATTTCTCTGATTCGGCGCTCACGAAGCCGCCTTCTGTATGTATCTTCGTCCATATCAAACCTCACTTTAGCTTTCCACTAGCAAGTATAAGGTCTGAAGGCCGTAAAGTCAAGCCCTTAGGCGAATCTTAACACAGAGTTAAACGATAATTAAAGGTTCTGTAAAGATTATGTCACTGTTCATTAAGAATATACTCAATGAACTCCTTCAGGTACTCATAGTCAGTCTCTTTAGCGTTTGCGACAACTCCTATAACGGGATCCGCCTGGTAGGCGCTCACCTTATTAAGCACCCCGCAGTCCTCGAGAGAAATTCCGTAATTCTGATTTGTAGTATCATCGCTGCTTTTTCCTGTCACCAGCCTGTCCTTATATTCATCGATATCATCGCCAAGTACCTGCTCAAGCGGTAGGAAATATCCACCCTTCATATAGGTCTCAAATTTTGCCCTATCGGCAATTATGCAGTTTATCGTACCCGCCATAACATACGTATCAAAGCGCTCTATCATCATGACAGAATCCGGAGACTGCGTATCATCTAAATAATACGAGTCATCAATCGTAATTTCCTGCTTAGAAGTATCAAGGTCAAGCGCCCTCGTGGCAGCTTCCGCAAGGTCTGTCGTCGCTTCATCATCCCAGTAATCATCAACCACAGCCAGCGACACAACCGCTTCCGGACGCGGCTTCAATACGGAAACCAGAAATACAACAACAAAAATCCCAACCGCGGCAAAGGCTATGACCTTCTTCAGGTAATAATCCCTGAAATAGTCAGCGCGCTCTCTGCGGTTGAGTTTTTCCCATTTTTCATGTTCAGATAAATTGTCATCATCCGGCGGAATACGGTAGAGCTCAGCGTCGTCCGCCAGGGCAGTTCTCTTTCCTTCAGTATTCATATACAGTTCACCCCTGCCTGATTTTATGGTTTAACACTACTCCGACTTTCTATAGTGTACCATCATTTCACGCAGATTTAAAGTAAACTATTCTTAAAATACTGTTAAGTTAAACGTTTATGACTTCGCTGCCTCGTCAGCCTGTTCCTTTGTAAGGAGTCCCAGCTTAATGAGAACCCCGACAAATTTCTCTTCGTCGACCGGCTTCCCGGCATAGGCTACACAGCCCAGCTCGAAGGCTCTAGAGACATTCCTGCCCTCATTAAGGGCAGTCGTCATGATAACCTTTACCTGGTCATCCTCATCGATGCCGCGCTCATTTTCAAGCGCGCGGATTTTCTCAAGAGCCTCGTATCCGTCCATGCCGGGCATCATGATATCGAGGCAGACAAGGTCATAGCCTTCGCCTGAATCAAGCGCGAGCGTAAATGCCTCGACGGCTTCCTTGCCATCGACTGTTACGTCACATTCTCCGAATTTCTGTAAAAAGTGAAGCATAAATTTGCGGCTGGCAAAATCATCTTCAGCTATTAAAGTTCTCACAATCTACCTCCTGCTGCAGGTATTATTTATCTTTGCCCTCGCTGTGTGCGATAGCTGCTCCTATAAAGTTCTTAAAGAGCGGATGCGGACGGTTAGGTCTTGATTTGAATTCAGGATGGGCCTGGGTAGCTACGAACCACGGATGGTCAGACAGCTCCATCATTTCAACGATATGGCCGTCAGGCGAAAGTCCCGAAAGAATCATTCCATTTTTAGTAAAATCGTCTCTGAAATAGTTGTTTACCTCGTATCTATGACGGTGTCTCTCATGGATTTCAGTCGTTCCGTAAGCTTCATAGGCCTTGGTGCCTTCCTTAAGGATACATGGATATGAGCCGAGACGTAAGGTACCGCCTATATCCTCTATGCCATCCTTGTCAGGCATGATGGCAATAACAGGGTGGTGAGTCTCAGGGTCAAGCTCAGCGCTGTTAGCATCTGAATATCCCACCACGTCACGGGCGAACTCAACTATGGCAAGCTGCATACCCAGGCAGAGACCGAGGTAAGGCATCTTATTCTCACGGGCATACTTTATGGAAGAAATCATGCCTTCGGTTCCGCGCACGCCGAAACCGCCCGGAACTATGATTCCGTCCACGTCCTTAAAAATCTCACCGGCGTTATCATTTGTAACGTCCTCGGAGTCCACCCATTTTATGTCAACATCAGCGTCATGAGCGACCGCGCCGTGCTTAAGGGACTCTACGACTGATATATAAGCGTCGTGTAGGGCCGTATATTTACCGACAAGGGCAACCCTTACGGTCTTCTTAGGGTGAAGAAGCCTCTCGACCATGTCCTCCCACTCCGTGAGATCGGGCTTCGTTACAGGGAGGCCTAAAAGCTCGCAGACATCATCGGCGAGATGCTCCTTCTCAAGGGCAAGCGGAGCCGCGTAAAGGGTAGGAACATCGAGGTTCTGGATAACATTTTTCTTATTTACGTTACAGAACAGGGCAATCTTGTCCTTAATGCTCTCCGAAAGCTCATGCTCCGTACGGCAGACAATAATATCAGGCATGATTCCGAGCGTCTGGAGCTCACGTACACTCGCCTGGGTCGGCTTCGTCTTCATTTCGCCCGAAGCCGTCAGATATGGAATAAGAGTAACATGTATCAATATGGCATTTTCATGGCCTATATCGTGCTGGAACTGGCGGATACTTTCAAAAAACGGCTGAGACTCGATATCACCGACCGTTCCACCGATCTCAATGATGGCAATCCTGTCTTCGTTTTCACCATCATTTCTGTAGAAACGGCTCTTGATCTCGTTAGTGATGTGAGGAATAACCTGAACGGTACCTCCGCCGAAATCGCCGCGACGCTCCTTCTGAAGGACTGACCAGTAGACCTTTCCTGTAGTCACATTCGCCCGCTTATCGAGGCTCTCGTCTATGAATCTCTCGTAGTGGCCGAGGTCAAGGTCGGTCTCGGTGCCGTCGTCCGTTACGAAGACTTCGCCGTGCTGGATAGGGTTCATGGTGCCCGGATCTATATTGATATAAGGGTCAAACTTCTGCATGGTGACCTTATATCCGCGCGCCTTAAGCAGGCGTCCGAGTGAAGCGGCCGTAATTCCCTTACCAAGCCCCGAAACAACACCGCCGGTTACAAACACATACTTTACTGACATTTTCTGTTACTCCTGATCATCTTTTTCTTTTGTGAACATCTCTCCTATAGCCGCAAGAGCCGATCCCAGGCATATAGCCGCGTCGGCAATGTTAAATACACACTTGTCCTTGCCTGTCACGGTGAGATAATCCGTGACTTCATCATTCTTAGCTCTGTCAGTGAGGTTGGACGCTGCCCCTCCTATTACCATACCAAGTCCGAAGCGCTTAAGTCCCTGGCGCTTCTTCCCGAGAGTCGACAGGTAATTAGCGACAACCATGCCCAGTATCAGACTCGAAGTGATAAGTACGAATTTAGGCTTGTCATCGGCCTTATTCATGACAAATCCGCTGTTGTGGCTCTTCTTAACGGTCACAAGATCCTTTAAAAATGTGGTGCCTTCGGCAATGCTGCCTTCCTCCACCTTTTTCTTGAAAATACGGTCTGCCGCGAAAACTCCTGCTCCTGCAAGTAATGATACCATAATATATACCTCCTCCATAAGCTGATGGAATGAAAACTATACGTAATTCATTGTAACACACTTTTTCCGTCTTGAAAAGGGGGGATTGTTGTGTTATTGTTATGTAGAAAAGCTTTTATCTTTGAAGTGAAAGGAAAATATTACCATGATATCTGATAAAATGAAGGACCTGGTCCGCGGCAGCTCCGTTGTCCGCGCCATGTTCGAGGAAGGAAAAAATATGGCCGCGAAATACGGCAAGGAGAACGTCTACGACTACAGCCTCGGAAACCCGTCAGTGAATCCGCCTATCGAAGTAACTGAAGCCATCAAGTGTGTCCTCACCGAAAATGATCCTATGTACGTACACGGCTACATGAACAATTCAGGCTACGAGGCAGTCCGTGATAAGGTCGCCAAGTCGCTGAACAAACGCTTTGGCACCTCATTTTCAGGTAAAAATATACTGATGACGGTCGGAGCCGCGGGCGGTCTCAACGTAGCCCTTAAAACCCTCCTTAATCCCGGCGACGAGGTCATTACATTTTCACCATATTTTGGAGAATACAAGAACTACGTAAGCAACTTTGACGGGAAGTTAATTGCCCTCCCTCCAAACGAGACAGACGGCTTCAGGCCCGATCCCGAGGCTCTTGCGCAGGCGATCACTGCGAAGACCCGCGCAATCATTGTAAATAATCCGAACAATCCTACGGGAATCGTATACTCCGAGAAGGACATCATCGCCATCGCCGACGTACTTAAGAAAAAAAGCGAGGAACATGGTGCCCCGATTTACCTCATTTCCGATGAGCCATACAGGGAACTGGCCTACGACGGAGTCGATGTACCTTATCTTACGAAATATTATGATAATACGATTGTCGGTTACTCCTTCAGCAAATCCCTCTCCCTCCCGGGCGAGCGTATCGGCTACCTCGTAATCCCTGACGAGGCTGACGGAAGCGAAGAACTGCTCGCTGCCGCGAATGTGGCTAACAGGATTTTAGGCTTCGTGAACGCGCCAAGTCTCATGCAGCTTGCGGTCGCGGAATGCCTCGACTGTAAGGCCGCCGTCGATATTTACGATAAGAACAGGATTAAGCTTTACGGGGAGCTCACGAGCATGGGATTTACCTGCGTGAAGCCTGAAGGCGCCTTCTACCTCTTCATGAAGACACCGGAGGACGATAAAGCATTTTCAAACGAAGCGAAGAAGCTCCATCTCCTGCTGGTTCCGGGAAGCAGCTTCGGGTGTCCCGGATACGTCAGAATCGCCTATTGCGTCGACTACGATATGATAGTGAGATCACTTCCGGCATTTAAGGAGCTTTCGGCCCACTACGGCCTGTCAAAATAAGCGAGGCCATTAAGGTCTCGCAGCTTGTTGTTTTCGCTCAAAGGAGAAATTTTATGAAAAAGTCATTAGCTAAAAAAATAAGGCGTGTAATTCCTTACACGCCCGGCGAACAACCAAAAAAAGATAATATAATTAAGCTAAATACAAATGAAAATCCCTACCCTCCAGCTCCGGGAGTAGTTGATGCCATTGCGGGACTTGAAGCGAGCCCTGCGAAGCTCCGTCTCTACCCTAATCCCGACGCCACGCCTCTAAAAAGCGCCCTCGCGAGACATTTCGGGATGGGCCTTGTGAAGGATAACTTCTTCACAGGTGTCGGGTCTGACGACGTCCTCGCCATGGCCTTCCTCACATTTTTCAACTCGGACAACCCCGTCCTATTTCCCGATATAACATATTCATTTTATGAGGTCTGGGCTGATTTATTTGACATCAAGGTTAAGAGGAAGCCCCTCGATGAAAACTTCAGAATCGATCATAAGCACTATCTTAAGAAGAAAAAACTTGGTGGCATCGTCATAGCGAATCCTAATGCCCCGACCGGGCTTGCCGAGCCTGTGGAATTCATTAAGGAGGTTGCTCTTGCCCACCCGGAATGCGTTGTCATTGTCGATGAAGCCTACGTCGATTTCGGCGGAGAGTCATGTGTCGCCCTTGTAAATGAGCTGCCTAACCTTCTCGTGGTCCAGACATTTTCAAAATCAAGATCCCTTGCCGGCCTCCGCATAGGCTACGCCATAGGAAATACCGAATTAATCAAGGCGATGGAGGGTGTCAGATATTCCTACAATTCCTACACCATGAACCTTCCGGCCCAGGCTATAGGAGCGGCGGTCCTTGATGACAACAGGTATTTCGCTGAGACTGTGGAAAAGATTGTAGAGACCCGTGAGGACGCTAAGAGGCGCCTCGCTGAGCTTGGCTTCACCTTCCCCGATTCGAAGACGAATTTCATCTTCGCTAAGCATAAGAGCAAGGACGCGGAATATATTTTCGAGGAATTAAAGAAGAAAAATATATATGTAAGGCACTTTAACGGGGAGAGGGTAAGGGATTACCTCAGAATCACAATCGGCACTCCCGACCAGATGGAAGCCCTCTACTCCGCCCTCGGGTTGATATTAAGATAAAAAAAAGAGCAAAAAAGGGGACCCACGCAGTGGGGAAGTTGGCTACGACTAGGATTGGCTGAAAGCCAATCCACATAAGACTCGGAATCAGCTTTTATTTCTCTACCTTCTCAGGAGCTATAATCCCAAGAATCTTCTTTTCATTATAATGCGACAGCACGAAGGCTCCAATCAGGCAGATTACAAACGCGCATATCGCCGCAATCCTGTACCCAAGTCCTATATCAGGACGAATAGTCGCAAGCGCCGTGAAAATAAGCATTGAAAGTGACTGACCAAGCTTAAAAGCAAAGGTTCTCGCCGCGAAGAACATACCCTCACGATTCTCACCCGTGGTTACACTCTCAGCCTGAGCTATATCAGCGACAATAGCCTGTGGCAAGATACCTAAAATCGCCATAGGAAAGGCCGCTATAATCGGAACTATAAATCCCCATACGATTCCCGGAATCCCGAACATACCGCTCATAGCCGTGATACCGTAAGTCGCTGAAAGTCCGCAGAAGCCAATCATTACAAGCTTCTTCTTATTGTACTTATGGGCAAGCATATTTACAGGCGCATAGCATACAAATGAAAGCAAGGTCATAAGGACGTAGAGAATAGTCGTATACTTCTCATCAAGTCCCATGAGGGAAGTAATGAAGTAGGTAAGTCCCGTCTGGAAAATGGTAAGCGCTATGAAGTAAAGCACATCAGACCCTACGAATGTCCTGAATTCCTTATTCTTAAAGGCCTTCCCGAGAGACCTGAAGGCATCATCCGTATCAGGCTTCTGATCTACGTAATCCTTCTCATTTATTGTAAATGTTGGCACAAGAAGCGCCACAAGACCGATAGCGGCAAGGATAATAAAGGTAACCCTTATAGCCATAATTCTTCCCATAGACGGCTCAAGGGCGCCCCAGATATAAGGAGCGGCGTAGCCTACAGCTGACCCCAATATGAAGGTCGCGCTGATATAGGTTGAAATGCTTATCCTCGTGTCCTGGTTGCTGCCAAGCTCTGAAATAAGGGCATTATAAGGCGTGCAATAGGTAGTCATGAAGAGGTAGAAGAGAAGCAGCATGACGAGGAGCCATACGCTGTTCACCGCTGAAATCTCATTTACCGGAGCCCAGAATACAAGCACCGTAACGACAGCGAACGGAATAGCTATCTTCTTCATGAAAGGAATACGTCTTCCCTTAGGGTTCGTCGACCTGTCGGAAGCGTTCGCTATAAGAGGGTCCGTAATCGCGTCGAAAATACGGCCGAGAGCCGTGATTCCGCCGATAATCGTGAGAGCCCCGAAGATAACCCTGCCCTGAGGGATAAACAGGGTCTGACCCTGGGCGATGGTGTCCTCGGTCGGCTGGTAAAAATATACAAGCCAGTTAGTAATAAGCGCTGAAAGAAGTGACCATCCGAACTGTCCGATTGCGAAGAGCCACATCTTTTTCTTTGAAATAATCTTCTTTGTAGCCATAGTTTTTGTCTCCTTTTCTAAGGTACAAGAAAATTATAGCAGATTTTTTCGTCAATTTCTACAAAATTCGACTATTTATGTTGCAAAATTTGTTACTGTTTAACCCACCCATTCGAAATGCTACGCATTTCTCATGTGGTGGGTCAAGGAGCTAACGCCCCTCATAACCCAACAAATATATAAAGCAATTACAGCAAGCTGTATTGCTTCATAATTTGTTGGGTCTGAACAGTAAATCAAATGATATAAAACCAGTTCTCACCGTTATCTAGGTTCTTCTTGGAAGTATCCTCGCAGTTCATCTCCTGGTTCTTAATCGATATCTTAGCCCCCGCAGGCACACTCGTAGTGATAAACGCATTCGCCCCGATGACCGAATTCGCTCCAATCACCGTCTCACCACCAAGAATAGAAGCCCCCGAGTATATCGTGACATTATCCTCTATAGTCGGATGCCTCTTCTTACCCTTAAGAAGCTGCCCCTTCCTCGTAGACAGAGCGCCAAGCGTAACTCCCTGGTAGAGCTTCACGTGCTCCCCTATCTCAGTCGTCTCACCTATAACGATTCCGGTTCCATGATCTATGAAGAAATATTTACCTATGGTAGCCCCCGGGTTGATATCGATACCCGTAAGAGAGTGGGCGTGCTCCGTCATCATCCTCGGAATCAGCGGCACACCAAGCTTCACGAGCTCGTGAGCAATCCTGTAGACCACAATCGCGTAAAATCCCGGATAAGAATAGACAATCTCATCCTTGCTGTAGGCCGCAGGGTCCCCATCATACTCCGCCGTAAGGTCAGTATCGACGTATTCCCTTATGCCCGGAATCCTCTCCATAAAGGCAAAGGCCTGATCATGCGCCTTCTCGGCCGTCTCCTCATCCGACAGCCCGCAATATTCCGCACTGTAGCGAAGCGAAAGCGTAATCTGCTTAATCAGGTTAAAAAGCACATCCTCCACAAGCGTGCTTGTCATGCTCTCGACCGTATAATAGCGATAATCCTTCATCCTGTAGAAGCCCGGAAAAATAATCTTCTGAAGCTTCTCTATGATGTCAACTACCGCCTCCTTCTCGGGCTGGCTGAAATTATTTTCCTTATCTATATATCTTCCCTGGCTGTAGTCGTTTAAAATCGCACCCGTTACCTCCTTGATGCGATTATCCATATTCTGCATACTTCCCCCCTTTTTATAAATGCCCCGCTCCCAATTACAGGTGCGCAGGTCCGTAGTAGTTGAAGTCCGTGAAGCGGACATATCCCTTCTCGGCGAACATTCCTATAAACGTTCCGGTAAAAGTCATGGTCTCCGTTATCTCAGTCGCAAGTCCCGCCGTAAGAGCGCCTCCAAGGTAAATATCCCCGGCGCTGTCCTTCACGTAGAACCTGTAAACGCGGCCATCCGAAACTATCTGAAGCTTCACCGCCTCGCCCTCAACAGGGACCCTCGCCACGATCTGCTCTATATCATAGATATGCTTCCTCAAAATGCAGTAAACGAGGCCATTTTTCTTCGTGACGGCTATATCATAATGATGTCTGTGAGTCTGGTAAATGGTCAGACCTCCGACCGTACCCTCTGCGACATCTGTGGACACGCGGGCATCAGCGCTCATCTGCATCTCAGTCTGCCTGATTCCCGTAAATGTAGGCGATGTATTCGCGGTCGAAAGAAGCTCGGTATAGCTCCCCCTCAGAACCAGGCTGTAGTCAAATACATAATTTTCCATATCCGGATTCCTGAGATAGGTAAAATCAAGCGGTAGCTCAGAAATCTCAGTGAAATCAAGGCGAAGCTCGTGTCCTATATTTCTTACGGTATCCGCGTACGGAAGCGGGACATTTTCATAGGTAGGAAGAACCTCAGCTCCCTTCACCACAGGCCATTCCTCGTACCAGCTCACAGGAGCAAGACAGGTCTCACGCCCGATATGATGGAGCATAACCCCATTTATAGGCCGGACACCAAGGCAGACAAGCCACCAGTTCCCGTTGTCATCGCTTGTAAGGTCGGCGTGACCCGTGCACTGAATCTCATTCATCGAATCGTTGCGGCTCGTAATGAGAGCCGCGTAAGGGGCGTATTCGTAAGGCCCCTCTATATTACGGCTTCTCGCGACTATCTCACTGTGGCCGTACTCAGTGCCACCCTGGGCCATGAAGAGGTAGTACCATCCATCCTTCTTGTAAATGTGTGGCCCCTCAGGGCATCTGCCGCCAGAACCATGACTTATGGTCTTCTTCTCAGAGAGCCGCTCGCCCGTCATAGGATTTATCTTATAGAGAACTATCCTGTTCTCATCACCGGTTCCCGTGAAATAACAGGATCCGTCATCGTCAAAGAAGAGCGAAGGGTCTATCCCCATCTGCTCAGTGAATACCGGATCCGACCACGGACCCGTGATACTCTCCGAGTGTACTATGAAGTTCACCGGCTGGTGAGACTCGAAGAAATTCACGTTTGTCGTAATCATGTAAAACATGCCATCATGATACCTGAGCGTAGGCGCGTAAATACCGCCCGACGGCTTACAGCCCGCAAGCTCATCCTGGCCCCGCCTCGTCAGCACATGCCCGATAAGCTCCCAATTTACAAGGTTCCTGCTGTGATAAATCGGCACTCCCGGAAAATACTCGAAGGTCGACGTAACTATATAATAATCCTCTCCCACCTTACAGATGGACGGATCGGGATTAAAGCCCGTAATGACAGGATTAGTGAAATGCATACTTACTCCTCCTTGGCCCTTGCGCCTGCAATGTATAGTCATAATGATACCATAACAGGGCAAAAATATAAAGGGATTTTTTTCTTGTCTTATACGGACTTTTTCACCCCAAATAGGCCTATATTATTAGGAAAAAAATCACGCCAACTTTTCTGCTCCCCTTATTGCTCACATAGCCACCTTCTCAATCTTGCATGTATGTTCCTTTGACACCTTGTCGTAGTTTATCCCGACCAAAAGAATATTCCCCTTATAGTCAGAAAGCGACTTTACATACTGTTTTTTCCTAATCTGAGCGATAGCTGTCTCTGCGTCCTTATTCCATTTGAGTTCAATAATGATTGCTGGCTTATCCCTGTAATTCTTTCTCGGGATAAAAACCATATCGGCGAATCCCTCTCCGGTCGGCAGTTCCCTCACTATCGTGTAATATTCTCGCGCAGAAAAATACGCAAGTGAAATGGTGTAAGACAAAGCATTCTCATCGTTATACTGTAAATGGTTGGTCTCCAAGTGGGCCTCCTGCACACCGGCAGCGACAGCTTCCTCATCCATGCGCCATGTCGCTTTCAGCAAATCGTCAGACTGTTTGACAGCTATATAGACCTCATCCCACTTTGATACTGAAGTCGCAGTTCCAAAGACCTGCATTATCTCATTATTCGGGATATATACTTCAGAAGTATCGATATCATAAGCGAGGTATCCCAAATGAATCAGAAGCGTCATAATGTCATCCGCGCTATGGAACGTGGTCATATCATTCGAAAATGATCCTGTGTCGATCTTTACCTTATTGCCAGCCATCATGGAGATCACCGCATCCCTGAGTCCCTCATAATTCATATCAATATACAGCCTCAGCGCGTCAAATGACTCAGTCTGATTCCAGTAAGTCCCGAATCTCTTCCTCATCATTGCTTCAACTACGCTTTTAGGATTATATATTTCATTAGCTCCCGGAAAGGAATATCCATCATACCAGGTACGGCACTCATCAAAATCCATGCAATATCTATCGCATAAGTTCTTTACTTGGTCCGTTGAAAAACCAATGTATTTAGCAAGCTCTCCGGGATTCTCCATAGAAAACTCTGAGAACATATTCAATGCTGACTGAGTCCCATATTTCTTTATAGGCAGGATTCCGGTCATATAACAAAGGCCAACATAATCCCTATCCTTAAACCAGTTCCTCAGGAAATCAAGATACATATTCTGAGCCTTCGTATCCTCTTTGTATTCCCTGAAAATGCAATCCCACTCATCTATGATGATGACAAATGATATGCCTGTTTGCGTGAATATATCAGTCATCACATCAGTCAGTGACGTATTATCAAAGTAATCGATATCCGGATATTCTTTTATTAAATCACGAGCAATGAAGCTGTTCAACTTATCCAGAAAATTAGTAACACCTTTATATGAGGACACAAAGTTCTGCATATTGATATATAGGGTGTTATATCTATTCAGATTAGCTTGATACGAATCTCTACCCGCTATCTCAAAACCATCAAAGAGAGATTTGGAATCATATCCTCTTCCATAGTAAGCCGTGAGCATATTCGCTGTCATAGACTTACCAAACCTTCTGGGCCTCGAGACACACACAAACCTCTGATTCGTGTTGATCTGCTTATTGCAGAAAGATATCAATCCGGTCATATCTATATATATTTCCGAATTAATGTTCTGCTTAAAGGCAGCGTTCCCCGGATTAATATATCTTCCCATTACGACTCCTTATCTAAATTGCAAACCATCATCAGTATTATTTGCGTATACTTCTTCGCGTTAAGTTTACCACACTCGTTCCTTAATAGCCACTTAAGGTATCTGAAAATTCAATAAACACGCGGTTTCCGCACCTTTCGTTCTCGAGTCTCCCATGCCGCTTTAAACGCAAAAAAGCTCCCACAGACCGTAGCCTGCAGGAGCGTCACCGCATACCTCATTTGCGAAAATCCGTAAGCGGTACAAATAAATACGCATTTTAATTTCTCCCATTCTGTGGTATCATATTTCCAGATCGAGAACGGCAGGTTTTTATTGGAATTTTAGCTCCAACATATTCTAATGAAAATCTGGATATT